>Ga0209992_10000363_pt1 | contig 61291 bp, 47 predicted proteins | sample 2SBtaG_2_FD_182564 | JGI IMG/M metagenome (GOLD analysis project Ga0209992, IMG submission 182564) | Deep subsurface microbial communities from Kolumbo volcano to uncover new lineages of life (NeLLi) - 2SBTROV12_ACTIVE470 metaG (SPAdes)... | ecosystem: Environmental > Aquatic > Marine >... | reverse complement strand
GACTGTGTGTCATCTGGTGAGCAAGCAATAGCCATTTTTTCGGCCGCACAAAACGCAACATGAAATCGAAAAAATCGCACTCAAACCGCGTCAAGTACTTTTTTAATTATTTTCGCTGAGTAGTTACGTCTGGATTTAACTTCTTTAACACACCTAACAACGTTGTTACGTTATCATCCGGGAGTTTAATGAGAGCTACTTGTACCGTGAAACCTCGAATTGTTTCAATAGCATCTTTAGCACTGTATGCAAATGCGAGTTTGTAGCTAGGTGACTCCAGAGTATCGAACAGGTTCTTAAAGGGTTCACAATCATCACCCACTATCAGGACATTGCGATCGGTCATTTCAGGTTGTGCCTAAGTTAGTTTGCCCCATACCATTAAGAAATACTGTTAGTTAGGCTGAATGGTTGAATATGGCCTCATTACAAGGATTTGAGGATGGAAGGAAAGGAAATCAGGAATATAGTATCCATTTATTTTAAATAATTACGGGCGGAAGTATAAGTTAAACAAGCTTGATTTATTTAGTGAATCTATCCTCTATAATCGTATCTTTGGTAATGACCTTTGCTGGCTGGTCCCATTTTTTCGGATTTTTGTATAAAATCGCAAGGTTATTGAGAGTTGTGGTTATATGCGTTCGATAGATGCCTCGGTTGGATTTGTCCAGTTGGCGGAAAGTACGGAGTGTTTGTTGGTAGGCATTTTCCGCTTCGTTTAGACGGTTGGTCATTTTGTACAAAATCGCTAGATTATTGAGCGTCATAGCTACATTCGGTAGATGGGTTTCTGGATTGGCTTTGGCCAGTTGGCGAAAAGTATCGAGCGTTTGATGATAGGCTTCTTCCGCCTTGCCCAAGCGATTGGTGTCACTGTATAGATTAGCTAAGTTGTTCAGTGTCATGGCTACATTTGGGAGATAGACTACCGGGCGGATAGCGGCTAGTTGGCGGAATGTACTGAGCGTCTGTTGGTAGGTGTTTTCTGCCTCACTTAGCCGGTTTATTTTACTGTATAAGTTAGCTAGGTTATTGAGCGTCATGGCTACATTGGGAAGAAAGACTTGCGGATTGGTTTTGGCTAACCGGCGGAAAGTATGGAGTGCTTCTTGGTAGGATTTTATGGCGTCGTTGGGTCGGTTTGTGTTGCTGTATAAGTTAGCCACATTATTGAGTTTCATGGCTATAGCAAACATACAGGTGTCCGATTCGCAAATCTTTTTCTGTCGCTGTTTTAAACCGTGAAAGCCACACAATAGTGAGAGGGTTAGCAATCCAATTGAAAATTGGACAAGTTTCATTATGAAATTAACGCGCCCAACTGTAAAAGTTGAGTGGTAGGGGTTTTATCAATAGGATATGCATCATCTCGGGTTATTCCGAAAGTTATAGCCGTCATAAAAGCAACCATTGCTTTGTTACCCTCTTCGATTTGCTGATTAAAAATGAATCAGAACTGTCGTTTACCCGGAACCAATGTCCAAAAGGTCGAGGTCGCTATCCATGAAACAATAATCAAAATACCAAACACGGAATGCCGGTTCGCCCCACCCGCGCTTCTAAGGATTGGAAAAAGAGGTTTAGTCTATTGCTTATTTTGGTTCATCGAGTCTTTGTGCAAGCACCTTAAGTAGTTTTATTTAAACCTACTTACACCAAATCATAGATATTTAAGATCCATAAACAATCGGATTAAGGGGCAAAAGAAAATCGGAGTAATGAGTGATTTTGTGTGGGATTAATCCTACTCGAGAAGCAACATCTCTACTTTGCCGCTGAAAGCGTCGGTAGTTCAAGAGGAGAAAGAAATAATAGCTTAAGAATATTCGTTGCTTAAAACAACCGCTAATCCACAATCCCGTGTTTTACGACGTACAAGATAAGCTGCGCATAGTTTTTAAAATCCATTTTTTCAAAGATTCGGGTACGATAAGTATTGATCGTTTTTGGGCTGAGTGATAAGACCTTAGCAATGTCGGTAGATTTCATTCCGCTCCCCAGCATACATAGGATCTGATATTCACGATCAGAGAGTTTTTCGTACAAAGGCTTTTCCTCTCCATTAGTGCAAAGATTGTCGGCGAGGTGTTCGGCCAATGAAGGACTGATGTATTTACCACCTCGATAGATATGCCGGATAGCGTTTAGCAATTCTTTTGGGGAATGGTTTTTTGTCAAGTATCCCGAAGCACCAGCTTGGAGCGACCTTGTGGCGTATTGTTTCTCTGGATGGATGCTCAGTACCAGAATACTAAAGGGTGTTTTATGGATGCATAGTCTTCGCATGACTTCCAAAAAACCGGGGCCGGGCATGGAAATATCGAGTAAAACGACATCCACTACCACATCCCGTACGAGAGATATTACTGCATTGCCATTGTCAGCTTCGCCAACTAATTTCATATCAATTGAATCATCAATAATGCGCTTAATACCCTCGCGCACGATGGCATGGTCGTCTGCAATGATTAGTCGAATCATTGCATTTGCTTTGATTTAGATGTACCGATTGAAATACACAATCTCACAATCGTACCCTTGTCATCACAACGACAAATACTCAGGCTACCGCCAACAGCGCTTGCTCGTTCGTGCATACTGATCAGTCCTATTGATTGATTACTCTCTAGAAAACTTGGGTTTATTCCTTTACCGTTGTCCTTTATTGTAAACTCCATTATAGCCTTGGTCTTGACATATTTGATTTCAATTTCAGCCGCCGCACTATGGCGCACGGCGTTAGTTAATGCTTCCTGGATTATTCGGAATACCTCTGTTTTGATGGTACCTTCGAGGTTGCATTCATCGCTGAAATCTATTTTAAACTCAATAACACTATGCTTTTTAAAGTCATTGATTAAATACTCTACTGCTGCACACAGACCAAAGTCATCCAAGACTGACGGCCTTAGGCCGGATGTAATTCGACGGATCCGGTCAATGGCGACGTCAAGGTCGTTCATTACGGTGTTGATTGGGTTGATCAGGTCATCATTTTTTGCCAAACGATCGTGTAGCCATGCTATATCCAATCGTATTGCTGTGAGCGCCTGACCTAAGTCATCGTGTATGTTTTTAGCAATTTTGTTGCGTTCTTCTTCGCGAACGATCTGGAGTCGCCTGATTAAATTACGTTGACGTTCTTGGGATTGTTTTAGTCGAGATTCTGCTTGTTTCCTCTGGGTAATATCTACAAATGTAACCGCCGCACCAATACATTGACCATTCCGCTGTATGGGATAGGACCAATATTCTGCATGAAAAAACGTACCATCTTTACGCAAAAAGATTTCGTCGTCGCAGTGGACCTCCCTTTGTTCTCTGAACGCTTGGTAGATTTGAGAGTGCTCCTCGTGATAAGGATTACCATAGGGATGGGCGTGGTGAATAAGACTATGTATATTTTTACCAATTAGCTCCGAAGAGTCGGTATACCCCAAAAGACGTGGGCATGCGTTATTGGAAAATATATAGTCACCTTTTAAATCAACAACATAAATCCCATAATTAGCCTTGGCAGTCGATTGCAGTAGCAATTCAATGTTTTCATCTTTTTCCTCCAGGGTTTGATTGGCTTGGACCAACTGTGAGGCTTTGTTTTCGAGTTTGTTGGCCAGCCGATTAGAGTATCCTTTATAGTATTCGTCATTATCGCTTTGTGATCTGTTAGATGTAGAATTATTGGACGATTTCGAAGTATTCAAGCATTCGGTAACGACGTGTATTATTTCATCAACTAATAGTGGTTTTGTTAGGAATCGACAAGCACCTAGGCTAAGCGCAAATTCTATATCTTTAGGTTCAGTAAAAGTCGCAGTGTAAAAGATAAATGGAATCTGCTTTAGTGCAGAGTCAAGTTTCAATTTTCGACAGAGGGTAAACCCATCCATCACGGGCATCAGAATATCAGAGATTATTAAATCTGGGGAGGATGTCCGAGTAACAGTCAATGCTTGTTCACCGTCGCTAGCCTCAAGAATTTCAAAGCTGCGAGATGTCAGAAGCGAGCTTAATATACTACGGCTTGTTTTGTTATCATCAACTATCAGAATTTTCATGCCATATCACTTTTCATTCGCCGACCACCATGGAGAGCACGACCGCGGCAGTTAACTTGAAACCATACTCAGGCAACACTGCTTTTCCCTCGTGCGAGTAGCGTTCGAGGTGAAATAAAATGGATATCCGAACAATCGTGTGAAACGATTTGAGGTATGGTTCTGGGCCAGCGTTGAGCTAGTGATTGTGGGGTAAAGCGGCGCAAACATAGGGAGATCAAGTCACATCGGGAATATTTCTTGTCATTTTCCCCTTCCCAATTATTTGGGGATAGGCCAGTTTCAACTAGATGCGCATATTTACAGGCGATTCTGGCAGAGAACATTGTCTTGTAAGGATACGAATCCGAACAATTCTTTACAAGATCCCTTCAACGTCGAATGAATACTAACAGAGGGTGCTTTTGGTAGAGATTGATACTATACAGTAAAATAAAGTTAAAGATTAGACGGCCTCCTTATCCAAAGAATAAAGCGCGAACTATAAAAGTAAAATCCGCTTCCAACGCCATCAGGCCAATCAAGACAAGCAAGGCTAGAGGAGGAAGTAATATTGCACATTTTAGGGCTATTTTCTCCCAAGTCATATGCATAAAGATCGCAACGATGAACCCTGCCTTTAAAAACATGAAAAGCAGGATCAAGAACCATCGAACATAGCCCTGGAACTCCAGGTAATCGACCATATAAGACATGGTACTGAGAACAAACAGCAAGACCCAAATTTTTAGATAGAGTCCAATTGGATGTTGCTGCCCTTCTTCTACGTGTTCCATTTTGTTACTCCTTACCAAAGATAAAAGAATGCAAAGATAAATACCCACACCAGGTCGACGAAATGCCAGTATAAACCGGTGATTTCTACAATCTCGTAGTTGCTATTCTCGTAATGCCCTCGCCAAACCTTGTATGCGACGATGCTGAGGTAGATTACACCAATCGAGACGTGAAGTCCGTGAAAACCCGTGATCATGAAAAAAGTGGAACCAAATTGGGCCGCACCCATTGGGTTTCCCCAAGGACGCACACCTTCTTCTACAATCAGTTTAGTCCATTCAAATGCTTGCATTCCAACGAAAGACGCACCGAATAGGGCCGTTACAACCATGAGGATTGCTGTTTTGTTACGATCGCGTCGATACCCAAAGTTTACCGCCATAGCCATCGTGCCGCTGCTAGTAATCAAGATGAACGTCATAATAGCGATTAAAACGAGTGGAATATGGTGACCCCCAATCGTCAATGCGAAAACTTCGCTGGGAATAGGCCAAGGGACTGTTGTTGACATTCTAACCGTCATATATCCTGTTAAAAAGCAGGTAAATATGAACGTATCGCTCACCAGAAAGATCCACATCATTGCTTTACCCCAAGGAACACTTTTAAAAGCGTCCTTATCCGAGGCCCAATCGGTTGAAAGATCTTTCAATTCCTTACTTACATTTTCCTGCCATCCAACAGGCAAAGCTAGGGTCCCTAGCGGATTTCCCGAAGAATTTTTCGCCATTCTTTTTTATCCTCTTTAGGTCAACAACATCATCGCAAACAAAACCAGCCAGACCACGAGCAGGAAATGCCAATAAATAGTTAAGAGTTCTATGCTTAAACGTATCTGGGTTACTTCATATTTGCGCAACACTTTAGAGCTGGTTTTTAACCAAGCGACTAGTCCCCCGAACAAATGTATGCCGTGCAACGCAGTAATTAGGTAAAAAAAACTGTTAGCTGGGTTAGAATCGAGAAAAAATCCCATAGAGTGCAACTGTTTCCATACAACAGCTTGTCCAGCTAAAAATGCTAAGGCGAAACCACCTCCACTAAGCAAGCCAAATTTAACACCTTTTAGAGCATTTTGGTCCGCTGAAACCTTGGCCCACTGTAAACCAAAACTACTTAAAACCAGCATTGCCGTGTTCACCCATAGCAAATTTGGGTCGGGTAAGGGACGCCAATCTCCAAGGTCCATTCGAACCGTATAAGAGACAATTAAGAGCAAAAACAGGGTGATTGCTACGATAAGAAAGACCCGCAGGCCAAATTTTTCGTTAGACTCGGCTAACGAAAAACGACCCTGCCATTGATCAACCAATCCTTCAGCTGGCACCCAAGAGTTAGCTTTTGGTTGCGTCATTTCTAGGTCTTAGGCTCCTTCAGCAACTGGCTCGCCAGGATCATTTTCCCCATCCCCATCAACAGGTGGGTGATTCTGTGGTAGGAAATCCTCTTTCATACCAGGGACACTATAATCATAAGCCCAACGATACACCACGGGTAACTTTGGACCCCAGTTGCCATGTATTGGAGGCGTATCGGGAGTTTGCCATTCTAAGGAGGTAGCATTCCACGGATTGCCGCTAGCCAGCCTACCTTTAAAGGTACTCCATGCCAAGTTATACAAAAAGATAAATTGAGCGAAGCCAACCGCCAGCGCGGCAACGGTAATAAAAACATTAAGATCCTGTGCAGATTCCGGGATAAATTCGTAACCTTCATAAGCGTAATATCGTCGGGGCATACCGACGAAGCCAAGGTAATGCATGGGGAAATAGATTGCGTATGTTCCTAGAAAGGTAAACCAAAAATGAATCTGTCCCCAAGTATCGTTCAACATACGTCCGGTGATCTTAGGAAACCAGTGATAAATGCCACCAAAAACTACCAATATTGGCGATACACCCATAACCATATGGAAGTGGGCGACAACAAAATAGGTATCCGAGAGCGGTAGATCGATCACTACGTTACCAAGAAACAGCCCGGTAATTCCTCCAATTGTAAATGTGCTGACAAAAGCAACAGCAAACAACATTGGTACGGTAAAATGTATGTTGCCTTCCCAAAGTGTCAATACCCAGTTGTAGACTTTGATTGCGGTGGGGACAGCAATAATCAATGTAGTGGTCGCAAAAAAGAATCCGAAATATGGGTTCATGCCACTGACATACATATGGTGGGCCCAGACGATAAAGCTAAGTACACCAATACCCACGATTGCCCAGACCATTATTCGGTAACCAAAAATATTTTTTCGCGCATGGGTGCTAATGATATCGGAAACAATTCCGAAAGCCGGGAGTGCGACAATATACACTTCGGGATGGCCGAAAAACCAGAAAATATGTTGAAATAACACAGGGCTACCACCTTGGTAATCAAGCATTTGACCCATGGAGACAACAGCCGGCATAAAAAAACTACTGCCCAAAAGCCGGTCAAATAGCATCATCACCCCTCCCACAAACAGGGCGGGGAAAGCCAGCAATGCAAGAACGGTGGCCATAAAAATACCCCAGACCGACAAGGGCATCCGCATCAGGGTCATTCCACGAGTGCGAGCCTGTAATACGGTGGTCACATAGTTCAACCCTCCCATAGTGGCAGCGACAATGAATAAAATGAGAGAAATCAGCATCAAAATGATACCGCCATCTGACCCCGGAGTTCCAGGCAATATAGCCTGAGGTGGGTATAAGGTCCAACCCGCACCAGTTGGACCGCCAGGGACGAAGAAACTCGCCATGAGTACTAGGACCGAAAGTAAATAAGCCCAGTAGCTCAACATGTTGACAAAGGGAAACACCATATCTCTCGCACCCACCATGAGCGGGATAAGATAGTTACCAAAACCTCCAAGAAATATCGCGGTAAGCAAGTAGATGACCATAATCATCCCATGCATGGTGACTAACTGGTAGTACGTGCTTGGGTCGATAAAAGAGAAGCTACCTGGAAATCCGATTTGGATTCGCATTAACCATGACATCACTAACGCTACAAAACCGACCGCTACCGCGGTCAGTGTGTATTGAATGGCAATGACTTTATGATCCTGACTCCAGACATACTTTGTCCAAAAACTTGTCGGATCGTGGAGTGGTAAATCCTCTTGATACCCGGCTTGTGTCATCAAAATCCTCTCTATGCTGCTGGTTCGTTGTTCAAAATTGATCTAAATGTCGGCGTTCGAATTAATTGTTCGGCCAACCTCTGACTATTTAATGGTTCTTGTGTAAGCGACGAGTGCATCGAGTTCTTCGTCACTTAGTTCGTAGGGAGGCATGATGGGTGAGAAGCCTGCGACCACTGTGGAATTTGGATTGACAATAGCCTCCTTTAAGTACACTTCATCAACCACCACTGTACTGTCGTCGGTCATCGTTTCAGTTTTCCCAAATAGACCTTTCCAGCTAGGCCCCACGCTGGAACTCCCGTCCAAGCTGTGACAACTGAGGCAACCTTGTTCTTCCGCCAGTTCCTCGCCTTGACTTACCAACTTATTTCCACTCCCACTAGTCGACGATAGCGTTGCTGTATAAGCTATCAAGGCATTCATTTCGCCATCACTTAATTCGTAAGGAGGCATGATGGGTGAGTAACCATCGATTACACTTGCATTGGGGTCAAGAATCGATTCCTTAAAATAAGCTTTATCGACTGTAATTGATGTGCCGTCGGCAATCTTTTCGGTTTTACCGAGCAAGCCTTTCCAGGTTGGTCCCACGTTGGCACTACCATCTACGCTATGACAACCAAGACAGCCATGCTCTTCAGCTAGCTCGCGCCCTTGCTCTGCCAATTTGTTGCTGTCCCCCATAGATTTTTTGGCGGACGACTGCGCGAAGGTTGGTTGGTTATTTAACCACGCCTGAAAATTATTATCGTCCTCAACGAAGACGGCACCTCGCATTGTATGGTGTCCAACTCCGCAGTATTCAGCGCAGGCGATATCGAATCGTCCCACGTGCGTGGGTGTAAACCAAAGACTTGTAATGATGCCAGGCACAGCATCCATTTTTGCCCTGAAATGCGGGACGTAGAAGTCATGAAGAACATCTTTGGAACGCAACAATATTTGGACAGGTTTGTCCACGGGAAGGTGGAGTTCACTCGTGGATATCAGTACATCATCTTGCCCGTTAGGGTCGTCGGGGTTTAATCCGAAAGGATTTTGAAAACTGATGAGCTGGGGTTTGGCATTACCCAATACACCGTCTTTTCCGGGAAAACGAAAGCTCCATTGCCACTGCTTTCCCACTGCTTCAACAACCGAAGCATCTTTAGGTACATGGACGAAATCGGCTAGCACTATGAGGCCAGGTGCTAACATAATGACGATACCCACCGTCGTTAATCCAGTTAACCATAATTCAAGTTTTTTATTTTCCGGTTCGTATGCAGCTTTCCTGTTCGGATTATAACGGAAGCGAATCAATGCATAGGCCATGAACAGATTGACAGCAACAAAGACCACACCCGTTACGACAAAAGTGATCATCAGTGTATCGTCCATCGGACTCCAGTTGGATGATAGCGGAGTAATCCACCACGGGCTCCAAACATGAAACCAGATTGATCCAATGACAATTAAAACCAATGCTATTGCTATAGCCATACTCGAATAATCCCAACCAAAAAATTAATACAGGTTATTTTTCCAACTAAAAGGTCTTTGCGGGGGACTTAAATATTAACTTGATGTTATGAAACTGTCCGGGAGTGTAAACTTTACACGGGCTATGTTTCAAAATCCCCTCTATTTTTTGCGTCCTTAACGACAAAAGCGCCCATTATGGGGAACATCTTAATCAAATTCAAGAATCAAATATAATATAAAATACAATAATTAAATTCACAACCAAAAAATCTCTTTGTCCTAATTGGTTACGAACAAAGGAGGAGTATTGAAGGATAGAATTTAAAGAATCGACAAAATTTTGACATCTAAAAAATTCAATGCTTAACTTTATGTAGCTAAAGTAGGGCTTAGGTCTATCTCGACAGCAATCGGGCTAGAGGAGTCTTTGCTAACGATTTTCACAAGTACCCTTGGTTAACCATAGTGGTTGATTGCAGCGGGAAACTGGTGAATCTACAAGTGTTGCTTTCGCCTGTAAACCTTGACCGGTTGCCAACTTCTAAGCCAACTTAAGGGACTAAATTACTTGGGTCGGCTAAAAATAAATCAGGAAAACAATGGGTAATAAGCGAATATTGCTAATCGATTCGGCTCCAGGTCGTGGAAACGACCTGAAGAATGTTCTTGAATTTCTCGAATACGACGTTTTACTCTCCGATTTTTCCAATTCTAGTGAAATATTACGTGAAATCGACGCGTTTTGCGCCGTAATGATCGGTGACGGGACGGAACGATTGGCATTGATAATTAAGGCTTTTAATAAGCAAGAGAAAGGCATCCCGATAGTTTTGGTGGCCGATAAAGATTCAACGCCAATAATTCCCTCGGCGTTGGACGATATGATAGTTGTTGTCCAGGAATGGCCGACAACTCTCGTAAAACTGACTAAAACTTTCCAAAAGCTTAAACTTTTTCGTGAAAGTAGTAGGCGGGAGGATCGGCGTTCATTGGAGTTGTTTAGAAGTCTTGCGGGTGGCAGTTCTCGCATTCAAAAAATCCGAGAATTAATTCAACAAGTTGCTGAAGCGGAAGCAATCGTACTGATTTTAGGTGAATCTGGAACGGGGAAAGAAGTTGTAGCCCGTAATCTACATTATTATTCTTCTCGCCGGCATAATCCCTTTGTGCCGGTCAACTGTGGTGCTATCCCTTCCGAGCTTTTGGAAAGTGAATTATTTGGCCATGAAAAAGGCGCATTTACAGGTGCATTGTCCTCTCGACAAGGTCGTTTTGAAATGGCTGAAGGGGGGACTTTGTTCTTGGATGAAATCGGTGATATGCCATTAGTTATGCAGGTTAAACTACTTCGAGTATTACAGGAACGAACCTTCGAACGAGTTGGCAGTAATAAAACTATCGAATGCAATGTTAGAATCGTTGCTGCTACCCACCGTAACCTTGAAGAGGAAATTGAGCAAAATCGGTTTCGAGAAGATTTGTTTTATCGGCTAAACGTATTCCCTATCGATGTGCCTGCATTGAGGGAACGGGCGGAAGATATTCCTGTACTCGTCGGTGATCTGATAGCACGAATTGAACATGAAAAAAGGGGATCTGTTCGCTTTACGTCGTCTGCGATGCAATTACTTAAGGGGTATGACTGGCCGGGGAATGTACGTGAATTGGCTAACTTGGTTGAGCGTCTCGTTATTTTAAATCCTTATGGGATAGTCGATGTTACGGATTTGCCTGAAAAATTTAGGGGTTTGTCGATTGCTGGTGAGAATGAAGCGTCCATGCGAAGGGGTGTGGTATCTGATATTGTGGAATATGATACTAGTAAAAATTCTAAGCCAGAACTGTCTGGGGATGGATTAGATTTGCGAGAGCACCTAAATAAATTAGAGTGTGATTTGATTCGACAGGCCTTAGAGGAATCGGATGGCGTCGTTGCTCATGCCGCCAAACTGCTTAGGATGCGTAGAACCACATTGGTAGAAAAAATGCGAAAATTTAATATTCAACGTCACGAAGGTATGACAACAATTTGACGTTACTAGATGAAGGTCGTAATAAGAGTATGATAATTCATTAAGCGAGGGCTTGGCTTAGATATTGCTTATTTTCAGGGAATACACCTGAATAGAGATACGCTTTGAACCCGCAAAAACAGTCTAACCAAATCGACCAGTTACAAGATGCTTTTCAAGCTTTTAACCAACTATCGCAAAACCTCACTGATTCTTACCAAGATTTAGAAAGTCGGGTTGATTGTTTAACAAAAGAACTCGTGGTCGCTAGGCATGCTCGGTTGAGAACGCTGAGCGAAAAAGAGCGTCTTGCAAATCGACTCCAGACGCTACTTGATGCTCTTCCTGCTGGAGTCATTGTTGTTGATGAGGACGGCAAAATCTCTGAACATAACAAAGCAGCCGGCACTCTATTAGGCGATGAGTTGATGGGTCGCCGCTGGCAGGATGTTAGTGAAAATATTCTGAGATCTAACCCTGAAAATCCCCACGAAAAAATATCTAAAACTGGAAAGGTTTTGAGTTTGTCAAGTAATTCACTTGGAGAAAATCGAGGTCAAATCGCACTGCTCACTGAAGTTACAGAAATCCGAGCTTTACAAAGTCTGCTGGAACAACAAAAACGATTGTCAGCACTAGGTAAAACAGTAGCCAGTATTGCACATCAAATTCGAACTCCACTAGCGACAGCAATGTTGTATGCGTCTCATTTGCGTAAAGATAATTTACCAAATAATCAAAGGCAAAAGTTTTCAAAAAAACTTTATGAAGGTTTGCGATTTTTGGAAAGGCAGGTCAACGATATGCTTGTGTTCGCCAAGGATGGGCAACTTGTTATTGAGGAAGTACGGCTCGAGGAACTAGTGAAAACGTTGACTGATGTCGTCGATAGTTTTGTGATCAATACATCCGTGAAATTTAATGTAATTAAAAAAACAAGTATTAGCGTAATTGAGGCAAATGATAAGGCTTTGACCGGCGCACTGACTAATTTGTTAAGCAATGCATTTGAAGCAATTCAATTGGGCGGTCATGTTACCTTGGAAATCTCTGACGAAGCGGGGAAATTCATTCAGTTCGCTGTAAGTGATGACGGGCCCGGCATTCCGAATGACATCAAAGATAAAATATTTGAACCTTTTTTTACGACACGAGCTAACGGTACCGGTTTGGGATTATCCGTGGTTGATCGAGTTGCCAAAGCGCACGGTGGAAAAGTCCAGTACGAATCTCTTCGAAAGGGCCATAGCCAGTTTTTTTTCAAGATCCCGATTAATCGTCACAAAAAACTTTTACCTAGCGGGTCATCTCTGTACAACGGTATTAACGGAGTGAATTAATGGAAAAGTCAAATATATTGATTGTAGAAGACGATGCAGCACTTTCATCTGCGCTTTGCGATACTTTGGATTTAGCAGGATTCCACGCTACATCAGCGACCAATGGTGTTGATGCATTAAAGCAAATTTCGGCACAATCATTTGGGATGGTGATTAGTGACGTCAATATGGAAAAAATGGATGGATTGACACTACTTTCTAAGATTAAAGCTCAAAGGCCAGAACTCCCAGTACTTTTGATTACTGCGTATGGCACGATAGAACGGGCGGTAGAAGCAATTCAGGCAGGTGCGATTGATTATCTGGTTAAACCTTTTGAGGCGGATACTCTGATTCAGCAAGTGCACCAGAATTTATTGATATCTGACGATTTGCCTAAAAATTTCATTGTCAGTGATGTCAAAATGCAAAAATTGTTCGATTTAGCGGCTCGAGTATCAAAATCAGATGTGACGGTATTAATCCAGGGCGAGAGTGGAACTGGTAAAGAGATAATCGCTCGTCATATCCATCAATGTTCCAATCGAAACTTAGGCCCTTTTCTGGCGATAAATTGTGCAGCAATCCCCGAAAATATGTTGGAAGCGACATTATTTGGGTATGAGAAAGGCGCTTTTACCGGTGCGCATCAATCCACGCCAGGGAAATTTGAATTGGCCCAAAAAGGTACGCTGCTGCTCGATGAAATTTCCGAAATGGACTTGGCTTTACAAGCAAAAATATTGCGTGTTCTCCAGGAAAAGGAGGTCGAGCGGCTGGGTGGCCACAAAGTGATAAAGCTTGATGTCCGTGTATTGGCAACAACCAATTTAAATTTGAATACACAAGTTGCAAAAGGGTGTTTTCGTGAAGATCTATTTTACCGATTAAATGTGTTTCCACTGCGTATACCGCCATTAAGAGAGCGATGTTCGGATATTATTCCCATAGCAAAAAGTTTTGTACGGAAATATTCGCCAACCGGTGAAGGTCTTCCTGATTTCGATTCAAAGGCGATCAATTTGCTGTTGAAATACCACTGGCCTGGAAATATCCGGGAGCTAGAAAATGTGGTGCAAAGAGCTTTAATTATTTGTACGGGCAAGACCATTTCAATCGATGATATCGTGTTGGAAGATACAGCGAATATCTGTGCTGATGCAATCGAGGGGGATTCGGACGAAACAACGAACAAATTGGATGACAATCTGAGGTCGATGGAGGATCAAATCATCTTACAGACACTCATTGAAGAAAAAGGGAGCCGTAAATCTACGGCCCAACGCCTTGGTATCAGTCCTCGAACACTGAGGTACAAAATTGCTCGAATACGCGAGGATGGAGTGGCACTGCCTTGTTGAGAGTGAGCGTATCTGATTGAGCAAACTCCCGTTTATTTTTAAACCAGAAATGAATTATGAACAACGTTGATATAGAAAATGTTTTGGCACAAATGCGGCTTGTTGCGGCACAATCGAGCAATACGCGTCCCGAACACACTGCTAATACAGATTTTTCGCAAATGCTTAAAGATTCGATTGACAAAGTTAACGAGACTCAAATGCAGGCGGGAGAATTGGCGAAAGCCTTTGAGACTGGAAATACCGATGCTGATTTATCAGAGGTAATGGTTTCGTTAGAAAAAGCCAGTATTTCATTTGAGTCCATGTTGCGGGTGCGCAATAAGTTGGTAGATGCCTACCAAGAGGTTATGAATATGCCCATGTGAACCTAGGAGACCATGGGAGAAATGACCTCGTGGCGAGGAAAAGCCTTTGTGAGGCCATTTTTGCGATTCAATGAGACGAACGTTTAATGCATAAAGCAAACTCAATCGGGTAAATGGGCCAAAATTAGTGATTCTGTATCAGAATCCCATCCTACAGACAGTCTGAATGTGATTCATTTTGAAAACCGCCGAGAAAAAGGCGATCCTTTATTATAGTAGGACGATTATTTAATGGAACTTAGTGATACTGACGGCAACAACGTTGTAAAAAGCGAAAATAAACAACTGCTTGAAGGAGATCGCCTACATCCGGCAGTTAGAGGGGCTGCGCGACTTTCCATGGCGCGCCAGGTTGGAGTAATTATTGGTTTGGCCGTTGCAGTCGCCATAGGTGTTGCTGCAGCATTGTGGTCACAGGCTCCGGACTATGCATTGCTTTATGCAAGTGTTAGTGATCAAGAAGCAGGGGAATTACTGGATGCATTGGACAAATTGAGTGTTGACTATAAAGTAGAATCTTCCAATGGCGCTATTCTAGTACCTCAAAATGAAATTCATAAAGTACGTATGAAACTATCGGCCCAGGGACTCCCAAAGAGTAAAAATGCGAGTTTTGATTTAATGGAGAAAGGTTCTGGTTTTGGTGTGAGCCAAACTCGGGAGACAGCGCGATATCAAAGGGCATTGGAGGGGGAAATCGCTCGTTCGATAATGGTGGTCCAAAATATCAAATCGGTTAGGGTGCACTTAGCTTTACCAAAACAAACAATTTTTCTCAGGAAAAGGAAAAAGTCTAGCGCTTCAGTTATATTGGATTTGTATGCGGGTCGTTATTTGGAAAAGGGTCAAGTTGAGGCAATTGTTCATCTAGTCGCTTCCAGTGTACCGGAACTTGAAGCCCAGCAGGTTACTGTCGTCGATCAAAGAGGCAATTTGTTAAGTAGCAATCAGAATAATGACGAACTATCTTTTTCGAATAAACAATTCGAGTACAAGACGCAGGTGGAAGAACATTTGATCAACCGGGTTGAGAATATATTGACTCCTCTGGTCGGCAGTGAAGCAATAAGGACTCAAATTACCGCAGATATTGATTTTACTACGACAGAACGTACCCACGAACAGTACAATCCTGATCTTCCAGCGTTGCGGAGTGAGCAAGTTCAAACAGAACAGAATAGACTGTCGGTGGCACAAGGTGTTCCAGGAGCATTATCTAATCAACCTCCGGCTACTGGTACAGCACCCGAAGCGGTTGTCAGCGACGTTCAACAGACTGGGGGCGATCCGCAGAATTCTAGTCAGAACACGGTGCGGAACTACGAACTTGATAAAACGATTAGTCATTCGAAATTGTCGACAGGAAATCTACGTAGATTGGCAGTTGCTGTTGTCATAGATAATCCACAGACTATTCAGGATGGCGGGACGGTAACTACCAAACCTTATTCGCAGGAAGAGATGATACGCTTTACCGAGCTGGTTAAGCAAGCGGTAGGATTCGATATCACTAGGGGAGATCAAGTTACGGTGACAAACGTGGCCTTTAAACAACCTGATCGTTTAGAGCCCTTACCTGAAATACCGATATGGGAACAGCTCTGGTTTCAGGCGCTATCAAAAAATTTGATTGCGTTGTTTGTTGTGTTGGCGTTGGTTTTTGGCTTTTTTCGGCCAGCGATGAAAGCGCTGATAGGGAAAGAAAAACTCGAGCAACAAATACGCGAAGAACAAGAAACATTAAGCAATAGTCATGTTAAAGCTTTACCACCTGGATCCAGTGGTCTGGGTGAAGTTGGACAGACTGCATTAACTGCAGATGGTGAGCCTTTGCTACTCGAAGCTCCACAGGGTCATGAAACGCGCCTTGAATTCGCTCAAAACATGGTTGATAAAGATCCAAAACGGGTGGCGCAGGTTATAAAAAACTGGGTTCAAGAAGGTGGCTGAAGGCGAAGAAAATAATGATATGAACAGTATTGAGCAAGCGGCAGTAATGTTGCTTGCTCTAGGAGAAGAGCGTGCGGCTCAAGTTCTTAAACATATGGGGCCGAAGGAAGTTCAAGCGGTAGGCGCGACAATGGCGAGCTTGTCAAATATTACCTCGGATAACGTGAACGGTGCATTCAAATCATTTGTTCAAACGGTTCAAAAGCACACAGCATTTGGTGTCGATTCTGATGACTATATCCGAAATGTTCTGACGGACGCATTAGGCTCGGATAAAGCAGGCAGTGTAATTGATCGCATTCTACTTGGACGTAACAGCCAAGGCATCGAACAACTCAAGTGGATGGATCCCAGGGCTATTGCTGATCTGATCCGGTTGGAACATCCTCAAATAATAACCATTCTTGTCTCTTTACTAGACCACGACCAATCTGCGGAAGTTTTATCCTATCTCCCCGAAAATATGCGATCGGATATCATCATGCGGGTTGCAGCTTTGGAGTCTGTGCAGCCTGCTGCATTGCGAGAGTTGGATGCCATTATGGAAAAACAGCTTAGTGGAAGTGCCAATGCCAAATCGTCTGCCCTTGGGGGTGTGGATACAGCGGCGAATATCCTTAACTTTTTAGACGTCTCCATGGAATCGAAGATTATGGAGCATATCAATGAGAATGATGGTGACTTAGCGCAAGAGCTTCAGGACAAAATGTTTGTCTTTGGAGACCTTGCTAGCGTAGATGATCGGGGAATTCAAACCCTTCTGCGAGAAATTTCTACCGATGCCTTGTTGTTGGCTCTGCGTGGTGCTGAAGATGTTCTAAAAGAGAAGATATTTGAAAACATGTCCAAGCGTGCAGCGGAAATGTTGCGTGATGATCTGGAGGCTGCAGCGCCAGCGAAACTCAGTGATGTAGAGACTTCTCAGAAAGAAATCGTAGCGATTGCTCGTCGACTTGAAGAGGCTGGTGAAATTAGTTTGGGTGGAGGAAGCAGTGACGAACTCGTCTGATCCATTTTCAAAATCAGAGCTGCAGGAGATTCAGCGCTGGGCATTGCCTGATATTTCTGAAAGTGATAGGTCGACGGCAATGCATGTTAAAAGCGTAGACTCTAGATCGGTTCGAGGAATGACCGTGGAAGACATTGAGGAAATGCAGCAGCAAGCTTTTGATGAAGCCGCTGAACAAGGCCATAAGGCGGGTTATACTAAGGGTTTTGAAGAAGCAAGAAAAAAGGGTTACGACAAAGGTTATGCAGAAGCGAAAGGTGACATTAAAAATGCCCTTGCAAAATGGAGTCAACTTATTGAGTCGCTTGAGCATCCGCTTAATGATTTGGACGATCAAGTGGAAGAAGAACTTGTGGTTTTAGCCATTGCTATTGCCCGACACATTGTAGACGTGGAGTTAACAATGAACTCCCAGCAGGTGGCCACATTGGTTAAAAAAGCTATGCATTTGTTACCTGCCAATTCTCGGAGAATACGGTTGCATTTACATCCGGAAGATGCTGAATTAATTCGATCCGGCTTAGTATCGGATGATGTGGAATGTGATTGGACAATTATTGAAGAGCCTTCGTTAATGCGTGGTGGATGCAAAATAGATACACAAAATTCACGAATCGACGCGACGATCGAAAAACGTTTGGCGGCCGCAATTTCTTCTGTGTACGGCGAAGGTAAGGAAGAAAAATTAGAAAACTAACATAGTGTCAAAACTCACGGAGGCTAATCGAAACCCTATTTGGTTAGAAAGGCTCAAAAAGTATCGAAATCGGCTGCATTCTGAAACAAATATTCTTGTAGAAGGGAAGCTATCACGAATGGTGGGGCTTACGCTCGAAGCAGTGGGATGCCGGTCTGCCATCGGTAGTCGTTGTATCGTAGAGGTTCCTAATGGTAATCGAGTGGAAGCAGAGGTTGTTGGTTTTTCGGGTGAACGCTTGTATCTGATGCCCATTGGCGATATCCGTGGCCTTGAGCAAGACTGCAGAGTGATTCCCACCCATCGGGTTTGTGCTGCTAAAGTTGGCTCACAACTCCTAGGCAGAGTAATGGACGGCTCCGGTTCCCCATTGGATGGGAAGGGACCCATTCAGTATGAAACCACGCTCCCATTGAATGGATCGTCGATTAATCCATTGGCAAGACAACCCATCAGAGAACCTTTAGATGTTGGTGTCACGGCAATAAATACACTCACGACGATAGGTCGTGGCCAAAGAATGGGCTTATTTGCTGGAAGCGGGGTAGGGAAAAGCGTGTTATTAGGGATGATGACACGTTATACCACTGCCGATGTGATAGTTGTGGGATTGATTGGCGAACGGGGAAGAGAAGTCAATGAATTTGTGAATAAAATCCTTGGAGAAGAGGGGTTGAATAGGGCTGTTGTTGTCGCGAGTCCGGCTGATTGTCCGCCATTAATGCGTATACATGGCGCTTTGCTTGCGACTAGTGTGGCGGAATATTTCCGTAATCAGGGCTTAGATGTGCTATTACTGATGGACTCACTGACCCGTTTTGCCCAGGCACAAAGGGAAATCGCTTTGGCGATTGATGAACCACCTGCCACTAAAGGATATCCACCATCGGTATTCGCAAAGCTTCCTCATCTTATAGAACGGGCAGGAAATGGTATTGAGGGCCAAGGGTCGATTACAGCGCTCTACACCATATTAACCGAAGGAGATGATCAACAGGATCCCATTGCAGAGGCTGCTAAGGCTATTTTGGATGGACATATTAATTTATCGCGTGAATTGGCGGAAACTGGACATTTTCCTGCAATAGACATTGAATCGTCGGTCAGTCGATCAATGACTGACATCGTGGGCCAAACACATTTACAACGTGCACGAAGGCTTAGGCAGCTTTACTCTGTATACCAACAAAATCGTGATTTAATTAGTGTCGGGGCCTATGATGCTGGGGCCGATCCAAAAATCGATGAAGCGATTGCCATGCGTGATGAAATACTTTTTTTTCTACAACAGGATCTGGAGGAACATGTTGATTTCGATTCGGGTATGAACCAGCTCGAAGAGCTTTTATCAACCTTGGAATAGGATGATTCCCCAATAAGATTTAGTGTTGTTTTATTACTTAACCTATATCTTTTACCAATTGGTCTAACACATTACGATTATAAAACGCTCAAAACGTAATGTTAGGGTCACGTTCCCGCAGTAGGCTCTCTATTCTTGGATAGCCTCTTTACTCTGACTGCTATAAACCATGAAGAATTCAAAGCGGATTAGTAAAATAGTTGATATTGCTTCACAAAAAGAGCGGGTTGCAATCGGTGACGTTGGGCTAAAACGGAGAAAAACTCTTACAGAACAAAAGAAACTAAAGGATTTGCAGCGATATCGCGAAGAGTATGATTCCCAATATTCGATCATTGTCTTGGAGCCTCTTAATGGCAAACAATTTGTGCAATACCATGTGTTTTTGGAAAAATTAAATGAGGCAATCAAGCAACAAGAACAGGCCGTTGAATATGCCAATAGAGATCTGATTCAATCTAAAAGTGATTGGGCTAGTACCCGTGCAGAAAAGAACAGCTACACGAAGTTAATGGATAAAGTCGTTGCTTTGGAATTGCGGGAAAGAGAAATACGAGAACAAGCAGAAATCGATGACCGAACTAAGCGAAAAAACCGGTGAGGGAAATTGTCACCAAATTTATCCAGTGAAGAAATAAAAATTTAGGGTACGAATTGTGCACCCTCATTCTCATAATTGTTGGTGGAGCACAAGTTGTGGAAGTGAAATTCTTAAATTTCGGTCATTTGTTGTCTACGTCAGGCGAAACTGAATCATCTCCAACCAGTGGTAATTTCAAAGTAAGCGAGGATTCCGAATTCGTAAATGCGCTAGCCATTCAGTTTGGTGCACTTGCAGAAAAACTTATTTCGCCTGGAAATGATATTGGAGCCCTTGAGGAAGATATAACTTCTTTTTTGGAGGAGGGAGGAATAATCTCGCCTCTACCGGCAGAAATTTACCGGCAACTTCCGAACGATGATTCAGTAGGGTCGTTAATTTACCCAATAAATTTTTCTGTACCACAAACAGAGAATCCAGGTGAAACTTTTGATTTGCAAAAACAACCTCAGCTACCTTCGGAATATAATCCACGACATTCCATAGATTCCATAGAAATAAAATCGAATCCGAGCACGGTATTGACTGAAAAATTCAGTTTAGTCGCAGACGAAATCAAGAATTTTACTGGAAAGCCTCTGGATACGGTGATCGAGAGTGCAGGGTTTAATCGAGAAAATATTTCAGGCAATGCGCCTCTATCTGAAAACAAAATACATATCACACAACTATCAAAGCCATTTGGGCAACCTAATTGGAATCACGAATTTGGAGATCGGATCATTTGGTTGATCAATAAATCGCATTCGTTTGCAGAGTTACGGTTAAACCCTCCGAATCTAGGAACGATAGAAGTCAAAGTTCACGCCCTACAGGATCAAACCAATATCGCTTTTTCTTCACAAAATGCACAAGTCAGAGAAGTTTTAGAATCCACTATCCCAAGGTTGCGAGAGATGCTGGGAGCCCAACAAATTGAACTAAAAGATGTGTTCGTTGATCAGCACTCGTTCGGCAGTCATGGCGGAACAAACTCAAATCGGCAATTTTTTGACGAACAATTTACACCTTCATCCACCGATGATATCGCCGAGAATATAAAAACGAGTGGCAATATTAGCGACGAGGAAATTTTAACATCAGAAGGTGTCCTCAGCCTTTATGTTTAAATTATAACGGACATTCGAAATGCGACAAAATGTCGCATTGTATTAATGCTTGGGAGTGCTAATATTAGTTTGCTCATCACTTCCTCCTAGCTGAGGATAGGGAAGGGGGCTTGAGTCCCCCCTTCCCGGTTTTTATTACCGATTCGCGTACATATTCATGCATTACTTACTTGTAGCTATTGCATGGGTTAATTTCGTTCAGAAATCCGGTAGCTGAAGCTTCAATCATATCAAAAATGCGCTTAAAACCGTTATTTCCACCGTAGTAGGGATCGGGGACATTGCGGGTATTCAAGTGTGGTGCGAAATCGAGCAAATATTTGACTTTTGACCGATATTCCTTAGGACACGATTCCATAATCAGATTAAAATTGGAATCATCCATGACCAAAATATGGTCGAAATTTTCGAAGTCAACCCAATCGATTTGACGTGCTCTGAGCGGACTAATATCTATAGAATTTTCCCGCATCGTACTTTGAGCGCGCGTGTCGGGCGCTTCGCCTACGTGATAGGCATGGGTGCCAGCAGAATCTGTCCAGATCTTATCGGTCAAATGCAGTTTTTCGATTAATGTACGGAATACCCCCTCAGCCATCGGTGAACGGCAAATATTACCCATGCAGACGAACAAGACCGACACAGTTTCTTTTTTATTCATGATGAAGTGGATGGAGTCTTAATGAAAAACATAATGATTGATCCATCAGGGTGACAAATAACCAAACTTTGACGTGGGAGCTTCAGAGAGTAAATGGTATTTTTGCTGCTGGCTAACAGACCATAACGCCCAGCCCAAACACAATCCAACAATTTGTAGAACAATTAAACTTTGCCATATGACTTCGTGGGCAAGGTCGAATGACGAAGTGGAATATATACCTACGTAAAACAAGTGTACAAGCCGTAGCAGGTTGAAAGCTGCCAATATAGGTAGTCCAATTCCAAATCCCACAAGTTTTAAACGAAACGGTACTTTCGGAAACACAAGGACCCACACACAAAATACGGTTGCCGGAATAATGCCGGTACATCGGTAGGTGATTTGGTAAACGAAACCATCTGGGTGACTGACAAACATTCCACTCCGAGTGGCGTCGATACCTATCAAATGAATTAAAGTCAACGTTGCGCGGGTAGTAGCCAACGTTAACGGCATTAGGATCGATTCGAGAATCCGTTCGGGGATAGGTATGAGCACCACGAAAACAAATACAATTATTGCTAGCCAACAGAATTTTAATTTAACAGGCATGGTGACAATTGCAAAATTATAATGTTTTTTGTAATCAATCTTCCGATCTAATGTACCAGCAATGTCAACACTTTTGGGAAGTGAAAACAGTAACAGCTTGGTTTTATTATGACTAATGCAATGAATTAATGTAAAGTACAAATTTATGAAACCCGACTGCATTAGATTTTTAAAGGAGTCAGATATGTCGCGTAATCCCCGTTCCGTTAACCGTTTTGAATGCCGGACTTGGGTGCTGTTTGCCCGTATTATGATTTTGTTCGCTGCAAGTCTATCAACGGCCATAGCCCATTTGGATGGCCCCAGCAACCATTATGTTGCTGAGAATGGGGTTGATCAGGGTGACTGTGCTACTCCAGTTCGTCCTTGCAAGTCAATAATGTATGCGGTTAGTCGAGCTTCTCTTGGTGACAATGTTTTAGTAGCAGCTGGTTCTTATTTGTTCGAACCAGAAGATCCGGCCGAGATCATGACATTGCTAAGCCATGTTGTCCCAGTTAGTGGAGGGTATAGTGTCAGCAACGGTTTTAGCGAGCAGGTACCGAAAGAAAATCCGACTTTTCTGATCGGACCGTCCGGGCAGTATGCAACAGCATTGTTAGAACGAGGTTTTATACTTTCTCAGGCTGCCTCGGTGCCCGATGTTTCCAAAGAAATGGCGGAAACGTTGCGTACTATCGATGCTTCGAATGAAGATGTCCGTTATGTAGCTGCTCAGGGAGTCGATGAGGGCGATTGTATCAGCATAAAATTTGCTTGTCGGACGATTGGCTATGCGGTAGGTCGGGCGAAAAAAGGCGATATAGTTCTCGTTGCGGCGGGCAGCTATCAAGTGGCTCCTGAGCAAGTGTCGATGTTACTAAACCGCGATATTCTAGTTCAAGCGGGTTTCAGTAGAGAATCACGGTTTTCGACGTTTGCGCCCAAGTTGAATCCAACCTTTGTGATGGGGCCTTCTTTCAAAGATCGTGACCGCCTTGCTGAACGTGGTTTTATTTTAGTGCAAGATCCTAAGGGGATCGCGATTCAAGAAAGCATTGGTGAGAAAATTCCGAAGATTGTAGCGCCAGTACAAAAAACCCGTTGTATCGGAGGAACCGCGGGCAGTTACCCATGCAAAGGAATTGATTTTCTGGGCAGTATACCACTTGATATTTTTAGTACAGCGCCAAAGTCTGCGAACGATATTTGGGGTTTCGTCGATCTCAATGATAATCGCGAATACGCTTTAATTGGTTTAAGAAATGGCACTGCAGTGGTCGATGTTACCGATCCTGAAAATCCGTTTGAAATTGGGTCGGTAGCTGGCAATATCACTACCTGGAGGGATGTTAAGGTATATCAGTTTTTTAAGGGTGGTAGGTGGAATGCCTATGCATACGTGACTGCAGACAATACATCCCAAGGAATACAGATTATAGATCTAACCGGTTTACCAGAACGCATCTCTTTGGCGGCGACTTTTCGTGGAATTAGCAGTGCACACAATATTTACATGGGAAATACTGACTACGCTAGTGGTGTAAGCCTTCCTGGAATGACAGCCTATGCGGCGATTTTGGGGTCCAATCTTAATCGGGGCGCTTTCCGGATATTCGATCTGAGCAACCCGATAGCGCCGGTAGAAGTCACTGCGCCGCCGGCTGGAACGGGCTATGTCCACGATGCGACGAGCCTGGTAATTAGCGATGAACGGACTCAATTCTGTGCGGAAGGTCATAACCCCTGCGAAGTGTATATTGACTATAACGAGGATACGATCGATCTATGGGACGTTACCGATAAATTTGCTCCAGTTCGAATAAGTACCACAGGGTATAACCGCTCTGCCTATACACATTCAGGGTGGGGTACCGAAAATACCCGTTTCGTCTTTATCCAGGACGAATTGGACGAACAAGACTTTAACCTAAATACTACCTTGAGGACATTAGATATTTCAGACCTTTCCAATCCGGTTTTAAGCAATGTCTGGACAGGACCCACCCAAGCTATTGACCATAACGGTTTTGTGAAAGGCAATCGATATTATATGTCCAATTATCGCCGAGGGCTGACAATCTTGGATATTACCGATCCTAATACACCAGTTGAATTGGCTTTTTTTGATACCTTTCCCTCGCCTTCTGCCAATTCCGCCCGATTCAATGGCGCGTGGGGAACTTACCCATACCTTCCGAGTGGCACTATTTTAGTCAGTGATATTGAAGGTGGACTGTTTTTGCTTAGAGAAAATTCAGACGTAGAAGGTGACCCACTCAGTTTTGCGCTGCAGATTGAACCGAACCAAACACTGCAACAGGGGCAGACGGCTAACGTATTGGTAACTGTCCACCGGGGGAATACGCCAGTAGCTGGAAAATCCATCGCGTTTTCTATCGACGATTCCAATGTCGCTATGATTGAAGGGGCAACTGCGGTAGCCACCGATGCTAACGGCAAGGCTACCGCCACTATTCGGGCCAAAAATAATGGCGAAACTGAAGTTAGGGCCGAGGTCGACGGTAATCTGAAAAGTGTTGCAGTTAAAGTGCCGGATCTTTCGTTAACGGGGTTCATTATGGTTCTTATTTTCCTTTGGGTGTTGACTGGGTTAATCCAAAGCCGCAAGATTAACTGGAAACTCTGGTAGTATTTATTGACTGTGGGAAATTACTTGAGGAGTGTATCCACAAAATGCCAGACCAATATTGGTGAATTCATTGGCGTTTTCAGATGAGGTAGGAATGATCTCTAGGTCTACTTAACATCCATCAGGTACGCTGAAATTTCATTTTCAGGTACTTTGTTAAATAGGACCAGCGTGTCATGAGTGCAGGGTCTTGCCTCATTGCTAATCGATAGAAATGATCAGCCTCTAAATATTCAGCGTTTAAATAACAAGTTCGAAATAGGGATAAGGCTCGTCGGGCAAGAAATTTACTACGGTAAGTCATAAGTTGCTTTGGCAGAATTGATGGGTTGAACACAGCATCAACGACATCGAGTCCAGCACTTTTAACGAACTTGACTTGATGCCGCAGGCTATCTGCGTGTTTTTCAATGCGGGCGAACGGAATATCGAGGCGTGCGGATTCAAACAATGCTAATGATTGAGCGAAGACTGGAATATCTTCGGTCGCCTGAAACTCTTCTGGGTAGCTTAAACGGTCGAAAATTTTCCTGTGGCTAATCGAACATCCATGCGAAATACTTAAGTTGCCTGATATATATTTTTTGAATCGTTGTTCGCGTTCCATGGGTAGATGAGCCGCGCTATGATATTTTTCAACTCCGTCGTTAGTTACGGAGATATGGCCACCTAGAACAAATTCTGCATCTGGATGAGCTACCAAAAACTGTCGTATTGCGGGGAAAACATCAGGACAAAGTTGGTCATCGGCATCCAAAAAAAGAATAAATTCTCCCTTCGATATTTGAATACCCCGATTCCTGGCAGCGGCCGGGCCCCGATTAATTTGTTGAATGTAATGAACCACGTCTGGATATGCCTCGATTAGTGGTGCGACTAATTCTGGTGTATCGTCTATGGAACCGTCATCAACAATTAAAATTTCAAAATCATTGTCAGCTTGATTGATGATGGATGCCACAGCGCGTAATAAGGAGCGACCATAGTTATACGTGGGAATAACAACACTAATTTGCATGTATAGACAGCTAAGAATTCGAAATCTTCACCAGTGTAACCTAAGCAGCATTGCTACATGCTTTATAATGCGAATAATTTTAACCGAGTCGGATAATGAAACTTCATCACAAGATAGCAAACCTTCTTGGCTATGATCTTTTTAGGCAAAAGAGTAGTCATGCATCTTACGCCAACCACCTTGCTAAGATCTTGCGATCACTGGATATTAATTTGGTACTAGACGTAGGGGCGAATATTGGTCAGTTCGCCAAACAACTAAGACAGCTAGGTTATACCGGCGAAATCATTTCCTTTGAACCCATTGCCCATTGTGTGAGCTATTTAGAATCGATCAGCGCGGAAGATGCTAAGTGGAAAATCTATCCTTTTGGCCTTGGAAATGAAGCTGGTGAAGCAACGCTCAAGGTTCCAGATAGTAATGACTTTGCGTCACTGCACGACTTCAATAGCTACTCTGCAGAGAGATTTCCGCGGAATATTAGCAACATTAGAGAAGAAATCGTTACGATAAACACTCTGGCTTCGTGGTTATGTGCCAATCCAACATTGAGCGGTAGCAATATTTTGCTAAAGATTGATACCCAAGGTCACGATATGCAAGTGCTTATGGGTGCGGGATCGAAATTACACGATTTTGCAGCTGTTTCAACGGAACTCTCCTTTATTCCGATCTATGAGCAGACACCAGGATACCTAACCGTGCTCGAATTCCTCGAAACTGCAGGTTACGCCATCTCTGGTATCTACCCGGTTAGTCGGGAACGAGGGAGTCTATGCTTGATTGAAGGGGACTGCATTGCCGTGAATCGACGGCGGTTCCGAGAATCGTCGGACCGTACCAGTGGACTAAAATAATAGGGCTTATTTCCAATGAGATATATGTTGTGGTATTGACGATACAAAATGGTATTGAATATATTAGGATAAAATAAACTCATTAACTGGTAATCCCGTCGGGTGGAGTGGTGATTTCCATTGCGTTTTTTGCTTTGAACGTTAAAAAGATAAAAAGGCTCGCAATGCTGGCAAAAAAACACCAAACAGAAGGCACTTCCGGAGCGTTGGAAAGATAAACACCAATAGCGAATGAAAGCAGAATTACGGGTCCAACCAACCCTTTTAGTTTTTGGTTGGCTGTAATAAAAAATGGAAATATAGTCACTAAGGCATAAGCATAATTTATAGCACTATCAAAAAATGGTAACTGAAAGGCATAGGCTAACGAACCACATTTGTTAAATTGACAAATAACTTCTAGGCGCAGAGGTGCATAAAATGTGAGGCACCAAAAATAATAGGTACCAACTATGAAGCCTGTAAGTGTAAGCGCCGATAAACACAATGATGTTTTGGGCCTATCAAAGAAGGATATCGCGAGTGGAATATAAATCGGCCAAAATACAAAAGCTACAAAACTGTAAAAATAGGCCGCAATGGTCTGCAAAAATGGGGATACCGTACCGTAAACCCCCAGCCAAACCACTCCTTCAGAAAATTGATGGGCGCCAAACACAAAGGGTATAGCAGCGAGCAATTGCTGATTGCCATGGACTACCCTGTACTTTTGTATCGCTCTACCACCCAAAATTAAGCCACCAGCTGCGATAAAGCTAGCGGATGCAGAAAAACACACTTTGAATTCCTCGTTCTCTAGACGAAGCTTAATCGCGCACCTATTTCTAGCATGAGACTAAAGATAATACAGAGTATATTTTAACCGATTTCTGTTTTTTCAACTAGAAAATCCTAAAAAATATCCAATGTAAGTTGTATTGGCATTTGCATATTATTGGACGCTCAATATTAGGAATACTCCTTTACCTACAAATTTAAAGTTCATAAATGGATTTCCAATCGATTAATAGTGTTATCCGGGTCATCTGCCGGCACGGCGCTGCACAATAATAATTCGTCGTCGTTCAACGGAGTACTAATTGTTTGTTGGTAGGTAATTTTTCCTCTTAGCAATTTAACTTTGCATGCCCCGCATTGACCGCTACGACAGCCATATTCGGGTTTAAGTCCATGGGCTTCAGCAAATTCCAAAAGGCTACCATCACCTTCAATCCAAGCTTGCTCTACCTGTGATTTGGTGAATGTTACGATAGCCTCGTTTGCAATCGGTGATCTCTTGACGTCATTCGCGCTCGGTTCTGTGACACGTTTTAATGAGGCTGGACCGAAAGATTCTGTGAAAATGCGTGCATTGCCGACACCTAGTTTTAGAAGGTTGTTGTACTGGTCTTGCATAAATTTACTGGGCCCACAGAGGTAGACATCGTAATCACATGTTGGAAGGATGGTCTGCAATAAACTCTTTGAGATGCGGCCGCAATGATGGTAATCGGTGCCAGCGACTAAATAGGGTTCAGGTTGGCTAAAAGCCCAAAATATGGTGACATGGCCATCGGAGTTATTGGCAAGCTCGTTTAATTCGGAATAAAAAGCACATTGTGCATTATTGCGTGCTGCACATATCAATATTATTGGCCGAATTGATCGTGTGCGTAATCTCTCCTGTAAAACGTGGCGAACCATGGCAATCATCGGCGTTATCCCAACACCGGCTGAGATAAGCACGGATGGACGTTGGCCTTTTGTATCAAGGATAAATGGGCCCGTTGGCGCTTTGGCACTGATAACATCCCCGACCATTGTTTGTCGATGCAGAAAACTCGAAAAGACGCCGTCGGGTATATCGCCATCGCCGCGTTCGTGTTTGACGCTGATCCTGATATAGGGATCACTAGGAGCGCTCGATACCGTGTAGGTTCTGATCTGCTCAGCGCCATTGACGTCGGCTTTCAGAGTTAAAAATTGGCCTGCCTGAAAGTGAGGTTTATGGTCAATGGGGGGGTGTAGGTAAAAGGATTTGATAACACTGCTTTCTTCTACAATATTGTCGACTCGATACGGTTGCCAGGTATTCTTAAGGGTTTCTGCTTTTTTGGCACTATTGGCTTCGAGCCAAGTCCCAGTGAGGGAGGTGTTGGGCGAGTAATCTTGAAGTTTCCAACGTAATGGTAGGACATTTTTAAGCCAGCGACCATGATCGACACGAAATGTCCAGAGTCGTTCCGCACCGGCAAAATATTCCATTTCCGGTGAATCCCAGAGGATTTCGACGGTGCCGGTTAGTGTAAGCAAATGGCCATGTTCGAAATCGATAAATAGAAGACCTGCTTTGGGATTTTCTACGAAGTTACCCAGAGTATTGAAATGGAAATTGCCGACGTAGTCAGGAATGGTCAGTGTTTGGGCATCATTGACTAGGATAAATCCGGGTTTACCGCCACGATGGGATACATCTGCACCTTCGCTGGCCGCATCGCTGTCTCTAGAAATATAACTGGCGACAAAAAACGTATCGCTACTGCTGATTAGCTCGCAGGCTTGTTGATCAAATTGGCTCAGTTCTTCAATCGTTTCGGGCGACATAGACAGAGGGTCTATATAATCTAGTTCTCGGGTTTGGATATATTGAGGGCAATTTCCGTATGCTTGGCCAATGGTTAATTCGATTCCCTTGTCTGATACATTACTGATATATCCGGAGAGACGGTTTCGACGCCGTGTTTCTAGTTCTATGCCTAGCAAACCAAGCCGGTTACCTTTATTTAGCGCTTTGGCTAGAGGATCACCTGCAACCGGAGCGGTATTGATTTGTAATTTTTTGTTATTATCAGAATGAATGAAATTTGGTCGATCAAACAAAATGGACGCCCAGGGCCAGCCCTCTTGATCGGCATGAGCGACAAAAACAAAAGGTAGTTGTGCAAAGAAATCCCGGTGTTGCTTGGGCATAAAGTCGCGTATTACCTGTCGACCGAAGCGCTCCATTTGATCGCGAACACCCAGACTCCTTTGGATGTTTTGTTCACCTTGGTGGAATGGAGATTCGGTCGTGCCAGTCATAATATCTACCTCGGAGTATTTAGGTGGCTGTCTAGATATAGACAGCCTACTGTGGAAAAGCTGAATTTGTCCACTGTTCTGGTGAAATACACATCCCTATATTTCCTCCTGTTGTGACGACTTACAACGATCCAAATAATCTGCAAGCGAATTGGTAATTAGGTAGAACACTTATTTGCCTAAAAGCTAATGAAAGAATCTAACTTAAATGAGCTCCTATCACCACAACTTTTGTTCTCGGACAGCCGTTGGATTCCACGCGTTTACATGGAATCCTTATGGATTACTTTATGCCACAAGCCCAACTGCTGATGATTGCATCGGTATGAAACCTGGTAGGGCTTCGATGCGTTGCAACCATGCCCTTAAATTTGGATAATCCTGTAACGATACATTACCTTCTGGGGCGTGAGCAATGTAAGCGTAGTTCGACAGGTCGGCTATTGTCGGATGATCGCCCGCCAACCAATAACGCCCTTCAAGATGATTATTCATTATGGTAAGTGTATTGTGGGCTGTCTCTATGGCTTTAGCATGATCTAGTTTTGCATTAAACACATTGGCTAGCCGTGCGGCAGCCGGACCTGAAGCAACGGGGCCGGCAGCTATCGACAAAAAACGCTGCACTTCAGCCGCTTGAACTGAATTGTTCGGTAGCCAAGTGTGTTGGTGATCATATTGGCCTGCTAGATAAACCAGAATTGCATTGGAATCCGCGATGGTGACTCCTTCGTCCTCCAATACTGGAACTTGACCAAAGATATTTTTCTTCAGAAATTCCGGGTATTTCTGTTCACCCTGCATTACGTCAATATCGATAATTTCAGCGTCTAGACCAAGTATGGATAAAAATAGTTCTGCACGGTGGGCATGACCGGATAATAGGTGACGATAAAGTTTAAGAGTGGACATGTTGTTTTCCTCAGTAAGATATTTTCAGTTTAAGCGTGGACATTCGAGTTAAATCAAATTAACGATTGTGAGGTGCTGAAATAAAAGCACCTCTACTACACTGCTAACGCAGAACGCGTGCCAATACCAAATGAGGTATTTAAACAACGTTAAAACAGCTGCTTAGTGGGCTATGAAGAGGCGAGAAGTGTAGATGTGGAACGAACCGGTTTACGAAATATCGTAATTAAACGAAATGGTGTTGTTAGACTGAATCACTTTTTGAGAGGAACTCGCAAGGTATACCAACACTATCACAGATAATATAAGTCCTCACGTGGTGATAGAATTTTAACATTTGGGCAGCCTTCCTAAAAGCTGGTGAAATCTTATAGGGCATTCAACTTTGGTGTGCTTTTAAGGCTTCAAGATTATGTATAGCAAGAGGGTCAACCGACCGCAAATGAAGGTCTACCTGTGGAAACGCAATTTCGATTTTGTTTTCACGAAAAACTTTATCTAGGGCCATATGTAACTCGTGTAAAACTAGAAGTCGATTGGGGCGTTCTTTGACGAAAACACGGACTTCAAAATCGAGCGCATTATCACCAAAGCGGGTAAAAAAAACTGTAGGGTTCGGGTCTTCAATTACCAATGGGTGAGCCTGGATGACTTCAAGAATAAGGTCGTGGGCTATGGTTGTATCCGATCCGTAGGCTATACCTACATTGAACAGAATTCGTGTCACCTGATCTGAGAGCGTCCAGTTGAGAACCGGTTCGATGATCAAAGTTTGATTTGGAATTACCATTTCTTTATTATCCCAATCGAGAATTGTGGTCGAGCGCAAGCGGATGCGTGAAATAACTCCACTGACTTCACCGACGGTTACAGTATCTCCAATGCGGATGGGACGTTCAAATAAAAGGATCAGTCCTGCCATGAAATTTGCAAAAATTTCTTTTAGGCCAAAACCTAGACCCACCCCCATGGCGGCTACAAGCCATTGAAGCTGAACCCAGCGGATGCCAATCAGTCTGAGTGAATAAAAGAAGCCGATGCCAAAGATTAGATAGCGACTGATATTGACGATTGCGTAGCGATTGCCGACATCTAATGCAAATAGTTGTAACAAAGTGATTTCAAGCAATCCAGGCAGATTGCGACCAGCTATAACGGTGATCGCTAATATGACCATTGCTAAGATCAAATTGGTTAGGGAAACCAGGAGAATTCGGTCACCTCCGACTGTTAGATTTTCATATTCCCACAGGACGATTTTATCCAGAACCTTGAGTGCGGGAGTTATTTCTGACCAGATATAACCAAGGACGATAATCGTTCCGATGGTTAGAAACATTCCTAGTAAACGCCGTGTTTGTAAGTTTATGGCCTCCAATGTGATGATTTCAGGGGTTTCTAGTGTTTGTTCACCAACGGCTTCCGAGGCTTCCTTGAGTGCTAAGCTGTCTTGGTCGGCCTGTTTTTTAGCTAATGTTCGTTTCAAGGCCAATCTTCTTTCAGCAACTAGAAGCCAACGCACTGCCATACTGTATAATATACGTGCTAGCAAAATTGCTACTATCGATTTGATAACAAGAAACTCCAGGTGCATTGCGGAGAATGCGTATCCCCTAATTGAAAGCACTGCGAGCAAAATCGGAGTACAGATACCTAGCAGCATCCACCACAGGTGACATGTCCACCACTTCGAGTCCGTGGAATCATTGCGGGTTAAAGATCCAAAGGCTCCATATTTTGGATGCAGAACATTCCAGGCAAAAATAGTGTAGGCAATGCAATTAAGCAGAAACGCTGTGCGTCCCAAGCTACCGGTATAATCTTCATTAAGCAACCATTCACCGATAAAGATTGTCGAAAAAAGCGGTACACTGACTGGGATTAACCATTTCAGATTTTTCGATAATACCTGACGGGCGTGTGGATCCCAATCAAAGTGACTTGCTGCCAAGCCGTCGGGAACAAACAACGATTGAAACGACAATAGTACATATAGGTAATAGGCTCCGTTTAACAAACTTAACCCGATGGCTTCGGCCAAATCACTGTCATCGACAGTCAGTGCGTTACCAATGAACCCGAGCAGCAATGGCCAAGGAAGCGCCAGGGTAGCTGTAACAACGAGTGCCAACAAAGTGTTAGCGAAGCTATCGTGTCGGACGTTGCCAATATTTTGGGATAGCCTATGCAATTGTGCTTGTAGCCACGGCCTAATACGAATTAAAAGGAAGATCAATAATGTTAGGATCAAGCATTGAAACCAATGGGTTGTTAGTTGCTGGACTAAATTTCTGAAAATATCATCGGTTTCTAATACCATTAAACTCCAAATTGGACTTGTTGCTACCGTCTTAAACCAACCCCAGTTCAGTGGGGAAGTGCTTACTATCCAAAGTAAATTTTCTTCGAGGAGTTGCTGAAATTTAGATGTTTTGTGGATGAGCTGTTGTTGATCCAAGTCGATGTCTTCCAGTAGCTTTATGTATCGACTGTAAATACCGCCTAGCTGGGTGAACATTTTGTGACGATCATCAAGTAGCTGATAGAATAAGTTCTTAACAGTTGTCTTACCAGCGGTCGAGATATTTTCAGTTTCAGCGAGTTGTTGCAACATGAGTTTTTCGGACGCGCTCGCTTGCTCGATCTCTTGGTCCAGCCTGAATTGAGCGAGTCTAGCGCTAGCAATCAATTCTTTGGTTTGCTCATTTTTGTTTATGTATTTTTTTACTTGCGGAAGATCGCGTCTTTGGGAACGTAGAAAATCCCCCAATGATAAATCTGAGCGGGCTATTTCCAATTGTTGTCGGGCTTGTAAAAAGTTACGTTCAACCTGATGCAGTAAGATCCCCAATGAACGGTGTTGATGGGTATAATTTTCAATACTTTCGGTTAGCTCACCTAATTTCTCGCTGAAGCGTGCATTTTTTTCCGCTGCTTGGCGTACAACATTATGTTTGTCCTCCGCTTGTTCTTGAGCTTTAGTTGTTTTTTCCTTCGCAATAATCGCTTGCCTGCTTCGTTTTGAGTGGGCCTGTTCTTGTAGTTCTTTCAATTCAAAACGATTGGCGTCGCTTTCAGCGTGAATAAGTTGGAGCTTGATTTCAAGGAGATCGTCACGGACATCATAACTGAATCGCTCCAATTCGAGCATATTGAGTTCAGTCGTCAGCATTTCTCGTTCTGCTTCTAATGCTGTTCTGTATGCTTCGACAATTTCCTTTTCATCGGAAGTTGATGCGATATTAATTAGTTGGCTGCTGATTTCAGTCCGACGTCTGTTAACGTTTGCCAAAGAGTCACGGATTAGCTGTGGACGGATAACCATGCCTTCGATTTGATTTTCTACTTCTAATTGTTGTTTTTCGAGTTCCCGAATCGATGCTCGATGACTGAGAATCTGCTGTTCCAATACTTCGAGTGACTTACGAAAATAGGATCGGACAGTTTTCTTTTGCAAAACCTTACTTAGCTTTTTCTTTAATTGAAGAGTTTCTTTAGGAGCTTGACTGATTGCACGTTTATATTCTTCGGTCTTTTTTCGATAGGTCTCCGCCGTTGAGAGATAACTTAAGGTGTCACGAAGATATCCGGTGATAATATTTGTTGTGGGTTGGTTTTCGGTGTCTTGCTGTTGTTCGAGAAGTTTGAGTTTTTGTTGAATGGCATCTGCGGTAATCGATTGTGCTAGGCAATATTGGGTTGAAAACAACCAGATTATTAGACCAAAGAGGATTTTTGAACCTATGTTATTCATTCGTGAAATCAAGGGATAAAATCTTTGTTGATTAAATTAAAACGATCTATATGTTTTCAGCTAAGCGCTACTGGAAATAGCTGAGCTGGGCGGTGTGTCACAAGCATATAAATTAGCTGCTTGGTATATGTCCATGGTGAACTTAAGTGTCGCGCAGCATGGCTGTGTTTAGCGTTAGTGATTGGGATTTAGCTGGGGTTTTTAATGAAAATTTCAAGCTGACGATTTTTTTATTGGACGGGGAAGGCTACGAGCTCAAATGATGAGTATTTGGTTGATTGAATGCGTTTTAGAAATTCCCTCGTCCAACGTACATTACGTGTTGTCATGTTAACGCTTCACTGTACCATATTTTCCCAAAACCTGTGGGTTTGGCAATAAAAATCAGGTTTAGGTCATTGCTGTGTTTCCCACCATTTACGGTAGGTATCGTCTGGGGCAAGAATCTTGGCTTTAGCGGTGCTAAGTCGTTCTCCATCGTTGTCATTTAGCGTGATATCGGCTTCTAGCAATGGGCCTCGGACGCGGGTGATAACAAAATTAACCTGAATTTTGTCGTTAGGGCAGACTGGATTACGAAAACGCTCGGGGACAAAGGAAAGTCCGATGGCCCCGTCACCGGGGAATTCAGTGCCGAATATTCCTGAAACTGTCGTTTGGATTAAACCACCGGGTACGATAATATCTCGCGCTTCTGGAAAGCGTAGCCGAGCCGCTACTAGTTCCCTGTGGATAGCGTTATGATCACCTGTCAGATCGCAGTATAGTGCGACTTGTTCATGGCTGAAGGACAGCGTTTTACTAAACTGGTTACCGACCTGGAGCATTTCGGCAGTCATACATTTTGTCCTGATCATAGTAAAATTGTTTCCATGTTTGAATTTATACCGCTAACTGCGGCCAGGGTGTGGCATCATATCGCAAATGTCTAAATGATTCAGCTTTCAACTTGACTCTACCGATACAAAAAGAATTTTTTGCGGAGGTTTGATCTGAGAAATAAAAAGGTATCTACTTTGCGAAGGACGATTTTGGGGAAAAGCATAGGGCAATGGGAATGTCTAACGACAAAAAGCTGGATTGAGGTGCTGACTATAATAAGTCGACATTATTCAATGTTGCATAGGTGAAACCAGCTACCATGTGTATCTTGCTTGGTGACTAACAATAGGTGATTTGGAGGAGAACTAAAATCGGCTTGAATTGATGGATTTCGAAAAGATAAAAAAGTACCTAAAGTTTAGTATGTTAACGATTAGATCCACGAACGAAATTCAAGATTCCATCAAAAAGTCACGCTTTATCGGTGTCGTTTCTCCCAGTAAATCGAAATTAGATATAGTTAGCCTGCTCCAGGAATTGCATGTACGGCATCCTAATGCTACTCATATCCCATATGCCTATCGATTGATGAACGATACTCAGGTTATTTCGCGCTTTTTTGATGATGGAGAACCAAGCGGTACAGCGGGAAAACCCATATTACAGCATATCGAAGGGAGAAATATCATTAATGCCGTGGTGATGGTGGTCCGATATTTTGGCGGAGTTAAGTTGGGTGCAGGCGGTTTAGTCCGTGCGTATGGTAATTGCGCAAAGCAAGCCATAGCATCCTGTGAACTTTATCCTCACGTTGAATACGAAACAATTTCAGTCACTATTCCATATGATCGGCTTGAGCTGTTGGAATATCAGCTGAAAAAGCTAGAAGGGTACATTGAATCGCGGTCTTATGTGGCTTCTGTGGAATTAACAATCAGTCTGCCCAGAGAACACAAAGGGAAATTGTTGGCTACATTAAGCTCGGGTAATCGACCCTTGTAGTCCATTGCCAATTAGTTGTGGCAAATTAATCATGTTCCATAAAAGTGTATCGCTCGTTCATGTTTTTGAGCGGCAAAACGACCAATTTTGGTAACGAAAGTGAGTCAGGATTCCGTAACGATTCTAAACCTATGTTCATTCCATGAATACCGTCCCGGGGTTGATCGCGGTAGGTGCCGAAAACTCGATCCCAAATAGACAGATTAAAACCAAAGTTGCTATTGGTTTCGGGCACTCGGATCGAATGGTGTATACGATGCATATCGGGTGTTACGACGAAATATCGCAAAAAATTATCGATCCGAGGTGGTATATAGACATTGGAATGGTTGAATTGGGCCAAACCATTGAGAATGAGTTCGAAGACAATGACTGCGAATGCCGAAGCGCCAATTAAAAACACGGCACACAGTTTAATACCAATTGACAGCAAAATTTCAAGAGGATGAAACCGGTTTCCAGAAGTCACATCGAGGTCCAGATCAGCATGATGGACCCTATGGAATCGCCAAAACAAGGGTACTGCATGGAACATAATGTGTTGCAGGACAATTAAGCCATCGAGTAGGGCTATGGCGGTTATCAATTCAACGCTCGTAGGGAGTTCGATCAGGTTAAGTAACCCCCAATGATTTTGTTCGCAGTACAGAGCGAAGCCAGCGGGTAAGACTGGGATGAGGATGCGAACGATCAGAGTGTTAATAATTACGATGCCAAGATTATTGATCCAGCGTTCTATTCGGGGTATAGGTCGGGCTCGACGAGGTGATACGAATTCCCATATACCCATACCAATCAACGTGGATAAGAAAAAAAATAATCGAATGCTGGCTTCATTTTGCAGCAAAAAGTCTTGTTTCAGAAAGTCTGTAAAAAAGATGTCGGGCATTGTGAAAAGTTATAGAAACCTGCAGTGGTTTGCGTAAATTAGCCAATTATCCCCGAATTACAATAAAGAGAGAAATACAATCCATTGATAATTTTTGAGAAGTGAAGGAAATCAATTCCTTGTAAAAGGTATACTGTACCTATAAAACTTAATATAAGCGATTTCGCACGTGTCCAAATATTTGAACGTTAAGGTGTCTAATGGTGTCATGCGGATTCAGATTGACCGCCCGGATAAACGCAATGCTTTATCCCGAGAAATGTACACTGCATTGACACAAGCGTTGAGTAGAGCCGATAACGACGATCACGTGTTTGCATTGTTATTGACGGGTAATACTGAATGTTTTTGCTCTGGGAATGACCTTGCTGATTTCCTTAATCAGCCGGAAGTTGATGCCGAAAGCCCTATGTTAAAGTTTGTGGATACCTTACCTTTTGTAAAGAAACCTATCGTAGCGGCGGTGAATGGTGTAGCAATAGGCGTTGGCATGACGATGTTGCTGCATTGCGATTTGGTATTTGCAGGTGAAAACGCTCAATTTCAGATGCCATTTGTGAATCTTGGTTTGGTTCCAGAAGCGGGTTCAACTTTACTGCTGCCAGAATTGATCGGGTATCAAAAGGCCTCTGAATTGTTTCTTCTTGGGGAGGTATTTGGTTCCGAGCGTGCGTATGAATTCGGTTTTGTCAACCGGGTCTGCGCTGATGATACTACATTGCAGATAGCATTGGGCGCTGCAAAAAGGCTTGCTGCCCAACCTGCCACTGCGGTGTGTATGACTAAAGCTTTGATGAAAGGAAGTAGGACTGATTTGTTGAAAAGCAGAATTAAAGAGGAGACGAGGTTTTTCGTATCGCGTCTTAACTCAACTGAAACAAAGGAAGCGTTTCGATCTTTCATGGAAAAGCGCAATTTGGACATCCTAAAATCCGATTAGCGTTGATACACATTTATTGGGCGTAGAAACATGAAAAACCTGAGTGGAAAAACACTTTTTATAACGGGGGCCAGCCGCGGTATCGGCAAAGCAATCGCACTGCGTGCAGCAAAGGATGGCGCTAATATTGCCGTTGCAGCCAAGACAACTGAAGCTCATCCTAAGCTCCCAGGAACGATCTATACGGCTGCAACGGAAATCGAGGCTTGCGGGGGGCAAGCACTCCCACTGGTTGTTGACGTCCGCTTTGAGGAACAAGTACAAGCAGCTATCGATAAAACTGTAAATACTTTTGGTGGAATCGATATACTAATCAACAACGCGAGTGCGATAAATCTATCTGGTACGCAACAGACGGATATGAAGCGCTTTGATCTGATGCACCAAATTAACGCCCGTGGCACTTTTTTGTGCTCTCAGTGTTGTATCCCTTATTTAAGAAAGGCTGAAAATCCACATGTACTTAACCTCAGTCCACCTTTGAATATGGAAGCACGGTGGTTTGCACCGCACGTTGCTTACACCATGACAAAATTTGGGATGAGTATGTGTGTTCTGGGTATGGCCGACGAATTCCGAGGTGAAGGCATTGCCTTTAACGCCCTTTGGCCTAAAACAGTTATCGATACAGCGGCTGTACGTAATCTTCTGGGTGGAGAAAAAGTTGCAAATCAAACACGAACGCCAGAGATTCTTGCCGATGCCGCCTATATAATCCTTACAAAAAACAGTAGCGAGTGTACCGGAAACTTTTTTGTTGATGAGGAAGTACTGCGTGATCAGGGTTTCACAGACTTTGATCGGTATTTGTCTAAACCGGGTGTTAGGCCGCTACCCGATTTTTTCCTATAATTGTTTTGATTGCGGAGGGTGTTGCATTATCTATCCATAGTGTGTCTGGAATAATCATTTTAGATGATATCTAGGTATCGTAGTATCGATCAAATCGAAATTTTATTATTAATCAAGAGGAACTTTGTCAATGAAGAAAACTATAATCGCATCAACAATTACTGTTGCTTGGATGTGTCTTACTGCCCATGCGGGTGAATTGAAAACCGCTGAAGATAAGCTGAGTTATAGTTTGGGGATGATGATTGGTGAGCGTGTCATTAAAAGCTATCAGAACTTGAATTATGATGCACTCATGGATGGGATGAAAACACAACATAAAGGTGCAAAAACATCACTTACCATGGAACAGGCCACACAGATTCTGTCTACCTATCGGGAAAAAATGACGAGTAAAAAATCCGGCCCCGCGAAAGCTGTTGGGGAAAAATACCGGGCTGAAAACGCTAAACGCAAAGAGGTTAAGGTTACTAAATCCGGATTACAATACGAAGTCATCAGTTCAACGGAAGGCGCCAAGCCGAAAGCTACGGATACTGTATCCGTTCATTACAAAGGAATGTTGATCAATGGTACTGAATTTGATAGCTCTTATAAGCGTGGGCAGCCTGCCAGTTTTCCACTAAATGGCGTAATACCCGGTTGGACCGAGGGATTACAACTCATGACTGTCGGAAGCAAATATCGCTTTGTCATACCCTCTGACCTTGCTTATGGCGATCGGGGAGCGGGTTCAAGCATTGGTCCAGGTGAGACCCTGATCTTTGAAGTTGAATTGCTAGATATCAAATAGTTTTTATCAAGAATCGGCAACTTAAAACGTAATTATTTAGCTTACCCCAAATTAACTCTATACCTGTGCTGAAAGCGGTTAATTGACCCCTGTCAAATGCGCGCCTTCGCCTTATTTTGAAGCTAGTAAGGGGTACGGATAAAACTTTGTTTATGGCTAGAAATTTTAAAATTAGAAATTTAGATGTTTAACGATAGAAATGACTACATCAGGCTCGGTGAGCTTGATATTGCAAAACCACTTTACGATTTGGTGAAAGAGGTTATTGCACCGAATACGGGCATCGACCCCGATGAATTTTGGGGTTTGTTGGCTGATATTGTGCGTGATTTTGGTCCAGAAAACGCGAGGCTATTGGCGGTTCGAGACGAATTACAGAAACGAATCAATGACTGGCATGTTTCCAGACGCGGAAATTCTCATGATGCTGCCGAATACAAAATCTTTTTGCAGGAAATCGGCTACCTTGTTCCAGAGGTTGAAGATTTTGAAGTCAATACGAGCCAAGTTGATGTTGAAATAGCTGGGATCGCAGGACCGCAACTAGTGGTGCCGCTTGATAATGCACGCTATGTCTTGAATGCAGCCAATGCTCGCTGGGGGAGCCTCTATGACGCATTATATGCTACCAATATTATCTCAGAATCTGATGGGTGTCGGAAAATAAAAAAATATAACCCTATCCGTGGTGAACGGGTTATTAAAGAGGCTCGTGACTTTCTTGATCGGCATTTCTTACTGGAAAAGGATACCCATCACAATGCTGTCCGATATTGTGTTGAAAAGGGTCAATGTGCTGTGTACATGGGGGATGGGACGAAAACTACCCTATTGAGATCCGAACGGTTTGTCGGTTATCGGGGGGATCCAAAAAAACCAGACGAAATTCTGCTTCGCAAAAATGACTTGCACGTAGCGATTTGCTTTGGAGAGGGATTCTTTATCGGGCGAAGAGATCACGCGAATATATACGATATTCAGATGGAATCGGCTATCACAACGATTATGGATTGTGAGGATTCGGTTGCATCGGTTGATACAGAAGACAAAGTTAAGGTGTATCGTAACTGGTTAGGGTTGATGCAAGGTACTTTGGTCCGTACGATTACAAAGGATGGAAAAACCATCGAGCGAACGTTAGAAGCTAACCGCAATTATATCGCTCCAAATAACATTCCGTTGACTATTCATGGGCGGAGTTTGATGCTGGTACGAAATGTCGGTATGCACCTGTACACCGATGCTGTTTTATTGTTGGGCAGACCGATTCCCGAAACCATGTTGGATGCTATGGTAACTGCTCTGTGCGCTAAGCATGACATGCTCGGTAACAGCAATTATCGTAATAGCCGCACGGGTTCCGTCTATATTGTGAAACCCAAGATGCATGGTCCGGATGAAGTAGCTCTCGCAAATGAACTGTTCGTTCGGGTTGAAAAAGCACTTGGGTTCGACCGCAATACCCTTAAAATGGGGATAATGGATGAAGAACGCCGAACCTCGGTTAACCTCAAGGCTTGTATTCACGCAGCACGTGAACGCGTCGTATTTATTAATACGGGTTTCCTCGATAGGACGGGGGATGATATCCATACGAATATGGAAGCAGGTCCAGTGGTGCCTAAAGCCGAGTTAAAAAATGCCAAATGGTTGTTGGCGTACGAAGATTCCAATGTGGACGTTGGATTAAGCTGTGGTCTGATGGGGCGCGCCCAGATTGGTAAGGGAATGTGGGCTATGCCAGAGGAAATGGTGGAGATGATGGAAAGCAAGATTCAGCATCTTAAGGCGGGTGCTAATACAGCTTGGGTTCCATCGCCGACAGCGGCGACTCTCCATGCCCTGCATTATCACCTTTTTGATGTTCATGATCGACAGAGAGTTTTGCTCAAACGTCCCAATCGGTCGGTTGATGATATTTTGACGATTCCAGTTATGGATCCTGATCGGAAACTTTCAGAGAAAGAAATTCAACATGAGCTCGAAAACAATGCCCAAGGTGTACTGGGTTACGTGTCGCGCTGGGTTGGCCAAGGTGTAGGCTGCTCCAAGGTTCCTGATATCAATGACATTGCACTTATGGAAGACTGTGCAACTCTACGTATTTCTAGTCAACACATTTCCAACTGGTTGCATCACGGCATCGTAACAAAAAAACAAGTGCGGCAAGCGATGAAGAAAATGGCGGTTTTTGTGGACCGTCAAAATTTAGGTGATCCTAATTATTCTCCAATGGCGGACGACTTGTCCGCTAGTATTCCGTTTCATGCTGCTATGGATCTGGTTCTCAAGGGCTTGAAACAACCCAATGGATATACCGAGTTTATTCTATATGCGCGCCGGCGTGAGGAGAAGGCCGGATAAGAGATTAAATCGCTTATTTTGTACATACTAGGTTCAGCGAGAACGTGCTAGGATAGGGCATTCCTATACAAATCTGTACAGAGTCGTTGATAAAGCGTTTTCCCGGTAATGGCTGGACAATTTAGTAAAAAGCTTTTCGTACACGTTAGCGCGTTAATTAGTGTTGTCATCGCGTGTCTTGCCTTATGGGTCATGTACGAGACTCTTCATGCGATTAATATTAACGATGTCATAAAACGCTTGCAGGAACTGCCTTTAACTTCGATTGGTATTGCCCTTGCGTTGACAGTTGCAAGTTATTTCATAGTTACTGGATACGATGTTGTTGCGTTAAAACATGTGGGACGACAGGTTCCATATCCCCGAATAGCGCTTTCGGCGTTTCTTGCGTCAACATTTGGTAATAATCTTGGTTTTGCGGTTTTAACGGGTACTTCAATTCGTTACCGTATTTATTCGCAAGTTGGATTATCAGCACTCGACATTGCTGGAGTTAGCTCCATGTGCGCATTGACGACGATGTTAGGTATGAGTGGTATTTTTGGCATCGCGATGTTTCTTCAAACTGGAGATGTTGCAACAACTGGAATTCCAATACCACCCGAGTTTATGCATCTTGCGGGGGGACTGGTGCTTGTTGCTCTCATCGGGTATTTAATTTACTCATCGGTTCGGCCCGTCGTTATTCGGACAAGAAGTTGGTCATTGCGGATGCCATCAGCCATGACAACCATTTTTCAAATTATCCTTGCTACCACTAACTTGATTCTCGTTGCTAGCCTTATATTCTCCCTTCTACCGTCTGGTATCGAAACGAGTTATCTCGCTTTTCTTAGCGTTTTTTCACTCGCACTGATAGCGGGAAGTGCAAGTAATGTTCCTGGTGGAGTTGGTGTTTTTGAATCGGTTATCTTGGTCGGCCTACCGGAAATTCCAACTGCTGCTTTGCTTGGCGCAATCGTGGTTTTCCGATGTATCTATTATTTGACACCTTTGTTTGTTGCATCGGTATTGCTAGCTATCCACGAAGGCGCTAGACAGCGTGATAAATTAGATAAGATACATGGTGATACGCTAGATTTGCTGGATCAAGTTGGCCCTCAGTTGATGTCAATGGTTGTGCTTCTTGCGGGTGTTCTCCTGCTTTTTTCTGGCTCTATACCGGTAGGTTTTGATCGTTACGAGGCAACTGTTTTTATCCCTTTGCCGGTGGTAGAAATTTCACATTTATTGGGTGCGGGAGCGGGTGTAGGGCTTCTGATAAACGCTAGAGGTATTTCCCGTCGTCTGAGCGCATCGTTTAATTTAGTAATGGTCTTGTTATTTATTGGCATTATTACATCATTGCTGAAAGGGTTCGGTAACAAAGAAGCCATTGCATTGGCCTTTTTAGCCTTCGTGCTGTGGCGGACACGCGCTGAATTTTATCGTCGAACAACTCTTTTTGACGAAGGTTACCCAGTGGAATGGGTGTCTCTCTTATCGATTGTATTAGCTGTTACTATTTGGTTAGGGTTGTTTTCTTTTAAAAATATCCCCTACACTCCTGATCTCTGGTGGACATTTGATTTTCAGTCTGATTTTTCGCGGTTTTTACGGTCTGTTGTTGTGGTATTCTCGATCAGTGGCGTGGTGATGTTTATTAATCTGTTACGGTCAGATCCCCTGCCTTCCTTACCCGAGGCCAAAGTACTGGAAAGGGTGCGGCGAATCCTAAAACGAGAAATGGATCCGAGGGCGAATCTCGTGTTGTTAGGAGATAAGCGGCTGCGTTTCAGTAAGTCCCAAAATACATTCGTTATGTACCAAGTACAACGAAAAAGTTGGGTTGTACTGGGGGATCCGGTTGGACCCGTCGAAGAACACGCTGAACTTATAGGGAACTTTTGTCGTCTGTGCGACCGCTATGGTTCCTGGCCAGTGTTTTATCTTGTTGACCCCGGTAATGTGGATCGTTATGTTCAACTTGGCCTTTCAGTCGATCACATCGGCGACGATGCTATTATGCCTCTGCAAGGGTTTTCGCTCGATGGTGCATTGCGGACCGAGTTGCGGGAGGTTTATCATCGTGTGAAACGACAGGGTTTCCATCTCGAAATCGTGGATCCTGATAAGGTTGCAGATTTAATACCCGAACTCAGGGAAGTTTCCGATGATTGGTTGAGATCGACGAATTCAACCGAAACTGGGTTTGCGAAAAGCTTTTTTGATCCTTACTACGTTATAAACTTTCCCTGTGCCATCGTTCGAAAAAACGACAGAATTGTCGCTTTCTCCCTAGTTTGGTCGAGTCCAAACAAAGATGAAATGATGTTGGACTTGATGCGGTACAAATATGATGCGCCGGCAAATGTAGTGGATTTTATGATCATCGAAATGATACAAAAAGCCCGCGATCAGGGATGTCGCTGGTTTAACCTCGGTACGGCGCCTCTTTCTGGGTTGATAAATCATCCGCTTAAACCAATCTGGTATCGTGTTGGTGTGCTCATGTATCGACCGAGTGGAATCGACGATGTAGCTAATATTCGTAGCTATGATGAACGATTCAACCCAAAGTGGCGTCCTAAATACATTGTAACCCCCGGTAGTCACAGATTGCCTCGGATCTTTGAGGATATAGCCAAACTCATATCGTCCCCAAGGAGTCTCCCCGTGCGGGATGATACTAATGGTTTGGGTTGAGATAAAATTTCTAAAGGCGCACTGGGAACTAGGCTGAGTCAGTCACCAATCGGTTTGAATGGTAGAGAGGATTGTTTGTTTTAGAGGTTTCGTTGTACCTAAAGAAAATGTGGACTAGAAAATTCATGATAATAGGAGGTGCAAAATTGCCTCACTGCCTATATAACGCCAACGCTCGTTTCCTGACACGTACCCAAAATCGCGCTTCTTCAATTAATATTGTTCTATAAGGGCGCCCTCGATAATATTTTACAAATCTTATTAGATCCCGCTGGGTCAACCCGATATCGAGAGAGGAAAAATAGAGTGCAGCGACATCTTTTATTTTCCACCGTACTGGTGTTTTTTTACGGATTTGGACTCGATGCAAATCGATTACATACAAATGGAAAAGATCTATGGGCTCTGAACTGTGTTCCAGGAGAAAATGGCAAATATACAGGTCACGGTGATTGATCCCATTTTCGTGCATTATTTTGGTCATTTCCGCGACACGTCGAATCAACGCCCTTTTAAATTGTGGGGTAGGGGGATTAGTGGGCCAATCTCTACAATAATCTTCAAGGCTGACGGTGTTTTCCAGTGCCTCGGTAATAACAAATGATTGGAGGCGGGCGGGGTTTTTCCCGCGGCAGCCATAAGCGCACAATGTCATAGTTTCTACGCCGAGTTCGGTCAATTTTTTTAGCGCCAGGTATTCATTTTTGGCGCCTAGCACTGGTAGACGGCCTTGAATTAAATTTTTAAAAATCTCACGCCAGCCAGCTCCGTGGTGTAATTTCACGAAGAAACCTTTTCCATCCAACTCAAAACGCAACGTTTTACGATCTGCAACAGCACGGTATATTTTGCCGCTGACGGAAAAAATTTTTTCGAAGGTGACTTTTCCCTGCCATCGTTGAGTAAAGCTATCGCTTTGGATAATCATTAGACACTAGCTATTTTTCGAAAGGTCTAAATAATTTTTGAACATAGCCGTGACCGATTCACATTCCGACCAGTTCCTCAGAAAGCGCTTCATATCTTTTTCCCATGCTTTTTTAAATCCCCGAGAAAACCAATGCCTCTTCATGGAATCAAGGTCTACAAAGCTTGCTTGGTTTCCAGAAACTAGGATGTTAGATGCTTTTAAATCGCCGTGTGATATTTTAATATTTTTTAGCTTTTTGAGTTGTGCAGCAATAGATTTGGCGATTTGAAGTTTCTGTTTTTGCTTGATTTTGGGGTTATGAAAAAAATCCCAGCAGGTATCACCAGTATAATATTCTGATATATAGTAGGCTCTGCGTCGTATAAAGCCCCAGCGTTCTTCGATAAAGGCAATGGGTGTCGGAGTATTGATCCCAAAAAAAATAAGCCTATGGGCATTGGTCCAAGTATGGAATGCTCTAGTAGGCCGAAATGCCCTGGAAATCGCATGTTTCCAATTTTTGATGTTGTACCGTTTGACCAATACACATTGCCCATCGATCATGGTCGAAGCAACTGTACTAGTGTAACCCTTTTTTATTACTGTACCCTGGGTTATCGAGCAGTCAGGGTCAGCGATCAATTCTCTCAAAGAATCGCTATAATACTGCCGATCACAAACCGAGAGGCGATACCAGTTTCGATGATAAACGAAGGCGGTGCACTCCCTTTTGGTTTTTTTTAAAAATTCGACTTCTCGCTTTTTCCGTTTTCTAGCTGTTACCCGTAGAACAGTTTTGAAAATTTCAGGGGAAATTTTCCAACCTCTTGCATCTACGTAAATCTGCAGTGCATCAGTGATATTCTCATCGTTTTCGGGAAAAAACTGGGCAAAAAACATCGCAAGATTGTTGATCGATGAAGTTAGGTCCAATGGACGCTGTTGGACATTAATTTGGGCCCCGTCCAAAGTATAAATCGCGTTGCTTACGACAAGAAAATTATTGAGATGTACGTCTTGTTGAATAATCCCGGATGAGTGATGTCTAGCCAATAGCTCAGTTGATTGGTGGAGTAAGCTAATGCGGTTATCCGCATCGCGTGTATTCCATAATTCTTTTAAATTTTTTCCATCTGGGAAATATTCATATAGACAAAAAAAACCACCTCCATCGGGTAGCTCACCCGAGTGGAGTAAAGGAGGCGTCAATATCTTCTGTTCCATTAAGGTGCGAATACCTTGCATATCCCTTTGCCAGTGAATATTCGCCCTATTAGGATCTATAAACAATTTGGCAAACACTGGTTCTCCTTGCCAATTTCCCACGCATGAAAGGCGTTTACCTGGTAGGCAACGCAATATCTTTTGGCAGCGTAGATTATGATTTTTTGACTTATTACCACCGATGTTCAAAGCAAACGGTGGAAGACTATTCAGAGAAATTAGTCTAAGGTCTGACGAAGATTTGATTTCATAGGAAGATGTGGTCAATTTTTCATACTCATTTAGTTTTGCCTGCTACTGATTCGATAAGGTCCGCGGCCATTTCGGGTAGGCTGTAAAGATCTTCGGATTGACCATATTGAATTCCGTTTTTGGACCATAAACTTAATTCATCGGTAGTCAACATATAAGCGAGTAGTTGGTTGAATTTTTCTTGGTCGAAAGGTGAATTTACCACTAGCCCAGCTTTTGCACGCACAACATGGAACGCGTAACCGCATACATCGGTAACTAATACAGGTAGTCCTGCGACTATCGCTTCGAGAATAACAGTGCCCGTATTCTCGGTGTAAGCTGGGTGGATTAAAAGGTCCGTTCCCAATAGAAACCTCGGAACATCGTCGCGGCCAAGAAAGAATTGGACTCGATTCTCTACGCCCAAACTTCGAATAAGGTGTTGGAAAGATTCAGGTTTGTCCTGACCTATTACCATTAAACGCGTTTTTTCTTTCAAATGTTCGGGCAATGCAGAAAGTGCAAGCAATGTTCTATCCAGTCCTTTTGTTTTGAATGCGGATGCAACCATCAGGATGACTTTATCCTCATTGCCTATGTGATACTCATCTCTCCAATGAGTCCGAATGTCTTGTGCATTTTTTGGGGCTCTCCTATCAGGATCAATTCCTGGAGGCAAGGAGTGAAATTGTTTCTCAGGAGTTTGGTAATATCGGATGAACTTTTCTTTTTCAATTTCCGATATCATCATCAACTCAATTCCTGAAGTAGGCTCGAATATAGATCTTTCATGGTTGGCAAAATGCCGGAATCTTGGCGTTAGTCGATAAATAAACGGTTTTGACGTGGCAATTCGTGCGACATAACAAGGATCGGCTGCATAATAAATGTCAATACCAGGTATTTTGTTAAAACCTACTATGGCATCAAAACAACCTTGGGATAATTTTGGCCTCAATTGTTGAGCGAAAATCCTATTTTTTCCATGATTAGTCCAAGCATTAACCGGTATTATCGTTACATTAAACCCTAAAGGAATGTCTCCGTCCCAGTTCATGGTGAAAACATGAATAGAATGTTTTCGTTTTTGACAATCTAAGGCGATTCTTAAGAAATCACGTTGTAAACCTCCAAAAGGGAAAAAGCTATATAGGCAAAACGCCAGTTTCATAGTGAGCCTATTGGGTTTTTAAATCTTTTAGTGCGTTCCTTAATTTTGAACAAAGCGGCGCAGTCGCCTTTTGAGTTACAGAACTGTTTAATTTTTTGCGCCCGATTGGCGTTAGTGAACTTATTAAATTCATCATTGCCAGATTTCAGTCGAAGGGTAACGTAATGGGTGTCGGCAAGGAGTTCTGGCGTGATCCATTTTGGTTTCAAAAATCCACCCTCAAATCGATTGTAAGGGATTTTCCGGCCACTGTAGTAATAAAGCCGTGGATCATTAGAAATGAGCCGTGCCGATTTTGGTATATTACTCGTTGTCCATTCGCCCAACAATTTTAGGTATTCTTTTGAATTTGAACCATGGAAAAGACCTATTGATATATTAACGATAACCAATAACTTCAAGAAAGTTAAAGTGCCAGTTTTTTTGTTGTCCATGCAATGGATAACTAGGTTTTCAAAACAATAACTAACAAAAATTAGGGATAAAAGACTGGTTAAGAGAACGTAGCGGCCAGCAAGAACCATTGAATGGGCCACGAATACATACACCGTGAAAAATGCTATTACCGTGTAATAAAATATAATGCCAGAGTATTTGTTACCACTTGATGAATGGTTACTGAAATATCCAAATATCCAAATCGTATTAAAAATAATACCAATTTTAGTTAATACTTTAAAGAGTAGTATCCCGAAAATACCGGATAATAAAAATATTGTAGCCTGATCGCTGCCATGATAAGGGATTACATGATTTTCTATTTGGTAGGTGGTTTTTGAAATAATGTCAATACTTTTGGAAAAGTCAATGTAAGCAATAATTTCTTTTATTCTACCAAGGTTGTCTTCAGTAATATTAGAATAAGTAAAAGTGCCTATTAATACTAAAATAGCTAAAATAAAAAGCACATTTGCATTCACGAAATTCATTAACCGAGTTGTTAAGCTATCTTTTCTGAATAGCAGAATAATCGGTGCAAAGACCATGAATACAATCGCTTCGATGCGAAATAAGAATGCTATACAAATACACAATTGCCAATAAATTGAATTAGACAATGATGGCGATTTGAACATTCGTAATAAATAAAGTAACGAGCGCAGGGTAAACGCCAAAAATCCCCAATCTCGTAGCAGCTCATACCTGTAATCATTCAATCCAATGAATGCTAAAACGGTCACCAATGCAATCCAATTGCTTTTGGCCTCTGGAAATGTTTCCTGGTATAGCCTAAAAAAGCCATCCACTATCATTGCGATTAACACCGCATCAACGATACGCGCTGATATTTCTAATGGGATTCCAGTGAACTTATGTACGAATCCGAATAGAATCGAATAAAATGGCCAGCCGAATAATTGCAAGGCTTCGGAAAAGCCTCCTTCCAAATATCCTTGTGCTGTCGCTATATAATGTATCGAATCTCTCCCGATAATGTTATGGAAACCAACAGCAATGCAGGAGAAAATAAGGCTGGTGATGACACCGTATATTCGAATCGTATTGAGTGATGTATAGGGCATTGAATAGGGTTAGTTAATATAATAATTGTTTTTTTATACTTAGCACTATAAATAATTAGGGTATAAAATATGCTTGATGCATTGGCGGTATAACGCCATAAGATCCCAACCTCATGCACAAGTTATCGTATTAAGAAAACTGTTCATCGTCAATCTTTGAGTAGTTGTGTGATCATGGGAAGAAAGTGCCACAATTTATGACTAAAAAGTGAAATTATTACGTACCGTGCTTTTGCATCGAAAGGGTAACAATCCTCATCACGATTGTTACCCAATTAATTTGGGAAAAATGAAATTTTGGGAAATGCCTGGAAACAGTAATCGTAAATGGTAGCGTTAGAAGCATTTGTTGTTTTAGCCAAAAATATTGCCCTAAACCAGGCAAATCCGCTTATACTTTCAATCGTTGCGTTCAACCAAGAAAAGTTAAACTACCATTGGAATGAATCGTCCAATTTTTGAAAAAAAACTGTCTGGAAAATGGCCGAGTTGAAAACCAAGCTGGTTTCGTATGAAATCGATCCTGCTACCTACGAATGGTCGGTTAGAGTTTTTCGAACTGTTAAAAAGCTTTTAGGTGTCAACCTAAAGCTTCATGCGGATAAGGATCAGATTGAACAGGGCGATATTTTAGTCCTTAACCATTTTTCGCGGTTTGAGACCTTTATTCCCCAATATTTAATCTACGAAGAGACTGGCCTTTATTGCTATGCGGTTGCTAGTAGCGAGTTTTTCGAAGGCGATGAGGTACTTGTGGATTATCTCCATAATGTCGGAGCGATCCCGCACGATCACGATAGTTTGCTTCCTCTACTCGCGAAACAAATTCTGCGGGGTAGAAAAGTCATCATCTTTCCTGAAGGCGGTATGGTTAAAGATAGAAAGGTCATAGATGCTTTTGGTGACTACAACGTATTTTCCCGATCTGCGATGAGTCGGAGAAAACATCATACCGGCGCTGCGGTATTAGCCTTAGGCTTAGATTTATTCAAACTGGCGGTGAAAAAAGCCTATATCGAAAACGATATTGAAAAGTTAGAACGGTGGCGTGCGGATATAGGCTTTAATGATGTTGGGGAATTACTGTCTTCATCTCTTCATCTAACGACCATTGTGCCATCAAACATTACCTTTTATCCTATCAGGGTAAGTGATAATGTTCTAAGAAAAGGGGCTGAGCTGCTCAGCAGAGGACTTACTCGTCGCCACTCGGAAGAACTGCTGATCGAAGGAAATATTCTATTGAAGGACACCGATATGGATATCCGCTTAGGGGCCCCTATTTATTCGTCGACCAATCGGCGTTCCTGGGAAACCAAGTTTCTGCAAAACCTCGATATAGATTCTATTGATGATGCTTTCGCCATGCGCGATAAGGCTAATATGTTGTCGAACAAGTTGTTAGCTCATTGGTTCAAAACGAGTGCAGACAGAATACGTGATGACTACATGGAAAGGATTTATGCGTCTGTTACGATTAATCTCAGTCATTTAGCTTCGACCGTTGTTGTCAATCAAATAGGTGATGGCAAAGACGAAATTCACAAAGACACACTTCATACAGCGCTGTACTTGGCAATCAAACACATACAAAGAATACCTGGAATACACTTGCATCGCAGTTTAAAAAACCCCGATAGTTATCGGGGTTTGATTTCTGGTAATCACCATCGTCTTGAACAATTTTTTGCGACTTCAGAAAGTAGTAAGTTAGTAGAGCAGGTTGACGGTACTTTACGATTTCTTCCTAAACTACTTGAAACACAGGGGTTTGATGAAATTCGTGTGGAAAACCCCATCGAAGTTTATGCCAATGAAGTATATCCGTTGGCTAGCGTGATTCGGGCAGTCAAAACAGCCATACAAGAAACTGATTCGCTGGATCCACAGGAACTTGCTGCCCTAAAATTTGATGATGAGATTTTATCTTTGCATTGGGATAAAGCATTTTACTCTAAGGATCGGTTTGAGGAGATCAATAGTGTTGAGACGGCTACGGAAAGTGCTGAGCCGTTTTTCCTTAAACCCGAACGGCCTAATGGTTGTGGAATAGTACTGATTCACGGGTTTTTAGCTTCGCCGGCTGAAGTTCGTGGTTTTGGAGAGCGTTTAGTTTCTGAAGGCTATACGGTAATTGGCCCACGTTTAAAAGGACATGGGACTTCGCCATGGGACCTGCGGAGCGCCAGTTGGGAAAACTGGTTTGATAGCGTCCGCCGTGCTTATGACATCATTGAATCGTATACGGAACGAATACAGCTTGTCGGCTTTTCTACCGGGGGGGCGTTGGCGCTCCGCTTGGCTGCTGATCAACTAGAAAAAGTGGTGTCCCTAACAGTCATCTCGGTCCCCATTAAATTCCGTGATTCGAGAATGATGGTCATTCCATTGTTGCATAGTACCAATACAGTGGTTCGATGGGTTTCTTCTTTCGAAGGGGTTAAACCTTTTTTTCAAAACGATACGGAACATCCAGATATCAATTATCGAAACATCCCCGTTCGGGGACTCTATGAACTTAGGCGATTGGTTAAGGAAGTCGAAAATCGATTGAGTAATATTCGTTGTCCGACCTTTATTTTTCAACCCGATCAAGATCCGGTGGTGGCGCCGAAGAGTGCTAGTATTATCTTTGACAATATAGAATCGCGCGAAAAGCAATTATTTGATCTTAAATCAAACAAACATGGTGTTCTCGCGGATGATATTGATCATACGCAGGAAAAGATATTGGCTTTGTTGAATTTGTACTCCAATTCTAAAAAGCCTGTTCAAGGTCAATCACCGCTTGAACTATTTGAGTCGTTCCCAAAAACCTAACATTCATTGGGTTTTCCACGTGGCATTTCTTATTCTCAGACAGTCTTATAGTTTTAAGATTGAACTTTAATCTATGTTTTTTCAATGTTTTTTGGTCTATATTTATACGAGATCCATAAAATAATACTGAGTATCATCGCGTTAGACCTTGTGTTATAAGAACTAAATCCTTGTTTTATTATATGAATTAGTTGATGGTGGAAAAACCCTGGTTAGCCCAATATCCTGGCAATACTCCTGGTGAAATTAACGCCGACGACTATGCATCTCTTGTAGAATTCTTCGAATGTAAAATGGAGGAATTCGCTGATCGTCCAGCGTTTTCGAATTTCGGCACTACTTTGAGTTATTCCCAACTCGAAGAAAAATCACGATGTTTCGCAAACTATTTAAGGTCTGTTCTGGTTTTGAATAAAGGAGCGCGTGTCGCTGTAATGATGCCCAATCTTTTACAAAACCCCATTGTTATATTTGGCGTTCTCAGAGCGGGCCTCATTGTAGTCAATACTAATCCCCTTTATACGGGTCGGGAACTTAAACACCAGCTAAATGACTCCGGCGCAGAAACTATTGTAATTTTAGAAAATTTTGCGCATGTGTTAGAAAGTATTTTGCCGGAAACTAAGGTCAAAAATATAGTCACGACGCGTATGGGTGATGCATTGGCCTTTCCGAAAGCGATGATCATTAATCTCGTGATAAAACATGTCAAAAAAATGGTGCCGAGGTACCGACTAACCGGTGCCACTAGGTTCAATAATGCTCTGAAATTAGGATCCAGACACTCCTATGAAGCAGTCGAAATGGAACTCGATGATATAGCTTTTTTACAATACACGGGAGGGACCACTGGAGCGTCGAAAGGCGCAATGCTTAGCCATAAAAATCTGCTTTTTAATATGCGCCAGGCTATGACTTGGATTATGCATACGTCGGCATCCGAACGTAAACTTCAGAAGGGTCACGAAATAATCATAACTGCTTTACCCCTCTACCATATTTTTTCATTGACGGCCAATTGCTTGTGTTTTATGGATATGGGGGGGCTCAATTACTTGATTACCAATCCTAGAGACCTGCCTAATTTTGTCAAAGAACTAAAAAAAATACCCTTTACCTGCATTACCGGTGTTAATACGCTGTTCAACGGGTTACTTAATACACCGGGATTTGACCAACTGGATTTTTCTTCTTTAAAGATTGTTCTTGGTGGTGGAATGGCGGTTCAAAAAAGCGTGGCTAAACGTTGGAAAGAGAAAACCGGTTCGACCCTTGTTGAAGCTTATGGTTTAACGGAAACATCACCAGCTGTTTGCATAAATCCGATCGATTTAAAAGAATTTAATGGGAGTATTGGGTTTCCTCTACCATCTACCGATTGCAAAATAAACGATGACGAGGGAAATGAAATGGGTCTTGACCAGCCCGGGGAATTGTGTGTAAACGGTCCACAAGTTATGAAAGGGTATTGGAATCACCCTGAAGAAACTTCGGAGGTTCTTTCCGCTGATGGATGGTTTCGTACCGGCGATATCGCAAAAATTGATAAGGAGGGTAGGGTTCATATAGTGGATCGAAAAAAAGATATGATTCTGGTCTCTGGTTTTAATGTGTATCCCAATGAAATAGAAGCTGTAGTTGCTTCGCATCCGGGTGTTGTAGAGTGTGGTGCCATCGGGATTGCCTGCGAAAACAGTGGCGAAAAAGTCAAAATCGTCGTTGTGAAAAAAGATCCAAATCTTGATAAGGAAACTCTACAGGAATTTTGTGTTGCTAATCTAACGGGGTACAAAGTTCCAAAGTACATCGAGTTTAGAAACGAATTACCAAAAACTAACGTTGGAAAAATCCTACGTCGTGCATTGCGTGAAACGGAGTGAGTATTACCATGAAAGATATTGTCATTGCAGGTTACTGCAGATCCCCTTTTACTCCAGCCTATAAGGGACAGTTGACTCGAGTGCGTCCCGATGATCTGGTCGCTCAAACGGTAAAAGGGTTGTTGGAAAAAACTCAGGTTCAATCAAGTGATATAGAAGATTTAATCTTGGGTTGTGCTTTTCCCGAAGCAGAGCAAGGCTTTAATATGGCACGCTTGGTTGTGTTTCTCGCTGGATTGCCTCAATCCGTGGCGGGTAACACCGTCAACAGGTTCTGTGGGTCGTCCATGCAGGCGATTCATATGGCGGCTGGCGCAATCCAAATGAATGCGGGTGAGGTTTTTATTTGTGCGGGTGTGGAGTCGATGACTCGGGTCCCAATGACAGGGTTTAATCCAATGCCAAATCCAGCACTTTACCAATCTTTTCCGCAAGCTTATATGGGTATGGGGGATACCGCAGAAAATTTGGCTGAAAAGTATTCTATTGGTCGTGAGCAACAAGAAGAATTTACAATCGAAAGCCAACAAAAGGCATTTAAGGCCCAAACCACGGGAAATTTAAATGATGAGATTGTCAGCATTGAATCACACGGCGTTAGTACGATTAGTTTGGATGGCTGTATTCGACCGGAAACGACACGTGAAGCATTAGCCGATCTCAAACCCGCTTTTAACCAGACGGGTACTGTTACAGCTGGCACTTCATCACCCTTGACTGACGGTGCGGCCGCCGTGCTTGTTTGCAGTGAACAGTATGCTAATAGTGCAGGGTTACAGCCACTGGCTCGAATCAAAAGTATCGCGGTTGCTGGATGTGCCCCTGAAATCATGGGAATAGGCCCGGTCGCGGCAACTAAAAAAGCTCTAGAGCGTGCAAATCTGGCTTTAGACCAAATTAGTATTATCGAACTCAACGAAGCTTTTGCATCGCAGTCCCTTGCTTGTATACACGATCTTGGAATCGATACCAGCAGGGTTAATTTAGATGGTGGAGCGATTGCTTTGGGCCATCCATTAGGTGCTTCGGGCGCTAGAATTACTGGCAAGGCTGCTTCCTTGCTGAACCGGGAAGACAAAAAATATGCATTGGCTACCCAGTGTATTGGCGGGGGGCAAGGTATAGCAACAATTCTGGAGGCTATTTAATGGCCATTGAAAAAGCAGCTGTGATCGGCGCGGGAGTCATGGGTGCGAGTATTGCTGCGCATATTACCAATGCTGGAGTTCCTGTCGTTTTGTTGGATATTGTTCCCGATGGTGCAACCAACCGCAATGTGATTTCCGAGGGTGCTGTAAACAAATTACTAAAAGCCCAACCAGCGGCTTTTATGCACAAGAAAAATGCCAAACTAATCACCACCGGCAATATTGAAGATAATCTTGACCTGTTGGCGGATGTGGATTGGATTATTGAAGTTGTTCTGGAGCGTTTGGATATCAAGCAGAATGTTTATCGGAAGATTAACAGTGTTCGTAAAGTTGGGAGTATTGTTTCGTCCAATACTTCAACCATCCCCCTGGGTGAACTAACTCAAGGTATGCCGATTGATTTTTGTTGTGATTTTTTGATCACACATTTTTTTAACCCACCCCGTTACATGCGGCTCTTAGAATTAGTCGCAGGAAAATATACTAGCCCGGAGACTCTGGAAGCGATTCGATCATTCGCTGATCTCAAACTAGGCAAAGGTGTGATTGATTGTAAAGATACCCCGGGTTTTATAGGTAACCGGATCGGGATATTTTGGCTGCAATGTGGTGTGGTTGAAGCAATGGCTGCTGGATTGACGGTGGAGGAAGCCGATGCTGTGATGGGTAAACCAATTGGAATTCCCAAAACAGGTGTTTTTGGTTTGTTGGATTTGGTTGGCTTGGACTTAATGCCCCATATTAATGAAAGTATGGGTTCCAACCTTCCTGAAAGTGATGCATTTCATGGCATCAAAGAAATTCCAGATCTCATTAGTAAAATGATTGATGAGGGGTATACGGGACGAAAAGGGAAAGGTGGTTTTTACCGTCTCAATAGGTCCGAAGGGAAAAAAGTCAAAGAAGCCAAAAATCTGAACACTGGGGAATACCACCCTAGCAAAAAGCCAACGCTGGATAGTTTAACGGCGGCAAAATCAAGTGGCATACGTGGATTGTTAGAGTTTAATGACAAAACAGGATGGTACGCTTGGCGGGTACTCTCACAGACTCTAACTTACGCAGCCCACCATGCAAAAGAAATTGCCCACGATATAGTCGCGATCGATAGTGCCATGAAATCAGGTTATAACTGGACCTATGGACCCTTCGAACTCATTGACCAGCTGGGTGTGGATTGGTTGGTGAAAAAGCTCGAAGCCGAAGATATGCCGGTTCCAGAATTCCTGCAGTCTGGCCTCTCGATGTATCGAATCCACGAGGGGAATTTACAATTCTTAGGTTTCGATAGCCAATACCACAATGTTGAACGAGGGTCTGGAGTATTATTGTTATCGGATATTAAGCTACACAATAAACCATTGGCGAAGAATGCGTCGAGCAATCTATGGGATATTGGCGACGGTGTATTGTGTCTTGAATTCACAAGCAAAATGAATTCGCTGGACCCACAAATTATGGAAATGTTCGGAACAGCCATCAACATTATCCCTGGAAAATATAAAGCGCTCGTTATACACAATGAGGGTGAAAATTTCTGCGTCGGGGCAAATTTGGGTTTAATGTTATTCGGACTCAATCTTGCCGCATGGTCTGAACTAGAAGGTTTGCTTAAACAAGGGCAAGATGTGTACAAAGCTTTGAAGTACGTACCTTTTCCTGTTGTTGCAGCGCCATCGGCCATAACTTTAGGTGGCGGTTGCGAATTATTGATGCACTGTGATGCGGTTCAAGCCCATGCAGAATTGTACACTGGTTTGGTTGAAGTTGGGGTTGGCATTATTCCTGGTTGGGGGGGATGTAAGGAAATGTTGTTTCGATGGGCGGAAAATCCAAGGCATCCTAAGGGTCCAATGCCTTCGGTAACAAAAGCATTCGAATTGATTGGAACAGCTACAGTATCAAAGTCTGCAGCCGACGCTCGGGATATGCAGGTATTACGTGAGAGTGATGACATCACTATGAATAAGGATCGATTATTGGCTGATGCCAAAGCAAAAGCTTTGGCGCTTAGCCAAGACTATTCGCCTCCGGAACCACCCGAATTTTCTTTGCCAGGATTATCAGGGAAAACATCCTTGGAAATGGCGGTTGCTGGATTCCATAGCCAGGGAAAAGCTACCGATCATGATGTCGTTGTATCCGATGCTCTTGGTTATGTGTTGAGCGGTGGTGACACTGATCCCATCGATACCTTGTCTGAGGATGATGTGTTAGCGTTAGAACGGGAGGCTTTCATGGGATTGGTGCATCATCCGGATACCATGGACCGCCTGGAACATATGTTAAACACGGGCAAACCGTTACGAAATTAGACTATGCACCATCGTAGGAGAAACTAGAATATGGCAACCTATAAAGCACCTTTAAGAGATATGCGGTTCGTTTACCATGAATTGCTGAAAAATGAAGGGCTAGAGCTGTTGCCGGGGGCAGAGGATTTAACACCGGATCTAATTGATGCCGTCCTCGAAGAAGCAGCCAAAATTTGTGAAACATTACTCTTTCCCTTGAATCGGACAGGTGATGAAGAAGGCTGTTTTTTTGAAAATGGTGAGGTCAAGACGCCGAATGGATTTAAGGAAGCCTACGCACAATATGTCGAAGGTGGCTGGCCGTCGCTCACAGCTGATCCTGAAGATGGTGGGCAAGGGTTGTTAAGTATTCACTATACACTCATCGGAGAAATGTTGTGTTCTAGCAATCTGTCCTTTGCCCTATATCCAGAATTAACTCATGGTGCTTACAATGCGCTGAAACGCTTTGGCAGCGACGAGCTCAAAAATATTTTTCTGTCCAATATGGTGGACGGACGTTGGAGCGGTACGATGTGTCTTACCGAACCGCATAGCGGTACCGATTTGGGTTTGGTTCGGACAAAAGCGACACTTGACGAGGATGGAAACTATCACCTTAGCGGTACTAAAATTTTCATTTCTGCTGGTGAACACGATCTAACCGAAAACATCATTCACCTGGTGCTCGCTCGCACGCCGGATGCGCCCCCAGGGATAAAGGGTATTAGCCTGTTTTTAGTTCCCAAATATGTGGTTAATTCCGATGGTAGCTTGGGGGAAAGAAATCGTATTTCTTGTGGCTCAATCGAACATAAAATGGGGATCAAAGCGTCTTCCACCTGTACTATGAATCTGGAAAATGCTGACGGTTACCTTGTCGGGACGCTCCACAAAGGGATGCAAGCGATGTTTGTTATGATGAACAGCGCGCGTATCGGTGTGGGGATACAGGGTTTGGGCTTGGCTGAGGTTGCCTATCAAGGTGCGGTGGAATATGCCCGCGATCGGCTTCAAGGCCGAGCTCTAACTGGGGCAAAATATCCCGATAAAGCTGCGGATCCGATCATCGTCCATCCAGACGTCCGCCGAATGTTACTGACTATGCGGGCTTATACAGAAGGCGGTCGTGCAATGAGTGCTTGGGTCGCCTGCTTTTTGGATAAATCGGAACGAGAAACGGATCCTAAAAAGCGCGGACAAGCAGAAGAGTTTATCGCGTTACTTACCCCTGTTGTTAAAGCATTTTTTACCGATATCGGTACAGAAGTAGCGAACCTTGGTGTACAGGTTTTTGGCGGTCACGGCTATATCCGTGAGAACGGAATGGAACAATACGCCAGAGATGCCCGAATTGCCCAGATCTATGAAGGAACCAATGGCATTCAAGCATTGGATTTGGTAGGTAGAAAATTGCCTCAGGGCATGGGTCGGTTATTACGCCAATTTTTTCACCCAGTCGACGCTTATATCAATGAAAACCTTCAAGACCAAAAGCTCGAACCATTCGTTCTACCTTTGGCCAAGGCTTTTGGCCGTTTACAGAAAGCAACGGGTGCGATAGCGCAAAAAGGTCTGGGCAATCCGGATGAAGTGGGTGCCGCTGCGGTAGAATACCTTCGTCTGTTCGGTTTAGTTGCAATGGCCTACATGTGGGTTAGAATGGTAGAGATTGCTCAAACTAAACTGGATACACCCGAAGCGCGGTTTTACCAGGCTAAGATTGATACAGCACGGTTTTTTATGGAACATTTGTTACCGCAGACAAGCGCTTTGTTTTCCTCTATTATGGCGGGTTCCGGATCGATCATGAACTTTGATGAAGATGCTTTCTAGTCCACCTACCTAAGGATTTACCGAGATTCGTTAATAAGGGTGTGTGATCGTGAATCGTGGTTCGTTAGAGCTAGGACAAATTTGTTTGTAGTTCTAATCCTAGGATTTATTGGAGCAGCGTTTTTTTTGATAGGGCCGATTCCTCAGGATCTCTCATATCATAGGTTTGCTGATCAAAGATCGATTTGGGGTATCCCCAACTTCTTCAATGTTGTATCCAACTTGCCATTTTTAATGGTCGGCCTCAAAGGAGCCGTGTTTTGTCTGAAAGAAAAACAGCTTTTGGCCCGCCGTTCATGGCAAATATTTTTTGTTGGCCTTTGTTTGGTTGCTTTGGGTTCATCGTTCTACCATTGGGCACCCAGTAGCAGAACTCTGGTTTGGGACCGGCTTCCCATGACTATCAGTTTTATGGGGCTATTTATCGCGGTATTATCCGAATCCATCAACCCCAATATTGAACGCCATTTTTTGATTGCAGCTATTTTAATGGGTATCGCCAGCGTATTTTACTGGGATTTTACTGATGACCTAAGGTTCTATGCCTTAATTCAATTTGGTCCCTTGATCAGTCTTCCTATCGTATTGTTATTTTGCAAGCGGAGATATTCTCACCGTCATTACTTGGGGTATGCTTTATTTTGGTATGGTTTAGCTAAGCTTTGTGAAATTTACGATCAAGAAATCTATCAATTGGACAATCAGGCCCTTTGCGGACATTCACTTAAACATTTGCTAGCCGGCATCAGTGTGTATTGCGTATATCGGATGTTGCGGGTGAGACGAGCGTTTTTTCAATCGGATATGAAGTCAAGCGCTCGCGGGCAATAAATAAGATTCTTAAATATGTGGAGGTACCACTGGACCACAGATTGGTCCTATTCAAATTTGCTATTGAATTCGGGGGACACAATACGTAATTATGCTAACCTTAACAAATGGCACGAATAGCAAGAATAGTGGTACCGAATTACCCTCATCATATTACGCAAAGAGGGAATAGGCGACAAGATGTATTTTTTTGTGAAGAAGATGACAAAAAATACCTGAATTTAATCAGCTACTGGTGTCGTGAAGAAGGTGTTTCGATTTGGAGTTATTGTCTTATGAGCAACCCTGTACATCTGATAGTGACACCGACAGAAGGCTCAAACTTAAGTAGGGCGATAGGAGAAACGCATCGTCGGTA
>Ga0209992_10000362_pt1 | contig 61343 bp, 56 predicted proteins | sample 2SBtaG_2_FD_182564 | JGI IMG/M metagenome (GOLD analysis project Ga0209992, IMG submission 182564) | Deep subsurface microbial communities from Kolumbo volcano to uncover new lineages of life (NeLLi) - 2SBTROV12_ACTIVE470 metaG (SPAdes)... | ecosystem: Environmental > Aquatic > Marine >... | reverse complement strand
GGCCGGCGGGACGAAGCGGCGAGGCCGGACGACTCGTTCAGGGCCTCGGCTTCGAGGCGGCCGACGCGCTCGACCTCGGGGGGCTCGACCTCGGGGGGCGACTCGACCGTCGAGGCGCCCGCGGCGAGCAGGCAGAGGGCGCCGACGGCCACGAGGAGGGGGCGGATCACCAGGTCACGATGGCCTTGGCCGTGCCTTCGCGGTACTCGAGGTTCTTCCCGTCGCCCAGCTGCGCGAAGAATCCCTTCGCTGCGTCGGGCGTGCAGACCCGCGGCTGGAACTTGATCTTCTTGTTGTCGGTGAGGATGCAGGTGAGCTCGAACCCGTCGAGCCCGTCGGGGCCCAGGTACGTCCGCAGCATCAGCCCCCACCCCGGGAACTCCTCGCTGTACCGCCCCGGGGTGCCGAAGACGAAGTTGCCGAGCGAGTAGACGATCGGCTTGCCGTCGATCACGTCGACCCGCTGCGCCATGTGCGATCCGTGGCCGATCACCGCGTCGTACCCCGCCTCGATCGCCCGACGTCCCCACTTCTCCTGGCTCTCGCGCACCACGCTGTAGTTGCCCCCCCAGTGGGGGTAGGCCACCACCCACTTCGCCCCCGCCGCCTTCGCCAGCTCGAGGCCCTTGCGCAGGTTGGTCCTGCTCAGCGGGGGCAGCCCCGCGCGGTCCTCCTCGGCCTTGTACTGCTTGCGCCAGTTCCGGCCGAACCCCACCACCCCGAGCTTGCCGTGCTCGGTGTCGATCACGAGCGGGACGATCGCCGTGTCGAAGTCCTTGCCCGCCCCGAACGGGACCATCCCCGCCTCGGAGATGTGCTTCCGCGACGCCTCCACCCCGTCCGGCCCCCGATCCAGCAGGTGGTTGTTCGCCAGCGACAGGGCGTCGAAGCCGACGTCCGCGAGCACCTTCGCCGTCTCGGGCACCGCGTTGTAGTGCCACCTCTGCTTCGGCCAGTACCGCTTCCGGTCCGCCGTGATCGGCCCCTCCTGGTTGCCGATCGTGTAGTCCGCCTCCAGCTCGTCGCGGAGGAACTCGAACGGCCAGTAGTAGCTGTGATCCTTCAGCTTCTTCCGCACGAACGCGTCCGCGAGGAGGATGTCGCCGACCCACACCGTGGTGAAGCGATCGGCGCCGTCGGCGAGCCCCGCCGTCGCGCTGCGGGCGGGGGTCGGTTCGTCGCGGCCGCACGCGACGGCGAGCAGCGAGAGGAGGACGAGGGAGGCGAGGCGGGGGCGGTGGTGCGACACGGCGCGATGTATACCGCGCTCCGAAGGCCGGAGTCCGCCCGCCGGTGCCGCCGCGCGGAGTCGCCGGTAGCATGTCCGCCATGCCCGACCGCGAGCCCCTGCCCGACCTCTCCCTGGACCCCGACGACTCCGTGGGCGTGGAGGACGAGGCCGACACGGACACGCACCCCGCGGTCACCGACCAGGACGTCGCCTCCGAGTGGGGCGACGGCTCCGAGGGCCGCACCGTCCCCGCGTCCCCGGCCATGGCCATGGTCGCGATCCTCCGGGGCTGGACCCGCGCCGAGGGCCCGGACATGACCGCCGTGGCCGCCGCCCTCACCAGCGCGTCTCCCACGATCGACACCTTCCTCGCCGAAGGGGCCGAGGCGAAGGAGTTCGGCCGCTCCCTGCTGTCCGGCGAGGTCTACGAGCTGGGCGCCGCCACCGAGGAGGGGCGCTCCATCCCGAAGACCCGCTGGCTCGCCCTGGCCAAGACCGCGCCCGAGGCCTTCGTGTGGCACGTCCCGCCCCCGTACGTCCTGCCGTTCGACGACGACGACGCCGCCCGAACGTTCGCCGACGAGCTCCTGCCCTGGGTCGAGCGGGCCGACCTCCGCGTCACCCTCAACTGGCTCGGCGCCCCCGGGTTCCTGGCGGACGACGACGCCGTCGATCGCATCTCGGACCTCGTGCGCGCCCAGGCCGCCATCGTGGGCTGGGGCCAGTCCGTGGACGCCCTCGAGGCCATGGTCCGGCGGGGCGGACGATGGCGCGCGGCCCGCACCCTCGAGCGACTCCTGCGCGACCTCCAAGCCGACCGCGAGGAGGCCGCGACGATCCAGCGGGTCGCTCGCAAGTGCATGGACGCCCAGCTCTTCGCGCGCATCGCCTGCGAGGCCCCCTGGAAGTCCGACGACGCCCTCCTCGCGGACCTCGCCGATCGCATCCCCACCCCGTCCCTCGTCCGGGGGTTCTTCGACGACGACGTGGTCCGCCGCGCGCACCTGCGAGGCGAGGCCGCGGCCCGGGTCCTCCGCACCGCCTGGCGCGCCCTGTCCGGCCGCCGCGATCACGAGGCCCTGGTGGCCGCCGCCCGCCTCGTGATGCGGGAAGCCCGCGCCCGGCGCAACGCGAAGCTGTGCACCGAGATGGTGGACGCCCTCGCGGAGGTGCACGGCGACGTCGCCGTGGACGCGCTCACCGCGATCTTCCTCTCGGGCATCCACCGCTCGTCGGCCGGCGCGAGCATCCAGCGATTCCTGGTGGCGCGCCCCGAGGCGACCCTCACCGCGGCCCTCACCGAGCTCCCCGAGTGGGTCCCCGGATTCGACGCCTCGGCCATGGAGCGCCTCGCCTACCGGTGCGTCGCGCGGTTGGACGGCGAGGGCAGGGTCCGCGTCCGAGACCTCGCCGAGATCACCGACGGCGTGGCCGCGCGGCGCGTCCTCCAGGAGCTGGAGGGGGTTTGAGCTTCAGAGCGCGTTGAGCAGACGCTCGACGGTCGCGTTCTCGTCCGCCCGCGACGTGTCCACGTGCACCTCCGCGAGCCGGTACAGCGGCTCCCGCGCGGCCAGGATCGCCCGCAGCTCCTGCATCGCATCGGCCCGCCCGGCCACGGGGCGACGGTCCCCCTGCTCCAGGACCCGGCTCATGTGGTCCGCCGGCGCGGCCTGGAGCCAGACGGTGCGACACCGTGATCGCACGACCTCGAAGGCAAGCGTGTTGTGCACCACCCCCCCGGAGAGGGCGACCACGAGCGCCTCGTCCCGGTCGAGCAGCCGCTCCAGCTCGGCCGCCTCGAGCCGCCGGTAGTACGCCTCCCCGTGCAGCGAGAAGATCTCCGCCAGGGAGAGGCCCGCGGCGTCTTCGATGGCCTCGTCCAGCTCGACGAAGCGCACCCCCGTGACCGCCGCGAGGCGCCGCCCCAGGGTGGTCTTGCCCGCACCGCGAAGCCCCAACAAGGCCACCACCCTGGCGCCCTCCCGGACCGTCCCCGACGGCCGCTCCTCGACGAGCCGGGCGACGTCGACCTGGAGCGCGAGGGCCACCGACGCGAGCCGACCGATCGAGATGTTCCCCCGCCCGGCCTCCAGCTCCGACACGAAGCGGGGGCTCAGGCCCGAGCGTGAGGCGAGCTCCCGGGCGGTCCATTGGAGCTCAGCACGTCGCTCACGCACCCGCGTCGCGACCCGGGACAGGATCGCCAGCGCCTCCGGACGGGGACTGGAGCGGGGGGAACGACCGGCCATGCGGCGCACTATATTTCTATGTCCGACGTCATGGAAGCATTATCTTGCATGTCCCGAGGTTGCTGCGTATCTTCCGCGCCATGGCCAAGAACGCACCTCCGCAGCCCGCCGTCTCGTTCCAGACTCGCCCCGAGGACTACGTCCACATGCGGGTGGAGGTCGACGGCGCCGTCGCCCGCATCCTCATCGACATCCAGGAGGAGCGCGGCCTCCGCCCGGGGTACGTCCTCAAGCTGAACTCCTACGACCTCGGCGTCGACATCGAGCTCGCGGACGCGGTCCAGCGGCTGCGCTTCGAGCACCCGGAGGTCACCTGCGTGATCGTGACGTCGGCCCAGGACGGCGTGTTCAGCTCGGGCGCGAACATCTTCATGCTCGGCAGCTCCACGCACGCCTTCAAGGTCAACTTCTGCAAGTACACGAACGAGACGCGCCTCTACATCGAGGACGCCACGGACTACAGCGGCCAGACCTACATCGCCGCCCTCAACGGCATCGCGTCGGGCGGCGGCTACGAGCTGCCCCTCGCGTGCGCGGAGGCGTACCTGGTGGATGACCGTCGCTCCGCCGTGGCGCTTCCGGAGGTCCCGTTCCTGGGCGTGCTGCCGGGGACCGGCGGGCTCACGCGCGTGGTCGACAAGCGGATGGTCCGTCGGGATCGAGCGGACATCTTCTCGACCCTCGCCGAGGGCATCAAAGGCAAGCGCGCGGTGCAGTGGAACCTGGTGGACGGCGTGTTCCCCCCCTCCAAGTTCGACGACGCCGTCGCCGCCCGGGCCGCCGAGGTGGCCGACGGGGGACGACCGGACCTCGCGGGCAAGGGCGTCCGGCTGCCGCGGATCACGCCCACCGAGGCCGAGGACGGCACGGTCACGTACGAGCACGTCACCCTGTCCTTCGGGCCCGAGGCGCGCCTCGCTCGCCTCGAGATCCGCGCCCCCGAGTCGCTGCCGGACGTCCCCGCCGAGCCGCACACCCTCGGGGCCTCCTGGTACCCCCTCCAGGCGTTCCGGGAGCTGGACGACGCGCTCCTTCGCCTCCGCTTCAACCACCCCGACGTCGGCTGCGTGGTGCTCCGCGCGACGGGGAACCCCGAGGTCGTCCAGACCATGGACGGGCAGCTGGCCGAGCACGCCGACGATCACTTCGTGCGCGAGGTCCTCCTGCACATGAAGCGGGTCCTCAAGCGCCTCGACATGACGGCCAAGTCCTTCTTCGCGCTGGCGGACGCAGGCACCTGCTTCGTCGGCTCCATGTTCGAGCTCACGCTGTCCGCCGACCGCTGCTACATGCTCGAAGAGGACGGCGTGAGCGTCGGCCTCACGCCCCTGAACTTCGGGGCGCTGCCCATGGGCAACGGGCTCACGCGGCTGCAGACACGCTTCCTCGGCGACCCCGGCCACGCCGAGGCGGTGCTGGACCACAACGGCGAGCTGCTCGACTCGGACGACGCCATGGACGCGGGCCTCGTGACCGACGCCTTCGACGACATCGACTGGGAGGACGAGATCCGCCTCGCCCTCGAAGAGCGCGCGTCCCTCTCGCCCGACGCGCTCACGGGCATGGAGGCCAACCTCCGCTTCGCCGGCCCCGAGTCCTTGGAGACGAAGATCTTCGGCCGGCTCACGGCCTGGCAGAACTGGATCTTCCAGCGGCCGAACGCCGTGGGACCGAAGGGCGCGCTCACGCTGTACGGGCGCCCCGAGACGGCCGAGTTCGACTTCGACCGCACCTGATCCTTCCTTCCGAAACACCTCTACGTACAACACTCACGCGGCTCACGCCGCCCCGAACCGGAGCCCTCGATGGCCAGTGTCGACCTCGACGCGAAGATCCCCAACAACGTCGGCCTCAGCGACGACCGCAAGCTGCGCAAGGCGCTGGAGGCGTGGCAGCCCAACTTCATCGAGTGGTGGTGCGACATGGGCCCCGAGGGGTTCCAGGCCGACGACATCTACCTGCGCACGGCCGTGAGCGTGGAGCCCTCCGGGTGGGCTCACTTCGAGCACGTGAAGATGCCCGACTACCGCTGGGGGGTGTTCCTCACGCCCGGCGCCGAGGACCGGCTGATCCACTTCGGCGACAACCAGGGCAAGCCGGCTTGGGACACCGTCCCGGGCGAGTTCCGCAAGGAGCTGCGGCGCATCATCGTGACCCAGGGCGACACCGAGCCCGCCTCCGTCGAGCAGCAGCGCTTGCTGGGGAAGACGGCCCCGTCGCTATACGACCTCCGGAACCTGTTCCAGGTGAACGTGGAGGAGGGTCGGCACCTCTGGGCGATGGTCTACCTGCTCCACAAGTACTTCGGGCGCGACGGGCGTGAGGAGGCGGAGGACCTGCTCGTGCGGCGGTCCGGCAACCCGGACAGCCCCCGCATCCTCGGCGCCTTCAACGAGCCGATCAGCGACTGGCTCTCCTTCTTCTGCTTCACGATGTTCACGGACCGCGACGGCAAGTACCAGCTGGGGGCCCTCGCCGAGTCCGGCTTCGACCCCCTCGCGCGCACCTGCCGGTTCATGCTCACGGAGGAGGCCCACCACATGTTCGTGGGCGAGACGGGCATCCGCCGCATCGTCCGACGCACGATCGAGCTCATGCGGCAGGACGAGGACGTCCGCAAGCTCGGCGGCATCCCCCTCGATGTCCTCCAGAAGTACGTCAACCGGTGGTACTCGGTGTCGATGGACCTTTTCGGGGGCGAGGACAGCAGCAACGCCGCCACGTACTTCGCCACCGGGCTCAAGGGCCGGTTCGACGAGGGCAGGAAGGGCAAGTACGACGATCACACCGCGCTGAACGCGGTCTACTCGATGGACGTGCCCGAAGACGACGGCTCCGTGTCCAAGCGCGACGTGCCGTTGCGGCGCGCCATGAACCTGGTGCTGCGCGACGGCTACAAGACGGACTGCATGCGCGGCGTGAACAAGTGGAACAAGGCCCTCGAGAAGGCGGGGATGTCCTTCCGCTTCGACCTCCCCTCGGAGCGCTTCCACCGCAAGATGGGGCTGTGGAACGGCATGCCCTTCTCGCCGTCGGGCGAGTGGGTCGGCGAGACCGAGTGGATGCGTCGCAAGGGCGACTGGCTGCCCACCACCGAGGACGAGGCCTACATCGCCTCCCTCATGAAGCCCGTCTACGAGCCCGGGAAGATCGCCGGGTGGATCGCGCCCCCGAAGCACGGCATCAACCACCAGAGCTTCGACTTCGAGTACGTGAAGTTCGACACCGACGACCCGTACGTGAGGGCCTGAGCCGATGGAGACCCTCGGAAGCTTCCTCGCGGGGCGCTGGCAGGCCGGCGCCGCCCCCACCTCGACCCTTCACGACCCGACCACCGGGGAGGCGATCGCCGAGACGTCCACGAGGGGCCTCGACTTCGGCGAAGCCCTGCGGCACGCCCGGGACGTCGGCGGACCCACCCTGCGGGCCATGACGTTCGCCGAGCGCGGGGCGCTGCTGAGCGCGATGGCGTCGGCCCTGCACGAGCATCGCGACGAGCTGCTGGCGCTGTCCACGCGGAGCGGCGGGAACACGCGCGGCGACGCCAAGTTCGACGTCGACGGCTGCACCGGGACGATGGCCTGGTACGCGAAGCTCGGCTCCAGCCTCGAGGGTCGGTTCTTCGGCGACGGGGACCTCGTCCCGCTGTCCCGAAACCCCCGCTTCATCGGCGCCCACGTGAAGGTCCCCCGCCACGGCGTGGCCATCCACATCAACGCCTTCAACTTCCCCGCGTGGGGCTTCGGCGAGAAGGCCGCGTGCGCGCTGCTCGCGGGCATGCCCGTCGTCACGAAGCCGGCCACCAGCACCGCGGTGCTCACGCACCGGATGTTCCGCATCCTCACGGACTCGGGCGTGGTCCCGGACGGTGTGCTGTCGCTGGTCTGCGGATCGGCGGGGGACATGCTCCAGCACGTCGAGGCGCAGGACGTGCTGGCGTTCACGGGCTCGGCCGACACCGGCATGTTCATCCGCGGGCTGGAGACCGTCCGGCGCATGGGCGTTCGCGTCAACGTGGAGGCCGACAGCCTCAACGCCGCGGTGCTCGGGCCCGACCTCGACCCCGACTCCGAGGGGTACCAGCTGTTCGTGCGCGAGGTGCTCAAGGACTTGACCCAGAAGGCGGGCCAGAAGTGCACCGCGATCCGGCGCATCTTCGTGCCGCGCGAGTCCCTCGAAGGGGTGCGGGACGACCTTCGCCGGGGGTACGCCGGCGTGAGGGTCGGCGACCCGGCCGTCAAGGGCGTGCAGATGGGGCCCGTCGCGACGGCTTCCCAGCTGAAGGATGTGCGTGAGGGTGTGGCGGCGTTGGCCGCTCACGGTCGCTTCGTCCACGGCGACGGGGGCCCCGGCGAGCTCGTCGGCGCCACCGACGAGGGTTACTTCGTGGGCCCGACCTTGATCGAGGTCTCAGGCATCGACGAGGGCGGCCCGGTGCACGACCTCGAGGTGTTCGGACCGGTCCAGACGATCGTCCCCTACGACGGCTCTGCGGAGGAGGCCGTGAGGGGCGTGAGCAGGGGACAGGGCGGCCTCGTGGCGTCGGTCTACACGGACGACAAGCGGTTCGCCGCGGACGTGGTGATGGGGCTCGCGCCCTTCCACGGTCGGCTCCACATCGGCAGCAGCAAGATCGCCGACCACTCGACCGGCCCCGGCACGGTCCTCCCCCAGCTGATCCACGGCGGCCCCGGCCGCGCGGGCGGGGGCGAAGAGCTCGGCGGGCTGCGGGGCCTCGACTTCTACATGCAGCGGACCGCGATCCAGGGACTGAAGCCCCTCGTGCAGCGAATCGTCACCCCGTAGATCCAACCGTCTGGTATTACCCCGCCCGACGGACCGGAGGTCTGCAGGAGGTGTCGTGAAGGAGCTGGTTCAGAGCACGGTCGTGAGCGGCCCGGGACCGAAGAGCGAAGAGCGCGTGCAGCGTCAGACGATCGCGCGCATGTTCGCCTCGGACTTCCTCGAGTTCTTCTCCCGCGTGCACCCGATCGTGCCGGCGTTGCTCTACGTCCCCGTCGTCGCCTTCATGACTTGGACGGCCACCACGATCGTGGCCCCCGCCACCGTCGCCTTGGGCGTCGCGGGCGGGCTCTTCTTCTGGAGCACGCAGGAGTACCTCCTGCACCGCTTCCTGTTCCACTTCCCGCGCCGGGGCCCCGCCTCGGAGTGGCTGTACTTCTACTTCCACGGGATCCACCACCTGTTCCCGGACGACAAGTGGCGCCTCGTGATGGTCCCGCCCATCTCGATCCCGCTCGCGATCGTGTTCTGGTTCGCCTTCACGGCCCTGCTCCCCGCGGGCGTCGCCCACGCGGCCTTCGCCGGCTTCACGCTCGGCTACCTCGGGTACGACTACACGCACTACGCGACCCACCACGTCGCGCCGCCGAAGCACCCCCTGCTGAAGCCGATCGCCGCGATCATGAGGACGCAGCGCAAGCGCCACCTCACCCACCACTTCGGGGACCCCGACCGCGGCTTCGGCGTGAGCATGGGCTTCTGGGATCACGTCTTCAGGACGGTGAACCCCAAGGCCCCCTGAGACGCGGCGGACTCAGGTCGCGCGCTTGCGCTGTGTGGCCCGGACGAGGGCTCGGACGAGCCAGGGCGCCACCAGGTTCGCCCAGATGAACAGCTGAAGCATGAACGGCGCGATCACCGTGTCCCGCGGGCGTCGGATCGCGCTCACGATCACGTCCGCGCACTGCTCGGGCGAGCTCACGGGGATCAGCTGCGCGATCTTGGGGATGTGCTCCTGGCTGCCGGGGTTGGCGTCGAAGTAGTTGCTCGTCACCTCCCCGAGCACCACGTGTGAGGAGCGGACGCCGGTGCCCGCGAGGTCCATGCGGAGCGCTTCGTGCAGCCCGCGCAGGGCGTACCGCGCGCTCGCGTACCCCGTGCAACCGCCCCAGGGCATGATCCCCGCGGGCGAGTTGATGTGGAGGATCAGCCCGGAGCGACGCGCCAGCATCGCCTTCATGAACGCGTGCGTGGCGTGGAAGGCCGAGAGGTAGGGCGCGCCGATCATCATCTTGATCTCGGCGGGCTCGGTGTCCTCGATGTAGAGCCAGCGGCCCGCGCCCGCGCAGTTCACCAGGGCGTCGGGGGTGCCGTGCTCCGCCATCACCCGCCCCGCCATGGCCACCACGGCGTCGCCGTCGGCGCCGTCCACGGGCTCGACGATCGCCGTGCCCCCCGCCTGGGCGATCTCCTCGGCCAGCTCCTCGAGGACGGGGCGGCGACGCGCGCAGACCACCACCCGCCAGCCGAGGGCGGCGAGCTTCAACGCGGTGGCGCGGCCGATGCCGCTGGAGGCGCCGGTGACGACGGCGAGGTTCGAAGGTGGGGTGCTCATGGGGTCGGAGTCTAGTAAGACCCGGGGGGAGGTGCGAACGCCCCGGGGTGGTCTTCCGCTGCTTGATCGCGGAATCAAACCTCGCGCACGAGGCGGAAGCCGAAGCTCGTGGAGACGTAGGTGGGCAGGTAGCCGGTGCGATGGGCGAGGCGGCAGTAGGCCTCCGCCGAGTCCCACGAGCCCCCTCGCACCGGCCGGCGCGCGACGTCCCCGGCGTACGGCTCGCGGCACCAGTCCCGGACCCCGCCTGCGAGGTCCCGCACGCCGTAGACGGAGACGTCCGTCTCGAACAGCCCCACCGTCCGCGGCTGGGGCCGGCCGCGGAAGCTGGCGCGCATCGCGCACAGCGAGGGGTCGAGCTCGTCGCCCCACGGCAGCAGCCGCCCGTCGACCCCCCGCGCGGCCTTCTCCCACTGGCTCTCGGTGGGCAGCTTGTAGGTGACGCCGTCGCGCTCGGACCGCCAGGCGGCGTACGCTTCGGCGTCCTCCCAGGACACGCCGAAGACCGGCCAGGCGGGATCCCAGCGGTCGCCGTCGCGGTCCTGCTCCGGCACCACGTACGCCTCGCCCGGCGAGGGCCTCTCCCAGAACTGGCCGCCCGAGCCCTGGACTCCCTGCGCCTGTCGCGGGGACCGTCGCCAGGCCTCGTCGGGATCCTCGACGGCCAAGGCGTTGATGAACTCCACGTACTCGCCCTGGGTCACGGGGAACTCGGCCATGCGGAAGGAGCGGACACGGGCTTCGCGTCGGGGCCCGGCGTCCTGGGCGCCCGCGTCGCCCCCCAGCCGACAGGGGCCCTCCGCGACGTATGCGAACCCATCTTCGAGGTCGGCCGGAGCCAACTCGATCGCCCGCGACCCCGAGTCCCAGTGGCCGCTGCGCTCGATGTGCACGGGGTACGTCGTGTCCGGGTGATCCGGGTGACGCAGCGTGAGGACGTAGGAGCCCATGTCCAGCGGGATCTCCTGCAGGGGCGTCCGTCCGAGGGACCGAGACACACCCAGCTCCCACGGGATCGGCTCACGATCGACCCGGCGGCACCACACCTCGGCCCCGGCGGGTGACGTGGTGAGCGTGAGTCGACCGGCGCCCCGCCGCGCGACCGCGAGGGAGCCGTCGTCGTACTCGGCGACCCGCTCGGCGAAGTAGCGCCGACTCACGACGTCCCCCACGCCCTCCGCTTCGAGGAACCGCGACCAGTACGCCGAGGCCAGGAATCGGCGGGCGCCCACGTCGGTCGGGTCCTGGGACAGGGCCCTCTCCGCGCAGCCGATGGATCGGGCGAACAACGACGCGCGGTCGGGCTCCACCCGCCGAACCTTCCGGCGAAGGTCCAGCAGCTCGCGCTTCATCTCCAGGGGGAGCCAGGGCGACAGGGTCTCTCCGAGCTCGCGTTCGCGGGCCAGGAGGCGCGTACGTCGCTCCTGCAGCCGGGCGTGGCGCGCCCACAGCTCGCGGGCGTCGTCGAGGTGCTCACGGGCCTTCTCTCGACGCTTCGAGCCGTCCAGGAACCGCTCCACCTCGAGGGCCAGGACGTCCGCCCCCGACTGGCGGTCGCGAGGTCGCGGGGAGAGCGCTCGGAGGCACACGGCGGCGATGGTGGCGGGGATGCACGCCTCGGGGGCCCGCAGGCGGGGATCCACGATCGATCCGAACGCGACCTCGCGGAGCAAGGAGGTCCTGGACTCGCCCGCGAACGCACGACGCAGGGTCAGGATCTCGTAGAGGAGGGCCCCCAGGCTCCACACGTCGGAGCGACGATCGGGCTCGATCTCGGGGGTGAGGACCTGCTCGGGGGAGATGTAGCCGGGCGTGCCGACCACCTGGGGGGACGACTCGCCCTCGTGATCGACGCGGCGGGCCACACCCCAGTCCAGGAGCTGCACCTCCCCGAACGACCCGAGCATGACGTTCCCGGGCTTGATGTCGCGGTGGACCACGCCCTGCTCGTGGGCGTACGCCACGGCCTGGCACAGGGACACGAACGCACCCAAGAGCCGGTGAGGCGTCCACCGAGCGCGCTCCCCGCCGTCGCCCTCCCGGATGCCGCGCAGCACGTCTTCCAGGGACGTGCCGGCGACCTTGCGCATCACGAAGTAGAGCCCGCCGCTGGGGGTCACCCCCACGTCGTAGACGGGGACGATGCTCGGGTGCTCCAGCTGGGCCGCGATGCGCACCTCCCCCACCGTCTGCTCGAACGCGAAGCCGGCCTCGGCGCCGGGCAGGAGCTTGATGGCGACCAGGCGATCCAGCTCCGAGTCCCAGGCGTCGAGCACCACGCCCATGCCCCCTCGCCCGAGGACGCCGCGGACCTGGAAGCGGCCCAGATGACTGGGCAGATCCTGGAGCAACGCACGCGGTCCCGACGTGGACCGAGGGGTCGTGGAGCGCGACCGACGCGACGGGCGGGAGGAGAAGTTGATCACGTTGTCGGACATGGACGATCCCGGCGAAGGCGCGACGTGGAAGACGCCGTCACTCTCGCGGGTCCGGGGTGGGGTCGACGAGATGTCGAACAATCGCCACAAGGGGACGTGGACGAATGTCCACAAGCGCGTCGGAACGGGGTTTGCGACCATGAGTCGATGCCGAGCTTCCTCTTCAAGATGCCGAACGCACCCCCCGAGGAGCCTCGGGGGCCCGAGGAACGCGCCGCCATCGAGGCCGACAGCTCCGCCACGGCGTCGGCCGTCCTCCACGTGGTCGTCCGGCTGGTGGCGGTCCTCGACGTGGCGCTGGCGTTCTTCGCCTGGTCCGGAGGGCGGCTCACGGTGCCATCCCTCGCGGTCCACGCGGCCATCCTCGCGGCTTCCATCGCCCTGGCGAGCAAGCGCGGCGTCGCAGCGATCCGCCGTCGACCCACGGCGATCGGCCTCCTGTTCCTCACCCCGAGCGTCGCGGCGGTCGGCGGACTCCTCGGCTCCACTCCGGGGCCGCGTGCCTTCGCCTGGCTCTATCTGCTCGGGTCCCTCTGCTCCGTATTCCTCGTCCCGATCCGCGCTCGCATCGGGATCACGCTCGGGTTGGTCTCCCTCGCCGCGGGTGCCTACGTCTGGGCGGGGGGACCGGCCGCCACGGGATCTCCCGAGCTCCCGGCTCAGATCTCCTTCCTGGCGTTCGCAGTGGCGATGGGAGTCGGCAACGGGCACTTCGTGCACTGGGTCGCCGTCGAGATGGCGCTCCAGCGGCTCCGGCTCGGGAGGCGGCGGCGTGAGGTCGCCGGTCTCCATCGGGAGTTGGAGAGCCGGGTCGACGCTCAGCGGGCGGAGCTGACGGCCCTCACCGGGCACCTCGAGCAGATCCGCGACCGAGAGCGACTGACCCTCGGGAGGGAGATCCGGGCGGAGCTCGCGCCCGAGCTGGAGCGGCTGCGCGTCTCCTTGGGCAGCGGGGCGGCAGCGGACGCAGACCTCTCGGCCGCCGAGGAGGCCATGGAGCGAGCCCACGCGGTCTTCCGGCGCATCCTCCATCGCCTCCACCCTCTGGTGCTCAAGCAGCTGGGACTCCACCAGGCCCTGCGGTGGCTGGGCGACGACGCCGCGAAGCGCTGCGGCGTGCCCTTGCGCCTCGAGGTCGAGCTGGCCGACCGCCCCCGCTCCGAGCACGAGGACAGGGTGGTGTTCGACGCCGTCCAGAACGCGCTCACCCGGGCCGAAGCGGTCGGTCCCCCCGTCCGGTGGGCGTGTCGCGTGACGTCCTCGGCCGACTCGATCGTCGTCGAGTTCCACGACGACCTGACCGGCGTGGCGGGCGACCCCGTGGGGACGGTCCTCTTGGTGGGCCTTCGTGAATCGGTGGCCGCCGAGGGTGGGAGCGTCTCGTGGTCCAGGGACGCCTCCGGGGGACGGCTCCGCGCCGAGATCCCGGTGAGAAGCGCTTCGTGAGTCCGGCTCGCCCCGATCCGCTCACGGAGCCGGAGTTCAAGCGCTACGCACAGCGTCTGATGACCGCCAACGCCGAGCGGTACAGCCTCCTGCTGCTCGCCTGTCTCCTCGCCTGGTGGCCGGTGGACTTCCTGCTCTGGGACGACCCGCGCCTCTTGGCCGGGATGTCCCTCTTTCGCGTCCTCGTGCTTGTGGTCATCGGCCTCGGGTGGGCGTCCCCTCTCCTGCGGCGCAGGCTGGTGGAACAGACCGCGCCCAGCGCGGCGCTCTGGCTCTCCGCGGGGATGTTCGCGGCAGGGTTCGCGATCGCCGGCATCGGCACCGTGACCGAGGGCTGGCTCCACTACCTCGGGGTCCCGACCCTCGTCATGGTCGCGCCGGTGGTGGCGCGGCCCCTCCGGATCCGCCTCGCCTGCCTCGTCGCGCTCGGCGGCCCGGCAGGCTTCTTCCTTCGGCGCCCCGACGAACTGCTCAGCCCCGGCCTGCCCGACGTGGTCCTGTTCTACGCCGCGACCGCCGTCTTCTCCGTCGTGGTCGGGGATGCCGTGACCCGTCGTCTCGCGGTGCACTTCGATCGCGAGCGGGAGACCGAAGCGCAACGCGTGGAGCTGGACCGCCTCTCCCGAGGCCTCGAAGACCGGGTCGCGGAGCAGACGGCCGAGCTGCGGGCCCTGGCACGGGATCTCCAGGAGGCTCGCCGCAGCGAGCGGCGTTGGATGGCGCACGAGATGCACGACGGCCTCGGCCAGCAGGTGGCGTCCCTCGGATACTCGATCGCCTTCGTGAAGCGCGTGGGGCCGGAGTCGCCCGGCGGAGGGGAGGTGCTCGACGAGTCCCGCGCGCTGCTCGATTCGGTCAACCAGAGCATCGCGGCGGTGCTCGAGCGCCTCCGCCCCGAGGTGGTCGAGCGAGGGCTTCACCGAGCGCTCGAGGTGCTCGTCCGCTCGCTCGGGGCGACATGGCCGGTGCGGCCCGAGCTCTCCGTCGACCTTCGGTCCGACCTCGATCCGGACACCGCGGTGGCGGCCTACCGGGTGGTGCAGGAGGGGCTCAGCAACGCGCTGAAGCACGCACGCGCGGCGAGCGTGTCGGTCGTGGTGTCCGAAGCCGCCGACGGCGTGCACCTGGAGGTTCACGACGACGGGATCGGCTTCGACCCCCTGGAGCACTCCTGGAGCGGCTTCGGGCTCTCCGGGATCCGGAGTCGCGTCGAAGAGCTCGGAGGCGACGTCGATTGGCACCGGGTCCCCGACGGCGGGACCGTCCTGCGGGCCCGACTGCCTTTGCCGGAGACAACCCCATGATCCGTGTCCTGCTCGCCGACGACCACGAGATGTTCCGCCTCGGGATCCGCCGCATCCTCTCCACCGAGGAGGGGATCGAGGTCGTCGGAGAGGTGGGCGACGGCCTCGATGTCTTCGGGTTCCTCGCCGACCAGGCGGTCGACGTGCTGGTGCTCGACCTGTCTCTGCCGGGCATGAGCGGCCTGGAGATCCTGAACCGCGTGGAGGACGAGGCGCCGCGGGTAGCGGTGGTGGTCTTGACCATGTACCCCGAGGACCACTTCGCCGCCTCGCTGATCCGCCAGGGGGCGGGCGCCTACATCAGCAAGAGCGGCTCGCCGGACGAGCTCGTCGCGGCCATTCGAGTGGTCGCGGACGGCGGCATCTACCTGACCGAGAAGCTCCGCGCGATCGAAGCCGCGGGGGGCACGACGGCGCGGCCGCACGAACGCCTCAGTCCCCGCGAGAACCAGGTCTTCATGAGCCTCATCTCGGGGAAGACGGTGTCCGAGACAGCCGCCGAGATCGACCTCGCGGTGAGCACCGTGAGCACCATGGTCAGCCGGATCAAGGACAAGCTCGAGGCAGGCTCGGTGGCGGACATGGTGCTCTACGCGCACCGGGTGGGCCTCCTCGACTAGAGGTGTCTCGCGAGAATCCGCGGATTCTTCCCAACGCAGGCGGGTTCAAGGGCGAAGAGCAGGTGTACGACCCGCTGCCCCCGAGGACCTCCGCTGCGCATGACCGCCCTCTCCGCCCCGCTGCCGGCTTGCCCGGCGCCCTCGTCCGAGCCGATCTCGGTCGACAGCGAGCTCCTCCGACGCGCCGCCACCGGCGACCGAGCCGCCCTGGACTCCGCGTTTCGCCGAGCCGCTCCGGACCTCCTCCGCATGTGTACGCGCCTTCTGGGCGACCGCGAGGACGGCCTCGACGCGCTGCAGGACGGATTCCTGCGGATCAGCCGCTCTCTCCACCGCTACGACCCCCGTCGACCAGCGCGGCCGTGGATGGCCCGCCTGGCGATCCGCGCCGCCCAGGACCTGCGACGAAGACGATCCCGCCGCGGACGCCTGCTCTTCTTCGGGGAACCGGGTCCAGTTCGACGCAGTCGCCTCCAAGGCGCTCCAAGCGACGGCAATCCCGATCTCGTGTGTCCTCGGTGTGTCCGAGTCGGGCTACGACCCGGTGCACTCGTATCCGCCATTCCTGGGCGCGCCGACGAACACCACCAGGCCCGCGGCCTTCAGCTGCGCGACCGCGTTGCTGATGGTCGACCGCGACACGTCGAGTCGCCTCGCCAGTTCGGGGGTGCGGAGACCCGGGTTCGCGGCGACGACCTCCAGGACCTGCTGCGCCCTCGCCGGGAGCCCGTCAGCCGGCGGGCTTCCAGGCCCGCGCGGCCGACTCGGCTTCCTTCGAGCGCTCTTCTGCCGGCGGCTGGGAGCGGCAAGCGCATCCACTGCGAAGTCGATGTCCACCCCGAACACGGACGACAGGTCATCCACCTCGAGCACCCTCCCCCGGGCCTGGCGACGCTGCGAGAGGCCGCGCTCGATGGCCTCCTCGACCATGGCGCTCGGATCCACGCCCCGCAGCGAGAACAGCATCTCGGGGGCATGGTCCAGCCGGTTGCCGACGCCGTACAGCACGGCGGCGACGTGCTTGCACATCACGGCCCAGTCCGGGCACGAGCAGCTCAGGCGGATCTCCCGGGGCGAGGGGAAGAGGCCCGTCCCCGCGCGGGTCACCACCTCCATCACACCGCGGGAGAGCTGCCCCTGCAGGAGCTCGACGAGCGAGTCGATCTGCCCCGCGCACTCCTCTTGGATCGCCGACCAACGCGCGGCGGGGAGCGTGTCGATCCGGATGCCCACTTCGTACAGACGGCTCCCGCTGACCAGGGCGTCGATGCGACCCTCGACGAGCTGCAGGTCGAGGATCGAGCCGTTTCGGGCGTACGTACGGCCGCGTGGCAGGCGGTTGCTGTAGTCGCTGTACGCCTCGAGGTTCGTACACCAGGCCTCGCCCCAGAAGCTCCGGGCGATGGTCCGGCCTTGCACCCGGACGGGCTGGATGTCCTGCCCGTCCTTTCGAAGCTGCGCGAGCTTCCTCTCGGCCTTCGCCCGGCGCTCCCCGACAGAGACATAGCGGCGCCGCCGATACCAGCTCATGAAGTCACCGCCTTGTTCATGTCGAGGCTCACGAGCGCGAGCAATTCGTCGTTCGAGAGTTCCGTGAGCTTGACCTCGCCGCGGCCGGACAGCACCTCGTCGGACAGGCGCTGCTTGTCGGCGATGAGTTGATCGATCCGCTCCTCGACGGTGCCCTTGCACACGAACTTCTGAACGAGCACGTTCCGGTGCTGGCCGATGCGATAGGCCCGGTCCGTCGCCTGGTTCTCGACGGCGGGGTTCCACCACCGATCGAAGTGGATCACGTGGTTCGCCGCGGTCAGATTGAGGCCGGTGCCCCCGGCCTTGATGGAGAGCACCATGAACGCCACCCCCTCGTCCTCCTGGAACCGGGATACCAGCCCCGCGCGCTGCTTCACCGGTGTCCCCCCATGCAGGACCAGCCCGGGGCGACCGAAGCAGTCGGCGAGGTGGCGCTGCAGGGGCTCCGTCATGGCTCGGAACTGGGTGAAGACCAGCGCCTTCTCCTGGCGCGCGGCGATGGGCTCGCAGAGCTCGGCGAGGCGTCTGAACTTGCCGCTGTGGCCGGGATCGAACTCCCCGTCCCCGAGCCACTGGGAAGGGTGGTTGCAGATCTGCTTGAAGCGCATCAAGTACGCGAGCACGGCGCCGCGCCGCTCCATGCCCGTCGCCTCCTCCAGCGTGCGCTCCAACTCCTCGACAGCTTGCTTGTACAGCGCCGCCTGGGGCTTGGTCAGAAGGCAGTGCGCCTTGATCTCGGTCTTGTCCGGCAGGTCGCTGATGATGCGCTTGTCGGTCTTGAGACGCCGCAACACGTACGGGCCGACGAGCCGGCGCAGCGGCGCGTACCCATCACCCTTGCTGTTCGCCATGGACTTGCAGAAGCCGCCGAAGTCCTTGGCCGAGCCGAGCAGGCCGGGGTTGAGGAAGTCGAAGATGGACCAGAGATCGCCGAGCCGGTTCTCCACCGGCGTGCCGGTCAGCGCGAGCCGCCACCGCCCCGGGAGCTTCTTGATCGCGCGGGTCTGCTTGGCGCCGGGGTTCTTGATGGCCTGGGCCTCGTCCAGCACGACTGCGCGCCAGGGGTGCTCCTGCATCCACGGCGTGCGCAGGGCCGTGCCGTAGGTCGTGATCACCACCTGGTGCTCGTCGATCTCGGAGCCAGAGAGGGCCTTGAGCCGGCGGGACGGGATCGTGGAGGGGTGCGCAACCAGCACGCGAAGTTGGGGAGCGAACCGCGCGATCTCTGCGCTCCAGTTGTCGACCAGGGAGGCGGGCACGACGAGCAGGTCGACGGCCTGCTCCGCGTCGTGGAGCAGGGACAGCAAGCCGATCACCTGGATTGTCTTGCCCAGCCCCATGTCATCGGCGAGGCAGCCGCCGAGGCCCAGCCCGTGGAGCGTCCACAGCCACTGGACTCCGACCTTCTGATACGGGCGGAGCTGCGCGTCGAGTCCGGCATTCTCGCCGATGGCGCGACTCACTTCGGGAGAGTGAAGATTGTCGAGCTGGGCGGTGAGCCACTTGCCCGCCACGACCTCGGACCAGTCGGGCCGCGCGTCGTCGTCGTCGAGCGAGTCGGTGCCCAGGTCCGCGCCGGCGAGCAAGTGCATGGCCTCGACGAAGCTCACCCCGCCCGACGCGGCCTGGGCCTGGACCTGGCGCCAGTGGTCGAGCACCGAGGCCAGCTTGGCCGGGTCGACTTCGACCCACTTGCCCTTGATGAGCACCAGCCCGGCGCTCGCCGACAGCAGCACGTCGATCTCTGCCGGGGTCAGCACTTCGCCGCCCAGGGTGAGGTTCACGTCGAAGTCCAGCAGGGCCCCGAAGCCCAAGGCGGACGGAGCCTGGTCCCCCACGGTGACCGAGACGGACGCGCGCGGACGCCGCTTCCTCTTCCACCAGTCGGGCAGCCGGAGGACGAGGCCCGCCTGCTCGAGCTGCTCGGCCGCGCAGAGCAACCCGTGGGCCTCCTCGGCCGTCCACGCGAGGGGGTGGTAGACGTCGCCGGTGTCTACGAGATCGCGGATCAGGGCGCTGTTTTCGGCCGCCCGCTGGAGCGGCGTCAGCAGCGCGAGCAGCTTCTTCTTGTTGCGAGTCCCCGCGAACTCCTGGAGCGCCTTGGACAGCGGCACGTACTGCAGGGCGGGGCGATTGGGGCGCTGCCGCGCATAGGTGGCGATGAAGGCGAAGGGCAGCTCCGGGTCGCGCTTGTTCTCGGCGAGGTGCAGGCAGACGCGGCCCGCGGTGTGCCAGATCGAGTGCGAAGCCTCGAGGAAGCCCTGAACGCCCGTGGCGTGCTCCGCGGCCCGCTCCGTCAGCGCCAGGCGCAGCTCGCCCCACAACCAGTCGAGCATCTCCCGCGAGACCAGCTCCCCGCCCAGCATCGGCGGTACGGATGCGGCGAGCCCGTCCAGGCGATCGGGGTCGGGGGCCGGCAGTTCCAACTCACTCGGGTCGGTGGGGTTGACGGCCGCGCACGCCGCGCTGACGAAGGCGCGCCCCAGCTCCCGCCAGAAGGAGAGGGCGGGCGGCAGGGTCGTGGTCAGCTCGACGGCGCCAAGGTGGAGAAGTCCGTGACCGGTGCCTCGCTCGAAGGCCTCGACGATCCGGGCTGAGTCGGTCGAGAGTGCCTCAGCCTCCCTGTTGACCGTGATGCGCCCGCGTGGAGAGACGGTGCTGTAGATCTGCCGGCCTTCGCTCATTCGTCTCTCGCCGAGTCTCGCCCTTCGTATCGCCGGCCCGAACCTGATCGCCGGCTGCGACAGCTCGAACTCTCGGAGTCCGAGGTCCGGGCCTCATGCACAAAACCAACAATCTCGTTTGGATTCGTGCAGCATGCCCACCTCCTGGGACGATCTCCACGCACTCGCAGAGTCCCAAGCCGGGTACTTCACCACGGCGCAGGCCGGTGAGCTCGGCCGGCTGCCGCAGAACCTCCGCTACCACGTACAGCGCGGCAACCTGCGTCGAGTCCGCCGAGGGATCTACAGGCTCACCCGGTTCCCACCCTCGGACCAGGAGGATCTGGTCGTCGTCTGGCTGTGGTCGGGTCGGGAAGCAGTGTTCAGCCACGAGACCGCGCTGGCGATGCACGGCCTCTCGGACCTGCTCCCCAGCCGAGTCCACGTCACCGTTCCCGCGGACTGGACCGCGCGGCGGCTGCGCTGGCCGGCAAACGTCGAGCCGCACTACTCCGACCTGGAGGATCACGAGATCACCTGGGTCGGCGAGCTGCCGGTGACCGAGCCTGCCCGCACCCTCAACGACTGCGCCGAGGCGGAGGTGCAGCGCGACAAGCTGGCTCAGGCGCGACGCGAAGGGCTCGCCCGTGGGCTGTTCGTCGCCGCAGCGATCTGGCTCGCTGCCAAGTACCTGGACGGGGACTCGTAGATGGCTAAGAAGGGCAGCTACTCGACCCCCGCGGCGTTCCTGATGGCGCTCAAGCGACAGGTCCAGGCGCGCTCGGCGGAGACGGGACGTCCCTACAACCGGGAGCTGCAGCTCGAGCGTGCCGCGCGACCGGCCCAACAGCCGGGTGCGGGACCTCCCGGATCTCGCGCTGCTGGGCTCCCCCCGCAGTTCGAGGGCGCCCAGCTGCGAGAGGCGATCGAGACGACGTTCGCGTTCCGGGGGACGCACGCCGTCCCCAACTCGGTGCCCGAGGCGCCAGAGCGCTGGCGGGGCCAGTATCGGCGGCTCGCAGAGGAGAACGATCTCCGGTGGACCGATCTCGACGAGGTGCTCGAAGTGGCTCGCTCCTTCCTGGATCCTGTGCTCGTCGGCAGCGACGGGCGCTGGTCCCCCACGTCGTGGCGTTGGAGCGAACGGTAGGCTCGCGATGGGGTCGCGGGCGCCGGGGCCGCAGGGGCACTGAGTGGCGGCTCGCATCGTGCGCGCCCGTAACGGCGCCCTCGGTTGGACCGTCCAGCATCCGCCCCAACCCGTCAACGCTGTCCCCGAGGCTGGACTTGATCACCACCACCATAGTCCTCGTCGGACTGCTGCTCGCCTTCGGCAACGGCGCGAACGACAACTTCAAGGGCGTCGCGACCCTGCTCGGCAGCGGGACGACGTCGTACCGCGTCGCGCTCGGGTGGGCGACCATCACCACGGCGATGGGATCGGTGGCCGCCTTCTTCGTCGCTCGCGCCCTGCTCGCCGCGTTCTCGGGGAAGGGCCTCGTCCCGCCGGACGTGGTGGCCGACCCCGCGTTCCCCGCTGCCGTCGGGTTCGCCGCGGGGGCCACCGTGCTGTTGGCGACCCGGCTCGGCTTTCCGATCTCGACGACGCACGCGCTCATCGGGGGGCTCGTCGGGGCAGGCCTGCTCGCGGCCCCCGGCGGGCTCGACTCTTCTCGGCTCCTGTCCGGGTTCGTGGCGCCCCTGCTGACCAGCCCCGTCCTCGCGGTGGTCCTCGCGGCCGCGCTCTACCCGGCGCTTCGTTACTTGCGCCGGCGGCTCGGTGTCACCCGCCAGACCTGCGTCTGCGTCGGCGAGGAGGTGGTGGGCGTGGTCCCCGGGGCTCCCGGCGCGGCCCGGGCCCTCGAGCTGGTGCGCCTGCCGACCGTGGCGGTCGGGGAAGCCCGGTGCGAGGTGCGGTACGACGGTGAGGTGGTCGGCGTGGACGCGGCGCGGCTCCTCGACCTCGCGCACTTCGCGTCCTCGGGCGCGGTCAGCTTCGCCCGCGGCCTCAACGACACACCCAAGATCGCAGCGCTGCTCCTGGTCGGCGGCGCCGTCCACCCGGGCCTCGCGATCGCCGCCGTCGGCGCGCTGATCGCGGTCGGTGGCGTCGCGGGCGCCCGCCGCGTGGCGGAGACCATGTCCCACCGCGTCACCGCGATGAACGCCGGGCAGGGCTTCACCGCCAACGTCGTGACCGCGTTGCTCGTGATCGGCGCCTCGCGCCTCGGCGTCCCGGTATCGACCACCCACGTCTCGGTCGGATCGCTGTTCGGGATCGGCGCGGTGACCGGCCAGGGGCGGTGGCGAACCATCACGAGCATCCTGCTGGCCTGGGCCGTCACGCTGCCGCTCGCAGGGGCGCTCGGAGCGCTGGCGTTTACCGCCCTGCGCTGAGCCCCGAGGCCGCCGGGAGCGACCTGCGCCGGGAACTCCCTACAGAACCGGCGGCGGCTTCTCGACCTCGCACGAGCAACCGGCGTGCGCCGGCTCTGGGCCGACGCCACCCCAGTCGAGCCCGAACCCGACCGTCATGGAGACCGCCCGGTCGAACCCCGACAGCGGCGAGCCGCCCCCCACCACGAAGACGCGCACCCGCTCGGTCGGGCGCACCGTCACCCCGAAGGAGAGGTCCAGCGACACGGGGATCTCGACCTCGGCGAGCTCGCCCGCGACCGCTGCCACCACGCGGACCTCCACGCCGATGTCCAGCTGCGGCAGCGGGTGAAGGGTCGCTGCCGCGGCCGCCTCGACGGTGCTCGCGGCGCCCTCGCCGATGCCACCGGTCCCCGCGAGTTCGACCCCCAGCCCCACCCGACGCCAACGCCCCGAGAGCGCCAGCCCCGGCCGCAAGGACGTCGTCCTCGGCCGGACGCGCCCCGCCGACCACGTCGATGGCAGCCCCACCGCGCCCGAGACGGTCACGCGGGGGGAGGACTCCGCGGACCCGAGCAGGAAGGACCCCCGAGCCGCGACCGAGGCCGATCCCAGCTGAACGGACGGCGCCTTGCCGCTGCTCGACGAGGCCACCACCGGGACCGACACCTCGAGGCCGAAGCCCCGCTTCCAGCCGACCGAGCCCGAGAGGCTCTGAGCGACCCAGGTCGCGCGTCGATCCGGGACGCCGCCCACCGTGGTCGAGCTGCCGAAGCCCGTCGATGGCGCACCGAGGGACGCGCCCGGCGTCCCGGCGCCGAGGGCTGCTCCACCCCCGGCGGAGGGCGGGTGGTGGGCGAGCGCGGCGCCCGGCGCCACGAGGGCGACCAGCGTCACCGTGAGCGCGATCGATCGCATCGAGAGGTACCTCCGGGGGTCCGACGGCGACCGACTCGACGTCGTTACGGCCTCCGAGCCCGTAACGACCCCGCGTGACGCTGCGTCGGACCTTCGCGTGCACAACGCGCCGAAGGAGCCCCGATGCCCCGACGACAAGAGATGTGGGACCGCCTCTCAGGACACGTGCACGGGCGAGCAGGGGGCTGTCATCGCGACCCGCGCCGAGGTGACGGGGCTGCTCCAACGGCTCCGGTCCCCTGGTCGACGGCCTGGCCTCCGGCCGCTCTCGCCCCCCCGCGGCGCGCTACATGGGGACCGCTTCGACCTGCAGCTCGAAGATTCCGGGCGACGTGCTGTTGGAGTCGCCGATGAAGAACAGCACCATGTCCTGCGATCCGTCGGAGTCCCCCGCCTCCTCCAGGCGGAAGCGGAGCTGCAGGAAGTCGTAGCCGTCATCGACGGAGTTCTGCAACGCGTCGGCGAGATCACACGCGAACGGGCCGTCGGCGGACGCCGCGAACGTGCAGCTGCCGCCGTCGTCCTCGACCTCCGCGTCCCAGAGCGCTGAGGAGAAGGCGTCGAACCGGATCTCCTCGGCGGTCAGGTCCCCGAGGTCCTCGAAGGGAGTCCCGCGCACGTCCACCTCGTCGGAGGAGAGCTCCGCCGACGCGATCTCCCACTCGTGGTCGTCGGAGAAGGCGCCGTCGAGCGGAACGGTGAGGAAGATCTGGACGCCGTCGCCCTCGGGGAAGCCGGCGTTGAGGTTGTCGCCGACGAACAGGCCGCCCCCCTGGCCCTGGAACCCGCGGGGGGTGTGGCCCTCGAGATCGGGGTCGCCCGAGTTCTCGAACCCGAAGCTCTCGGGCTCGTGAGCGTGGTCGTCGTCGTCGATGGGGACCGGACAGCCGGCGAGGATGCAGACATGGACGAGTACGAGGAGGTAGCGCATGCGGGTCAGACGTGCCCCGCCGGTCCCCGTTACGCGCCGGCGCGGATAATCTGGGCCGGTTCGGGGTGCGAGGCGGCGGCACTCGCGGGCCGCGGGCGTTCGCCGCCGAGGCCCGGCTCGGGATGCCCGCGCGGCCCGAGGGGCTGCAGGATCGGGACATCCCCCTGGGCGAGGGCCGGTGGGACGTCGATCTCGGCGGGCGGATCGGCCGAAGCCTGTGGCCCTGGGGATGGGTGGAAGCCCATGTCGCGCTGAGGATCCGCGTGCTGGGCGAGGGCGTGAACATCGACCGGGGGGAGGAGTGTTTCGGCTCGGTCTCCGGCGGCCTCACGCCGATCGCGTGGGTGGCCGTCACCGCCGGGTTCGAGTGGATCCTCGCCGGGGCGGCTCGGCGAGGACCTCAGCGTCGGCGCCGGCGTCGCGCTGCCGCTCGCCGGCCAGAGAGTGGCCCGCGGGTCCGGTCCTGACGGTCAGCCTCTCGGGGAGGCTGCGCGCCTCCCGCTCGACGAGCTCGTCGCTGATCGCGTGGACCTCCATCGAGCGCGACCGAACGTCGGCGTGCCGCCCGCTGATCGCGCGGGCGGACGAGGGATCGAGGCCGATGTCGTAACGGTCTGTGCGCCCCGCCCGTCCCACCCTCATGAAGCAGCTCCCGCTCCTCGTCCTCACCTCGGTCCTGGTGGCGATTGCGGCCCTCGGGGCCCTCTGGCCCTCGAGGCTCGACGCGGCCGCCCAGCCGTCGGCCACGGCCGAGGTGGACGGCCGGGTGACCGTCACCACGACGCTGTCCCGTGGGCGGCTCCGGGTCGGCCAGCCGATGGCCTTCGCGATCCGGGTCGAGCCGGCGGGCGCGGAGGCGGCTCGCCCGATGGCCATCCGCGCCCGCCTGGGGATGCCCGACCACGGGCACTGGATCACCGAGGAGACTCGCAAGGAGCTCGACGGCGGCGCGGCGAGCTTCGACGGGGAGTTCCCCATGTCCGGCAAGTACCGCCTCCGGCTCTGGATCGAGCTGCAAGGCGGGGAGCAGGTGACCACCGCCGTCGACTTCTGGGCCCCCGCCGAGCAGCTCGAGCCGGTGGTCTTCGAGACGAAGCCGGATCCGCCCCCGCCTCCGGCGCCGAAGCACGCCGACGTCGGCGAGCTCGGCCCGAGGTTCGACCTGGCGCGGCTGGACGGCTCGGGCTCCGTGTCCCTCGAAGGGCTCCGCGGCCGGCCGGTCTGGCTCGCCTTCTGGGCGTCGTGGTGCGGTCCCTGCCGGGCGGAGCTGCCGGAGCTCGCAGAGTTCGCGCAGCGCTGGTCCCACGACGCCACGGTCCTTGGCATCTCGTTGGACCGCGATCGGGAGATGGCCGCAGCGTTCCTGGCGCGACTGGGGGTCGAGGTCCCCTCGGTGCTCGACAGCGAGGGCGTCACCGTGGAGCCCTACGGAGCGGCGCGGATCCCCCTGAACGTCCTGTTGGACGGTGAGGGTCGAATCGTCCGACGGGTGACGGGGTTCCGGCCGGACCTATATGAGGACGGCGACGGGTGGCTACGCGATCTCCTGGCGAACCCCTGACCCCGCTGCTCTGCGCGGACCCATCCTGCGGCGTAGGATTCGGTGCGCGCCCGACCTGGGCGCCCGGAGGCGTGCGTGCAGACCAGCCTTGAGTCACAAGATGGCCTCGTGGCGCTCCTCCGGACCGGCGATCGTGCCGCCTGGCGCCGGGTGTTCACGGAGCACGGCCCCATGCTCCTCGGCTACGCGATCAGGATGCTGAAGAGCCGCAGCCTGGCCGAGGACGTCGTGCAGGACGCCCTGACGTCCGCCTGGCGCAAGTTCGAGACGTATGACGGCCGCGCGCCGCTCAAGAGCTGGCTCTGTCGGATCGTTCGGAACCGGGCCATCGACGAGCTGCGACGCCGTCGGCGCTTCGTCGACCTGCCCGAGGACGACCCCGAAGCCAGCTACTTCGACGCGGCGGGCAACTGGGCGGACGGGTGCCCGACCTGGACGGGTCGGGCGGAGGAGAAGCTGGACGCCGCACGCCGCCTGGAACAAGTCCGCGAGGCGATGGACCGGCTGCCCCACCACTACCGGGAGGTGCTGCTCCTCAAGGAGGTCCACGGGTTCAACAGCCCCGAGATCTGCGCCGCGCTGGACATCAGCCAGGGCAACCTCAGGATTCGACTGCACCGGGCTCGCAAGACGCTGCGAGCGGAGGTCATCGACGGCGGCGCCGATCCGACCGCCATGGACGGAGAGTGATCATGCCGTTCTCGAAGTGTCGCGACGTCCTGGACCGAGTCTCCGCCATCGTGGACGGAGAGGCCGGGGCGATCGCCCGGGTGCGGTTCTTCAGCCACCTTGCGATGTGCCACGAGTGCACCCGCTACTACCGCCAGTTCCAGGCGATCCGGCAGGACGCGGGCACGGTCACCGAGGAGGACCTGCCGGACTTCGACCGCGTGATGGGACCCATCCTGGACTCCATCGACCAGGAGGAACAGCGCGATCCGTGACTCCGAGGGCGCGAAGCCGCCGCTGACCTCGACTCTGCGGTGCGTCACCCGCGCTCACCTGCGCCACCGGAACCACCGGGCGAACCAGCCCGCGACGGTGGGGGTCAGCCGAGTCCGCTGGTGCGCGTCTCCGAGGCGCTTCCAGACCTCGCCCTGGGTCGGGTAGGGGGCGATCGCCCGGGAGAGCGCGTCGGCGCCCAGCCCCTCGGTGATCGCCAGGACGGCCTCGCCCAGCATGTCTCCGGCGCGCCGGGCGACCAGCGTCGCGCCCAGGATCCGACCCGTCCGTCCTTCGACGTGCAGCCTGGCGAAGCCCTCGGTCTCCCCGTCGAGCACGGCGCGGTCCACCTCGGACAGCTGCACCGCGTAGGACTGGACGTCCAGGCCCTGCTCCCGCGCCTGGTGCTCGTACAGGCCGACGTGGGCCACCTCGGGGTCCGTGAACGTGCACCAGGGGATGCTCAGGGCGCTCGCCTTCTTGCGACCACCGAACAGCGCGTTCTGCAGGACGATCCGCGCCATCGCGTCGGCGGCGTGGGTGAACTTGTAGACCGAGCAGATGTCGCCCGCGGCGAATACGCGCGGGTTGGTGGTCCTCAGGCGGTCGTCCACCTGGACGCCGGTCCGGTCGAACGCCACCCCGGCCGCCTCCAGGCCGAGCCCGTCGGTGTTCGGCGCGCGCCCCACGGCCAGCAGGATCTCGTCCCCGACGACGCTCTCTTCCCCGTCGCCCCGGTCGAAGGCGACGACCTTGCCGGCCCGCGAGGTCTCGACCCGCGACAGGCGGGCGCCGAGCCGGAGCTCGATGCCGTCGCGCTGAAGGGCTGCGCCTACGACGGCGGCGGCGTCGGGATCTTCGCGGGGAAGCACCGTGGGGTCGAGGCTCACGATCGTCACCTCGGCGCCGAATCGTTGGAACGCTTGCGCGAGCTCGCAGCCGATGGGGCCGGCCCCGATCACCACGAGCCGCTTCGGCAGCCGGGTGAGGGAGAACACGGTCTCGTTGGTCAGGCAGCCGGCCTCGGCGAGCCCCGGCACCGGGATCGTCGCGGCCCGCGCGCCCGTGGCGATGACCGCTCGCCGGAACCGGAGCCGCGTGCCCGCGACCTCGACCTCGTCTCGGCCGACGAACGTCGCGTCGCCGAGGAAGACGTCGATGCCGCTGTCCGCGAGCCGGCGCGCGGAGTCGTGGCGCGCGATCCCTGCGCGCAGCCGGCGCATCCGCTCCATCGCCCGGCCGAAGTCGAACCCGACCTCGCCGCGGACGTCCACCCCGAGCTCGCCCGCTCCGCGCACGTCGTGCAGCGCGTGGGCGGACCGCAGGAGGCCCTTGGACGGCACGCACCCGTGGTTGAGGCAGTCGCCGCCCATGAGGTGCCGCTCCACGAGGGCGACGCGCGCCCCGAGGCCGGCCGCCCCGAAGGCCGAGACGAGGCCCGCGGTCCCCCCTCCCACCACGACGAGGTTGTATCGCCCGGCCGGCTCCGGGTTCGTCCAGTCCGGTGGGTGGACGTCGGCCACGAGGGCGCGGTTGTGGTCGTCGTCGGGCAGGAGCAGATCCTGCGCGGGCAGGGCCGCGAGCGGTGCAGCTTCGGTGGTCATGGTGCGCCCTCCTGAGCGGGGATCGGTTCGAATCGCTGGACGGTCCAGGCAGCGCCCCCTGCGTCATCCAGCATGGAGCAGGACCTCGGCCAGGGTCAGCGTCGCGACCAGGATGAAGAGAACCGCGAGGCCGCGCTCCAGGCGCTGCTGGGGGATGCGTGCCGCCACGGCCGGCCCGATCTGCCCCCCGATGATCACCCCGGGCACGGTGAAGACGACCAGGCTGACCACGACCTCGAGGGTGGCAGGTCCGGCGGAGATGAAGCGGACGAGGTGGCCGGCGGACGCCGCCAGCGCGGTGACCGCGACGACGAAGACGCTCGTGGCTACCGCCACGCGGCTCGGCACGCGGCAGCGTCGCATGAGGAAGTAGCCGTTGAGCTCACCCAGGCCGGTCGAGATCAAGCCCATGAAGAGCCCGCCGACGCCGGCGACAAGCCGCCCCTCCGTCCGGTTGCAGACCGAGTAGCGCAGCCGCTCGCCGTCCCGGGCTACCAAGCAGGTCACCGCCTGGTCCTCGGTCAGCGCGCCCTCGATCCAGGCGTCCGTCCGGCTCACGTCCTCCGCGTCGGGCGCGCGCAGGAAGCTCAGCCCGACGCCGAACAGGCCGACCCCGAGGATCACCTTGAGGATCGTGGGGTCGAAGTGCCCCGCGGCCCACGCGCCGAGCAGCGCGGCGGGGACGGTCGCCGCCAGCAGCGCCACGCCGAGCTCGTAGTCGATCACGCGCTGGCGCCAGTAGCCGAACAGGCCGCTCGCGAACCCGAACACCTCCGTGAGGAGGCCGGTGCCGATCGCCACCTCAGGCTCGAGCCCGAGCCCGAGCATCAGGACCGGGGCGAAGAATGTGGCGCCTTCGACGCCCGAGGCCATGGCGGTGGTGGCGACCACGACCGCGACCGGAAGCATGAACCAGTATTGGAGGGTCACTCGGCGCTCCGGGACGAGGTGGCGTTCGCGCCCCTGTCGGAGGCGGCACGGGCCGGGAGTGGGCCCGGCGGCGGCCGGGGGCCGGGACGCCCGACGGGGCGGCCCGGGTCCCCGGTGTCCGCGCAGCTACATCATCGTGGTCACCTTGACCTCGGTCCACGAGGCCCCGTCCTTGACCAGCACCTTGTCGGCGATGACGCCGCCGCCGTTCAGGGCCGGCATCCCGGTGACCTTGGCCGTCTTGGCCATGTGCGAGGAGAACAGGTTCGCCGGGGCGATCAGAACGGTGACCTTGCCCTTGGCGTCCAGGACGCCCACCGGGATGCCCATCGCGGCGCAGGCGGTCGCGCAGCTGGGCACCTCGCCCTTCGGGGTCATGTGGTCGTTGCCCTTGTTCATGGCGTTCATGGAGTAGCACTTGGTGTCGATGAGGGTGCCCTGGACGGTGATCGGGTCCGGCATCTTCATCTTCGGCGCCGCCTCCGAGCTGGGGGTGAGGGTGACCGTCGCCACCGCCAGGAGGAGGGCGGCGACGCCAAGGGTCAGGAACTTCGAGAACTTGCTCATGTCATGTCTCCAGTCGGCCCGGCATGGGCTCGCGGGTGAGACGCGGGCGGTGCGCCGACCGTTACGCGGACTGGCGCCCCGTGTCGCCGGCGAGCAGCGCCCGCAGCGCGGCGGGGCTGTGGACGCCCGAGGCCCAGGTGACGAGCCGGCCGTCCTCGAACACGGCGAGGGTCGGGATGCTGCGGACGGAGTACCGCCCCGCGATCTCGGGAGCCTGGTCCACGTTCACCTTGACCACGCGCTGGCCGGGGTGCTCGGCGGCGAACGCCTCCAGGAGCGGGGTCTGCCGCTGGCAGGGGCCGCACCAGGGCGCCCAGAAGTCCACCAGGACGGGTCCGGGGGCCAGCAAGACCACGGCGTCGAAGTCGTGGTCCGAGGCGAGGAGGAGGTTGTCGAGGGTGGTCATCGAGGTCGTCTCCGGAGTCGTTGGGCTCTGCCGGTCGGACGGCCCGCACGGCTCGACCGTTACCCGGGGCCGCCGGGCGTAACGGGCGTGGATCTTCGCCCGTCGTCCTCTCGATGACGCCACTACTGTCAGCTGCCCTCCGAGGCTTCGCGCGGCCGATGGCGCCGTCGTGAGGACGGGCCTCGTCCTCGGCGGCGGCGGAGCCCGCGGGGCCTACGAGGCCGGGGTCTTGCGGTACGTCGCCCGCGCGTTCCCTCGCGCCCGGTTCGATGTCGTCACCGGCACCTCCGCGGGGGCCATCAACGCGGCCTGGGTCGCGGCGCATGCCGGCGTGCCCGGCCACGCGGCCCTGGACCTCGCGGAGATCTGGGCGGCCCTTCGGCTCGAGGACGTCTACCGCCTCACGTCTGGAACCCTCCTGCGCCCGCTTCGCTCGGTCTTCGGCTCCAACGCCCCGGTGGCCCTGGCGGACGCCGCGCCACTGGCGGAGCTGCTCGACCGGGTGGTCCCGTGGAGCCGGCTCGAGCGGGCGATCGACGGCGGCGATCTGGCCGCCCTGGCGATCACCGCGACCGAGCTCGCGACCTCGCGCAACGTCGTGTGGGTGGCGGGCAGGCCGTCAGACCTTCGGTTCTGGGAGAGCACGAACCCCCACATCCGCCCCCGGCCCGCCCGGATCGGCCCGGCGCATGTGCTCGCATCGGCGGCCATCCCGCTCGTCTTCCCCCCGGTCGAGGTCGACGGCGCCTGGTTCGTCGATGGTGGCCTCGGGCAACAGACTCCCCTGCGTCCCGCGCTGCGCCTGGGGGTCGATCGCCTCCTGGTGATCAGCCTGAGGAGCGCGGCGACCATCGACGACGTCTGCAGGATCGGCGACGAGCGGGCCGGGGAGCCGCCGAGCTGGGCCCAGGTGGTCGGCAAGACGATGACGTCCGTCCTGCTGGACAAGAGCGCCCACGAGGTGCGGCGGCTGGAGCGGGTCAACCGCGTGATCGAGTGGGGCGCCGAGCAGTTCGGGGGCGGCTTCGAACAGGCCTACGGGGAGCTGCTGGCTCGCGAGCGGGGCGCGTCCCTCCGGCCGGTGCGGGCCACGATCATCTCGCCGCGAAGCGACCTCGGCGCGCTCGCCGTGCAACACCTCGACGAGCACGGGCTCGCGCCGACCTCCGCGCTCCACCGGCTGGTGCTGCGAACGATCGCCCGCGCGGGGTCGGCGGCTGAGAACGACCTGCTCAGCTTCCTGCTGTTCGATCCCGGCTTCCTGGCGCGGCTGGTTCGGCTCGGCGAGGAGGACGCGGAGTCGAGGCACGCGGAGCTGGAGGCGGTGTTCGCCGCGGACTGAGCCCGCAAGAAGCTATCGGTCCGGAGCCGGGAGGACGTCGTTCAACGACCAGTCGTAGGGGAGCCGGCGCACTGCGGGCTCCGCGTCCTCGATGAACGCGGCCAGGTCCGGCGGCCCATGTCGGGCGACCCAGGCCTGCACCGTGGGCGCGCTCCCCCGGGCGTCGGGGTGCGTGAAGTCGTCGCCGAACCAGCGGAGGATCGAGGTCAGGGCGAGCTCCAGCTCGTCCAGGCTGACGGTGTGGCCGCCGACGGTCCAGCGTCGCTGCCCCCACGGGTCCGGGAGGTCGCGGGAGGCGACCAGCCGAGGGGGCCGACGCTCGGCGCCGTAACGACCGGGGCGATCCGGCCGTCCAACCGAGGGAGGGCCGGAGAGAAGCCTCATGGCGAGCCGAAGGGACAGACTCGTGCCGCGTCGAAGAGGGGCCGCGGGCCTCGCGGCGCTGGCGGTGACCCTGGTGGTCGCCCTCGCGGGCAGCGGCCTGCTCGCGGTGGCGGGGCGGATCGACGCCCTCGGGACCCGGGCGATGGAAGACAACTACGCCGAGCAGCAGCGCCTCGTCGCGGTGCAGGCGGGCGCTCGGCTCAAGGACCTGGCGGCCGATCTGGAGCTGGGCCTGTCTTCCCTGCGCGCGCACCCGGAGATCGACTGGTCCGACCCGGAGTCCGCGACCAGCGCCGCCACGGAGCTCTGGCTCGGCCACTGCTCCCGCGAGATCCGGCCCCCCACGGTCCGCGTCGCCACGGACCACGAGTACCCCGTGACGCGGGGTCGACCTCACTCCCACCACCTCGAGGCCGAGGCCGGTCCGGCCGCCATCGGCTGCTCGATCTGCCTGGGGGAGGCAGGGGTCCTGCCGGTCGTCGCGCCCCTGCGGCCCGGCGATCCCGACACGCCGCTGGTCGAGTTCGAGCTCGACCGTCACCTCGTCAGCAGCCGGCTCGACCCCATGGGCCGCCGCGACTCGGTCTGGTGGGCCGATCGACGCACGGGCACTCTCCTGGCTTCTCCGGAGAGCCGCTTCGACGGCGCGGACCTCCGGGAGGCGGCCGGTCCGTGTCTGCCCGGCTTCGCCCCGATCCTGGACCCCGGTTCCGGCCTGTCGGGCACCGCGTCGTACTGCTGGCCCTACGACGGGGACCGCCTGGGGCGCCGCATCGCGGGCTGGGCCTCGGTCACCCTGCTCGGCATGGAGACGGTCATCGGCGCGTCGACCGACCGGGAGGTCGCGACGGCCCCCCTCGCCCGCGCGGGCAGGCTGCACGGGCTGCTCACCGGGGCGATCGTCGGCATGGGCCTCCTGGTGCTCGGCGTGGCGGGCTGGTTCGCGAGGGCACGGCTGCGGCAGGGTCGTCGGGCGGCGCGGGAGAGCCTGTCGGCGCTGTCCGCCGCGCTGGAGGAGCGCGACCGCTACACGCGCTTCCACTCCGAGAACGTGGGCATCTACGCGGCCGAGCTCGGGCGACGGCTGGGGTATGGAGCGCAGGACCAGAGCGACCTGAGGTTCGCCGGTCAGATGCACGACATCGGCAAGATCGGGATCTGCGACGGGATCCTGGGCAAGCCCGGCGGCTTGACGGCGGCCGAGCGGGACGTGATGAAGGAGCACACCCTCATCGGGGAGCGGATCCTCTCGCCGATGCCCTGGGCGGCCCCGTTCGCGGAGGTGGCGGGATGCCACCACGAGCGGATCGACGGGGAGGGCTACCCCCGTGGGCTCGCCGGGGACGCGATCCCGACGATGGCGCGGATCGTGGCGGTGGCTGACGTGTTCGACGCGCTCCTGACGGACCGGCCCTACCGCCAGGCCATGACGCTGGCGGCCGCCCTCCGCGTGATCGCGGAAGGCGAGGGCACGCACTTCGACCCCGAAGTCGTCGAGGCGCTCATGAAGGACCCGGCCGGGCTGCGGTCGATGGGCCGGGGGCGCGCGCCGGGGGATCGGGCCGACGCGGCCTGAGCACGCACCCAGTCGACCGGGCCCGACGCCGATCCTGGCGCAGGGTCCGGTCCGAAGAGGAGGAGAGCCGTGGCAGACATCGAGGTCTACAGCAAGGAGTGGTGCCCGTACTGCAAGAAGGCCAAAGCGCTGCTGGCGTCGAAGGGCCTGGAGTTCGCGGAGATCGACATCACCAACGACCCCGCGGGGACCGACCGGATGATCGCCCGCTCCGGCCGGCGCACCGTCCCCCAGATCTTCATCGACGGCGACGCGATCGGCGGATACGACGACCTCGCCATCCTCAACGACACCGGCGAGCTCGATCGACGGCTCGGCGTGGAGGGGGTGCAGATCAAGCGGGTGTACGACGTGGTGGTCGTGGGGGCCGGCCCGGCGGGGATGGCCGCCGCGATCTACGCCGCCCGCAAGAACCTGTCGGTCCTGATGGTGGCGTCGGACGTCGGCGGTCAGATGGGCACGACCTACGAGGTCCAGAACTACCCCGGGTTCCAGATGGTCACGGGGCCCGACCTGGCGGAGAAGTTCCGGGACCACGCGGCCGTCTACGACATCGACCAGCTCGTCGGGCACAAGGTCACCGGCATCGGGATGCGCGGCCGGTGCAAGGTGCTGACGACGGGCTCGGGCCGGACGATCGTGGGCCACACCGTGATCATCGCCTCGGGCGCCCAGAAGCGGAAGCTGCGGATCCCGGGCGAGGCGGAGCTCGCCGGGCGCGGCGTCGTCTACTGCTCGACCTGCGACGGGCCGCTGTTCAGGGGCCTGCGGATCGCGATCGTCGGCGGAGGGAACTCCGCCCTCGAAGCCGCGATCGAGATGGACGGGGTCGCGGCCGAGGTGCACGTCATCGCGCGGTCGGGCTTCCGGGGGGATCGGCTCCTCGAGGACAAGGTGACGAGCAGCGCGGTGCGGGTGTGGACCGGCTGGGCGCCGACCGGGATCCACGGTGACAGCAAGGTGGACGGGCTCGAGATCGAGGATCGCGCGTCCGGCGAGCGGAGGCGGCTCGAGGTCGACGGCGTGTTCATCGAGATCGGGCTATACGCGAACAGCGACTTCGCGATGGATCTCGTCGAGACGAACGAGACCGGCGAGATCGTCGTGGATCGGCGCGGGCGCACCGGCGCTCGGGGCGTGTTCGCGGCCGGCGACGTGACGGACGCGCACGACAAGCAGATCATCATCGCCGCGGGCGCCGGCGCGACCGCGGCGCTGTCGGCGTTCGAATACCTGGCCGGCCAGGCGTGAGAGGACGGCTCAGCGTTCGCCGCTCGAGCCGGAACGTGGACCGCGGATCGTCGTCTGGGGGAAGTACGCCGACCAGCCGTACCCGTCGGTGACGATCGACCGGACCGGCTCCCAGCGCGCCCCCTTCGCGGGGCCCGGAACGGCCTCGCCCGGCGCCGTCCAGATCGAGCCCGTCTCGACGTCCTTCAGGGCTGCCCGACCCTCCCACGTCGCCGCGCCGAACGTCCGCAGCACGCCCCCGACGCACCGGGAGTAGGCGGCCGCGGCCTCGGCGCCGTCCTGGACGAGCACCACGACCGGGGTCGCCCCGACCTCCTCATTGAGGACCGCCGACTCCCGCAGCCCATCCAGAGGGTGGAACCGGTGGCCCCCCCGGCGAAGACCCCGAGCCCGTGCTCGTGCGGGCGGAGGCGCCGCTCCTGCGACTCCGGCATCGTCGGCTCGAACGCTGCGGGCAGCCCCGGCGCCATCGTCCGGGCCCGGTCCGACGCGGCCTCTTCCTCGAAGGTCAGCCGGCGACCGTCGGCCCGGGCCACGAACGCGGAGCCCGAGTTGCAGTTCAGCAAGAGCGGTGATCTGGGCGGCGAGCGAGACGGGGCGCAGTGCGGCGATCTTGGGGTGGCATTACGCTGACGTAATCGACCCGCCACGCAGACCCAACTCGACCGCACCAGACTGACTCCGAACCCAAATCCTGGAGGTCCCGTGGCATCCAAAGGCGGAAACCTGAGCAGCCTCGCAGAGCGCAAGATCCTGGACGCCCAGGAGGCAACCAGGCTCATCGAAGCAGCGTCTCCCGAACACCACCCTTGGCCGATCATCTGCATCTCGCGACAGATGGGGACCGAAGCTCACGCGGTCGCTGACGCCGTCGCCGATCAGCTCCACTTCACCGTCTGGGGCCGCGAGCTGGTCCAGGCCGTCGCCGAGCGCATGGGCTGCTCGGCCTCTCTGGTCGACCTGCTTGATGAACGTCCTCGCCACGCGATCGTCGATTGGCTCGGGGAGCTCCTGAATGGGACCCAGGGCACCGAACAGCAATTCGTCGATGAGCTTCGGACGCTGCTCGGCGGGATCTCGCAGATGGGGGCGGCGGTGGTGGTGGGACACGCGGCCAGGATGGTTGCGCCGGCCGAGGCCTGCTTCGCCGTCCGTCTGGTCGGCCAGGAGGACGCCCGCCTGGCTCGCTATCAGCTCGAGTCGGGGCTGGCGCCGCGGGAAGCGCTCCGACGCATGCGGACGCTGGACCGCGACCACGATCGCTTCGTGACCCGCTATTTCCCGCACCCGGAGAGGGATCCGACGACGTTCGACCTCACTGTCGACGTGCCGGCCCTCGGGGCCGACGCGGCTGCCGCTGCCGTCGTGGCAGCCTACCGTCAGCGCTTTCCGGAGGGGGAGCACCCGCCCGTGCGAGGCTGACGAAGCAGCTCGGCGAATCGCCGGCGAGGGCCGGGGCTTCCGTATCACTGCCTCATCGTCGGACTTCGTGGCCATGACCGACCCAGCAGCCGGAACGTCCACCTGTCCCATGCACCCCGAGGTCGTCCGCGACGGGCCCGGCGCCTGCCCGGTCTGCGGGATGGCGCTCGAGCGTTGGGACGGTGCTCAGGAGGACGAGGAGAGCGCCGAGCTGCGCGACATGACCCCAGGTTCACCGGGTCCGCGGCGCTCGCCGTCCCGCTCGTGCTCATCGCGATGGGCGACCTCCTTCCGGGCAAGCCGATCAGCAACCTCCTGCCGTCGCACGCGATGCGGGGCTGGCTCGAGCTGGTCCTGGGCACCCCCGTGATCCTCTGGGGCGGCCGGCGGTTCTTCGAGCGGTTCTGGCTCTCGCTGAAGAACCGGTCGCTGAACATGTTCACAATGATCGGGCTGGGCACCGGCGGCCTCGTGGTGGAGGCGACGCGCGTCGGCGCGGACACCCTGCTGTCCCAGATCGTGCACATGGTCGCCGAGGCCCAGCGCAGCCGGGCGCCGATTCAGAAGCTGGCCGACCGGGCCGCTGCCTACTTCGTCCCGACCGTCGTCCTGACGGCGCTCGGGACCTTCGCGGTGTGGGCGGTCCTCAGCCCCGAGCCGGCGATGACCTACGCGCTCATCAACTCGGTCGCGGTGCTCATCATCGCGTGCCCCTGCGCGCTCGGCGTCGCCGATCCCATCAAGGAGAGCACCCCCGGGGCCATCGGGAGTCGGCGGGCGTGACGCTGGTCAAGGGCGACCTGGACGGGATCGTCCGGGCCCGGCGGCTGACCGCGCCACGATGGCGAACATCCGGCAGAACCTCTTCTTCGCGTTCGTCTACAAACGCCCTCGGGTCCCCTTGGCGGCCCGCGTCCTGTACCCGGCGTGCGGCCTGCTCCTCAGCCCGATCCTCGCGGCGGCGGCCATGAGCTTCAGCTCGGTCAGCGTGATCTTCAACGCGCTGCGCCTGCGTACCGTAAAGCTGTGAGCACTGCGCGCCCCGCGCACCAGGCCGGCGGTCCCCCGGCCGGCGGGGACCCGTTCTCGCAGTTGTCCCGACGCTCCGGGTGGAGGACGCGATGAAGAGCCTTCCGACAACCCGCCGCCTCCTGCACATGGGGAGCCGGAACCTGGCCCGCAACCGCGCGCGGTCGTGGATCACCGTCGTGGGCCTGGCCGTCGGCCTCGCCCTCGCGAGCGCGTCCTGGGTCCTGATCGACGGCTACCTGGCCGGCTCGGTGAACGCGATGGTCGGCAGCTCGACCGGGCACTTTCAGATCGCCGCGCGCGGGCAGGTGGAGGAGCCGAACCTGTTCGACGTCGTCCCCGACCCAACGGAGCGGATGACGCAGGTCGAGGCGGTCCCCGGCGTGCTGGCCGTGGCCCCGCGCGTGTCGTCGGCCGTCCTGCTGGCCAACGGCGATCGTTCGGCCGGCGCGATGCTCGAAGGGCTGTCGCCGCGCAGGGAGGCGGCCGTCAGCGACAGGCCGAGACAAGTCGAAACCGGTCGGTCGGCAGACAAGGACGGCGAGGCGGTGCTGGGGGTCGATCTCGCAGACCGTCTGGGAGCAGGATTGGGGGACGAAGTGCTCGCGGTCTCCCAGGCCGCCGATGGGTCGATCGCAAACGCGCTGTGGCGGGTGGTCGGGCTCGCAAGGACCGGGGACTCGGCACGCGACAGCTCGCTCGTTTGGACCACGACGGAGGCCGCCAGGCAGTTCCTGGTCCTGGACGGGGTCCACACGCTGATCGGGGTGGTCTCTGATCCCGACGGCGTCGAGTCCGTGGTCCGCGCGATCGCGGAGGCCCCCGACATCTCCCTCGTCGTCGCGGACCTTCCAACGACCGTCGGTCCGGAGGAACCAGACCCGGGCCGCCCGCCGGAAGGTGCCGACGGCCCCCTCCCCGCCCACTTGCAGGTCCTGGACCCGAGCGCGCCCCTGGTCGTTCGCTCCTGGCGCACGCTCAACCCGTTCATGGCCCAGATGTTCGAATTGGGGCGGTCGTGGACCTTGATCGGGGTCCTGCTCGTTCTCGTGACCGCGGGGCTCGGGGCGACCAACACGATGGCTATGAGCGTCGCCGAGCGCACTCGCGAGTTGGGCATCCTCATCGCCGTCGGCATGCGTCCCCGACACATGATCGCGCTGGTCCTGTTCGAGTCCCTGACGCTGTGGGTCCGCTCCCTCGCCCTGGGCCTCGTCCTGGCCGCCGCCGCGTGCACCTGGCTGGTGCAGGTGGGCATCGACTTCTCGCAGAGCAGCGGCGACCTGGTCTTCGGCGGAGTCACGATCGAGCCCGTGATCCGCGGGGTGTGGAGCGCCGAGGCTCTCTGGGTCCCGTCGGCCATGTTGCTTGTCGTCAGCGTCGCGGCGAGCCTCGTGCCCGCGTGGCGCGCGGCGCGGCTCGACCCGGTCGAAGCCATGCGGAGGTGATGCGGTGACCGGCCCCCGACTCATGCTGCGCCTCGCTCTGCGAAACCTCCGCGGATCGGCGCGACGATCGGCCTTGACCGCGTTCACGATCGCGGTCGGGATGGTGATGCTCGTCTTCACGGTCGGGCTCTCCGAGGGCTCGTACCGACGGGCGATCGACACCGCGGCCCGCACCGGCTCTGGACACGTGGTCGTTCGGGCACTGGGATCGACACCCTTTGCGCCCCGTCGACTCCCGGACCCCGCGGGGGTCCTGGCCGCGGTCGATGCGGTGCCTGGGGCGCTCGCGGCCCCGCGAAGCCGGCTGCCGGCGTTCGTTCAGTCGAGCGGGGGCGCGGGGGCGGTGGAGATTCTGGGCGTCGATCCGAAGATCGAGGAGGGCCTGTCGATCCTCCCGGACTCGCTCGTCGAAGGTGAGTGGTTGTCAGTGGAGGGCCACGCTCCTGCGGCCCTCGTGGGCAGGACCCTCGCGCGTCGCCTGGATCTGAGGCGCGGCTCTCGCCTGGTGGTCAGCGCGACCACCGAGGGGGAGCACGAGTCCCGACTCGTCCGTGTGCGCGGGATCTTCGCGACCGGCTCGGAGGAGATCGACAGCGGGCTGATGGTCACGGACCTGCAGACGGCAGGCGAGCTCCTCGGGACACCGAGCGTCCACGAGGTCGCGGTGCTCCTGCCCGATCTGCAGAAGGCGAGCGCGGTCCAGCAGACACTCCGCGAAGCGCTGCCGGACCTGGAGGTCCTGCGATGGGATCAAGCCCTCCCCGCGCTCGGCGACTTCATCGCGATGGACCGCGCCGGGGGCGACGCCATGTTCTTCATCCTGTTCGGCCTCGTGGCCCTGGCGGTGCTGAACTCGGTGCTTATGAACGTCCTGCGGCGAATCCGAGAGTTCGGCTTGCTGCTCGCGGTGGGGGCCCGTCCCTCCACCCTGTTCGGGGTCGTGGTGCTGGAGTCCACCCTGCTCAGCGTCGCGGCGGTCGTGCCGGGGCTGATCGTCGGTGCCGGGGTGGTGCTCTACTTCGGCCACGTCGGGCTCGACCTGGGGGCCTTGATGGGGACCGGCCAGGCCATCGACGTCGGCGGCTACGACATCTCCGGGACCATGTACCCGTACCTGCCCGTGGGACGCACGGCCATCGACGTGGTCGGCGTGATCCTGATCACGGTGGCAGCGGCGCTGTATCCAGCTTGGCGAGCGACCCGTGTCGAACCAGTGGAGGCCCTCTCCCATGACTGACCCTCTTCTCCGGGCACGCGACGCGTGGCGCACCTACCACCAAGGCGCCATCGAGGTGCACGCGCTCCGCGGGCTGTCGCTGGACGTCCACCGCGGTGAGTTCGTGGTGCTCGCGGGCCCTTCGGGGTCCGGGAAGTCGACCCTGCTGAACCTCTTCGGGGCCCTGGACACACCGACCCGCGGCACGATCGAGATCGAGGGGGTGGACCTGTCCGGGCTCAGCGCCCGAGCTCGCTCGGACTTGCGCCGCGACCGGATCGGGTTCGTGTTCCAGTCCTACAACCTCGTCCCCGTTCTGACCGCGTACGAGAACGCCGAGCTGACCCTGCTGCTGCAGGGGGTCGGGGAGGCCGAGCGACGTCGGCGCGTCGGCGAACTTCTCGACCAGGTCGGCCTCGAGGGGATGCACGACCGCCTGCCGTCCGAGCTGTCGGGCGGCCAACAGCAGCGGGTCGCCGTGGCGCGGGCGCTGGCGCCATCCCCTGCGCTGGTCCTCGCCGACGAACCGACGGCCAACCTGGACTCGAAGAACAGCGTGGCGCTGATCGAGTTGATGCGGGACCTGAACCGCACCTCCGAGACGACCTTCCTCTTCTCGAGTCACGACGACAAGGTCATCGATCGAGCCGGCAGGCTCGTCTGGCTCGAGGACGGCACGGTGGTCCGGGATGAGGTCCTCCAGCCCTTCGCGGCAGGCGATTGAGGCTACGCTCCCGTGACCTGCCTGCAGGAGACAATCCGCCGAACTTCGGCTCCGGTCGTGACATCGGCCTCGTGCTCTCCGGCGGGGGGGCCCGCGGCATCGCCCACGTGGGGGTGCTCCGTGCATTGACGGAGGCCTGCTGAATCCCTCGCGCGTGGCGGGGGTCAGCGCCGGCGCGATCGTGGCCGCCGATCGGGCACTCCAGCGCCATCAATCGAGCTCGCGGGGGTGTCGCGCGTGACCGTGACCGGGAGCAGAAGCCACGTGCCGCGCCAAGCGCCGCAGTCGCAGACGCTTTCGGCACGGAGGGGGACGCGTTCGCCTTTTCCGTCGCACCGCTCGTACGCGTTGACTTTGCAGTCGGGGGCGTGGTCGTCCCCCATGTTGTCCGCGTTGAGTCCGGAGGCGGGGGAGAGGGTCGAGGCCTTCGCGCGCGTCAGCCAAGGCGTCGGCTTCGCTGTCGAAGGGCCCACAAGGATCGGAGTCGGAGAGGCAGCCGGGGAGGCAGTACCAGTAGTACCAGCCGATACCGCAGGGCTCGCCGTCGTCGTCCGGACCTATGTTCTCGACGTCGGCGACAGGCCCTTTTTCGGGCCCGGTTTTCTTACCCTGTCCTCCTCCTCGTCGACCTCCAGCGGGAGGGGGGCGGTGTCGAACCCCAGAGGGCGAAGAGGCCGCGCACGGCCATACCGGGGGCCTCTGCCTCCTTGAAGCCTGTTCGTTCGTCCTCTCGGTAGGCGTCGGCGAAGCTGTGCGTGTTCGCCTCACGCCACGCGCTCACCGCCTCGACGGTCCGGTCGGGCGCGCAGCCGACGTAGAAGGTGACGGGCGCGGAAGGAGCGTCGTGGAGGGGGGCGTTCTCGACGTTCGCGACCTTGAGCGCCGCCCCGGCCGCCTCCAGCGTCGCGTAGACCTCCGCGGCCACGTCTCCGACGTTCGGCGCGGGCGCCGCCGTAGTCGGTCAGCTTCAGGATCGCGAACTTCCAGTCCTTCGCCTTGCCGTAGTCCTCCGCGGCCACGGCCGCGCTCTTGGCCTCCTCGCACGATGCGATGTACGCGTCGGCGTGGGCGCTGGGGACGGCGTCTCGGCGGGCTCTTCGCCCGGGTCGCAGAGTGGACAGACGGCTTCGGCCGAGGCCAGGGGAGCTCCGCAAGCGGCGCAGGCCAGGTCGCCGGACCGAGAAGCAGTCAGCCGGCGCGACCATCCGGGCGCCGTGCCCGACCAACACGGCCGAGCCCATGCCGACGATCTCGGAGAGGACCCGACGCAGGCGACGCACATACTTCCGCTCCGTGAACTCCGCACCGACGAGCAGCTCTGCGAGCCAATCCTCGAACTCCGAGCGGGGGTGGTCGTCCAGCATCTCCAGGCGAGCGACGTCGAGCCCCGCCGCCTCGGCTACCGCGCGGACCAACTCGCGGTCCCAGAGGGCGAAGTGGAGGGCAGCAGCGACCCGCTCAGCGACCTCGTGGGCGCGGGTGCCTTTCAGCGAGGTAGGTCAGGGTTTCGTTCATCTGGGTCACTCCCTTCTCGGGGTTCGGACGCAGTCGGAGCATCGCCGACGCAGATGCAGGGGATCTGAGCGCTCCGTCAAAAGCATGTAACTCGCCGCCACTCGCCGGAAATGCCGGCGGCCGCGAAGCCGATCTCCCACAGATCCGGGAGGCCCTCGATGAGTTCGGGGTCGCGGACCACGACGACCAATCCGCCGAAGCCCAAGACGCAGAGCACCACCCCAAGCCCGACCAGGGCCGCAAGGGCAACTGTGCCGCGGGTTCCGCTGCGTACGAGCAGACCATCCAGGCCTTCCATCGGCCAGACAAAGTCGGCCTCGTGGTCCGCGCGGCCGAGCAGGGCCGAGCGACGCAGCAGCCCCGCGATGCCGACGAGGCTCAAGAGGAACCCAGCGCCGGCCAGGGCGACCGAGCCGGCGGCGAGCAGGGCTTTGACGACAAGCAGGCTCATGGCGAGCCCCGCTGCCGCGCTGCGACGCGGAGCGCCGCTCCGGTCGGGCAGAGCCGGCGCAAGACACACAGGTCGCATCCGGGAGAAGCCGAGGTGCAGACGGTCGAGCCGTGGATGTCCAGCAGCGTGGTCGCCCGAAGCCGTCCCGAGGAGTTCGGGATCTGGTCGTGGACCGCCTGCTGCAGCTGCTCATAACTGGGGACGGCTCCGTTCTCGACGAGCCCCAATCGCGTCACCAGCCGGGCTGCGGGTGGCCCGAGCGCGGCGATCGACCAGCCCCCGCAAAGCGCGAGGATCCAGTCCGCGGCCGCAACCTCAACCCCCGGAAACGACGTCAACGCGGCCCGCACCCCGGCGAGGGGGAGCGCCACGACCCAATCGAGGTCTCCCCCGAAGTCGACTCGACAGGACCGGGCAGCATGGATCAGCCTGGCGGCGCGCAGATCGGGCCTCAACCCGCCTCCCTGGATCGCTCTCTCGATGGCGTCGGGTCCGGCTTCGAGCACGTCGTCGGGGGTGACGCCGATGGTCTCGGCGAACTGGGCCCAGACCGCCCGCCGCCGCAGCCGACTGACCCTCCAGCTCACGTTCTGTTCGAGGACAGCCGCGAAGACGCTCGGAAACCGTGGGGGTGGGACCAGTCCGTGGAAGTGCTCAAGCGCCAAGCACACCGAGTCCAGGTGGATCGGCCACCCTCGGTCTGGGACGAATTCGGGCGTCGTCGCTGCTCCATCCCGACTCGCCTGCTGGACTGGCGCGGGGTCGAGGCCCTCCGCGAAGGGCTCGCGGGCGCGCTCAGGCATGTCCCCGCCGGGGGGCGAGGGCGGGCCTCACCCCGTCGGCCTCCCACTCCCAGGTCGCCAGACGAACCTCGTCGACTTCCGGCGGGCCGTCGAGGAACGCGACGACGCCCAGCCCGGTCGCCCGCACGTGCCGCGGGAGGTCCCGATCGGGGTGTCCGTTCATGAGCATCACCGGCGGCAGCAGGTGACGATCGCCGTCCTCCGCGAGGAGCTCCAACGGATGCGCCTTGGGGAGGTGCGCGTCGCAGATCACGAGGTCGAACCGGACCGGGACGCTGGGCAGCAGGTGGTCGGCCAGGTGTTCGAGCAGGCTCTCGTTGTCCTGGCAGCGGACGACGCAGCAGCCATCGGCCTCCAGTGAATCGCCCAAGGCCTCGAGGAGCGGCAGTTCGTGCTCCGCCAGGAGGATTCGGACCTCGAAGTCGCCGACCGGGTCCTGGTTCGCGGGGGTGGTGTGCTTGGGGAATGCGGTCATCGTTCGTGTCTCTCGGCCGGCCTTCCCGGCCAGCCCGTCGATCATCGGGCGCTCGCGTTGCATCGAGCTTGATGCCTCATTACATCCCGTTCATCTCTTCGTCCCCCGCAGGGCCGGGCGCCGACCTCGTCCCGGACCCCACACTGCGCAGAGCTACCCCGCTGGGATCGCGATGACCACGACCCCGAGCATCAGCAAACCCAAGACGCTGAACGCGCACGCGCGGGGGACGCTTCGGGGGTGCGCCGCCCAGGCGGCCAGCGCGCACTGCACCGCGTAGTACAGGGCGAAGGCCCGAGACGCGTGAGCGATCACCTGGAAGATGTCGGCGGTCCAGGTGAGGGCGATCGCAAGCCCCACGACGACGGGGTAGACCCGGCGGGGGTCGAGCCTCCGAAGCAGCTCGTGCCCAAGCCCTCCGGCGCCGATGGTGTCGGCGACCGCCGCGCTGAACTGGCTCATCACGGCGGCGACCACGAGGAGCATCGGGAGCAGCGCGTGGACCTGGCCCGACAGGGCGATGATCGCGGTCTCATCGGCGACCTCGCCGAGGCCGCCGGCGAGGGGAACCATCAGGCCGACGAACGCGATGTAGATCAACCCGGAGGCGGCCTGAGCGGCCCGCATGGTCCGGACCCGGACGGGGGCAGAATACTCGCCCCCGAGGTAGCGGGAGGTCTCGAATCCCTGCACGACGAGCAGGAGCCCTGCGAGGACACGGACCGCGTGCCAGGGATCGCCGACGGACCGATCCCCGATCTGGAGGGCGGAGCTCCACCACAGCGCCGAATCGTGGACGACCAGCCCGACCAGGAGGGCGGCGATGATCGACAGCTTCGTGCCCACCGCCACGGTCTCCAGCCTCTCCAGGGTCGTCAGACCTCGCGAGGCGCCGACGATCCCGATGGCGGCGAGGACCACCGTGGTCAGGATCTGCTCGGCGAGCTGCGCATGCGCCAGCTCGTGCAGGACGAAGCTCGACAGCAGCCGCACGTAGAACGCCACCGACACGATGTAGGCCAACGTCAGGGCGACGTCGCCCAGGCGAGCCAGGACGGCTACCGCCTTGGGCGGGTCGGCTTCGAGCACCGGTTCGAGGTGCGTGATGCTGTAGCGGATCGTCGCGCCCAGCGCCCACGCGACGGCGACGATGGCGGCCATCGCCACCGGGGCCCAGCGCCCGACGGTGACCCAGAGCAACGGCGCCACCACGAGGAAGCCGCTGCCGATGATCGACGCCAGCGGCGTCGCGGTGGCTCGCCAGAGCTCGGCGCGCAGGACGCGAGGGGACAGCAGGACCGCGAGGACGAAACCCACCACGCCCAGGAGCAATGCGCCGAGGAGCACGCTCACAGGACTGGTGCCAGAAGCCGGACGAGCCGATCGAGGGCGTTCGGGCCCGGTCCCGGCTCCAGGGGCGGCAGGCAGTCGGCGCGCAGCGGGGCGATCCAGTCCTCCAAGGCTCGTACGGACATCGAGTCGCTCATCATCAGCATCACCTCCCACTCGGCCGCTGCGCGGCGAGGACCGGCTGGTCGTAGGCGACCCTCCCCCCCGCGTCGATCAGGTGGCGAGTCCGCGCATCGCGAATCGCTTGTTCCAGATGCGACCAGGCCTCCCCTGAGGCCAACGGCAGCCGGCGCGCATCTGTCCTCGGGGCCGGCGCGCCCAGCCCCATCAGGAGCTGTTCGATGTCGTTGCCGGGTACCCCGTCGGCCCCGGGGGCCCCTGGACTCCGGGCAGCGACCACGTGGGCGGCGAGGATCAGAGCGGCGGTGACCAATAGAGCGTCTCGGCCCAAGGTCCACAGCAAGTCGTTCGCGCGGAGCCGCCGTTCAAGTGCCTGATCGACTCCCTGGGTCCAGGGCCACAGTCGAAAGGGCCGCTCCGGCCCCTTCGCGGAGTCTAGCGACTGCTCCTAGAGACCGTACAGGGCTCGGCGAAGCTCGAACTGGTGTGCTCTTTGGTGTCTCGCGACGTGTGTGGCGGCCGTGCTCGACCGTCCTGGCCACCATGCGTGGTCCTCCTCTCCGAGAGGGGTCTGCTCCATTACGTCGATGAAAGGTTCATCCATCGGCCGGAAGCTCGATCCGGAACCGTGCACCGGGTTGCTCAGCGTGGACCATGAAGACCCGCCCTCCGTGCGCAGTCACCACGGCGCGGACCAGGCTGAGCCCCAGCCCTAGGCCCGGCTCGCCGCGGGACGTCTTCGCGCGATAGAGGCGGTCCCAGATCCGGTCCCACTCCTCCTCCGGAACCCCGGGGCCTCGATCCTCGACCTCGACGGACGGCGTCGGTTGGTCGCCCGTTCGAATCGTGACGGCGGAGCCCGGCGGCGAGAACTTGATCGCGTTGTCGACGAGGTTGGCGATCGCCTGCCGCAAGCGGGTCGGGTCTCCGCACGTCGGAGCCGGACGGGTGTTCATGACGAGTCGGAGGTCCTTGTCCTCGGCGACGAACTCGTACGTGTCGACGACCTCGGCGACGAGGTCCGCGAGGTCGACCGAGGACCGCTCGAGCTGCATGGTGCCCGACTCCGCCCGGGAGACATCGGTGATCGCCGCGAGGGTCGCGAGGACCCGATCGGTCTCTTCGAGCACGTCAGCCAAGGCTTCGCGGTCACGCTCGGGGTCGGGCGACTCCAGGAGCCGGCGCTCCGCCCCGATGCGCAGACGGGTCAACGGCGTGCGGAGGTCGTGGCCCAGAGCGTCGAGCGCCTCGCGGGTCACGCGGACCTGGCGCTCGACCCGAGAGAGCACGTCGTTGAACAACACGGCCAGCCGCCCAGGTTCGCCCGGCGACGACGGGGGCGGTACCCGCGCGCTCAGGTCGCCGCCCCGGATGATCGCGATCGCGGTGGTCTCGAGCGCCTCGAGTGGCCGCATGGCCGCGCGGGTGACGAAGGCCGTCACGGCCGCGGTCAGGAGCAGTCCGCCGAAGAGGACCCCCATGAGGACCGTGATCGCGGTCCGCAGGTCCAGCCCCCAGCCGGTGCGGACAGGCAACGCCAGCTGGACCTGGCGCTCCGCGGAGACGTCGACCGCGGCGACGACCCAACGCCCGTCGGGGCCCGCCAGCGTCCCCGTCCGGACCTCCCGCTCGTCGGTGATCTCCCCGGACAAGGTCGGGGGCCTTACCCCCCTGGAGCCGAAGTGCGTCGTGGTGTCGCCCTCGATCACGGTGACGACGCCATGCGTGGGCGCCTCGATCCGGTCCGCGGTGAGGTCGATGTCGCCGAGGGCCTCCACGACCACTCGGGTGTGGTGGGTCTCGTGCAGGAAGTGCAGCAGCACCGCACCGAGCCCGGCCGTCACCGCCATCGACGCCGCGACGCCGATCAGCTGGAGCAGCGCGACCCGTCGCCACAGGCGCCCGGAGCCCCCGACCTCAGCGGGCCTCGAGGACATAGCCGACCCCTCGGACCGTATGGAGCAGCGTGGCCGGGTGTTCGGCGTCGATCTTCTTGCGCAGCCGGTGCACCAGCACGTCGACGACGTTCGTCTGGGGATCGAAGGAGTAGCCCCACACCCGTTCGAGGAGGGAGCCGCGGGTGAGCACCCGTCCGACGTTGCGCAGGAAGACCTCGAGGAGCTGGTACTCCTTGGCACGCAGCTCGATGATCTCCCCGGCCCGCGAGGCCACCCGACGGTCGAGATCCAGCACGAGGTCGGCGTACTCGAGCGAGCGGGGGCCAGCGTCGGCTCGAGCCGCGCGCCGGGCGATCGCGTCGACGCGAGCGCTCAACTCGACCAGAGAGAAGGGCTTGACCAGGTAGTCGTCGGCACCCCGACGCAGCGCATCGACGCGATCGTCGACCGAGGAGCGGGCGCTGAGCACCAGGATCGGCGTCGAGACGCCCCGGCCGCGGGCCTCCGTGATGAGGGAGAGCCCGTCGCGCCCCGGGAGGTTGATGTCCACGATGGCGCAGTCGGGCGCCGACTCGACCAGCTCGTGGAAGCCCGCGTCGCCGTCGTCGCAGACCTCCACGGTGTGCCCCTCCTGGCGTAGGCCGCCCGCGACGTACCGCGCGATGTGAGCGTCGTCTTCGATGATCAAGATCTTCACGACGGCCTCCAGTTGCCAGGCGATCCTACCCGCCGAGGGGAGGAGGCAGGATTGCCGCGACCGCCCGCACCGGGATCCACCCGCGACGCCCCGAAGGGGCTTGCACGAACGCGGCGTCTCCGTGGACACGTACCAGACTGACTTCGGTGGCCTCGGGGAGAACCCCCAGGCTGTCTCCGGCGCCGGGGCCGGTGTGAAGCTCTGCCGCGCGGACGACGATGGCCGCGTCAGCAGCCGGCGTCGTCATCCGGCCGGCGAACACGGCCAAGCCCATCACCACGCCGAGAGCTGCTCCGACGGGGAGGCGCTTCCGGTCGCCCGGTTCCCGCACGAGGCTCACGACCGTCCACAGCAAGAGGAGGGCCGCAGCCCCGGCAGCGATCCCGCTCCAGCCCCAGGGCCCGATGGTGGCGAGTCTTCCCGTCGTCGGGGAGGCGGAGGGGTCGAGGGCTCGCGCGGTCGCCCGGACCTCCGGGTCCCACGGCGCCAGCGTCGCCGCCCGCCGTGTCGCCAGGGTGGCCTCGCCGAGCCGGCCTTGCTCTCTCGCGAGCCGGGCCTCCGCCAGCAGCGACCCCACGGTCCACGCGCCGGGCCCATCGTGGCTGAGGGAAGGTGCGGACGGGTCGGGCGTGGAGACCGCCACCGCCTCCGAGGAGGCGACAGGCTCTGGGGGCGCCGCGGACGCCACCGACCACAGGCTAGAGGCCAACATCAATGCTGCGACGAACTTCGTCCTGCCGTTCATCGGTTCGCTCCTCTGCGGAGGTTCGTCAACTCGTCGACCACGTCGTCTCGCCAGTCGCGCAACGCTTCGGGGGACGGCGGCCGGTCGCCGTAGCGCGCCTCCTGGAGCCGGCGAAACAGTGGCGAGCATTCCTGCAATGCTTCCGAGCTCAACCCCGCCTCCGCCGCGAGGAGAGCCTCGGCGGACCGGAGGAAGGCCGCAACGTCGCCCCGGTCGGTGGCCCGTCCGAGGAGGAGGCGCGCCCGGAGCCGGTGGACCTGTTCGCGCGTCCACGCCGCCGCGCGCTCGCTGCCGAGGCGGACTCGCCGGCGGACGGGCTCGAGGTTGGCGAGCAGCGCCAGGAGCAGGAGCCCCACCAACAGGGAGACGAACCTCGATCGCGTCGCGGGCGCCCGCAAGTCGTGGACGGGGACAGCGCGCCAGGGGGCGCGAGCGCTCGTGGGCGGCGGGGCGTCGGCTTCCACCGCCGGAGTGGCCGAGGAGGTGGCCTCCAGCGGAGCCGCGGCGGCGACGGTTGACGACGGTCCCGGCAGGATGTCGACCTCTGGGAACGCCGCGGTCGCCTCGCGGTAGGCCCCGGCGGTCGGATCGTAGAAGGCCAGGGACACGTCGCCCAGGGGTGGAGCGTCCTGCCGGGTGGGTACGGCGTTCCACTCGAAGGTCTTGGAGCCGCGGGTGCCCGACGTGTTCTCGGTCTTGGTCTCGCTGCCCGCGGCGAAGAGGTCCCAGCCATCTACTGCGGGGGCTTCGAGATCGACCACCGCGAGGTTGCCGGTACCCGAAACGGTGGCCTGCAGATGAACCGGCTCGCCGACCCGAACTCGCGCGGGGGCGCCCTCGGCGCTCAGTTCGAAGGAACCGACGGCTCCTCCGAAGCCCGCGGGACGACCGGACGCCGGGACCGCCTCGACCTCGACCTCGATCGCCGCAGACGCCAACTCCGTCTGCCGGGACTTGCGTGAGCCGAAGGCCCGCCCCCACCGCCCGGCGCCGGGCTCATCCCACTCCAGCCGCACCGGCACCTTCACCGACAGATCGGAGAGCTCGGGCCGAACCGCGGTGACCCGGCCGGTCCACGTGAGGGTCGTGTAGGGGACCCCGTCCCGCTCTTCGCTCTTGCGCACCGCCTCGCCGTCGAGGCCGCCGACGGCGAGGGTCCCCGCGTCGATCTCCGGGCCGCCCTCGATGGCGCCCCCGGTGTCCGCTCGGAACCAGGCTTTGACGACGATGGGGACGGTCTCACCCACGACGATCTCCTGCTTCGGCAGCCAGGTGCCCAGGAAGGCCCGCGGCCCGTCGAGGGTCGGTGCGGGCCGCGAGGGCCGTCGGAAGGGGGCCTCGTCGCCGAAGAGTCGGCCGAAGGGGTCGCCTCCCGGCCACCCCCCGAAGGGATCGCCCAGAGAGCCGAACGGATCCGGCATCGGCGAGGTGGAGTCGAAGGGGTCCCAATCGAACAGGCTCCGGGGCCCCCGGGCGGATCGCGTCGGAGCGAGGCTGCCGGCGACGACCTCCAGGTCGAAGGGCCCGACATCGGCGCCGCCCACCCGGACCGACTCGATCCGGTAGCGCCCCGGACGCTCGGCGGCCACCGGGTAACTCCACGAGGTGGAGCGCGTCATCGAGCCGTTGACGATGGAGACCGAGTTGCTCGTGGCGGCACCACCGACCTGGAGGCCGTCGGGGAGTCGGATGGACTCGGGCCGCCCGGCGTGGTCGCCGGTGACGGTGATGGTCAACGTCGCTGCGTCCTCGACGCCGATGCGCTCGGGCTCCAGCTGGGCGGTCACGGCGGCGAGCGCGCTCCCCACCGGCATCAGCAGCATCGCACCGACGATCCCCCCGAGCAGGTTGAGCTTGGTGAACGGGGTCATCTCTCTCACCATCCCTTCTTGGCTTTGCGGTCCCGGCTCGAGCCCGGCCGCGTCAACGTGAGGGGGATGAGCCCCTCGTAGCCGTCCAGGGAGTCCAGCAACAGAGCCGCCTGATCGCCGGTGAGCCCGCCGGGCGAGAGCGCGGCCTGCGGTCCGTCCTCCCCGCCAGGCGCGTCTTCGTCGCCCGCGGCGGCGGCGGAGCCGTCCTCATCGGTGCCCTGGGCCGGGTCGGTGGGCGGGCTCGCGGCGTCCCCGTCGTCTCCGTCCTGGGCCCCCGCCGCTCCGTCCTGGGCCCCCGCCGCTCCGTCGGGGGCGCCCTGGTCTCCTGCGTCGCCGTCCTGGTCGCCCTGGTCTCCTGCGTCGCCGTCCTGGTCGCCCTGGTCTCCGTCGTCGCTGGGTTGAGGGTTGTCGCACTGCGCGTCCGAGCTGTCCTCGGGGGGCGGCTCCTCGGGCAGCTCGTCGAGCTTGCGGCGGACCACCTCGAGGCTCACGCGCGCGTCCCCGTGGGTCGGGTCGAGGTCGACGGCGGCCTCGTAGGCGGCGATGGAGGCCTCCCACCAGCGTCGGGTCTCGGGGAGATCGTCGGCGGCCAGCGCGGCCTCGCCGAGCCGGAACCGCGCGGCGCCCAGGTTGTAGTGCGCCGACTGCTGCAGTTGGAGATCCTCGGTCGCGACGGCCGATGTCAGCGCGGTCTCGGCGGCCGCGAAGTCCCCGGCTCGGTAGGCCGCCGCCCCGAGGTCGAAGGCGGTCTTCGCATCGGAAGGGTCTTCGTCGTGGTCGGTCGCCCAGACGGCAGCGGCCGCCGCGTAGTCGCCCGCCTGGTACGCCTCCCAGCCGTCGGCCTCGCCGGCCTGCGCGGTCGTCAGCGGAGCCGATCCCACCGCCAGACTCAGCGCCAGGCCCGCGGCCAGGCGCCGCGCGCCGCTCGCGGCGCTGACCGAGGACCGCACCGCGAGCTTGCCCCCGCGGCGGTCCCCGACCCAGGGCTCCACGAACAGCACGAGCAGCGCCAGCGCCAGCGCCCACTGGAACCGCTCGACGGGGACCCGGTGGGTGCTGGTGCCCGACACGTTCTCCGCGGGGGCGGCCAGGGGGCCCGCGAGCAAGGCCTGAACGCCTCCTTCCGGGCCGTCGAGCCGCAAGTAGGTGCCCGAGGTGGCGCCTGCCAGGGCCTGCAGCGACGGCTCGTCCAGGGCGGTGTGCACCGGCACGCCCGCGTCGTCCAGCATCGGGACCGGGCGCCCGCGCGCGTCCGTGAGGAACAGCGCCGCCCCCTGCGGGCTCCCCGCCCCCAGGGCGTGGATGGTCAAGCCTGCCTCCTGGGCGATCTTCGCGGCGCGCTCGACGCCCCCCTGCAGGTCCTCGCCGTCGCTGACGAGCACGACGATGCGATCGCCGCCGGCCGACTGCAACGCGCGGGCCGCTTCGCTGACGGCGACCTCCAGATCGGTCCCGGCCTGCGGGAGGATGTCCGTGTCCAGGGCCGCCAGCGACTCTTCGAAGACCCGGTGGTCGACGGTCAGGGGCGTCTGCAGGAACGCCTCACCGCTGAAGGCAAGGAGGCCGACCCGGGCCTCCGGGATGGCTCGCGCAACTTGCTGCACCGCCAGCTTGGCGCGGGTCAGTCGATCCGGCTGCAGGTCGGTGGCCAGCATGCTCTTGCTCGTGTCGACCGCGAAGAGCAGATCCACGCCGCGGGTCGGGACCTCCACGATCCGGTGGCCGGCGGTCGGGCGCGCCAGCGCAACGGGGACCGCTGCCGCTGCGACCAGCAGCAGCGCGAGCGCCACCCACCGACGAGGCACCGACAGGGTGGTGTCGCCCGCGCGCTCCGACCCACGACCAAGGAACGTCTCGATGGACCGGCTCCGGGCGCGCCTCCGGGCTGCGAACGCCACGAGCAGCCCGGCCGGAAGCACGACCGCGGGCAGGAGCCACAAGGGGGCTTGGAACGTCATGGTCACTCCTCAGGGCAGGGCGCGCCGCAGCGCGGGCAGTGTCAGCAGCTCCGCAGCCATCAGTGAGAGACCCAGCAGGGCGAACAGAACGAAACGCTCTTGTGCGTCCTCGATGGTCTCGACCACGCGGGTCGTCTTCTCGAGCGCGTCGATCTCCGCGTAGATCGCCTGCAGGCCCTCGGCGTCGACGGCGCGGAAGAACCTGCCGCCGGTGGTCTCGGCGATGTCCTGCAGCGTGGCCTCGTCGATCTCGACATCGGCCATCACGACCTCGGTCCGTCCGTCCCGCTGGCGGACGGGGATCGGCGCGCGCCCCTCGGTGCCGACCGCGATGGTGTGGACCTTCACTCCCTCTGCGGCCGCGGCCTCGGCGGCGAGCTCGGGTTGGACGGCGCCGGCGTTGTTGACGCCGTCGGTCAAGAGCACCACCACCTTGGACTTTGCGTCCTCCTCACGGAGGCGGTTGACCGACGTCGCCAGCGCCGAGCCGATGGCGGTCCCGTCGGGCACGAGGCCCAGCTGCAGGCGATCCAGGTTGTCGTGCAGCCAGCCGTGGTCCAGCGTCAGCGGGGAGACGAGGTAGCCGCCCGCGGCGAACCCGACGAGGCCGATGCGGTCGCTGGGGCGACGCTCGATGAATTCGTGGACCACGGACTTGACCACCGACAGCCGGTCGGCGAGCTGCCCGTCGAGCTCCAAGTCCATCGCCGCCATGGAGCCTGAGATGTCGAGGGCGAGCATCATGTCGACGCCGCTGGCCTCCACCTGGTGCCGGCTGTGAACCACCTGCGGTCGGGCGACGGCGGCGATCAGCGAGGCCAGGGTCACGAAGCGGAGCACCCCGCGCAACGCGACGCCGCGCCGGCCCGGTCGAGCGCCGAGCGCCTTCAAGGCCGAAACGTCGGGGAACGCCACGGCGGCAGGGCGCCGGCGGCGGCCCGCCACGAACAGCACCACCGCGGCGGGCACCATGAGCCACAGCAGCTCGGGGTTCGCGAAGCGGATCATCGGGGAACCTCCTCGCGGGCGGGGAGCGAGGCATCAGCGGCCTGGCCCACGGACCCGTCGGGAGGCGTGACCGTGTCGGGGGCCTCTGCGGAGACCTGGCGGCACCGGTCCACGACCTCTCGGGCCGCGGCCAGCAGCAGCTCGAGGTCCTCGTCCGAGGCCGCCTCCCCGGCGAAGCGGAGCCGCTCGCAGATCTGCAGCACCGCCCGCAGTGGGACGGCGGCGGGCTCCAGCCGGTGTCCGGCCTCGCCCGCGCGTCGGGCCGAGACGACGAGGTCCGGGGTGAGCCCGAGGGCACCGTCCAGCCAGGACCGGAGTGTCAGGACGACGGCGTCGGCGACCTCGGCCGGGGCGAGCTCGCCAGGCAGCTCATCGAGCCGGCGCGTCACCTCGGCCCAGGCGTCGGCCCGGCGACGACGCCACCAGGCGAGGACGACGGCTGCGGCGATCAGGGCCAGGGCGGCGGGCACGAGCCACTCGACCCCGCCAGCGGCTTCGACCGGGGGCAGCGCGTCGCGGATGTCGCGGATGTCCTCGGCGGCGGCCGCGGTCTGCGCGGCCAGCGCGAGCAAGGCGGTCATGCGGCGCCCCTCCCTCGTCGTTGCATGAACCCGACGAGCGGCGCCAGGTAGGGGCGCGAGTCGTCCAGTTCCAGGTGATCAACGCCTCGGGAAAGCAACGCATGGCGCAGTTCCTGGCGGCGCTGGGCAGCCGCGCCGGCGAACCGGCGCCGGACGTCGGCCGATCCCGTGTCGAGCTCGATGACCTCCCCGGTCTCCCGGTCCTCGACGACCAGCCTCCCCACGTCCGGCAGCTCCCGCTCGCGCGGGTCGTACAGCTGCAGGGCGGCGACGTCGCCGCGGGCAGCCAGCAGCCCCAGGGAATCCAGGACGTCCTCATCGAGCCGAGTGAAGTCACCGATGACGAAGGTCACGGCGCCCCGTCGGACCATCCGGCGGGCCGCCTCCAACCCCTGAATCAGATCGGTCCCGGACCCCTGGGGCTCACAGGACAGGACCGCGTGGGCGATGCGCAGCGCGTGGGTGCGGCCGGTGCCCGGCGGCACGACGGCTTCGATCCGATCGGTGTGGACGACGGCCGCGACGCGGTCGCCCGCCCGCCCGGCGGACAGCGCCAGCAGGCAGGCGATCTCGGCCGCGATCTCGCGACGGGGGTGCTCGCCCGCTCCGAAGTCCATCGAGGCGCTCGCGTCGACGACGAGCACGACGGTCAGCTCCCGGTCCTCGTGGTACTGCTTGACGTGGGTGCGGCCCGAGCGGGCGGTCACGTTCCAGTCGATGGCCCGCACGTCGTCGCCGACGACATACTCGCGGACCTGGTCGAACTCCAGCCCCTGGCCGACGTGCCGCGAGCGGTGGGCGCCCGCCAGCGGGGCGTCGAGGGAGCCCCGGGTGCGCACGTCGATGGCGTGCACCCCGGCCATCGCTCTCTTCAAGATGTCGTCGGACACAGTGACTCTCCTGGTTGGAGGTGAGGGGGGCGCGGGCTTCGCCTCAGGGGCTCGGCACCGCGGCGATCAGCGCCTGGACGGCACGCTCCTCGTCCCAGCCCGACAGGGACGCCTCGTAGCGGAGCACGAGCCGATGCCGCAGCACGTCTGGGGCGACGGCCTGGACGTCCTGGGGCGTGACGTAGGCGCGGCCCCGGAGGAAGGCGTGGGCCTTCGCCGCCAGCGCCAGCCCGATGGTCCCGCGCGGGGAGATGCCCGCCGCGAGGACGTCGGACAGCTCCGCCGCGGCGCCCTCGGGGCGTCGGCTGGCGGCCACCAGGCTGACGATGTAGTCCTTCACCCGGCCATCGAGGTAGACAGCATCGACCACCTCCCGGGCCCCCAGGATCTCGTCCAGCGACACGACGCTGTCGATGCTCGGCTTCGGGCGGGTCCGGGCGTTGCGTTCGAGGATCCGGAGCTCCTCGGCAGGGGTGGGGTAGCCGACCCGCACCTTCATCAGGAATCGGTCCAGCTGCGCCTCGGGCAGGGCGTAGGTCCCTTCCTGCTCGAGCGGGTTCTGGGTGGCGAGCACGAGGAACGGCGTCGGCAACGGGTGGGTCGTGTCGCCGATGGTCACCTGGCGTTCGCCCATGGCCTCCAGGAGGGCGGCCTGCACCTTCGCGGGGGCGCGGTTGATCTCATCGGCCAGCACGAAGTTGGCGAACACCGGGCCCTGCCGAGTCTCGAACGAGCCCGTCTCCGGTCGGTACACCAAGGTGCCGACGATGTCCGAAGGCAGCATGTCCGGCGTGAACTGCAGGCGCTGGAATTGGCCGTGCAGGGCCGCGGCGAGGCTCTTGAGACTCAGGGTCTTTGCGAGCCCGGGCACGCCCTCCAGCAGGACGTGCCCGTCGGCGAGCAGCGCGACCAGCAGGCGGTCGACGAGCGTCTCCTGACCGACGACCGCCTGTCCGATCGCGTCGCGGAGACGCTGTACCCACCCTCCATGGAGGCGGACGGCGTCCTCGGTCGCGCGAAACTGGGGCGACCAATCGTTGTTCGTGGGGGTGGGGGCCTGTCGGGGGTCCGGCTGCATGGGTGGGTCTCCAGCGGCGTCCATCGCCGTGCAGTCACCTTCCGTCCCCAGTCTTCCGGCAATGTGGCGGGTTCATGACAAGGCTGTAATCAACGCCCAACGGCCCCGGGAGCGAGCATCGAGGTCAGGACGGCGACCATGGTCGGGATGTGTAATGGAGGCCGTTCACGAACCCACCCTCCGGGGAGGGTGCCGGCGGCAATGATGCGTCCAGCGGAACCAGATCACCGCGGCCGAGGTCAACCCCTTGACCGTCCGACCCAGGTGGATGATCGCCCCGGCGCCCAGGAACCCGATCCCGGTGACGATCTGCCCCGGGATTCGTGTGGGGTCCCCCGTGGTGGGGTCGGCGAGCAGCGTAGGCCCCACCTGGCTGTAGAGCACCGCGCCCATGCAGACGAGGGTGCAGGTTCGGACCCCAGCGGCGCTTCCGTGAATCCGCCGGTCCGCGCCCAGGAGCGCTCCACAGGCGATGGCGGCGAGCAACTGGAGCAGGCGTTCGGGACCATGGGCCGCCAGGGCGTCAGCTCTTCTGTGAACATGACCTTCAAGGTACCGGCCCTCGTGCAGTCTCCGCGCCGGCACCGACGACAGCTGGATCTCACCGCGCAGTGTTGGAGTACGCTCGCCGCCGGCCGCACCTCGGCGGCATGGAGGTTGAGATGGGAACCGAGTCCGCAGAGCCCCTCACGGGACGCAGCTGGGACTTCCCCGGCTGGGGGACGTCCTCCCGCCTCGAAGACCTCGTCCCGAGCCCGAGCGACCGTCCGCCCTCTCACAAGCTCGGGGCGCTCTCGGCGACCGCCATCTGCGGCAACGACATCACGTCGAGTTGCCTGTACGTGTCCGCCCTGTGCGCCGCCCAGGCGGGCAAGTACGCACCGATCGCGCTGGGCATCGTCGCCGCCGTCCTCTACCTCTTCCGCAAGATCTACGCGGAGGTCGGCAGCGCGCTCCCGTTGAACGGCGGCACCTACACCGTCCTCCTGAACACCACGAACAAGCGCGTGGCCGCCGGCGCCGCCTGCCTGACCCTGCTGAGCTACGTGGCGACCGCGGTGATCAGCGCCAGTGAGGCGATGCACTACGCCCACAACCTGATTCACGTCCTGCCGGTGTTCGCGGCGACGATCGGCCTGCTGGGGCTCTTCGCGTTCCTGAACGTCGTCGGCATCTCCGAGTCGGCGGTGGTGGCGGTGGGGATCTTCCTGCTGCACATGGTCACGCTGACACTCCTCGCCGGCGCAGGGCTGATCGCGCTGGCGAAGGACCCCTCGATGCTCGCCGCGAACTGGGGCGAGCCGGTCCCCGGGGGACTGCAGAAGGCGCTCTTCTACGGCTTCGCGGCGGCGATGCTCGGGATTTCGGGGTTCGAGAGCTCGGCGAACTTCATCGAAGAGCAGGAAGAGGGGGTCTTCCCCCAGACGCTGCGGAACATGTGGGGTGCGGTAGCGGTGTTCAACCCGCTGCTCAGCTTGCTGTCGCTCTCCCTGTTGCCCCTCGCGGCGATCCAGGCCGTGCCCCCCGACCTGCTGGCCCGGATGGGCGAGGCCTCGGGAGGCCGCTGGCTGGCGACGCTGGTGAGCGTCGATGCCGTGCTCGTGCTGTCGGGCGCCGTGCTGACATCGTATGTGGGGGTGACCGGTCTGGTGCGTCGCATGGCGCTGGATCGGTGCCTCCCCCAGCGGCTCCTGGCGACCAACGCCTGGCGGGGCACCAACCACTGGATCATCGTCGGGTTCTTCGTCGTCTGCGTGTCGATCCTCGTGGCCACCGAGGGCGAGGTGATCACGCTGGCGGGCGTCTACACGCTGTCGTTCCTGTCGGTCATGGCGCTGTTTGCCGTGGGGAACATGCTGCTGAAGATCCGTCGCAGCCAGCTCCCCCGGAGCGTGCGGGCCGGTTGGCCCGCCGTCATCGTCGCGCTGATCGCGGTCCTGGTGGGCCTCGTCGGCAACGTGCTGTTGGATCCCGAGTACGTCCGGGTGTTCTCGGTCTACTTCTTGGCGACGGGCGGAGTCGTCGCGCTGATGTTCCTGCGCGTCCAGATTCTGCAGGCCGTGCTGCTCGGCCTCCGCAACGTGCTGAGCCGGGTGCAGGGCTGGGGCGCGCGCGCCGACAATGTCGTGCGAGCCAGCATCCAGCGCATCCAGGAGCAGCCGGTCGTCTACTTCACGCGCGGAGACGCGCCGGCGCAACTGAATCGAGCCGCGCTGTACGTCTTGGACAACGAGACCACGAATCGGCTGTTGGTGGTTCATGTGCACGGCGACGGGGACGAGATCCCCCCTGGGCTCTCCCAGCACCTGTCCGAGATCGACCACCTCTACCCGGAGCTGCGGGTGGACTTCCTGGCGGTCCGGGGACGGTTCGGCCCCGACCTCATCGAGGCGCTGTCGAAGCGGCTGAGCGTGCCACGCAACTACATGTTCATCGGAACCCCGAGCGAGGCGTTCGCGCATCGGATCGAGGAGCTCGGCGGGGTCCGCCTGATCCTGTAGCCGGCTCGCTCAGACGAGCTTCTTTCGAAAGCGCAGAGACGCCGCGGCAATGATCGCCACCAGGAGCCCCGCGAGCCACAGCATCTCCGGGCCGAAGTCCGCGAGGGTGGCCCCCTTGAGGGTGATCCCGCGGACGATGCGGAGGAAGTGAGTCAGCGGCAACGCCTGGCTGAGCCACTGAGCCGGCACCGGCATCGCCTCCCACGGGAACATGAAGCCGCTCAGCAGGATGTTGGGCAGCAAGAAGAAGAACGACATCTGCATCGCCTGCTGCTGGGTCTGCGCCACGGTCGAGAAGACCATGCCGATGGCGAGGTTCGCGGCGATGAAGAGGAACGAGAGGCCGTACAACAGCGGCACCGAGCCGACCACCGGGACATCGAAAACCAGCCGTCCCGCGCCCAGGACCAGCGTGATCTGGATGTAGCCGATGAGGATGTACGGAGCGATCTTGCCGACGACCAGCTCCGTACGGCGTACCGGGGAGACCATGAGGGCCTCGAGCGTGCCCCGTTCCCGCTCTCGGGCGATGGCCATCGCCGTGAGCATCACCATGGTCATGGTGAGGATCACGCCGATCAGCCCCGGGACGATGTAGACCGCCGTCCGCAGGTCGGGGTTGTACCAGGTCGCCGGCTCCACCCGGATCGGTGGCGCGCGCGCCCCGCCCCGGCGCAGCAAGAGCTCCGCAGAGCGAGCCGTCACGAGGCTGGACGCCGTGTTCGTCGCGCTGGCGACGGTCTGGGGGTCGCTGCCGTCGACGATGAGCTGCACCGTCGTTCCGCTCTCCGAGCGCAGGTCCCGCGCGAAGTGACCCGGGATGACGATGCCGACCCGGGCGTGGCTCCCACGCAGGGCGGCTTCCAGGTCCTCGTAGCCGTGGGCGTTGCCTACGACGTCGTAGAAGCCGGTGGCCTGCAGGGACTCCACCAGGTCCCGAGACTCGGCCGTGCGGTCGTGATCGAGCACGACCAGCGGGATGTGACGCACGTCGGTGTCGATGGCGTACCCGAACAGCAACAGCTGCACCAGCGGGATGCCGATCATCATCCCCAGGGTCAGACGATCGCGCCGGAGCTGGCGCAGCTCCTTGCGGGCGACGGCGATGAGCCGAATCATCGTTCGGCGTCCTCACGGACCATGGACACGAATGCGTCCTCGATGTCGGCGCGGACCTCGGTGACGGACCCGCAGAAGAGATCGAGCTCCTCGAGCGCCTCCCGGACCCGTGCCACCGGATCCGCGCCGGCGCGGACCGCGACGCGCAACGTGTCGCCAAAGTGGCTGACCTCCTCGATGTCCTCCATGGTCCGCAGGCGCTCCGCCAGCCGCCTCGGCTCCTCGACGGCGACGACCTGGCCCACCCGCAGCGCCCGCCTTTCCAGAATCTCGAGGGGGCTGCCGAGCTCCAGCACCTCCCCGCGAAAGATGAACGCCAGCCGGTGGCACCGTTCTGCCTCATCCATGTAGTGGGTCGTCACGACCACCGTGGTCCCCTCCGCGGAGATGCGGTGGATGTGCTCCCAGAACTGTCGGCGGCTGACCGGATCAACCCCCGCGGTCGGCTCGTCGAGGAAGAGCAGGGGCGGCTGGTGGATCGTGGAACAAGCCAGCGCCAGCCGCTGCTTCCAGCCGCCGGACAGCGTGCCCGCCAGGTGTGAGCGCCGCTCGACCAGGCCGACTTCGTTCAGGACCGCCTCCACCCGGGCGGCACGCGGGCCGCGCCGCAGCCCGTAGATGGCCCCGTAGAAGTCGAGGTTCTCCTCGACCGTGAGGTCCTCGTAGAGGCTGAAGCGCTGGGTCATGTACCCGATCCGCTCCTTGACGCGTTCGGGTTCACTCGCCACGTCGAACCCGACCACCTCTGCGCTGCCTCGCGTGGGATCGAGCAGACCGCAGAGCATGCGAATGGTCGTGGACTTTCCCGCGCCGTTGGCGCCGAGGATCCCGAAGATCTCGCCGCGCTTCACCTCGAACGAGACGTCCCGCACGGCCACGAGGCTTCCGAACGAGCGGGCCAGGTGTCGCGCCGAGATGACCGGGGGCGACTCGGCTGCCTCCGTCAACGGATCCACTCGACGAAGGCCGGCACCCCGGCCCGGAGCCGCTGCTCCGGATCGTCGATCCGGACGCGGACGCGGACGACGAGGTTGGGGCGCTCCCGGTCGCTGAACAGGTACCGCGGCGTGAACTCGGTGGCCCGGGCGATGTGCTCGACGGTCCCCTCCAGCGACGCTCCGGCGAGCAGGTCGGCCGTCACGCCGGCCCGGTCGCCGATCCGGACCTCGCCGATCGCAGCCTGGGGGACGAACACGTCCACCGAAGGACGGCTGGGGTCGGCGAGCACGACGACGGGCCGGCCGGATCCAACGACCTCGCCTGCCTCGGCCAGCAGGTCCACCACGACACCCGGCCGGTCGGCGCGCAGGCTTGTCCGGGCGAGCCTCTCCTCTGCGGCTCGCAGCTGCGCCCGGCCCGCGGCGACCTCCGCCTCCGCCATCGCCAACTCTTCGACCCGCGCTCCGTCCCTGGCGACGCCGTACCGGGCCGCGAGCGCGTCTGCTTGAGCCCGCGAAGACGCGGCCTCGGTTTCCAGGTCCTCGACCGACGACGAGGTACCGGCGCCGCCCTCCAGCAGCAGCCGCTGGCGGCGCAGTCGGTGCTCGATCGTCTCGGCGCGGGACCGGGCGGCCCGCAGCTCCGAGGCGCGTGCGCGGAGCTCGCCCGAACGGGCGCCTGCCTGGAGCAGCGCGAGCCGGGCCCGAGCTGCGCTCAGCGTTGCTTCGGCGGCGTCGCGTTGGAGGCGCGCGAAGGTGTCGTCGAGGCGGGCCAGCTCCGCGCCTGCTTCGACGGGGTCCCCTCGCTCGACCGGCAACGCCGCGAGGCGGCCTCCGGCCTCGAAGCCGAGCCCCCGCTCCTGGAGCTCGACGACT
>Ga0209992_10000361_pt1 | contig 61560 bp, 45 predicted proteins | sample 2SBtaG_2_FD_182564 | JGI IMG/M metagenome (GOLD analysis project Ga0209992, IMG submission 182564) | Deep subsurface microbial communities from Kolumbo volcano to uncover new lineages of life (NeLLi) - 2SBTROV12_ACTIVE470 metaG (SPAdes)... | ecosystem: Environmental > Aquatic > Marine >... | reverse complement strand
ACCGACCGCGCTGCCTGACCACCGGACCACCCGACGCTCGACGCCGCGGGCCCAGCCGAACTGCGCCTGGGGACCGCCGATGGAGCACCGCCGGGCGTCAGACGGGCCCTGCTCGCGCCGTCTTGGGTGGTCACCCGACCTATAGCGACAGACCTGGACTCTCGGGGCGACGGAACCAACGGGCAGCGATCACACCCGTCCCGTGCGGACTCACGACCCGGTTGACTGCGGTCAGAGATAGTCCGCCGTGGGCCCCGGCTTGTTGCCTCCGAAGACGGCATTGACGCTGTCGATTCCGGCCAGACGCGTATGCAGGGCCACCGTCGAGCCGGTGTCCTCGCCTTCGGCCCGGAACCAGTCACCAACATCAGTCAGGAGGTCGGGACGATAGGCGCTGCCGATCGTTCCCGACGCGTAGATCCAGCCGAACGGGTGGCGGGAGATCTCGCCCGCAGTCACCTCCCCGCCGGGGCCAAGAACGGGGATGCGGCCGTGGAATCGCTGAAGCACCCCGGCCCGCTTCGAGTCTGGGACCAAGTACGCCAAGAACCGAAACGGGGGCTCGATGCTCTCGTGGACGCCCTGCGCGAACTCCCGAAGCCCCACGTGAAGGTCCGCGAAGGCCTCCGGTTCGATCGCGAGCATCACCGTTGCCATGGCGCGAGCGACAGCGCGTGGGCGGTTAACTCGCACCAGGCGGGCTACCCCGTCGGGCGCCAAGAGGTTCGGGGAGCTCTGCAGCGCCTGCGCGAAGGCCCCGTAGGCGCCCGCGGTGGCGCTGCTCACGCCGTTGTTGCAGTCTCTGCAAAGGGTCGGGAACTGGAGCCCGTCCTGAATGACCTTCGACGCCAGGCCATCGAGCTTCGGCCGGCCTCGCGGGATGAAGCCCCAGCGCTCTGCTCGGTCGCCAGGCGGTCCCAGCAGGCTGCTGCGAGCCGGGACGTGTTCCCGGCTGCGCGTGGCTCTCGTCAACGGGACCGATCTGCAAAGGCGACACCGACCGGCAGGCTGGCCTCGCTCCGGGAAGTAGTTCAGTGCCGCGGCCTTCGCGACGGCGGCGCGGTCGATCACGTCGTACATGTTCGGGTCGAGCCCTCCTCGCGGTCAGCCTGCGAGCCCGAAGGCCAGCAGGGCGAGGATCGCGTGGACGATGAGGAACAACCAGGGGATCGTGCTCTCGACCGATCCGAGCGGGAGGTACGTCCGCCAAGTCCTTCCTTCGCCCAGGAAGGACCACTCCGAACTGTAGGGCTGCACGGGCAACCGGGCCTCGATTTCGTGGATCACGGCGAACTTGCCTGCGTTGAACTGGCGATAGGAACGCAAAAGGAGCAGCCACGAGCCGCACATGGCGGTGGCGATCACGGGAACCGTGTAGCGCCAGAACGCGCTGAGCCCGGCGCCACCGACCTGGTCCAGGATTGGGTACAGCACCGCGAGCAGAGACAGCGCCGTCAGGAAGAACTTGTTGGCTTCCTGCCGGCGGATGCTCGTCCGGTCCATCATCTCGACGTAGAGCTTGTAGAGCTCCAGCGTCGCCTCATCGGACGTCCCGGTCCCGTTGTAGACCTCCCGCTCGGGGGAGGTCTGCTCGGCGGCGCTACCCATGACGACGAACCGCCTCGACGATCGATGCGGTGCGCCAGCCGACGATCTCGTGGGCGGAGTCCTGGATCGCACGGGGGATGATCTGCGACCCCCAGGGCCGGATCCCGATGATGGGGATCTGGTGACGCAGCGCGAGATCTAACGAAGCTTCGCCTCAAACCGCCGAGCGTGAACCGTAGGGGCGGTGTCGATCGGAGGAAGCGTTCTCGACGTTCGTAGAGGCGGGGACATCATGGAAGTGCATTAACCCTCCATCACGGAGGCTTCCATGAGCCCCACCGTCGGCGATCTTCTCCGCGACCACACCACCCTGTCCATCTCTTGTGTCGATCGGCTGTACGTCAACGGCTACGTCCGCAAGCTGCAGACCAGCGATCAAGTCTCCTTCTTCATCGCGCAGCACCTCGGCTTCCGCCTGCCGTCGCCCGCGGTCCTGAAGAAGCGCCGCAACCGCTGGATCGACGAGCTCAAGAGGTTCGCCGATGCCGGCGACGTCCCCCTCATTCAGTTTCAGCGCGGGCAACGGAAGGACGACGTCGCGATGGAGCGGCATGGGAAGTTCACCAAGCCATCCGGGCTCGTCTTCATCGGGACGGCGCAGGAGAGGCAGTCGTCCTGGGGGGCTCGGAAGGGCAGCGATGCTGTTGGACGCATCCAGTTCCGATACGGCCGGCAGTCAGCCTTCGTGAACCAGTACTACTTCTACGTGCTCGACCCCGACTGGGGCCCGGCTTTCCTGAAAGTCGGCAGCTACCTGCCTTATCCGGTGAAGCTCTGTCTCAACGGCCACGAGTGGGCGAAGCGCAGGCTCGACCAGGAGGGCATCGCCTACCGCAGCCTCGACAACGGCTTCCTCTCCTGCGAACACCCCGAGCGGCTTCAGCAGATCTGTGACGACCTCGGTCCCGGGGACGTCCGCCGCTTCTTCCGGCGATGGTCCGGCGTGGTCCCGTGGCCGCTCGATGAACGAGACCGCGAGGCGGGCTGGGATCACCGCCTGAGCATTTGGCAGTGCGAGACCAGCCTCACTCATGTCTTCGACCGACCGGTCCAGGGACGCCACTTCTTCGAGCAGGTGATCCGGGACAACATCGACCTCGGTCGACCCGACCGAGTCTCGCTCATCTTCCCGAGACGGCACACCAAGGCGACGCCTCCGCCCAAGCGTGGCTACCGAACCCGAGTGCTGACCAGGGGCGTGAATCCGAGCCTGCACGTCGAATACAAGAGCTCCCACGTCAAGCAGTACTTCAAGGAGGAGCGGGCCCTTCGAACCGAGACCACGATCAATGAGCCCCGCGACTTCGGCATCAACAAGGGCGTCGACCACTTGCCCGAACTCCGAGCGATCGGGGATCACGTCAACGCGGCGCTCCTGGAGATCGAGAGGGTCACCGAGGCGTGCGTGCTCACCCAAGACGAACTCGACCGACTTCAGACCTCCACGGTCGAGAAGGGTCAGCGGGCTTCGCCACTCCGCTTCGGCGACCGTCGCGTCATGGCTCTGCTCCACGCGCTCTGTCTCTTCGTCCACGTGCATGTCGGCTTCCGCAATCGCGAACTCCGCACACACATCGCCGCGCTCCTCGGCATACCCGTCGACCGATACTCCGCCGGCCGAATGACATACGACCTGCGTCGCCTACGCTTGAAAGGCCTCGTCGAGCGACTGCCGGGGACGCATCGATATCGCCTCACCTCGTCGGGCCTTCGAGCGGCCTGCTTCTACACGAAGGTCCATCTGCGAATACTCCGACCCGGATGGGCCGCGCTCGAACCCACCGACAAGATTCCGAGGCGGCTCGCCGACGCCCTCCGCCGCGTCGAGGCCGAGGTCGCCCGCATCTGTGACAGAGCACGATTGGAGGCTGCTCTCAGAACTTGATTCCGGAGGTCATGTCCTCAGGGATGCAGATCCCTAGAAGGCGTTCTTGCTCCGCGCGACGGCGAGGCCTGCGGCCTCGTCGGCGGTCATCTCCGCGCCGGTGAGCCAGGTCGCGAACGACGCGTCGGCCCGCAGGGTGTACTCGAGGAACGCCGTCATCCAGGCCCGGGTGCCCGCGAGGGTGACCGCCGGGTCGTCGGTGCCCGCCGGGCAGGTCCAGCACACCCCGCAGTTCGGGTCGTCCTGGAACGACATGTGGCCGGCCCCGGGGACCTCGATCTCGAGGGCGGGTCCGGCGGCGGCCGCGTAGTACTGCTGGAAGTTCTCGTCCGCCGGGGCGCACGCCTGACCGAGGCCGCCGGCCGTGGCGTTGGTGGTCTCCCCGACGAGCCCGATCGGCGCCGTGATCGACGACATCAGCTCGGGCGCGACCGACGGGTACTCGTCCGGCGTGAGGGTGAACGGGGGCCCCGCGTCCACCGGGTCGATGCCGAAGACGGCGTCGGCGCGGGCATCCGAGGACGCGACCAGCATCGAGATCTTCCCGCCCATGGAGTGGCCCGCGAGAGCGAGGGACGCGGCGTCCGCGCGGCCGAGGAGGGGGCCGTTCGGGTCGGCACCCTGGGCGTCGACCCAGTCCAGCAGGTCGACGACGTGCGTGGCGAGCGCGGTGTGCGTCACCGGAATGATCAGCGTCCCCGGGAGCTCCGGCATCACCACGACGTACCCCCACGACGCGACGTGGTTCGCGTAGGACGCGTAGTTGGCGGGCCCGAGCTGGAAGCCGTGCAGGAAGACGACGACGGGGTGGGGCCCGGGGTCGTCCGGGAGCGTCAGCGCGAGGGGGATGGACACCCCTGCGCTGGTGTAGGTGGCCGACGAGCTCGTCGTGGCGTACGCGCCGGGGTCGGCCGGATCGGGGCCCGCGGCGTCGTCGTCGTCCACCGCGTCGTCGTCGTCCACCGCGTCGTCGTCGTCCACCGCGTCGTCGTCGTCCACCGCGTCGTCGTCGTCCGTCGCGTCGTCGTCGTCCGTCGCGTCGTCGTCGTCCGTCGTCGCGTCGTCGTCGTCCGAGGGCGCGGACGCCGCGGGGCACCCCAGGGCGAACAGAGGAAGGGCCGCGAACAGGCAGGTGAGGCGCGTCATGACGACGATCTAGCAGTTATCTACCGATCGGTCGTTATTTTTCCGCCCTACTGGTTCTCCTCCGGCCCCGTGCAGGAGACGTCCACGTCCTCGAACGTCCCGTCGATCGTGCAGCTCACGTCGCCGGGGGACGTGACGGTGCCGAGGAGGCCCGTGGTGGTCCCCTCGACCTCGACGGTCCACACGCGGTCGTCGAAGCCCCCGTAGGTCATCGCGATCTCGTACGAGTCGAGCTCGCCGGCCTCGGTCGCGGCGGTCAGGGTCGTGATCTCGTAGGCGCTGTCGTACGTCAGCGTTCCGCTCGCGGTGGTCTCCAGGACCAACTCCGCCGCGCGGCTGCCGGTGGCGTCGATCGTGTAGTCGCCCGCGAGGGTGCCCGTCCAGGTGCCCTCGATCTCGGCCTCGGCGAGCGTGTACGTGGACGTGAGCCCCCGCGGCGACGTCGCGCTGATGCCGCAGGGCGTGGGCGTCGAAGCGATCGTGAACGTCCCGTTCAAGGGCCCGCCCTTGAGGTCGTAGCAGATCTCGCAGTCGCCGCCTCCGGCCACGCACTCGGGGTCGGTCCCGTTGCGCCCCACGACCTCGGGAAGCTCCGCCGCGAACCCGGCCACCCTCACGAGGTCCCCGTCGATCGACTGCAGGTCGCCCGTGAGACGCCCCTCGAAGTCGGACAGGTAGCCCGCAGGGTCCGGCTGGGCGCAGCCGACGAGGGCGAAGACGAGGACGAACACCAACGATCGGGGAGTGAACATCCGCGAACCCTAACCCCGGACCGCTCGACGCGCACCGATCCCCGCTACCCTCCCGCGCATGGCTGACTTCGATGTCTGTGTGATCGGCGCCGGTCCGGCCGGGTTCGCGGCCGGCATGCGCGCCTGGGATTACGGCAAGACCGTGTGCATCGTCGAGAAGGGCCCCATCGGCGGGGTCGGCGTGCACAACGGCGCGCTCTCCAGCAAGACGCTGTGGGAGCTGAGCCGCGACTACCGCAACGCGATCCGACGCGATCGAGGGTTCGACGCCGCCAACGTGGTCGTCGACTACGAGCGGGTGGTGCACTGCGTGGACATCGCCGCGGGCGAGAAGGTCCAACAGATGACCCGCCAGCTCGAGGAGCTGTCCGAGCCCCGGCCGGGCTGCCCCGGGTCCGTCACCCTGATCCGCGGGCACGCGCGCTTCCTCGACACTCACCGGGTGTTCGTGGAGGGCAACGACAGCAGCCACGACCGCGTCGTCACCGCCGACCGGTTCGTCATCGGCACCGGCAGCCGCCCGCGCACGCTGCCGAGCATCCCGATCGACGGGCACACGATCCTCACGTCGGACCACATCACGGGCCTCGATCGCTTCCCCCGGAGCCTCGTCATCCTGGGCGCGGGCGTCGTGGGCTGCGAGTTCGCCACCGTCTTCGCCAACTTCGGCCAGACGAAGGTCTACATGATCGACAAGGCGGAGCGGATCCTCCCCTTCGAGGACGACGACATCTCGCGCGTCTGCTCCCGCAACCTCGAGCGGCTCGGGGTCACGGTCCACCACCAGGCCAAGCTGGTGGAGATGCAGACGGACCAGGGGGAGGTCCAGTACACGATCGAGCACCACACGGGCGGGCGCGAGTCGATCCGCGTGGAGAAGGCGCTCATCGCCATCGGCCGCGTCCCCAACACCCGCGGGCTCGACCTGGAGAAGGCGGGGATCAAGACCTGCGAGCGCGGCTACATCGAGGACGAGGACACCCGCACGAGCGTCCCGCACATCTACGCCGTGGGGGACGTGACGCAGGACATCGCCCTCGTGAACGTCGGCGAGATCGAGGGACGTCACTGCGTCGAGAAGATGTTCGGCGGCGACGACGTGGAGGCCCTCTCCTACGAGAACATCAGCACGATCATGTTCCTCAGCCCCGAGGTCGCCTCGATCGGGATGAACGAGAAGCAGGCCCAGAACGAGCGCATCCCGTACCGCGTCGCGGTGTACGGCTACGAGCTGGTCAACCGCGCCATCGCCATGCGGGCGACGGACGGGTTCGTGAAGATCCTCACCACCGACGACGACGAGATGCGGATCCTCGGCATGCGCGCCCTCGGCGTGCACGCGTCCACCACGATCGAGGCCGTCAGCCTGATGATCCGGCACGGCCGCTCCGCCCGGGAGCTCGCCGAGCTGCTGCACCCGCACCCGGCGGTCACGGAGGGCGTGCAGGACTGCGTGCGCATGCTCCTGGGGACGTCGATCTACAAGCCCGAGGTCTTCAAGTCCGAGCTGCGCTTGTCGCGGATCACCTACGGCGGCGGGGTCACGCGGGAGACGATCCGGCGGGTGACCCCTCCCGACGCAGGTGCCACAGGAGCGCCGCCAGATAGAACAGCGCCGCCAGATACGCCAGCGCCGTGATCCCCAGCGCCATCGTCAGGTACTCCGCGCAGCCGCCGACGATCGCGCCCATGAGGTTCGAAGCGAACGCCGACTGAGCGTCCGCCGACCGCGCGAACAGGACGGGGAACAGCACGCCCGCGAGCAGGATCGGGGCCGCGACGTAGATCCCGCCGAGCAGCACCCCCGCCGCGGTCGGCAGGCTCGAGAAGTAGGCCGTGGGGATCAGCGTGCTGCCGACGATCGTCACCGCGAGCAGGCCCGCCAGCACGCGCGCGTCGAAGCGATCCGCGCCGCGGCGGATCACGAACAGGTTCGCCCCGAACAGCGCCGCGAGGATCGAGCCGAAGACCAGCAGGTTGACCGTCCACGTGGACCCGAACATGAGCGACATCTCGGTCACGCTGCGGGTCTCGAGCAGGAGGAACCCGGCGCCGAGCAGGAACAGAGGTCCGTCGAAGCGCCCGGCGCCCGCTCGTGCTCGCGCGCGAAGCCCCGGGGCCGTCGAGAGGAGGCCCAGCAGGAGGATCCCGAGCACGACCTTTCCGTAGTGGCTCGGGATCGTGCGTCGCCGCAGGTACAGGAACGGCCAGTCGTCGGTCGGCGTCTCCAGCTCGGCGAGGCGGGCCTCGAACAGCTCGTTCTTCGGGGGCAGCGGCAGGTGCTCCCCGCTGAGGAAGAGGGCGTTGAAGAGGGTGTGGTTCTCGAAGTCGAGCGCCATGGGTCGGCGGCCGCTCGCTTGCTCCATCAGCAACAGGATTCGGTCCGCGATGTAGGGCACCACCGACATGTGGAACACGGCGACCGTGCCGCCCGGCTTCAGGAGGGCGAACGCCTCCTTGAACGACTCCTCGGTGTAGATGTAGTTGTCCAGGCGGATCGACGACATGCCCGACAGCAGCGCCTGCGAGTCCAGGGTGCCGAAGACGATGAGGTCGTAGCGCTCGGCCGTGCGCTTGAACCAGCGGCGGGCGTCGCTGATGTGGACGGTCACCCGCGGGTCGGCGTAGGGGTCGGCGAAGTGGTGCTCCGCGCCGATCTCGGGGAAGAGGGGATCGATCTCCACGGCGTCGATGCGCTTCGCCCCCATGCGGAGCGCGGTGGCGATGTCGTTGCCGGTCCCGGCGCCCACCACGAGGACGTCGTCCAGCGACTGCGCGGCCTTGTACGCGATCTCGAACCGGTCGCGCGTGCGCTTCACGTAGGAGTCGTCGGTCTTCTCGAAGTCGAGCATGACCTGGTGCAGCGTCCCGTTCGTGCGGAGGATCTTCCGCGAGTCGGAGACCTGGTCCACCTGGACCATGTAGTACGGCGACCACATCGAGTCGGCCGGCGCGAGGCTCACGACGACGGCGAGGATCCCCGCCGCCGACACCGCCCCTGCGATGCGCTCCACCTTCGTGCGGAGCAAGGCCACGATCGTCACCACCGCCACGATCGAGAACCACAGCACGGGGCCGGTGCGAAGCGCCGAGAGGAGGCCGAACGCCACGACCCCGGCGAAGCTGCCGCCGAGATCCAGCGAGTACGCGCGCAGCCGCGCGAAGCGCCCGAAGAGGCGCCCCATGACCTGGCCGATCGGGACCAGCGCGGCGGCGGTGAGGACGAAGTGGGTCAGGACCACGGGCGTGATCGAGAGACGCAGGGCGTCCTCGCCGTAGTCGAACAGCCAGAAGGGCCTCTCGCTGTTCTCCGGGTTCAGGACGGTGACGCCGTGGAAGAACTGCACCGCGACCGCGACGACCAGCACCAGCGGCAGGAGCAGCCCCTCGAGGCGGCGCTTGCTGCCCGACACGAGGAAGCCGACGCCGAGCCCCAGGAACGAGGCGATCAGGACCAGGTTCGTGTAGTAGCCGACCACCCGCACGTACGCGGGCTCGAACCGGATGAGGGCGAGCTCGAGGAAGAGCGCGGTGAAGGCGGCGAGGAAGAGGCGGAGCGCGTCCCCTCGCTCGGCGGTCGGCGCGGGGTCGGTCACGCGGTCAGCGGGCGGCGGTGCAGGCCGAGGTCGCGGCCGTCCATGTGCCCTCCACGACCGTCCCGTGGAACCCGTTCGGACCGGTGTCCTGAGCGAGCGTGCCTTCGCCCTCCTCCAGTCGCCACACGGCGATGGTGTCGGCGTCCGCCACGATGGCCTGGTTCGCGGGGTTGAAGAGGCCGTCGTACCGGGCGATCGAGCTGATGCGCACGTCGTCGAGCTGCCCGTCGAAGTAGTGGGAGTCGAACGCGCCGTCGCGGCCGATGTTCAGCGCCGCGTCCGCCGTCCCCGAGGGCGACGGGAGGATGTCGCTCCCGGCCGGGAACCCGCCCACGTGGAAGGTCCCCGTGCCCTCGCCCGCGTTCGCGTCCCAGTCGTACGAGTAGGCGACGTGGGTCCACGTGCCGGGCAGCTCCGTGCTCGTGGCGGCCAGGGCCGGGTCGCCGCCGCGGGACTGCACCCAGGCGAAGTTCCCGGCGTTGCCGTCGATGTCCACGTAGAGGCCCCAGCCCTCCTCGTTGCCCGTGCCCCGCTTGTACGCGACGGTCTGCTGGGAGCCGTCGGTGCCGGTGCGCCGCACCCAGGCCTCCACCGTGAAGTCGGTCTCGAACAGGCGCAGCTCGGGGGCGTCGTGCACGCTCACGTACCCGTCGCCGCTGAAGTCGAGGCTGTAGCAGGCGGGCCCGATCGTGACGGTGGCCTCGCCCGTCGTCTCGAGCTCGCCGTCCGAGGCGGTGGCCACGCAGGTCCACTCCTCGCCCTCGGCGGTCTCGCCCGCGACGATGGCCTCGCCGGGCAGGGTCGCGGGCCCCCCGTCGACTCCCCACGCGTAGGTGTAGGTGACCTCCGCCCCCTCGAGGTCCGTGGCGCCGCTCGCGCTGCAGTTCAGGTTCTGTCGCGTGGACGGATCGTCCGGCGTGATCTCCACCGTCGGGGCAGTGGGCGGCTGGTTCACGTGGCCGACCTCGACCGTCGCCTCGGCCGCGCTCGAAGAGAGCTCGCCGTCCGAGGCCGTCACCGCGCAGGTCCACCACTCCTCGGCGCCGGTGCGGGCCGCGGGCAGCGTGGCCGTGTCCACGCCGGCGTCCTCGTCGTCCAGGAACCAGGCGTACGTGTAGGTGACCTCGTCGCCGTCGGGATCGACGGACTCGACGTCGATGGTGCACTCCACGTCCTCGTCGACCCCCGGGGCCGCGGGCGAGATGGAGATCCCGGGCATGGTCGGCGACGAGTTGCCCGGCGCGGGGGCCGCGTCGTCGTCGTCGGTGGGACCGGGATCGGGGTCCTCGGACGGACACCCGAGCAGCAGTAGCGGGAGCAACCAAGTGATGCGAGACGCAGACATGGCGCGAATCTAGAGCACCGAACCGGGAAACGCTCGGGCGGCTCGCGGCTCAGGCGCCGCTGAACTGGACCCCTTCGAAGACCATCGTGGGCGTCTGAAGGCTGCGGAAGGGCCAGGGGTCGTTGCCGATCATCGCCAGGCCCGCCATCAGCTCGAGCAGGTTCCCGGTGACGTTCATCTCGCCCACGGGCGCCCCGATCTCCCCGCTCTCCACCAAGTGGCCGCGCAGCCCGAAGCTGAAGTCGCCGGTGGTGGAGTCGCTGTTGCCGCCGAGCCAGGACGTCACGTAGATGCCCTCGCCCACGTCCTTCAGGATCTCGGTCAGGCCCTTGTCCACGCCCGGGGTCACCACGAGGTTTGTGCGCCCGCCGGTGGTCGGGGCCATGCCCGTCTTCCGCCCGTAGTAGGGGTCGACGTACAGGTTCCTCGCCACGCCCCCCTCCACGAGGACGAGCGGCTTGGCCGCGATCCCGTCGCCGTCGTAGGGCCGGGAGCCGAGCCCTCGCTTCATCAGGGGGTCGTCCGTGATCGTCAGGATCTCGGGCGCGATGCTCTGTCCGAGCTTGCCCTTCCAGAACGACCGGTCCTGGTGTAGTCCACGGGCCGTGGCGGGTCGGATGAGCGAGTGGATCGCTCGCCAGCCCGCTTGGGGGTCGACGATCATGGTCGTGCGACGGGTCGGCCCCTTGACGGATCCCACGCGGTCCAGCGCCCGCTTGAGCGCCTCCGCGGCCACTGCCTCGGGATCCAGCAGGTCGCCCGTGTGGCGGGAGCCGATCCAGAGGTCGCCCTCGGGCTTCCGGTCGCCGCCCTCGCGCACCGTCACCGAGCTGCCGAGCCAGGTCTGCGTCCCCTGGTTCTCGCCGCGGAACCCGTTCGTCGAGGCGGCCGCGCTGCGACCGTAGGTGTTGGACACGTACGACGACGCCGAGATGACCGCGTCGTTCGCGCGGGCGACCTGGTCCATCGCCTCGAGCTTGGCCATGCGCCACTCGCGGTCGACGCCGTCCATCGACGGGTCGACGAGGTCCAGGCTCTCTTCGATGCGCCCCTCGTAGAGCGACGGGTCCGGAAGCACCCGGTCCGGATCGGGCTCGAGCGCGCGGGTGAGCGCCACGGCCTCGCCGACGAACGAGTCCACCCGGTCGGACGCGAGGCTGGTGGTGGAGTGGGACGCGTACTTGCCGTCCACATACAGCGTCACGTTCAGCCTCTGCGACGTGTTCTCCTGCACCTTCTCCAAGGCGCCGTCCCGCAGCGTGAACTCCACCTCCCGGCTGCGGCCGATGGACGCCCAGGCGTCGCTCGCGCCGTGCTTCCGGGCCGACGCGATGGCGGCGAGGACCTCTTCGAGCAGGTCGTAGTCCATCTCAGCTCTCCCCACCGACGGTCATGCTGCTCACGAGCACGGTCGGCAGCCCCTGGCTCACCGGCACGCTCTGCCCGTTCTTGCCGCAGGTCCATCCCCCGGTGTCGAGGCGCGCGTCGTTCGCGGCCATGGTCACGTTCTTCAGGGCCTCGGGCCCGTTGCCGATGATGTTGCAGTCCTTGATGGGCGCGGTGACCTTCCCGTCTTCGATCAGCCAGCCGTTCTTGATGTAGAAGGTGAAATCGCCGGCGCCGATCTGGACCTGTCCGTTGGTGAAGGTCTCAGCGATGATTCCCGTCTTCACGGAAGCGATGATTTCGTCCTTCGAATGGGGCCCGTTCTCCATGTAGGTGCACCGCATCCGGGGCATCACGGAGTGCTTGTAGCTCTGACGACGCCCGGATCCCGTGGGAGCCACGCCGTAGTGCTTCGCGCTGATGTTGTCGTGCAGGTACGACGCGAGCACGCCGTTCTCCACCAGCAGGGTCTTGTCGCAGGGGGTCCCCTCGTCGTCGAAGTTCAGGGCCCCGCGCTCGTTGGGGTTGTTGCCGCTGTCGACGATGGTCACGAAGTCCGGGGCGACCTTCTTGCCGAGCATGTCGCTGTAGATCGACACGCCCTTGCGGTTGAAGTCGGCCTCCATGCCGTGGCCGATGGCCTCGTGCAGCAGGATCCCCGAGGCGCCGGCGGCGAGGACGACGGGCAGCTCGCCCGCGGGCGGACGACGGGCGTCGAACAGGACCATCGTGCGATCGACGGCCTCCGTGGCGACCTTGTCCAGGTTGGCGTCCGAGTAGAACTCCATGCCGCGCCGGCCCGCGATGTTGCTGCCGCCGGACTGCACCTCGTCGCCCTTCTTGGCGGTGACGGAGCACCAGATCCGCGTCATCGGGCGCACGTCCGCGTGCAGGTGCCCGCGCATGTCGGCCACGAGGACCCGCGTCTCGGAGTCGGACCACCAGATGTTCACCTTGTCGACGGCCGCGTCCTTGGCCTTGGCGAGCCCCTCGAGCTTCTCGAGGATGGGGAGCTTGTCGGCGATCCCGACGTCCGCCCAGGGCACCGACACCTCGTAGTAGGAGTTGCCGCTGCTGGAGGTCGTGAAGTGCTCGGGGAGGGTCGGCCCGCCGCCGGCGTGGGCGATGGCGGAGGCCGTCTTGGCGGCGGCGATCATGGCGGGCTCGGAGAGGTCCTCGGTGAAGGCGTAGCCGGTCTGGTCCCCCACGACGACGCGCAGGCCCACGCCCTCGTCGATCGAGCTGGACGCCTTTCCGATCACCCCGTCCTCGAGGCTGATGGAGTTGCTGCGGGTGTACTCGAAGTACAGGTCCGCCGCGTCCGCGCCCCGGGCCGTCAGCGCCGCCATGACGCGGCGGATGACGCCCTCGTCCACGGCGAACCAGGTGAGGAACGGGTTGACCGGAACCTCCGCCGCGGCGACCGAGCTCATGGCCCTGCGGCTGCCGCACCCGGCCAGCCACGTGGGCAAGGTCAGCGACGCGGTCCCGAGCCCCGCGGCCTGGAGAAAACGACGACGAGAAGCACTCATGAGAAACCCTCCGACAAGGACGGACCGTAGCAAGGGAGGCCCGGCGTGGGGGCGGCGGCGAGGCGTGGGCAGAGGCGTGGGCGTGGGCAGAGGCGTGGGCGTGGGCAGAGGCGTGGGCAGAACTTCCCAGGAGGGGGGTGCCGGGCCTGGGCGTGGGCAGAATTTCCCAGGAGAGGGGTGCCGGGCCGTGACGTGGGCAGAATTTCCCAGGAGAGGGGTGCCGGGCCGGCCGGCGGCGTCGTGGTGGGAATTCTTGCCCACGCGGAGGGAGGGCGAACCGGGGACGCGCGGGCCGCTGGAGCTGTCCGGCAGTGTCCGGGAGTGTCTCGATGTGTCCGGGAGATGGACACCCCCGGACACTCGCGAGGGACCTTGATCGGGGGACGTCGCCGGGGGTCGGGGGCCGGCACGGGGATTGCGGAGAGACGGGGCATGTACTTCCACCTCACCGCCCGCCTCTCCCCCCGAAGCCGCCCTCTCGTGGGGCGCGCCGCCCGTTGGCTCTGGCACGCGCTTCGGCGTCGCTTCCCCCTCGCCGTCGCCGTGGTCCTCATGCCGAACCACCTGCACCTCATCGTCGCGCTCGCAGACGCCGAGGAGGGACGCATGGCGCTCGCTCGGATCCTCCAGGAGCACACGCGGTTGTTCCGCCTCGGGGCCTGGGCGACGGCCCCATCGGAGCCGCCGATCCGGGACCGCCACCACCTGCGTCGCCAGGTGCGGTACGTCGCGCTGAACCCCTGCCGGGCGCGTTACGTCGACGACCCCCTGCGTTGGCTCTGGTCCACGCACCGCGACGTCGTGGGGGCCTCGGCGGACCCGTGGGTCACCGCATCGCGACTGGCCCGGGCGCTGGAGCAGGAGGAGGCCGGATTCGCGCGCGAGCACCACGCTTACGTGGCCGGAGACCCGAGCGTCCGGTCCTCGCCCTTCCCCGAGGAGCGCGACGAGTCCGACGCCACCCTCCGAGCGCTGGCCCTCGCCGCGAGCGCGGCGACTCGACACGTCGGCGACCATCGATCCACACGGCGACGGGCCATCGCCCTGTTCCTCGCGACGGCCCGGTCGGTTCGGTACCCCGTCATCCGCTGCCTCGATACCGCGGGAATGCCGTCCAGCACCGCCTTTCGCTGGAGTCGGCGGCCCACCCCCGCGGCGGTCGCGGCGGCGCGGCTGTGCCTCTCGGACCCGCGCCTCCGCGACCCCGTCGACTCGGTCCTCTCGACGGACCTTCGCCTCCGTCGGCGTCGGGGCGGAGGCCGACGCGCCCGGCAGACCCTCCCCGACCGGCAAGGAATTGACGATGCCCGTCCAGGGCATCGCCCTGCGGGCGCCCTCGCTTCGCATCCGGGCGTCGATTTCCGGCTCTTGCCTTCAATTCCCACGGCAACGCCGCCCGCCCCCCCGGCACCTCCGTAGTGGGAAATCCTTCCCACGCCCCGGCCCGGCACCTCCGTAGTGGGAAATCCTTCCCACGCCCCGGCCCGCCACCTCGGGGGACTGCCCCACGACGGCGAGGACGGGCGCCTCGCGCGCACCACTCACCGCCAGGCCCTCCTCGTCGGAGGGCGCGCCGAGTACGTCGGGGAGCCCGCCGTCCACCACGGGGGTGGGGGCGGACGCCTACGCCCGGTTCAGCGCCCCGATGCGCGAGATCGTCGGCGTGTTCTGTCACGACGAGCTCCTCGAGAGGCTCGCGGGCGAAGAACGCCCGTCCAACGGCGCACCCGACGACGAGGTGCTGCGCGACCGCTTGGTGGCGGCGGCGACCCGGGCGAAGGTGCGACAGAGGCGCCTCGAGCGGGCCGCGAACCGGTTGGTGATCGACGAGCTCCTGGGCACCGACATGCAGGCCCCGAAGAAGAACCGTCCCCGGCGCCTGGGCACGCTCATGGGGCTCGGGCGGGGCAAGGCTCACGTGAGGCTGGACGCCCCGCCCATCGACCTCAAGGTCTACGTCCGGCACCTGCACAGCGACCACGGGCGCCTCTACATCGGGCAGGGCGGGGTGCGGCTGTTCGCGGGGAAGGAGCCGGTGCTCACCGTCGGGGAGCGGGTGGAGGTCGCCGCCGCGGGCCGCGATCACAAGACTGACCGCTGGCGGCTGCGCTGCCGGGCGACCACGCCTTAGACTCCCCCCGTGTCGCTGCTGGACCTCGAGTACCTCGTCGAGTCGGACCTCCCGATCGACTTCGGGCGCTACACCCTCACCGGCGTGCTCGGCGCCGGCGGCATGGGCCGGGTGTTCCGAGCCGAGCTACGCGGCCCGTCGGGCTTCCGCAAGGAGCTGGCCCTCAAGGTCATCGCCCGACGCGACGGCTCCTCGGCCGAGCGACTCCAGCAGGAGTTCTTCCGCGAAGCGCGGTTCAGCGGGCTCCTGAAGCACGAGAACGTGGTCGACGTCTACGACTTCGGGGTCGAGGACGGGCGACCCTGGCTGGCGATGGAGCTGCTCCAGGGGCGTTCCCTCGCGGCGATCCTCGCGGACGGTCGCCTGCCCCCCACCGCCGGCTTGGACCTCGCGATCCAGCTCTGCGCGGGCCTCACGCACGCCCACGGCCTGAGGGTCGACGGCGAGCCCGTGGAGTTGGTCCACCGCGACCTCAAGCCCGCGAACATCGTCGTGACCCCGCGGGGGGTCGCCAAGATCCTCGACTTCGGCCTCGCCCGGTCGGCGGGCGCGAAGACCGACCTCACCGGCACCGGCACCGTGCGGGGGACGCCCGCGTACATGGCCCCCGAGCAGGCGCGCACCCAGGAGCTGGACGCCCGCACCGATCTGTTCGCCCTCGGCCTGGTGCTCTACGAGGCGCTGACGGGGCGGTGTCTGCTCGCGCGCGAGAACCTGATGGCCGTGATGATGGCCCTCGTCCAGATCGAGGCGACGCTGCAGGACCCCGAGGTCATCCGCCCCGCCGAGGACGCGGTGCCGGGCATCGGTCCGGTCTTCGCGAAGGTCCTCAAGTCGGACCCCACGGAGCGGTACGCCCGGGCCGCCGAGCTCGCCGCCGACCTCCGGGCGCTGCTCCAGACCCTCCCGCCGGGGCCGAGCCTCCGGCACGTCGTCGGGGGTGAAGAACCGGGCCCCGCCTCGGGGTCCGTCGTGGCCCCGGCGCTCGTGAACGAGACGCTCCCGCCCATGTCCCAGCTGATGCCGGGGACCCAGAGCACCCGGCCGTCGCAGGCCCTCGCGCGGCGGACGAACATGGCGCCCGACACCGCCGCGTTCGTGGGGCGGGCCTCCGACCTCGCGACGATCGCGGGCGCCGTCGAGGACGGGCACCGCCTGCTCACCATCCTCGGCCCCGGCGGCACCGGCAAGACGCGGCTGGCCCGTCGCTACGCCGCGGGTCGGCTGGCGGATCTTCTCCCCCACGGCGGCGTGTGGTTCTGCGACCTGAGCGAGGCCACCACGGCCGACGGGATCCTGCACGTCGTCGGCGTCACCCTCGGCATCCCGCTGGACCGCGCCGGGGAGGGGGCCGCCGAGACGATCGGGCACGCCCTCGCCGACCGCGGTCGGATGCTCATCATCTTCGACAACGTCGAGCAGATCGCGGCCCCCGCGGCCGAGGTGATCGACGCTTGGCTGCGGTGCGCGCCGGGCCTGCAGACGGTCGTCACGTCGCGGGAGCGCCTGCGGATCCCCTCCGAGCAGGTCGTGGACCTCGGCCCGCTGAGCGAGGAGGAGGCCGTCGCCTTGTTCGTCGAGCGGGCGAAGGGTGTGAGCCGGAGCTTCGCGATGAAGGAGGCGGACCGGCCCGTGGTGGGCGAGATCGTGCGACGTCTCGACTGTCTGCCGCTCGCCGTCGAGCTCGCGGCCGCCCGCGTGTCGGTCATGGCGCCGCGTCGAATCCGAGACCGCCTCGACCAACGCTTCCGGCTGCTGGCGGGCGGACGTCGCACCGAGGGAGGTCGCCAATCCACCCTGCGGGCGACCATCCAGTGGTCCTGGGATCTGCTCGATCCCGCGGAGCAGGACGCGTTCGCGCAGTGCTCGGTGTTCCGCGGGGGCTTCACCCTCGAGGCCGTGGAGGAGGTCCTCGATCTCGACGCGCACGACCACGCGCCGTGGCCCTTGGACGTGGTGCAGGCGCTGCGCGACAAGTCGCTCCTGCACAGCCACACGCCGCGGGGGCTGGGGGGCGACGTCCGCTTCGGCATGTACGAGAGCCTGCGGGAGTTCGCGGCCGAGCAGCTGACGGCGAGCGGCGGGGCCGAAGCCGCGGCCCTTCGTCACGCGCGGGCCATGGCCGACCGCGGCGAGGAGCTGGCGCCCGCCCTCGAGAAGAACACCGGGAAGGTCGCTCGACTCCAGCTCGCCCTCGAGCTCGACAACCTCCACGCCGCCTTCGAGCGCGCCCGGGAGCGCGAGCCGGAGACGGCGCTCCGAGCCGCGCGCGCCATGGTTCCGATGCTCGACGCCGCGGGGCCCGTGAAGCTCCTCCGCGCGGTCCTGGACCGAGCCGTCGAAGACGCGGAGGCGGCCGAATCCCCGCTCCTCTGCCACTTCGTGCTGGCGAGGGCGCGCCTCCACCGCAACCAGGGATCGAGGGAGGCGTCGCACGTCGACTCGGCGCGCGGCATCGAGCTGGCGCGCGCGGGCGGGGACGAGAGCACGATCGTGCGCGCGCTCGCCGAGCACAGCATGGCGCTGGTCATGGGCGGCGACCCCATGGAGGCCGTGCCCTTCAGCGAGGAGGCCGTGGACATCGCGCGCCGCGGGACCGATCGGGAGGCGCTCGCGCTGGCCTCCTACTCCCACGCCTACGGCCTGAGCTACGCCGGCGAGCTGGAGACCTCGCGGGAGCTCATGACCGAGGCGCTGGCGCTGTATCGCGAGGTCGGCAACCTGCGCTACGAGGCCAACGCGCTCTCCTCCATCGCGGTGGACGACGCCAACGCCGGGAAGATCGACGCCGCGGAGCCGCTCATCCGCCAGGCGCTGACGCTCCACCGCAGGGTGGGGTCGCGGCGCGGCGAAGGCATGTGTCAGGCGAACCTCGCGTTGATCGCCCTGCAGCGCGGCAAGATCGACGAGGCCCAGCGGCGCGCCACCAAGGCCCTGGAGATCCACCGCGCTCACGGCAACCGCATGCCCGCCGGGGCCACGCTCTGCAACCTCGGCTGCATCGAGCTGCTCCGAGGCAATCACCAGACCGCGTTGGAGCACTTCCGCGAGGGCGAGCGGCTCCTGACGTCCGCGGGGAACCACTTCTATGTGTCGATCTGTCGTCGCGACCTCGCGATCGCCGCCACGCTGGTCGACCGACTCGACGAGGCGGAGCGGGCCGCGCGGGGAGCGGTCGAGGCGGCCGAGGTGCTGCCCGACCACCGGCTCAAGCCCTGCGCCGAGGTGATGCTGGGCGCGGTCCTCGCCGTGCGGGGGGACCTCACGGAGGCGGACACGAGGCTGCACCACGCCGAGGTCCGACTCGAGGAGAACGACGGCGCGGAGGTGGCGCTGCTGAACCTCGGCCTGGCCTTCCGGGACGTCGCGTTGGCCCGTCAGCTGGCGGACGCGGACCCCGAGGGAGCGATCGAGCTGCGCGCGAAGGCGAAGGCGACCTCGGACCGGTTCGGCTACGCGGAGGAGGACTTCGACCCCGCGCGGACCTACGACAGCACGCTCCAGATCACCAAGGCGGCCCTCGACCACTGGCTGGAGCGGACGGGCTGATGGCCGACCGCCGGGTAGCGTTCCTGCGAGGGCTGAACGTGGGCGGTCACCGGGTCAAGATGACTCGGCTGAAGTCGATCTTCGAAGCCGAAGGGCTCGCCGGCGTGGCGACGTACATCGCCTCGGGCAACGTCGTGTTCGACGACGACGGACGCGCCCCGGAGGCCCTGGAGGAGCTCCTGGAGGACGCGCTGCAGAGGGCCCTCGGGTACGAGGTGAAGACGTTCCTCCGCACGATCGCCCGGGTCCGAGCCGTGGGCTCCCCGCCCTGGCTGGCCGACGTCGCCGCCGACGGGTTCAAGGTGCACGCGATGTTCCTCAAGGAGGCCCCGGACGACGCGATGCGGGCCGGCCTCGCCGAGATCGGGGGCCCTGACGACGTGTTCCGCGCCGACGGCCGGGTCGTCTACTGGCTCCGCCGCGGCGGGCTCAGCGAGTCGACCATCAAGGCGCACCACCTCAAGCGCGCGCTGCAGGGGCGGCCGAACACGGTGCGGAACCTGAACACGGTGGCGAAGATCGCGGCGAAGTTCAGCTGAGACGGCAGGCCGCCGCGAGGGTCTCGAGCACGTCGTCGGGCGTGACCCCCAGCCGACGGATCGGCGACAGGTCGTAGACCCCGCCCGCCGCCTCCGAGTGCTCGCCGTGCACGCCACGGACCTGGATGCCGCGGGCTCGCCACACGGCGGCGTCGACCTCCGCGGGCCGCGCGTGCACCGACGCCCGCATGCCCGTCCCGAGGTTCGACGGGCACGACGCCAGCCGGCCGAGGCGCGGGTCGCTCGCGAACTCCAACCGCGCCGCGAGGTGGGCGTGCGCTCTCCCGAGCCGGTCGGCCACCTCGCCGAGGTCCCCGCCGTCCTGCATCGAGATGAGGCGCAGGTGGTCCTCCTCGTTCACCCAGGCCACGAGCCGCCGGTCGTCGGACAGGAAGATCCCCCGGCCGTCGGGCCAGTCGCGCGTGATGCCGGCGGCCTCAAGGAAGCGGTCGCCGTCCTTGAACAGCAGGTGATCGCCGATCAAACCGCGGCGCTCGTCGGGCGACAGATCGACGAGGCGATGGTGGGTCCCGGCGAGGTCCCCCGGGAGCGAACGCAGCGCGTCCACCAAGGCAGCCTCCACGGCGCGACGCTCGTCGCGGTCGAGCCCGGCCGGGAGCGCATGCCCGGCGAGGTTGCGCGCCACCCGGATGCGCGTCGACACCACCCCGTCCAGGACCGGATGTTCCCGCTCGAACAGGGCGTCCGTGGGGGACACCTCGGGCAGCTCCGTGAGCTCGTGATGGGCGAGCACGATCGGCTCGAGGAGCGCGGCGAAGGTCGCGTACGACTCGGCGTCGGGGGCGTAGACCCCCACCGAGCTGTCCGGGTTGGCGACGCCGGAGCGGATCAAGTCGTCGAGGCCGAACCCGCGCGCCGTCCGCAGCCCGCCCAGCTCCGCCCGGAGCGAGGGCGTCAGGAACCGCTCGAGGAGCGACGTCATGCGAGCGCCCTGCTAGTAGAGGTTTCCGCCGCGGAACCCGCCGGTGTAGTCGATGTACACGGTCTTCCACTCGCTGAAGAACTCGACGGCCGTCTTGCCCTGCTCGCGGGGCCCGATGCCGGTCTTCTTCATGCCGCCGAAGGGCAGCTGGGCCTCGCCTCCGATGGTGGGCGAGTTGACGTGCAGCATGCCGGTCTCGATGTCGTCGACGTACCGCATGACGCGGCCGATGTCCTGCGTGTAGAGCGACGACGTCAGCCCGTACTCCACGTCGTTGGCGACGTCGATCGCCTCCTCGAACGAGTCGATGGCGATGATGGAGAGCACCGGCCCGAAGATCTCCTCGCGGGCCACCCGCATGCCGCGGCTCACGTCCGCGAACACGGTCGGCTGGGTGAAGTACCCGTGCTGCAGGTCGCCCTCGGACGCTCGCCCGCCGCCGCACGCGACGGTCACGCCCTCGGCCTTGCCGATGTCGAGGTACTCGTGGACCTTCCCGAACTGGTCGTCGTCGACCGACGGGCCCATCGTGGTGGCGGGGTTCATGCCGTCGCCGGGCACCACCTCGGCGGCGGCGGCGACCATGCGCTCCACGAACTCCGAGACGACCGAGCGGTGGACGATGGCCCGGCTGGTCGCCGTGCAGCGCTGGCCCGTCGAGCCGAAGGCGCCCTTCGCCGTGGCGGCGGCGGCCATGTCCAGGTCGGCGTCCTCGAGGATGATGATGGGGTTCTTTCCGCCCAGCTCGCACTGCACGGACGCCCCGCGGGCCGCGCCGCGGGCGTAGATCATGTGGCCGATCTCGGTGGATCCGGTGAACGAGATGGCCTCGATCCCGGGGTGCTCCACGAGCCGCGCCCCGGCCGTCGCGCCGCGTCCCTGGATCAGGTTCACGACGCCGTCGGGCACGCCCGCGTCGCGGAAGACCTCCACCACCAGCTGCGAGCACCACGGCGTCTGCTCGGCGCCCTTGAGCACGACGGTGTTCCCGGCGACCAGCGCGGGCGCGATCTTCCAAGCCGGGATGGCCACGGGGAAGTTCCACGGCGTGATGAGACCCACGACGCCCAGCGGACAGCGCACCGTGTACGCGAACGTGTCGGTCATCTCCGAGGGGATGGTCTCGCCGCTGAACCGCCGCGCCTCGCCCGCCACGAAGTCGACGATGTTGGCGCACTTCTGGACCTCTCCTCGGCCCTCCCCGCGCACCTTCCCCTCTTCGCGCGTGAGGACGTCGCCGATGGAGCCGGCCCGCTCCTCGAACAGTCGTGAGGCCTTGGCCACCATGCGACCGCGGACGGGCGCCGGGACCTTCCGCCAGGTCTTGAACGCCTCGTGCGCGACCTCGACGGCCCGGTCCACGTCCGCCGCCGTGGAGTCCTCGGCGACGCCCAGGACGTCGCGCGTGTCCGCGGGGTTCAGGCTCTCGATGCGGTCGCGGCCGCTGCCTTCGGTCCACTCGCCGCCGATGTAGTTCAGGAATCGCTCGCTCATGGCCCTCTCCGAAACGTCCCGCGCCGGGTTTGCGCCGGGGGTCGGGAGGTTACACTTCTGCACCGTGAGCGACCCCGAACGACCCACGACGCCCGTGCTGCCCGAAGAAGAGGCCGGGGTCGACCAGGAGACACCGCGGTTCCAGCGGATCGAGGAGACCGTCGAGAAGGAGCCGTCGCCGCTGCGTCGTCACGCGCTCCCCCTGGCGGGCATGACCATCCTCGTGGTCCTCGCCATCGTCACGTCCCTCGATTGGCGCTCGTGGATCTCGGAGGCCGTCCAGCCCCCGGAGACCGCGTTGAACCGCACCGAGTTCCGCGCGCTGGACGAGGAGCGGGTGGCCGTCGACCTGTACCTCGACGTCACGAACCCGAACTCCTTCGGGGTGCAGATCCTCTCGTACAACATCGCGCTCGACGTGGACGGCGTGAGCCTCGTGAACGACCGCATCGACCGCGTCGTCGACTACCGCGGCGGCGCCACCGACGACCTGCTGATCCCCATGAAGGTCCGCTGGCGCGAGCTCGCGGCGCGGGTCGAGCACCACGCCGCCCAGGGGGACCTGCCCGAGTCCCTGCCGTTCCGCGCGAAGGGCACCGCCCAGGTGGCGATCCCCGGGGGCTCGCTGTCGGTCCCGTTCGACTACGAGGGCGACTTCCCCGTGGTCGTGCCCCCGGTCATCGTCCCGTGCGACATCGGCATCGCCCAGACGAGCGTGACCGGCGTGCGCCTCGAGGTCGACGTGTGCGTGAGCAACCCGAACGCCCGGCCGATCGCGCTGCGGGAGGTCCGCTACGAGGTCCGGGTGAATGACCGAACGATGGTCGACGCGCAGCTCGGACGGAACCTCGATCTCGGCCCCCGCGAGGCGGGGAGGGTGCCCGTCGTCGGCTCGATGACCGTCGAGGCGGCGGGTCGGCGCCTGGTCGCCGCGGTCCTGGGCGTGCGGACCGACGCCCACGTGCGGGTCATCGGGGCGGGCGAGTACGAGAGCGGGATCGGCACCATCCCCCTCCACTTCGACTCCGCGGAGACGATGCGCGCCAAGGCGAAGTGACTCAGTCGGCCGCGGCGATCTGCTCGAGGGCCTCGGTGTAAGGCACCGCGCGTCGCTCGGCGAACCCGTCGATGAGGAACCCGAGCGCGCCGATCAGGATGAGGGCCGGCCCGACGCCGTGAGCCCAGTCGGCCTTCAGCCCGAACCGCAGGCCGAGCCCCAGCAGGACGAGCACGACGTACCCCGCGATGTATCTGGGCCAGTTGGCGTTCACGACCTCCATGCGCGGCAGCTCCTCGGCCACCATCGCGGACGGATCCGCGGCGTATGCGGCCTCGATGTCCGCCACCTGGGCGGGGGTCCGCAGCCCCACGCCGAGGCCCGTCGCGAGCGCCACCAGACCGAAGAGGACGAGGGGGATCGCCAACCCCCAGGCGAAGCCGCCCCTCTCCGCCTTGAGGGTCACGCCCGCGAACGCGATCAGCAGGAGCCCCACGGGCACGATGAAGTAGAGCGCCTCGAGGCGCTCGCCGCGGAAGTAGGTGTGCATGACGTCGAGGAACTGCATCGGGGCCTCCCGGGGACGAGGGTAGCGGGGGGTTGATACACTCGTCGCCTTCGAGGAGGCCCAGATGGCGGCGACGTTGCCCGGATTCGAGTCTGCACACCCCGACCTCCCCGGCGACCGCGCCGAGGCGGAGTTCCCGGACCACAAGCCGCGCTATACGAAGGGCCAGGCCATCACGGAGGCCTCTCGCTGCCTCTACTGCTACGACGCGCCCTGCATCGAGGCGTGCCCCACGTCGATCAACATTCCGGAGTTCATCCGCAAGATCGCGACGGACAACGTCCGCGGCTCGGCCCGCACGATCTTCGAGGCGAACATCCTGGGCATGTCCTGCGCCCGCGTGTGCCCCGTGGAGGTGCTCTGCGTCGGCAAGTGCGTGTTCAACCACGAGGACATCCCGCCCATCCAGATCGGCCGCCTGCAGCGCTACTCCACGGACATGGCGTTCGAGAAGGGGTGGGGCTTCTGGAAGCCCGGCGAGGCGACCGGCAAGCGCGTCGCCCTCGCGGGGGCCGGTCCCGCCTCCCTCGCGGCCGCCCACGAGCTGCGCAAGCACGGCCACGAGTGCGTCATCTTCGAGAAGCGCGACCTGCCCGGGGGTCTCAACACCACCGGCGTGGCGCCCTACAAGATGATCGCGGACGCGTCGCTCGCCGAGGTCGCGTGGATCACCGAGTCCATGGGCATCGAAGTGCGGTGCGGCGTGGAGATCGGCGAGGACGTCACCTGGGAGTCGCTCCTGGGCGAGTTCGATGCGCTCTTCGTCGGCCTGGGCCTGGGCCCGGACTCACACCTGGGGCTCGGCTCCGACGGGCTCGACGGGATCGTCGGCGGCGTCGAGGTCATCGAGAACTGGAAGACCGGCGGCGAGGCCTACGTGGCGGGCGTGGAGCACGCGGTCGTCATCGGCGGCGGCAACACGTCCTTGGACGTCGTGCGCGAGCTGCTGGTCCTCGGCATCCCGAACGTGACCCTCACCTACCGCCGGGACGCCGGCTCGATGCCCGGCTACGAGCACGAGTGGAGGTACGCCCGCGTCGAGGGCGCCGAGGGGTCGTGGCACACGCAGCCCATCGGGTTCGAGGAGACCAACGGCGCGCTCACGGGCGTGCGGTGCCGACGCACCGAGAAGGACCCGTCCGACCCCTCCGGCCGACGGCTGCGCGAGGTCGCGGGCAGTGAGTTCACCCTCCCGGCGCAGCTCGCCGTCGTGGCCGTGGGCCAGGGCAAGCTCGCCGACCTCCTCGGCGGGCTCCCGGACGTGGAGCTCGACTGGGGCAAGCTCGAGGTCGACGACGACGGCCGCACCAGCAACCCCCGCGTGTTCGGGGGCGGGGACGTGGCCAACGGCGGCAAGGAGGTCGTGAACGCGGCCGCCGAGGGCAAGCGCGCCGCCCACGCGATTCATCAACTGCTCAGCGGAGAGGCGAACTAGCGATGGTCGATCTCACCTCGAACACCGGCGGCATCGTCTCCCCCAACCCCTTCTGGCTGGCTTCGGCTCCGCCCGCGAACACCGGCGATCAGGTCATGCGCGCCTTCGACGCGGGCTGGGGCGGCGCGGTGTGGAAGACGCTGGGGACCCCGATCACCAACGTGAGCTCGCGCTACGGCGCGATCCACCACGGCGACCGCCGCATCGTGGGGCTCAACAACATCGAGCTGATCACGGATCGGCCGCTCGACGTGAACTTCCGCGAGATCGCCGAGGCCAAGCGTCGCTACCCGAACCACGCCGTGATCGTGAGCCTCATGGTGGAGACGCGCGAGGAGTGGAAGGACATCATCAAGCGGTCCGTCGACACCGGCGCGGACGGCCTCGAGCTCAACTTCGGCTGCCCCCACGGCATGTGCGAGCGCGGCATGGGCTCGGCCGTGGGTCAGGAGCCGAAGGTCAACGAAGAGATCACGTCCTGGGCCAAGGACTACTCCTCGATCCCGGTCCTCGTGAAGCTCACCCCCAACGTGGGCGACATCGTCCCCCACGGCCTCGCCTCCCAGCGGGGCGGCGCGGACGGCGTCACGCTCATCAACACCATCAAGTCGATCATCAGCGTCGACGTCGACCGCTTCGTGCCCGAGCCGCGCGTCGGAGACCGCTCCACCAACGGCGGCTACTGCGGCCCGGCGGTGCGACCCATCGCGCTGCACATGGTCGGTCAGCTCGGTCGGAGCCCGGAGTTCCACCTGCCGATCTCGGGCATCGGGGGCGTCGGCTCGTGGCGTGACGCGGTGGAGTTCATGCTCCTCGGCTCGTCGTCCGTCCAGGTGTGCACGGCCGTCATGCACCACGGTTTCCGCATCGTCGAGGACATGATCGAGGGCATGGAGACGTGGATGATGGAGCACGGCTTCGAGACCACGTCGGACTTCATCGGCAAGGCCCTGCCGCAGTACACTGATTGGGGCGATCTCGACCTGAACTACAAGGTCATCGCGAAGATCGATGAAGACAAGTGCATCGGTTGTCAGAAATGCTACGTGGCGTGTTACGACGGCTCTCACCAGTGCATCCACCTCCAAGAAGGCGCCGTGGCCGTGGATCCGGTGGTCGCCGCGAAGACGAAGGACCGCGAGGCGATGGGGGTCGACTGGGCGGGTCGGGTGCCGTTCGTGGACGAGGCGTCGTGCGTGGGCTGCAACCTGTGCCAGATGGTGTGCCCGGTCCCGGACTGCATCTCGATGGTGGAGGTCGAGAACGAGGGCCCGCTGCTGACCTACAAGGACTTCGTCGCCCAGGAGGCCGCTCGCAAAGCTGCGCGCGAGGCCTGATCCTCGGCGCCCTCGTGGCGCTCGCGGGGTGCGTCGAACCAGGGGAGCCGGACAACCGGGACCCCGTCGTCGCGATCCTCGCCCCCGAAGCGGACGTCGTCGTCTCCGAAGCGCACGACCTCGACCTCTGGGCGCGCGTCACCGACGCGGACGAGCCCAACAGCAACCTCGAGTACCGCTGGTCGTCGGACCTGGCGGGCGAGCTGTTCGACGGTCGGCTGCCCGTGCAGAACGAGACCGGCAACGAAGAGCGGGTGTGGCCCAACCCGCCGCCGGGGGACCACGTGCTGACGCTGCAGGCCTGGGACACGGCGGACGGGGACGCCGAGACGTCCGTCGCGATCAAGGTCACGCCCAACACCGCGCCCGAGTGCTCGATCGTCAGCCCGGAGCCCGGGTCGCGGCTCACGCTCCCCTCGGACGGGCTCATGGAGGCCGTGGGAGCCGTCGGCGATCTCGAGACCGCCGCGAGCACGCTCGACATCCGCTGGGAGGACGCCGACGGCGCAGTGCTGGCCACGCCCGCGCCCGCGGAGGCCGGCGAGTTCACGACCGCCTTGGAGGCTCGAGCCGGACCGATGACGGTGGTGCTCCGGGTGACGGACCCCCTGGGCCTCGAGTGCGAGCAGCGGGTCTCCTTCACGACCAACTTCCGCCCGACCGCCCCCGAAGTGGCGCTGGAGCCCGATCCACCGTCGATCTTCGAGGACCTCGTGGGCTCCGTCGTGACCGCGTCCACCGATCCTGACGGCCCCGACGAGCTGATCAGGTACCGCTGGGCCTGGAAGGAGTACGACCTCTGGGTCACCGGCGCGACGGCAGACACGATCTCGGGCGACGAGCTCGCGCGCGACGAGATCTGGACCGCCTACGTGTACGCGGTCGACATCGAGGGAGCCGAGTCCGAGCCCGGGATCGCCTCGGTCACCGTCCCCAACTCGCCTCCGACGCCGCCGGTCGTCGCGATCCAGCCGAATCCGGCACCTCAAGCCGTCGATCTCGCCTGCGTGGTCGTGACTCCGGGGACGGATCCGGATCCTGAAGACAGCCTTCAGTACGAGTACACGTGGTCGATCGCCGGCGTCGCGGCCCCTTGGGACGCCGGCTTCACCCCGTGGACCGAGACCACGATCGGGGAGACGTGGGAGTGCTCCGCCAAGGCGACGGACGGGGCCCTCGCCTCGGAGAGCTCGGACCCCGGCACGGTGGAGATCGTCGAGGGCTGCACGGCGGGCGTGTTCGGAGGCGCGGGCGAGGTGACGGTCCCCGACGCGGTGCCCCTGCGCCTGGGCGCCGGGGACTTCGCGGTGGAGGCGTGGATCAAGCTCGCGGCGTACGGCCCGGGCAACGCTCCCACGGCCATCGTCAGCAAGCGGGGCCCCGCCCAGCTCGACGGCTGGTTCCTGGGGATCTGCGGGAGTCAGGAGGGGTGCGCGGGGGCGCCGGCCTGGAAGGTCTCGGGGGACGGCGACCCGTCGATCTCGGGGGTCGACCCGCTGTCCCTGAACGAGTGGCACCACGTGGCGGTGTCCTACGACTCGGCCTTCGGCGGCCAGTGGGGCTCGCTGTACGTGGACGGCATCTACGTCGCGGGCGACTTCCTGCCGCAGCCGAACATCACCACGAGCAGCGCCCTCGTCATCGGCGAGGACTCGGCCGGGTTCCAGTCGAGCAACCACATCGGGATCATCGACGACGTGCGCGTGAGCGACGCGAACCGCTACCCCGACTCGGAGAACTTCGTCCCCGCGCGCACGCTGTACGACGACGGGTTCACGATCGGGCTGTGGGGCTTCGAAGAGGGCACCGGGGCGGAGGTCCACGACCTGTCGTTCCACGGGCACGACGGCATCGCCCTGGGCATGACCTGGACCAGCGACTCGAGCTGCGGGATCGACCGCCCGCCCAACCCGCCCGAGCTGGCCATCACCCCGGATGAGCCCGAGGAGGGGGTCGCGCTCACGTGCGAGGTGGCCGCCCCGTCGTCGGACCCCGAGGGCAACCCCGTCACGTATCCGGGCCGGTGGATCAAGAACGGCTCGACCTGGACCACCTTCTCGGACCTCCCGCAGACCCTCCCGGCCGCCGACAACACGGGGACGGACGAGTGGCAGTGCGAGGCGAGCGGCTTCGACGGCCTCATGGCGTCGGACACGGACACGGCGACGGTCTGGTCCGGGTTCTCGAACGTCTGCGTCCTGACCGTCTCCGACCCGAGCTCCACCGCGTCGCAGATCTGCTCGTTCAACTCCCCCGTCGACGGCCAGCTGCGCATGACCATGGACAACCCGGACGGGTCCCAGGACGGCGTGTTCCTGGTCGAGCCCGGGTTCGTCCCGGCGGTGCCGATCCAGACCGGGACCCAGAGCGGTGGGATCGGGGGGAGCACCGTGATCGCCTACGTGACCCACGACGTCGAGATCAACATCCCGAGCGTCGCGCTGAACCTCGCCGTGTCCTACGACCCCGCCGCAGGCACGGCCAACAGCGGCACCGACACCCTCACCATCGACTACGTGCCCGGGCCCTGGACCGAGACCGTGGCGGTGGGCTACATCGGGACGGCCACCGTGGGACCCACGGACGCGTCCTCGGTGTTCCTGGGCAACGTGACCATCCCGGCCGGGGCGAGGCTGATGTTCCAGGCGATGCAGTGCGGGACCGGCGGGGGCGCCCAGGGGATCTACGTGGACGAGGACGGCGTCCCCGGCAACGACTTCGTGGCCGCGGTGCCCACCGGGCTGCCCGACCAGTGCACGGCCACCGACGGGATCTGGACGCAGTCCGTCGACCCCGGCACCTACGACTTCTCCGTGCAGCAGCAGGACACGAACTTCCTCGACAACGGCGGGACCCGCAGCGTCGACGTCTACTGGTACGAACCCTGAGGTCTGCTCGCTCGGCGGCCTGAATCAGCGCCGCTTGCGCTCCTCCCGCCGCTCCTTCCGCTCTTCACGACGCTCTTGGCGGCCCTCGATCCGGGCGTCTCGCCGCAGCTTGCGCGCCTCCTTCGCGGCCTCCCGCTCTCCCGTCTTGCGCAGGAATCGGACGACGAGGTTCCGCTTCTTCGCGTCCCGACCCGCCGCGAGGGCACGCAGCACGGGGACGGCCTCCGGGGCGAGAGACCCGCACAGCGCTCGGATGGCTTCACGGGACGGGCGACCGGACTCGAGCAGGGCGACGCGGGCGAGGACCGGGAGCGCGCGACCGGAGCCCATGACGCGGAGCGCGCGGAGGACGGCGACCTGCACGTCCGAGTCCACCGCGGCCCACCGCTCCGAGCGCGCCAACTCGAGCAGCACGGCCTCGCCGTGGGGCACGCCGTACTCGGCGAGCGACTCGACCGCCGGTTCGGCCAGGCGCGGGTCCATCGCGAACAGCGAACGACGGACGGCGGCGAGGGACTCCGCGGGGGGCTCCAGGCCGCCTTCGTACACGACGTGATCGCCGGACGCGGGGCGATCGGGATCGAGGGACAGGGCCCAGGCGGCGAAGTCGAACTCGGCGGCGCCCGCGGGCGAGGCGAGCGCGAGGACGGCGCCGACGAGGGCGACGCCGATCCGGATCACGGGGCGAAGAGGATCAGCTCGATCCGGTTGTTGGCCTCCCGCCCCATCGGCGTCCGGTTCGTCGAGGCGGGCTCGTCGGGCCCCATGCCCACGACCTCGATCCGATCGGTGGGGACGCCCTGGGTGATGAGGAAGTCGCGGACGGCGGCGGCCCGCTCCTCGCTGACGCGCTTGAGGGTGTCGGGCTCCCCGCGGTTGTCCGTGTGGCCCGTGACTCGGAGGTGCTTGCCGTCGCTGATCCGCAGCACCTCGGCGACCTCCCGCAGGGTCGGGTGGGCCGTCCCGAGCAGCACGTTGAAGCCGGGGGCGAAGTCGAGCTTGCGCTTGGGCTTCAAGCGGTCGCCCTCGACGGTCAGCAGCTGCGGCGCGAAGTCGGGGCAGCCGTCGTCGTCCTCGAAGCCGTTGAGGGTCTCGGCCCGCTCGGGGCAGAGGTCGGCGTCGTCCATCACCCCGTCGGCGTCGTTGTCGAGCTCGGGGCACCCGTCCGCGTCTTGGAAGCCGTCCATGTCTTCGGCGTCCACGGGGCAGGGGTCGAGGGCGTCGGCCACGCCGTCGAGATCGTTGTCGGGCTCGGGGCAGCCGTCGTGGTCCTGGAACCCGTCGAAGTCCTCCAGCTCGAGGCCGCAGCCGTCGTCGGGCTCGAGGACGCCGTCGCCGTCCTGGTCGATCCACGGGTCCCGCGTCTTGTCCGCCACGACGGGGCCGCGCACGCCGCACGTCAACCCGAGCTGCGAAGCCCGCCCCGCCGCGTCCAAGCCCGCGTCGAGGTGGTTGGTGGCACGCGCGAGGTCGCCCTCCCGGATCTCGTCCGTGGCGAACCGATAGGCGCTCTGAGCCCGGGCGAGCTCGGAGGGCGCGCACTCCATGGCGCCCATGGACTTGGCCTCGTGGATGCGGGTGCGCAGGGTGTCGTGCCAGCCCTGGACGGCGGGCAGCGGAGCGCTGCACCCGGCCGCGAACATCGTCGCGAGGGCGAGGAGCGGGAGCCTCACTCGGCGCCCTCGGCGGGGGCGGAGTCGTCGTCGTCTCCCTCGGCGGCGGGCTCGAGGTCGGGGAGGGGCTCGGGGACGGGCGCCTCGATCCTGCCCAGCGCGACGTCGCGGGCTTCGTTCGCCCAGGTCGCAGACTCGTTCGCCAGGTGCATGGAGTCGTCGTACGTCGAGCGACCCTGGGCCTCGCGGGCCTTGGCCAGCAGCTCCTCGGCCATGGCCGTCTGGTAGGGCGCCTTCTCGACGGCCCCCGCCTCGTGGGCGGCCCGCAGCGCCTCCTCCGCGTCCACCAGGCCGATGGTCGACCGGACCGGGCCGCAGCCGGCGAAGAGGAGAGCGAGGAGCAGGAGAGAGACGACGCGCATGGGTGCTTCAGCGACGCGCATCGTAGCAGTCAGGGGACGAGCACCACCACGCGGGCGGACACCGTCACGCGACCGAACGCGGCTTCGCTGCCGGACGCGCTCACGTCGACGGTGCGGATGCTGCCGTCGGCGCCGCGGTATCGCACGGTGCGGGCCTCGTCGAGGATCGGCATGAGCCGGTCGTAGGCGAACTGGACCCCGAACCCGAGCCGCGGCGCGCTCACCGAGGGCGCCACGAGCAGGCCCACCTCGCCGAAGGGTCCCGCCCCGAACAGCTCGCCCCGCCACCCCAGCTCCGAGCCCTTCACGGTCCCGTCGCCGACCTGCAATCGCCACGCTCCGTCGCCCTCGGGGCCCGCCGCGCAGGACCCGCGCACGTCGCTGCCCAGGGGCGCGCGGCCGCCGGAGACGCGACCGCCGAACGTCGCCGTGAACCACGCCCCCGACGCGACGGACACGCTGACGCGGGGGCCCACCAGGAACCCGCCCATGAGCGCTCGACTCTGCGCCGCGTCGCACGCGGGGGCCGAGGCCGTGCCGAACCGGCCCGCCAGGCGCAGGCCCACCGGCGAGTCCGGGGGCGCCAGATCGTACCCGAGCTCGAGGTCCATCCCGAGGTCGCCGCCGATCCCGGCGTCGCTGCCGTCCGCGCCCCGCTGCGTCCCCAGCGCCGCGCCCGCGCCCAGCGCGACCCGCATCCCCGACCCGAGCGACGCCGCCTTCACCTCCACCGCGGGCGGCACCACCACGAGGGACGACTCGCCCGTCTCGCTTCCGCTCTCCGCCGCCGCCAGCGCGTCGAGGATCTCCTTGGCGGGGCTCCGCCCGGCCTTGATCTCGGCCACGCGACGGTTGTAGGCCGCGCGCTCGTGGGGCTCGCCGGCGAGCTCGAACAGGGGCGCCTTGGACAGCTCGAGGTTCCCGGCTTCGACGGTCTTGAGCTCGTCCCCCACCCAGTACGTGCCCTTCGGCACCACGAGCCACAGGGTGCTCCCGCCCGCCTTCGCCGCCTCGCTCACCTTCTCGGCGATCCCGTCCGCGAACGCCTTCACCACGGGATCGCGCGACGGGGGGTCCATCAGCGGCGGCACCGGCCGACCCGCCTCGGAGCGCATCTTGATGATCCCGAAGTTGCGCTCGACGAACCGCTTGCGCTTGTCGATCCGCGCGTCCCACCCGTCCCCCGGCTCCCACGCGTAGGCCCGCTCGGTGCGCGCCTTCACGCCGTCGGACAGCCACTGATAGGCCGCCATCGCGTTCCGCCGCTCCCAGAAGATCGCGCTCAGGAGGAAGTAGAGCTCCGCGTTCACCGGCCCCCACTTCTCCTCGGCGTAGGCCTTCTTCATGAGCGCCTCGGCCCGGTTGTGGTCGCCCGCCTCCAGGTACACCCAGGCCTGGTTGACCTCGGCGTGGATCGACGCCTTCTGGCCCCAGGCGGACGACGGCATCGCCCAGGAAGCCGCCGAGGCCATGGCGAACACGAGCGCGACCAGAGTCGCCTTGCCGAAGGCGTTCATCGGTCACCGCCTTCCGGCAGCGACGCTGCTTCGGGCCAGACGAACGACTCCGAGCCCGCGAGCGCGGGGCACGCCTCCAGCGCCCCGGGGTCCGACGTGCCCAGGGCCGCGCGCTCGAACGCGACGCCCTCGGGAGCGTCCGCGAGGGTCACGAACCCGGTCACGTCGACCGCGTCGCCGGGCTCCGACGGCCCCGACCAGTTCGGCAGCACCAACCCCACGGGAGACGTGCCGCCCGCCTCATGCGCCACCTCCTCGCGCGCCGGATCGTGGTGCTCGCCCCGACGACCCGCGAGCGCCCAGGCCGCCACTTCGCCGGAGGAGGTCGTGTCGAGCTCGCCCGCGTCCGTGGCCCGGAACGCCTCCATCACGCGGCTCACGCAGGCGTCGTAGGGGGCCTCGGCGCCGTCGCCGTCGGGCACGAGCCCCGCCCCCAGGCCGCCCCGCTCGACGTAGCGGCCCACGTAGAAGCCGTCCGCGGGCAGCGCGCCCCCCTCGGCGGGCATCAGGTGTCCATCCGGGGGTGGACGCTCCGTCCGAGCGAGCACGTGCAACGCCTGGAACGTCCCCTCCCAACCGAAGGCCTCACGCGCCGCGCCCTCGACCCGCTGGCAGAGGAGGCCGCCGACGTTCTCGGCCGTCCCGGTGCGCGCCGCAGGATCCGCCAGCTCCGCGGCGAGCTCGCTCATGGCGCCGGCGGCCGCCCCGCGGAACGCCGCGTAGGTGGCGCAGTCGACCCCCTCCGGGCCGCCCACCAGCGTCAGCTCGGTCCACGTCGCGCCCCCGGACTGGAAGGAGGAGCTCAGGCCCACCGCGTCGAAGCCGCCCCCGGCCTCGAAGAAGAGGTCTTCGGTCGAGTCCGCGGCGCCCCACCAGGTCTGCACGCGGAGGGTCGAGTCGAAGGTGCAGCCGCCGAGGACCGTCGCCACGGCGAGGACCGAGGCGATCGCGACCCCCGACCGGCGACGACGCAGGCCGAACACACCCAGCCCCAGCACCATCGCCCAGCCCGCGCCGCCCGGGGCGCCCGCCACGCTCGTGCGACAGCCCGTCTCCTCGGCGGGCGTGCCCAGCGTGATCGTGCCGCCGCACAGCAGATCGCCGTCCTCGCAGTCCTGGTCGATGCCGTCGCCGCAGACCTCCTCGCCGCCCGGCAGCGCGGTCGGCTCCGTGTCGTCGCAGTCGCCGCCGCAGGGGCGCACCCCGTCGCCGTCCGCGTCGGCCTCGTCGTCGGGCACCACGCCGTCGCAGTCCCCGTCGAGGCCGTCGCACAGCTCGTCGCCCTCGGGGAACACGTCGTCCCGCTCGTCGTCGCAGTCCTCGCACGCGTCGTAGCCGTCGCCGTCCAGGTCGGGCGCGTCCTCGTCGACGAGGTCGTCGCAGTCCTCGTCCAGGTCGTTGCACAGCTCGGGGTTGCCCGGGAACACGTCCGGGTCGTCGTCGTCGCAGTCGCCCCCGCAGGCGCTCACGCCGTCCCCGTCGGCGTCCGACGAGTCCAGCAGGCGACCGTCGCAGTCGTTGTCGATCCCGTCGTCGCAGAGCTCCTCGGCGTCCGGGTTCACGGCGGGATCGGCGTCGTCGCAGTCCCCGTCGCACGCCGACCAGCCGTCCTCATCGACGTCGAGATCGTCCGCGTCCACGCCGTCGCAGTCCTGGTCGATGCCGTCCGAGCAGACCTCCGGGGCCCCCAGGAAGATCGTGTCGTCGGTGTCGTCGCAGTCGCCCTCGCATCGGGACTGGCCGTCGCCGTCGCCGTCCAGCTCGTCGCCGGGGACGCCGCCGTCGCAGTCGTTGTCCAACCCGTCGCAGACCTCCACGGCGCCCGTGTACACCGTGGCCACGTTGTCGTCGCAGTCGTCGTCGCAGGCCAGCGCCAGGTCGTTGTCCAGGTCCTGCTCGTCCACCGGCACGGCGCCGTCGCAGTCGTTGTCCAGCCCGTCGCAGAGCTCGGGGGCGTTGGGGAACACGGTGTTGTTGTTGTCGTCGCAGTCCCCGTCGCAGTTGGTGACGCCGTCGTTGTCGAGGTCCGCGTTCTCGTCGATGAGCCCGTCGCAGTCGTCGTCGATGCCGTTGCACAGCTCCGTGGCCCCGGGGTTCACCGCCGCCACCGCGTCGTCGCAGTCGTTGTCCGCCGTGGCCGACGCGTCGCCGTCCGCGCCGCAGGTCGTCCAGGTGTCCCCGTCGACGTCGAAGTCCTCGTCCAGCAGCCCGTCGCAGTCCTGGTCGATCGCGTCGCACACCTCGGTCGCGCCCGGGAAGATCGTCACGACGGTGTCGTCGCAGTCGTTGTCCGCCGTCGTCGCCGCGCTGCCGTCCGCCCCGCACGTGGTGAACGTGTCCCCGTCCGTGTCGAAGCCCTCGTCCACGGTCCCGTCGCAGTCCTCGTCCACCGCGTTGCAGACCTCGGTCGCGCCCGGGAAGACGGTGACCGCCGTGTCGTCGCAGTCGTTGTCCGCGGTCGTCGCCGCGTTCCCGTCCGCCCCGCAGGTCGTGAACGTGTCCCCGTCGGTGTCGAAGTCCTCGTCCAGCAGCCCGTCGCAGTCCTGGTCGATCGCGTCGCACACCTCGGTCGCGCCCGGGAAGATCGTGACCGCGGTGTCGTCGCAGTCGTTGTCCGCCGTGGTCGCCGCGTTCCCGTCCGCGCCGCAGGTAGTGAACGTGTCCCCGTCCGTGTCGAAGTCCTCGTCCACGAGCGTGTCGCAGTCCTGGTCCTCGCCGTCGCACGCCTCGGTGGCGCCGGGGAACGTCGTGGCGGTCGTGTCGTCGCAGTCGTTGTCCGCCGTGGTCGCCGCGTTCCCGTCCGCGCCGCAGGTCGTGAACGTGTCCCCGTCCGTGTCGAAGTCCTCGTCGAGCAGCCCGTCGCAGTCCTGGTCGATCGCGTCGCACACCTCGGTCGCGCCCGGGAAGATCGTGACGACGGTGTCGTCGCAGTCGTTGTCCGCCGTCGTGGCCGGGTTCCCGTCCGCGCCGCAGGTGGTGAACGTGTCCCCGTCCGTGTCGAAGTCCTCGTCCACGAGCGTGTCGCAGTCCTGGTCCACCGCGTCGCACACCTCGGTCGCGCCGGGGAAGACGGCGATGTCGGTGTCGTCGCAGTCGTTGTCCGCCGTGGTGGCGGGGTTCCCGTCCGCGCCGCAGGTCGTGAACGTGTCCCCGTCCGTGTCGAAGTCCTCGTCGATCGAGGTGTCGCAGTCCTGGTCCACGCCGTCGCACACCTCCGTGGCGCCCGGGAAGATGGTGTTGTTGTTCGGGCCGCAGTCGTTGCAGTCCAGGAAGGTGTCGAAGTCCGTATCGGTCTCGTTGGCCGGGACCAGGCCGTCGCAGTCGTTGTCGACGCCGTCGCACAGCTCGGTCGCCCCCGGGAAGGTGGAGGCGTCGGTGTCGTCGCAGTCGGTGTTCGAGCTGCACGACGTGAGGTTGATGTCGTTGAAGCCGTCCCCGTCGGCGTCGCAGACGACCACCGCGAGGTTGTCGCCCGCCTCGCTCGTCTCCAGCTCGGAGTCCGTCTGGAGGACGGTGACCTCGTCCCCCGGGGCCACCGTCGGGCCCGTGGCGGTGAGCGTGTAGAGCCCCGTGCCGTCGGCGGTCGCGGTGGCCAGCCAGGTCTCGGGTTGGCCGTTCGCGTTCGCCGGGTCGTCCACCAGGTACAGGTCGACGGTCGCGTTGTTGCAGCTGTTCCCAGTGACCGTGAGCGTGGTGCCGTCGAGCTGGGCGGTGGCGACGATCGGCTTGCCGATGCCGCGGTTGCCGTAGGTGATGTCGTTGCTGCTGTTGCAGTTGGCGTTGGCCCCCGGGAGCGTGGCTCCGTTCCCGGTGGAGTTCTTCTCCAGGTCGACGCCCAGCCCGCCGTTGTCGTGGATCGAGTTGGCCCCGACCGTGTTCTCCTTGGTCTGCTTGGCGCCCCCGCCGCGGCGCATGCGGATGCCGTCGCCGACATTGAACGCGATCTCGTTCTGGTCGGCCGTCACCGTGCGACCGACGGACAGGTCCCCGATGTCCATCTTCTTGGTGTCGTGGTCGGCGCTCGAGAACATGTAGATGCCCTCGGCTCCGTTGCCGAGGGCGCCGCCCAAGGTGTTGGTGCCGATGAAGTTCCCCACGATCACGTGCGACTCGGTGGCCTCGAGGTACAGACCGACGCCGGTGTTGCCGCTGATCAGGTTGTCCTCGATGGTGAACGTCTTGGGCTTCTCCACCGACGAGCCGTCGATGCGTACCCCGTCGCCCGCGTTGGGCAGGGCGGTCAGCCCGTCGGCCGTGAGCCCGACGGTGTTGCCTTCGATGATCGAGCCGCTTCCCTTGCTGCCGTCCACGTGGTCCTTGATGAAGATCCCGTGCTCGCCGTTGCCGCTCACGACGTTCCGGTCGGCCGCCGCCGAGCCCCCGATGGTGACGTCCTGGATCTCCGCGGACCCCCCGATCTGGATGCCCTCGTCGCCGTTGCCCAGATCCACCAGACCGGTGACGTCCGTGCCGATGAGGTTCCCGACGATCGTGATGCCGTCGCTGTTCCCGCCCACGTCGATGCCGTCGTCGGTGTTTCCGGAGATGAGGTTGTACGGCCCGATCGTCGCGTCGATCTTGTCGTCCACGTGGACGCCGTTGTCCGCGTTGGCGGACGCCGCGGTGCCCGCCGCGTTCGTGCCGATGTAGCAGCCCGTCACGGTCACGCCGTCGCCGCTGATGCGGATCCCGTCGCCCAGCCCGCCGCGGATGACCAGCCCCTGCACGGTGGAGTCGCTCCCCACCAGCCGGAGGACCGGCGTGCTTGTTCCGTACGCCGCGACCAGCTCGAGCCCGAGGGAGCTGTTGAAGCCTTGGTCGGGCGTGTTCGTGTTGGCGGTGACCGTGCCGCAGTTGGTGCACGAGAAGCCGTCGATGGTGACGTTCTCGGCGGTCAGCGACGGCAGCGCCGAGCCCAGCGTGATCGTCTGGGGCGAGGACGCCGACGAGAACGAGAACACGATGTCGTCGTTGTCGTTCACCGCGCTCATCGCCTCCCGCAGGGTGCAGTCGGCGTCGCAGGTGCCGTCGTTGGTGTCGGCCGTCGAGTTCACCGTCCAAGTGGCTCCCAGCGCAGACGCGGGGACGAGCAACGAGGCGAGTGAGACGAGGGCGAGGGTACGGCGCCCCTCCAGGGGGGTCGCAGGGGGTCGAGGCACGCGATCTACTCCGTTAGGACCGCAGGGTCGATTGGCCACGATCATCTTCCGCGGCGTCTGCAACTTAGCCGACCTCGGCGCCGCGCGGCCCGCCTAAGACATCATCTATTCTGATTGATAGTCGGTAATAATCAGCTTATTCGAATCAACAGGTAGTCAGCTATGGTGATTCCTCACTCGACTTCATCGTGATTGGTGATTCTTGCAGAACCCGCCCCCGAACACCGAGCAGCTGCGGACCTTCCTCGTGTTCGCCGAGCACCTCAACTTCGTGCGCACCGCCGCCGTCCTGAAGCTGTCTCAGCCCGCGGTGCACGCCCAGGTCGCGAAGCTCGCCTCCCACTACGACCGCCCGCTGTACGTGCGCTCGGGTCGCTCGCTCCTCCTCACGGACGCGGGGCGACGCGTCCAGGGCTTCGCCCGGGAGATCCTCGAGCGCTCGGCGCGGTTCGAGCAGGAGCTGGATGAAGCCGACGTGTCCCGGACGGCGACCCTGGCCGCGGAGGAGGACGTGTGGCTCCACCTCCTGGCCCCCGCCATCGGACGAGGCGCGCTCTCGGTGCAGCCGAGGGTCTCGTCCGACGCCGTCGCCCTCGAAGCCGTGGCGACCGGCGACGCGGACCTCGCCGTGATCGCAGGCGAGCGGCCCGACGACCGGTTCGAGAGCGCGATGCTGCGGGCGTCGCGTCGGGTGCTCGTCGTGTGGGCCGATCACCCCCTCGCCCGGCGAGACGTCGTCTCCATCGAGGACCTGACCGACCTGCGCCTCATCGCGCCGCCTCGAGGGGCCCCGGCTCGGGACGCGTTGGAGATCGTCGCCGCCGTCGCGGGCGTGAGCCTGGACGTCGCGCTCGACGTGCAGGGGGGACCGCTGACGCTCCGCTTCGTCGAACAAGGCCTCGGAGCGGCGGTGGTCCCGCCCCCCGGAGCGCTCCCCCAGGGCCTCGCGAGCGTCCCGATCCAGGGTCTGCCCGCCGTCATCCACCGGGTCGTCCGCCGCGCAGGGACGCTCCGCAGTCGCGCCGCGGACGCCGCTTGGGCCGCCCTGAAGCGGCTCAGCGAGGAGGCACCGTCACCGTGAAGTGCACCGCGCCCCCGTCCCCCGAGAACCCGCCCAGCCAGCCGCTCGCCATGGCCGCGAGGGGCGTCGCGTCCTTGTCCGCCGGCCCCGGCTCCACGGCCCAGCCGGGGACCTCCACCCGCAGTGGGACCGTCGCGCGGGGCGACGGAGGCAGGTCTTCGACGACGACGGTGTGGGTCCCTGGCAGCAGGACCACCGCCACGGCCGCGACGGACTTCAGCCCCAACGAGTGCCCCTCCACGCCGTCCTCGCGGGTGAGGTCCAGGTCCAGCACGCCCACCTCCGGCGCGAGGGGTACGCCGTCCACGAGGACTCGAAGCTTCGCCCGGCCCTGACCGTCGAGGGTCGCCGCGAGGGCCTGCTTCTCCGGCTCCGAGAGGAGCCCGTCCCCGTCCGCGTCGTGGCGGTCCCGCAGCGCCCGAGCCTTCGCCCCCGCGTGCACCGAGACCTGCACGGCGACCTCCACCAGCTCGGGGCCGAAGCGCACGTGGACGAGGCGCGGATAGGACAGGGTGTGGGCCGCAGGCGCGCCCGCGAAGACGAGGCACGTGAGCCCGATCAAGGCGGCGACGCAATGTGAACGACGCTCTGTCGTAGGCTCCCGACGCGGCACCCGCGGAGGATGCCACACGTCCCCGGAGACCTCGTGAGCAGGCCCCCTCCCCGCCCCTCGACGCCCCCCGGCAGCGGCCCCGTGGGGTTCTTCACCGGCCTTACGTACCCCTTCCGAGGCATCGCGTTCCTGGCCCGCAACCGCTCCGCCTGGCGCTACGCGATCGTCCCCGGCCTCGTGAACTTCACGATGCTCCTCGCCGCCCTCGTGGGCTCCTTCTTCCTCATCGACGACCTCGCCGCGTGGCTGCGCCCCGAGTTCCTCGAGGGCGCCGCCGCCACCGCCGCCCCGGCCGCCGACGGCTTCTTCCAGGGCGTGCTCCAGCGCGCGCAGGGTCTCGTGGCGGGCGCCGGGCGCGGCCTCGGCACGGCGCTCCTCTACGCGCTGTCGTTCGTGCTCGCCGCGGGGGGCGCGATCGTGGGCGCCCTGCTCGTCGCCGCGGGCCTGGCGGGACCGTTCCAGGAGCGGCTCAGCGAGGTCATCGAGCAGCTCGCCACGGGCCTCGCGACGAACCCCGAGCGCATGACCGCCCGGACCCTCGCCCGCGACGGCGCGCGGGCGGTCGCCGGCGTCACCCAGCGCGCGCTGCTGTTCGGGGTCCTCTACATCCCCCTCTTCGCGCTCTCGATCGTGCCCGTGGTGGGCGTCGTCGGGGCCGCGGGCACGATCCTCTACACGTCGTTCTTCGGGGCCCTGAACTTCATGGACCCCACCCTCGAGCGCCGCAAGCTCCCCCTGCGCGCGAAGCTGAGGTGGGCCCGCGGTCGCCTCGCCCCCTGGCTCGGCTACGGAGTCGGGCTGATGGGGCTGCTGCTGATCCCGTTCGTGGGGTTGGTGCTCACCCCCGCCTTCGTCACGGGAGGGACGCTCCTCTATCTCGACGCGCGAGGACCCGAGCCCGCGACCTAGCGACGGCCTCCGGGGTCACTCCCCGCCCCGCGGGCGCCCCCTCGGCGAGGGCGGCGTCGGCCTCGTCGAGCAGCTCCAGGGCCACGTCGAGCGCCCCGAAGTGCGCCTCCAGCTGCGCCGCCTCGAACAGGAACATCGGGTCCCTCGGACGCATCAGGACCGCCTGACGGAAGCCCTCTCGGGCCGCGTCCAGCCGCCCCGCTTCGGCGTCCAGGAGCGCCGCGCGGAAGGCCCCGATCGAGCGGGGAGGGGTGCCGTCCGCGGCCCGTCGGTAGGCGTCCCGGGCGGCGTCCACGTCCCCCGCGTTCTCGTGCAGCACGCCCAGGTTGAACCACGCGCGCGAGGCCGTGGGGTTCAGCTCCAGGGCCCGAGACCACAGGGTGACGTCGTTCTGCCAGGCCGGGAGGTTCCGCGCGGAGGACACCACCGCCACGGCGGCGAGCAGGACGGCGAGGCCGACGGGGACGAAGCGCTGCACTGCGCTCGGTTCTCGGGTCGGATCCATGCGGCGGAACAGGTCCCCGAGGGTCCAGCAGAGCGCGGGAATGAGGCACGCGGACGGCAGGTAGAGGTAGCGATCCTGGAAGAACGCGTCCGCCTGCAGGCCCCTCACGCGCAGGACGGGGATCAGGAAGACGACCGCCCCCAGCGTCAGCGCGGCGAGGACCCCCCGGCGGGACACCAGGAAGGCGAACACCCCGAGGGCGAGCACGGCCCAGGGCAGGGCCTCCATGAACATCGGATCCGAGCTGGAGGCGACCGGGCCCACGGGGTACAGCAGGCTCGATGGCCCGGGGATCAGGAGCTTCTTCGCGTACAGACCCACGAGCGTCACCACGGTGCGTCCGGCCGTGGGGACGTCCGCGTCCGTGAACGTAGGCGCCAGGGCCCCCATCACCGACACGCGCACCACGAAGTACGCCACGACCACCGCCGCCCACGGCAGCGCGACCCGCACCGCGTCCCGGGCTCGCCCGGCGATCGGCCTCGGATCCCCGGTGAAGAAGGCGAGGAGCACGGGCAGCGCGGCGAATCCGAGGGACGTCTCCTTGCACAGCAGGGCGAGGGAGAAGCTCCCCAGCGCGAGGCGACGGCGGTCGTCGATCCACAGCCACAGCGCCCCGAACCCGAAGACGGCGGCCATGGGGTCGGTGTTGCCGAGCACCCAGGCGACGGACTCGACGCGGGTGGGGTGGACGCCCCAGAGCAGCGCCGCCGCGGCGGCCAGGGGCTCGCTGCCCGACAGACGACGGATCAGGCCGAACAGGATCGCGACGGCGAGGAGGTGCAGGAGGATCGTGGTGGCGTGCCACGGCGCCGGGTTCACGTCGAAGACGAGCCGATGGACCGTCACCCACGCCATGAAGACCGGACGGTAGTAGATGGGGCGCGTGTTCTCGGGCGAGAAGGCCCACACGTTCTCGGTGAAGCCGCGGAGGATCTGCCGCGGGTCCTGGAGCGTCGGGTTGTCCTCGATGACCGGGTGATCGTCGTAGACGAACTCGTAGCCGACAGCCGGCGCGAACGTCGCTCCGGTCACCAGCAGCACGAGGGCGAGCAACCACCAGCCGCGACGCGTCATCGGAAGCAAAGCTACCCTGTTACGTCTCGCCGTTCGCAGACCTGGAGTCGACCTGCCTGTGCGCGCCCTGTTCGTCATGGACCCCCTCGCCACGATCCACGTGGACAAGGACAGCTCCTACGTCCTCATGCTGGCGTGGCAGGCCCGCGGCGGCGAGGTGTGGCACTGCCTGCCGTCGGACCTGTTCACCGTGGACGATGTCCTCCACGCGAAGGCGTGTCGGCTGGTGGCGGGCCCGAAGCCGAAGGTCGCCGAGGTCGTGGAGCAGCGCACGATCTCCCACCGCGAGCTGTCGGCGATCTTCAAGCGGACCGACCCGCCCTTCGACATGGGCTACGTCTTCGCGACGTACCTGCTCGACGTCGCCGCCCGCGACATCCCCGTGGTGAACGCGCCCCACGCCCTGCGCGACGCCAACGAGAAGATGGTGATCCTGCGGTACCCCGACCTCATCACGCCCACGCTCGTGACCCGGGACATGGACCACATCCGCGCGTTCCTCGCCGAACAGGGGGGCCGCGCGATCGTGAAGCCGTGGGACGGCAACGGCGGGCGCGGGATCTTCGTCCTCGACGAGGCCGACCGGAACCTGGGCGTGATCCTGGAGACCGCCACGGCCGACGGGCGGGACGCGGTGATGGTGCAGCGCTTCATCCCCGAGATCGCCGAGGGGGACAAGCGCATCCTCCTGGTCGACGGCGAGCCGCGCGGCGGTTTTCTACGCGTGCCGCCGAAAAACGATCATCGGGGGAATATGCACGTGGGTGCTTCCGTCGAACCGTGTGAGATGACGGAGCGAGACCTGCACATCTGTGACCGGCTTCGCCCCTACCTGAAGGAGAATGGCCTGGTGTTCACGGGCATCGACATCATCGGCGACCGACTGACCGAGGTGAACGTGACCAGCCCCACCGGGATCCAAGAGTGCACGACGCTGTACGGTTCGGACATCGCCGCCGAGATCGTGGACGTCGTCCTCGCACGGAGCAACCCATGAAGCACGCTGCCCCCCGCCTCCGCCGCATCGCCCTGCTCGTCGCAGTGGTGATGGCGCTGCCCGCCACGTCCTTCGCCGGGCCTCGCCTGTATTCGGGCAAGACCTTCACCGGCGAGAACCCCGTCGGCGTCGACCGCCACCTCTTCGCGCGCACCCAGGACGCCCTGGAGCTGATGTACCAGCGTCGCTACGACGAGTCCCTGCAGGCCTTCGAGCGCATCGGCGTCGACTACCCCGAGTCCCCGGTCCAGTCCGTGGGCCGCGCCGTCGTCTACCAGGCGCGCATGTTCGAGAACTTCGACTACGCCTACGACCGTCAGTACAAGCAGGAGTACGCGGACAGCGAGCGCCTCTTCCGCGCCCTGGGGCGCAGCCCCGACAACAAGGCGTGGGTGTACTTCCTCCAGGCGGTGCACGTGGGCCTGGACGCGATGTACCTGGTGCGCCACCGCGAGTACGTGAGCGGCCTCAACAAGGCGTGGGACGCCCTGGAGAAGATCCAGAAGGTCGAGAAGCTGGCGCCCGAGTTCAAGGACGTGCAGTTCGCGCTCGGGCTCTACAACTTCTGGCGCACCGCCATCACCGAGCAGACCGACTACCTGCCCAGCTTCGGCGACCACAAGGCCGAGGGCCTCGCGCAGATCCTCGAGGCGCGCGACCACGGCTTCCTCGCGCCCGCGCCCGCCGGCCTCGCGCTCGCCTACTCCTACATGGAGAACAAGGACTGGACGAAGGCCACCGAGTCGATCCAGTGGGTGCAGAAGCGCTACCCCACGAACGTCATGTCGGAGATGACGGCGGGCCGCATCCACCGCCTCGCGAAGCGCTACGACGAGGCCGAAGAGGTGCTGCTCGGCATCACCAGGTTCGCGCCCGACAACGACCGCGTGTGGTTCCACATCGGCGAGACGCGATACCGCAGCCGCAAGAAGAACCGCGGCGCGTTCGAGGCCTACGAGCGCTACCTGGCGACGGACCCCATCGACGAGTACAAGGCCCACACCTACTACCGCATGGGCCTCGTGAAGCGCCGCCTGCGCGAGTACGACCAGTCCATCGCCATGCTGCAGAAGGCCGTGGACCTGAGCCCGAAGTGGAAGTCGCCCGCGACGAAGCTGGCCCAGGTCAAGGAAGAGCAGCAGCGGCGCGAGGAGCGGCGGAGCAAGAAGAAGGCGAAGGCTCGGAGCGAGGCGAAGAAGGCGTCGTCCAAGCCGACCGGCGTCAAGGCCGTCCCCGAGACCGAGTAGCGCGGATCAGAGCAGCGACACGGGGTCGCGGTCGACGATGAGCCGCACCCCGCGTCCTGCGTCCCGGGCGGCTTGGTGGTGGGCGTCGCCCAGGGCGGCGAGCATGGCGCCCATGGCCGCGTGGCCGTCCGCCTTGACCATGACCTGACGGCGATAGCGACGGTTCGCCCGGTAGATGGGCGACGGCGCCGGACCGAACACCCGCAGACGACCCGACCCGGCGGAGCGACGACCCGCCTCGTCCACCGCGCGACGCACGTCCATCGCCGCGCGGGCCGCCGCCTGCTCGTTCTCGGACTCGACGCGGAGGAGCAGCAGGCGTGCGAACGGCGGATACCAGAGGCCACGACGCAGGCGGATCTCGCGCGTCACGAAGTCGGTCCAGTCGTGAGTGACGGCGGACCGGATCGCGTGGTGCTCGGGGTGCCACGTCTGCACGAGGACGCGGCCCGGCCGATCCCCGCGGCCCGCCCGCCCCGCCACCTGGGCGACGAGCTGGAACGTGCGCTCCGAGGCGCGGAAGTCGGGCAGGTGCAGGGCGGCGTCGGCTTGGAGGACGCCGACCAGGGTGACGCCCGGGAAGTCGTGGCCCTTGGCCACCATCTGGGTGCCCACGAGCAGGTCCGTCTCGCCGTCGCGGAACCGCCCGAGGATGCGCCCGTGGGAGCGTCGCGACCGGGTGGTGTCGGCGTCCATGCGGTCGATGCGCAGGTCCGGCCAGAGCGCCAGGAGCTCGTCCTCGAGCCGCTCCGTCCCTCGGCCCACGAACTTCAGCGCGTCGGGCACACGGCACGCCGGACACGCCCTCGGCACCTGCCGCTGGGCCCCGCACCAGTGGCACATCAGCGCGTGGCGACGGCCGTGGTACGTCATCGACAGGTCGCAGTCGTTGCACCGGAAGTGGGCGCCGCAGGCCGTACACAGGACGGTGGTCGCGAACCCGCGCCGGTTGAGGAGCAGGATCGTCTGCCCGCCGTCCGCGTGGGTGGCCTCGATCGCCTCGCGCAGGGGCGGCGACAGGAGGGCGGAGGGCGCGTCGGGGTCCTCGGTGGGGAACTCGCGCAGGTCCACCAGCTCCACGGCCGGCATCGGTCGCTCGGCCACCCGCTCCGGGAGGCTCAGCGACGTCGCGCGGCCCGACTCGGCGAGCTGCACGGTCTCCAAGGAGGGAGTGGCCGAACCCAGCACCACGACCGCGCCCCGCTGGTGGGCGAGCTTCATCGCCGCGTCCCGGGCGTGGTAGTGCAGCCCGTCGTTCTGCTTGTAGGACCCGTCGTGCTCCTCGTCGACGACGAGCAGGCGGAGGTCGGCGACCGGGGCGAACAGCGCCGAGCGCGGGCCCACGACAAGTCGAGCGTCGCCCCGACGGATGCGGAGCCACTCGTCGAAGCGCGCCCGGTCCGTGAGGCCGGAGTGGAGGACGGCCACCACGGAGTCGCCGAACCGCGCCCGGAAGCGGGACAGGAACTGCGGCGTGAGCCCGATCTCGGGGACCAGGAGGATGCCGCTGCCGCCGTCTTCGAGCGCGCGCGCGGCGGCCTGGAGGTACACCTCGGTCTTGCCCGAGCCGGTGACGCCGTGCAGCACGAAGGCGGAGTAGGTGCGCGCGTCCACCGCCGCGACGAGGGCCTCCAGGGCCACGGCCTGGGCGGGCGTGGGGGCCCGGGGCGCGACGTCCTCCTCGAGGATGGGCGCGCGCTCGGCCGCGACGGGATCGACCCGCCGCTGGGAGATCTCCAGGAGGCCCTTGTCCCTCAGCGCCTTGAGCGCCGAGGCCGACTTGGGGAAGGCGTCGCGCACCTCGGCGGCGGCGACGGGTCCGAAGCGGTCGAGCCAGTCGATGAGCCGATCGCGCACCGGACCGACGCGCGGGAAGGCGTCGCGGGCGGAGCGCGGGTCGGTGTTGAGCTCGTACACGTCCTCGACGCTGACCTTGAGCGCCTCGCGCACGGCCTCCTGTCGACTCTCCACCCACCCGCGTCGGTCGGCCTCCCGGACGGCTCCGACGGTGTGGGGGGCCCGCTTCTTGAGGGCCGTGGGCGTCAGGGACTGCGACGGCGTGGCGGCGAGGACGGCGAGCAACGCGCCGAGCTGCGGGTCGAGCGCGGCTTCCCCCGACGTGAAGGCGGTCCGGCCCGCGTCGGTGAGGGCGTGGACCTTCCGGGTCTCGGTGCGGGCGGCCGCGGGGAGCGCCGTGCGGACGACCTCACCCAGGGGGTGCGCGTAGTACCGGGCGAGCCAGCGAAGGAAGGGGACGGACTCCGCTCGAAAGAGGGGCTCCTCGAACGCGAGGGCGAGGACGTCCTTGAGGGCGCGCCCCGGAGCGTCGTCCGACGCGGCCATCACGCAGCCGGTGAGGCGACGCGGGCCGAACGGCACGGTCACCAGGTGGCCGACCTCGATGCGGTCTTCGAGCGCGGGCGGGACTCGATAGTGGAACGGCCCCGCCAGCGGCAGGGGAACGGCGACATCGACGATCAAGCCGCGACTCTACGACGGCCGAAGCAAGCGCCCCAAGCGCGCGCAGGGAGGCGCTCGGAACGAGGCCGACCGAAGTTCACTGGGCATTGCGGGGCCCCCGGCGAGAAACGGTCGACCGAAGGGAGGGCCGTTTATCGAGAGGGGTGCCTACATGCCCCGAACGCGCTCTTGCGTCTCGGCTTCGGTCTTGCAGTCGATGCAGTGGGTCGTGACCGGGCGAATCTCGAGGCGACGCTCGCCGATCGGCTCGCCGCACACGACGCACTCGCCGTACTCGTCTTCGTCCATGCGCTTGAGGGCGCGACGGATCTTGATGATGAGCCGACGCTCCCGATCCTTCATGCGGATGCGGAAGTCCCGGTTCGACTCCTCGGTCGCGAGGTCGATGGAGTCCGGAAGGTTCTCGTTGTCCTTGACGAGGTCGCTGACCCCGGCCTCGACCAAGAGCTCTTCCAGGCGCTCGTTGAGCAGCTTCCTGAACTTCTCGAGCTTCTCAGGGTCCATGGATTCCTCCGAGTCGTCGTATCCTCGCACAGCGGTTCGGTGCACAGCGTCCTCCTCAGCGCCCCGTCCGGGGCACCCTTCCTCCCAGCACCCCGATCGTGGGCGGCCGAACTATATGGCGGTCCCACGGGGCCGGCAAGCGGCCTGCGCAACCCCGTTTCGATCGTCGTTCTCGCCGTCTTCGCGGCCCTCCTCGCGCTGCTCGCGACGACGTCCTCCGCCATGGCGCAGGACGCCGATGAGGAGGCACCGGGGCCGGTCCTCACGAAGGCCCCCGAGCTGCTCGAGAGCGCCTTCCCCGAGCTCCCCGCCGATCTCGTGGACGTGGCGGGATCCGTGGTCGTGGCTCTCGTGATCGATCTCGACGGCTCGGTCCGCGAGGTCTCCTTGGTCCAGGGCCTGGACCCCCGGGTCGACGAGGCCGCCCTCGCGGCGGCGCGCGCCTTCGTCTTCTCCCCCGCCGAGGTCGACGGGGTGCCGTCCGCCATCGGCATCGAGTACACGTTCGAGTTCGAGCCCCCCGAGCCCGAGGTCGTCCCGGCCCTCCTCGAGGGCGTGGTGGGCGACCGGCTGACGGGCCTCCCGATCCAGGACGCGGTCGTCTCCACGCGCGCGGTCGAGGACGTGGGGCGCACGGACGCGGAGGGCCGCTTCGAGCTCGCGGACGTGCCCCCCGGGACCCACTCCGTCGTCGTGTACCACCCCGACTTCGAGCGCCTGGTGCGCGACGTGGAGGCGAGCGAAGGCGAGCGGGTGCGAGTGGAGGCGTACCTGCAGCCGGCGGCGAAGAACGACGCGGAGACCATCGTCTACAAGCGTCGCCCGTGGCGGGAGGTGGAGCGGGCGCCGCTGCAACCGGACACGTCGCCCGTGCTGGGGCGCTGGACGCTGACCCGCCGAGACATCGAGCTCGCGCCCGGCGTGATGGGCGACGCGGTCAAGGCGGTCCATCAGCTGCCCGGCGTGGCCGCGGACTCGGACCTCTTCGCGACCTTCCACGTGCGCGGCGGCGCGGCGAGCGAGACGACGTTCCGGCTGGACGGGGTGCCCCTGCTCTCCACGGACCACTTCGGGGGGGTGTTCACGCTCTTCAACCCGAAGCTGGTCGAGCGCATGCAGCTGTACGCGTCGGCGCCGCCGGCGTCGGTGGGGGGCGGCCTCGCGGGGGCGCTCGAGGTCGACTACGTGGACGGCGACAACGAGCAGGTGGACGGCATCTTCGACGTGAACCTGGCGATGATCTCGGCGTTCGCGATGGGTCCGCTGGGTCCGCCGGGATCGCCCGGGACCTTCGTGATCAGCGCCCGTCGGTCGCTGATGGAGCCCTACTTCGGGATCCTGCGCGCGACGGGGCTGCTGGCGGAGGCGACGCCGTTCAACATCGTCTTCGGCGACTACCTGATCAAGGTGACGATGCACAGCCGGGACGACACCCACCGGTTCCGGCTGTGGGGGATGTTCGCGCACAACCGCCTGACCATCGGCGCAGACCCCGAGGGCGACTCGCTGCTGTCGCTCGAGAACGACATCGACTTCGGCTCCAACACGGCCGTCGTGTCCGCCGACTGGCGCTGGCGGCCGGGGCCCCGGTTCACGTGGACACAGCGGTTCTCGTTCACCCGCGATCACGAGGACCGCCAACAAGCGGGCGACCTGTCGGTCACGAGGGAGATCGAGACGCTGCGACCGGCGTTCCGCACCGTCGCGGAGTGGGTCCCGAACGAGCACCACACGGTGCGGGCCGGGGCCGAGCTTGCGTACCTCAGCTTCGGGGGCGACGGCACCCTCGTCGACCCCCGGTTCTCACCCACCTGGGCGGGGCTGCCCTGGGGCGATCTGGGCGCGTCGGAGCTCACGTTCGACGCCTCGACGGAGTGGGGCGAGGCGGTGGTGTTCCTCGAAGACGAGATGCGCTCGATCGGGGGCATCCCGCTCAACCTCAACCTCGGCATCCGGGCGCACCTCGCGACGCCCACGAGCGAGGTCCTGCCGGAGCCGCGGCTGGGGATCTCGGTGCCGCTGCCCACGTTCACGACGTTCAAGGGCGGGTTCGGGATCGTGCACCAGTGGTCGCGCGATCCGTTGGTGTACGACCCGGTGCACGGGGCGCGGGACGTGAAGGCGGAGCGCGGCCTGGACTTCTCGGTGGGGGTGGAGCAGCTGTTGCCGTTCGGGGGCCTGATCCGGATCGAGGGATATCACCGGGTGATGGACCGGCTGCTGGTGAACCCCGACACCCGCGCGGCGGTGGCCGCCGGGGGCACGTGGGAGAGCGTCGGGACGGGCACGGCGTCGGGCGTCGACGTCTTCTACGGCATGCGGTTCGAGCGGTTCGGGATGATCGCCACCTACAGCTTCCTGGTGGCCACGCGCACCAACCCGCTCAACGAGGCGGGGCCGAAGACGTTCCACCCGCTGTTCGACCAGCGACACGGCGTCAAGCTCGGCTTCAACGTGACGCTGGGGGCCAAGAAGCGCTGGGTGATCTCCGGAATGTGGGAAGTACGGTCCGGTCGGCCCAAGACGCTGGTCACCCCACGGCTCCGGGAGGGCGGCGACGCCTTCGAAGTCGTCCCCTACGCGTACAACCAGGTCACCCGCACGCCGTTCCACGAGCTCTCCCTGCGCGTGGAGACCCACGTGGTGGCGAAGGCGCGCGTGAAGGTCACGGCGTACATGGACATCCTGAACGTCTACTACGCGCAGTCGGAGTTCATCGACATCTACGGAGACGGAGACTTCACCGACCCGGACTCCCCGCAGCCTCCCGCGCCGTTCGAGATGAAGCAGTTGCCGATCCGCCCGTGGTGGGGGATCCGGGCGGAGTTCTAGCCTTTCCGGGCCACTACTCGCCCAGATGGGCCGTCTCCCCGAGTTGTGGCGCATCTCTGCGCCACTACTCGCCCAGATGGGCCGTCTCCCCGAGTTGTGGCGCAGTTCCGGGCCACTACTCGCCCAGATGGCTCGTCTCCCCGGGTTGTGGCGCATTGCCGGGCCACTACTCGCTCAGATGGCCCGTCTCTCCGAGTTGTGGCGCATTGCCGGGCCACTACTCGCCCAGATGGCCCGTCTCCCCGGGTTGTGGCGCATTGCCGGGCCACTACTCGCTCAGATGGCCCGTCTCTCCGAGTTGTGGCGCATTGCCGGGCCACTACTCGCCCAGATGGCCCGTCTCCCCGAGTTGTGGCGCATCTCTGCGCCACTACTCGCCCAGATGGCCCGTCTCCCCGGGTTGTGGCGCATCTCTGCGCCACTACTCGCCCAGATGGCCCGTCTCCCCGGGTTGTGGCGCATTGCCGGGCCACTACTCGCCCAGATGGCCCATCTCCCCGAGTAGTGGCGCATTTCCGGGCCACTACTCGCCCAGATGGCCCGTCTCCCCGAGTTCTGGCGCATCTCTGCGCCACTACTCGCCCAGATGGGCCGTCTCCCCGAGTTCTGGCGCATTTCCGGGCCACTACTCGCCCAGATGGCCCGTCTCCCCGAGTTCTGGCTCCTTCGCGGACCCCGCCGGCTCGCTTCGGCCAAGAGCGAGAAGAACCTCTCGAGATCCCCCGAAGCGACGCTCGCTTCGGGGGATCCCGAGAGGTTCTTCTCGTCAGTGCGGCAAGCGTGATGAGGATCGACTGCGAAGCGCGCGCATGAGAGCATTTTGCGTGCGCGGCAGGTCCCGACCTCACAGTCAATCCTCCATGTCGGCGCCCATGAACCGGCGCATATGCGCGTGTGTGTGGAGGTTGCGAAGGCAGGTGGCCGCGCCGGGAGCCGGAGGCGTCCACCCTCTCGTCCTTTCCATGGCCGTTCTCTCCTTTCCGGGGTGTCCCGGAACGAGCGAGATCGCCGACGGCGTCACCTACCCTTCGATTTCGGTGCCCCACCGGGTCGTCTTCGAGTGGTCGCCGGAAGATGCGGTGAGCATGGGCGGCTCCGGGGCGGATGTCCTGACCGCGATATTCGTGGAGCGAAACTCCTACGCCGGCGCGGTCACGGAAGTGGAGGTCTGCTTCCATGCGGGTCGGAACGATGATGACTTCGTGATTGTGGCTCCCGGGGTCGATCGAACCCGAGGTCTCCTCGAGTATTGCGGGACCTCGAATGATCGAGGGGAGCTGGAAGTGGGCTTCTGGGTCCGTGAGGTTGCTGCAGGGGAGGACAGTGACTTGGTGGACCATCAGGTCCACGTCGAGACGGCGTTCGAAGTCGAAGGGTTTCCGCTGACTACCTCCGAGAGAGTCCCCTGAAGACCCTCCTCAGACCAGGCACAGCGCCTGCACCTGCGCCGCGAGCGTCGCTCTGCGGTGGGCGACCAGGTCGGGCGCGAAGACGTCGCCGACGAACTCCTTCACCGTGGAGGCCGCCGCGAAGTAGTAGAGGTGCAGCCCCGTGATCGTCAGGGCCAGCTGCTTCTCGTCCTGCTCGCGGAAGGCCCCCGCGTCCATGCCCGCGCGCAGGAACGTCGCCACCGCGACCATCGTCGCCTGGACCGCGCTGCCCCCCGGTCCCAGCAGGAACGGACCCTCGTCCACCAGCTCGCGCAGGAGCAGCCGCGCCGCCACGGGGCGTCCGCCCAGGTAGTCGACGACCACGTGGCTGAGGCGGTCGAGCCGCTCGGGGAACGAGCCCTCGGTCAGCTTTGCGTCGAGGACGAGGGCGGTCAGGTCGCCGAGGTACCCCGAGAGGACCTCGAGATACAGCGCCTCCTTGCCCGCGAAGTGGTGGAAGAGCGACGCCTTCGTGAGCCCGATGCGCCCCGCCACCGCGGACATGCTCGTGCCCGCGTAGCCCGACTCGGCGAACGCCTCGGCGGCGCGCGCCAGCATCTTCTCGCGGGGGATGGGGTCGCGGGGACGGCCGGGGCCGCGGCGGGTCTTGGGCATGCCGCACCCTAACGCCCGCGGGCGGAGAAATCGACCGGTCGGTCAGCCGTCGTCGTCGAGGCTGAACCCGACCTTCACGACCACCTGCCACTGGGACACGGCCCCGTCCTTGATCTGACCGCGCGTCTCGACGACCTCGAACCAGCGCAGGTTGCGCAGGCTCGTGCTGGCCTTGGCGACGGCGCTCTCGATGGCGGCCTGGACGGAGTCGGGAGAGGAGCCCGCGAGCTCGACGATCTTGTACACGTGGTCGGACATGCCCCGATCGTCGTTCACCCGAGCGGCGAGAGCAACCGGCGACGCACGAACGCCATCGGCAGGAGCACCACCAGGCCGGCCGCCGCAGGCGCCGGGGCCCCCGAGCACGGCCCCGGGTCGATCTCGCCGGGCGGCGGCTCGGGCGTGGGCTCGGGCGTGGCGTCGTCGTCGTCCACCGCGTCGTCGTCGTCCACCGCGTCGTCGTCGTCCCCGAGCTGCTCGAGCTCGCTCGGGATCCAGATCACCGCGCCGTCGTCCTGCACCACCACGACGTCCCTGGCCCCGTCGCCGTCCACGTCCGCGATCGCGGCCACGTGGGCGGGCGTGATCGCGACCTCGCTCACCGGCCACTGGCGCATGTCGTCGCCCGGCGCGAACCGGAACAGCCGGTCCTCCACGCGCGCTACCAGGTCGGCCCGACCGTCGCGGTCCAGGTCGCCCACCGACCACGCGCTCATGCGGCCGAGGTCCGCCGACTGCGGCCAGTCGTCCCAGGGCGGCGGCCCCCCGTCGTCGTTTCGCAGCGCGGTGACCGTCCACCGGCCGTCGTCCTCGGGCTCGGCGACCCGGAGCAGATCCAGGTCCCCGTCGTCGTCGAAGTCGCGCGCGATGTGATGGGCGGTGAGGCCGTAGTTCCAGGACGGCGCCGCCCCCTCGGGGTCCCAGGACAGCCCCTCGCCCTCGTTGATCGCCCAGGCCGAGCTCCCCGTGTAGACCCCCGCGAGGTCCAGGTCGCCGTCGCCGTCCACGTCGCCGACGTCGAAGGCCTCGACCCGGTTCAGGGGCAACCCTCGGCGAGTCCACGTCCCCGAGTCCTGGACGTACCAGAAGTGTCCCCCGGTGCGACCCACGGGGCCCGCGGCCACCGCGTCGAGGTCTCCGTCGTCGTCCAGATCCGCGAAGCGCAGGGCGGCGCGACCGGCCCCCACCCCCGCCTCGGGCACGAAGAAGCCGTCCCCGATCGTGTGCCGCGTCCAGCGGTCCTCCGCCTCTCGCTCCCACCACACGACGCGACCCTCGGCGTAGAGCACGGCCCCCAGGTCCGTGTCCCCGTCGCCGTCGACGTCGGCAGCCTGAAGCGACACCACGCGGCTCGCGGTGTCGTCGACGCAGCGCTGCGTCCACCCGCCGTCCCCCTGCTCGTACAGGAGCACCGAGCTGCTCTCGGGGAGGCCGATGGCGAGGTCCAGATCGCCGTCCCCGTCCAGGTCCGCGGCCGCGACGTCGGTGGCCGGGGCGCCCGTGTGGCGCGCGCTCAAGGGCCGACGGGTCCAGTCCCCGTTCTCCCACCACACCAGCCCGGCCGAGGAGGTGGCCACGAGATCCGCGTCGCCGTCGCCGTCGAGGTCGCCCGACCGCAGCACGCCGTCGCCCCGGTGGCGCGGGTCGACGATCGTCTCCGTGAAGACGCCGCCCTCGTTCTCCAGCAGCACGAGGCCGCGGGCGTCGTCGTCGAGCCCGGCCCAGACGTCCGGGTCGCCGTCGCCGTCCACGTCCGCGGGCAGCGACTGGCCGACGTGCCGGTTCGACAGCAGACCCCGCCGCAGGAAGCCCCCGTCCTCGTCGATCCGGTTCTCGTAGAGGGACAGGTCGTCGTTGAAGCGGCGGGGCCCGCCGATCAGGTCCAGGTCCTCGTCGCCGTCGATGTCGACGAGGTGCAGCCCGCGCTCCTGTCGCTGGGAGTCCACGACGTGGGGGATCCAGGCCCCGTCGTCATTCTCGTACCAGGTCACCCCGCCCTGCACCGCGTGGGTGAGCACGAGGTCGTAGTCGCCGTCGCCGTCCAGGTCGGCGGGCAGCACCACGCTCTCGAGGAGGCCCTGCGCCTGCACGATCACGTGCTCCACCCAGTACGTGCCGTGGTTCTCCCACCACGACGCGCGGGGCGTCGGCACCACGAGCGATACGACGTCGAGGTCGCCGTCGCCGTCCCAGTCCAGCAGCTGCGGGTTGTGAGGCGCCTGGGGGGCCCCGAACTGGTGGAACGTCCAGGACGTGGCGTCGCCGGTGCCGGGATCGTCGACGTCGTCGTTCTCCCACCAGAAGGCGCCCCCGAGGGTCTCGGAGTCGGCGAGCACGTCGATGTCGCCGTCGCCGTCGATGTCGCCCGCCCGGACCGTCGTGGGATCCGTGAAGGGATCGCCGATGGGGTGTCGCAGCCAACCGGCCGCCTGGTCGGGCGCCAGGGCCTGCGCCGAGCCGTCGCACGGGGGACCGACGGGGCCGCCGCCGGGGTTCTCCCACCACTCGATGTGGCCCGTGGGCGGCAGAGCGTCGCCGCCTTCGTCGTCGAGGAAGGAGCCCACGAGGTCGAGGTCCCCGTCGCCGTCGAGGTCGACCAGGTCGACGTCCCGGGCGCGGGCGTCCGCGGGCTTCACCTCCACGGGCTCCTGCCAAGCCTCGGCGGGGCCGGCGAGCAGGACGATGCCGACGACGATCGGGGTCGGGCGGACCATCCGCGAACCCTACCGCGGCGGTCGGGGCAGCCGCCTCTCGACGAGCTCGAAGAGGCCCTGGACGACCAGCGCGAGCCCGGCGGCGGGGACGGCGCCTTCGAGGATCAGGCCCACTTCGTCGAGGCGGATGCCGGTGAGGATCGGGGCGCCGTAGCCGCCCGCGCCGATGAGGGCCCCGAGCGTCGCGGTGCCGACGTTGATGACGGCGGCCGTCTTGATCCCGGCGAGGATCGTCCGCGACGCCATGGGCAGCTCGACCAGCCGCAGGCGCGCCCCCGACGGGAGCCCCGTGGCCGCCGCCGACTCCCGGATGTGGGGCGGCAGGTCGGTGAGCCCGGCGTGGGTGTTGCGCACGATCGGGAGCAGCGAATAGAGGAACAGCGCCACGATCGCGGGGGGGCCGCCGATGCCGAGCAGCGGGATCATGAAGACCAACAGCGCGAGCGACGGGATCGTCTGGATGATGCCGACGGTCCCCAGGATGACGGCCCCGGTCCGTCGCCGTCGGGCCGCCACGATGCCCAGCGGGATCGACACGAGGATCGCGGCGCCGAGGGAGACCGCCACGAGCACCAGGTGGTCGCGCGTGTTCCTCGTGAAACGCGTCCACCGGGTCTCGGCCTCGACCTCCACGACCTCGCCGGTCAGGCCCTTCACGAACTTCGCCGCGACGCTCGCCTCGGAGAGCTTGCTGAGCTTCACCCGGCTGTTCATCCGGATCATGGCCGCTTCGTCGATGGTCCCCGCGAGGCCCGCGACCGCGCCGAGCAGCTCGGGCGCCACCGCCGCGACGTCGAGCCGATACACCAGCACCGCCTGGTACTCCGGGAACATGCCCCGGTCGTCCTCGAGCACGGTGAGCTGGTAGTGGGCGATCTCCGCGTCCGTCGAGTAGAGGTCGATCACGTCGATGTCCCCCGCTTCCAGGCCGCGATAGGCGAGGTCGTGATCGAGGCCCCGCGGCGTCTGCGGAAGCCCGTACGTCGATCGCAGGGCGGGCCAACCGTCGGCGCGATCGAGGAACTCGTTGGAGAAGCCGAAGACGAGATTGGGGTGGTCGGCGAGGTCGGAGATCGTCCAGATCTCCCGCCCGCCGTCCATGCCCAGGGCGTACGTGTTGTTGAAGCCGATGGGGTCGCTGATCCCGACGCCGAGCTCCTCGGCCGCGGCGCGAAGGCCCTCCAAGGCCGGCCCGGCGTCCGGCAGCAGCTCTTGTCGCAGCGTGCCCGTGTACTCGGGGTAGACGTGCACGTGGCCGCCGAGCAGCGCGTTCCACAGGACGCGGGTCCCCCCGAGCTCCCGACGGTGCCGCGCCTCCCTCCCGTGCGCACGCAGGTGCGCGGTCACGATCTCGCCGAGGATCACGGACTCCGTGAACTTCTTGCTGCCGACGGTCACGCCGGGGCTCGCCGCGGCCGACGAAGGCACGAAGAGCGCGGCGACGAGCACCAGCGAACAGTGGCCGAATCCCGCGCGCGCCGAGAGGCGACGCGCGGGAATCGCCCAAGGAACGTGAAGCGTTCCCATCATGCGTCCAGAGGGGACCGCTGCGCGGCGATGAACTCGGTGACCCAGGGCTCGGCGGGCGACTGCGTGAGCTCCACGAAGGTGCCCGCCTGGACGACCGCGCCGTCGCGCATGAGCACGATCTCGTCCGCGAAGAAGGCCGCCTCGCCCATGTCGTGGGTGACCATGACGACCGTCTTGCCGAGGTCGCGGAAGACCTTGCGCAGGTCCTTCTGCAGGCCGGCGCGGATCATCGGATCGAGGGCGCCCAGGGGCTCGTCCAGCAGGAGCACCTCCGGGTCCAGGAACAGCGCGCGCATGAGGGCGACGCGCTGACGCTGACCGCCGGACAGCTCGTCGGGCTTCTTGCCGAGCAGCTCCACGGGCAGGTGGGCGACGCCTGCGAGCTCGATCAGTCGCTCGAGCAGGTCCTCCTCGGAGCGGCCCTGCCACTTGCCGACGAGGCTGACGTTCTCGCTCGCCGTCAGGTGGGGGAACAGGCCCCCGCGCTGGACGACGTAGCCCAGGCGACGGCGCAGGGCGTCCACGTCCTCGTGTTCGAAGAAGGGGGTCCCGTCGAAGAGGACCTCGCCCGCGTCCGGCGCCGTGAGGCCGAGCATGAGGCGAAGCAAGGTGGACTTGCCGCACCCGGACGGCCCGATGAGGACGGTGGTCTTCCCGGAATGCAGGGAGAGGTCGAGCGGCTGGACGGCGACCTCGTCGTCGAAGGACTTCGAGACGCCGCGGAGCTCAATCAAGGTCGAGGCCTGCGGCTGCGAGCGCGTGGGCGATCACGTCGTCTTCGGCGTGCGCGGGCATCGTGACGGCGAGGCGGTCGTCTTCGTCCATGGCCCGCTGGATGGCGAACTCGGCGCCGGAGTTCCGGGCCCAGGCGCGTCGCGCCAACCCGTTGGCGACGTCCCAGTTCAGCATCGACTCGGCCCGATCGGCGGCCGCCGACGTCCCGTCCAGGACGAGCCCGAAGCCGCCGTTCATCACCCGGCCCCAGCCGACCCCGCCGCCGTTGTGCAGGGACACCCAGGTGGCCCCGCGCATGGCGTCGCCCACGAAGTTGTGGACGGCCATGTCCGCCAGAAATCGGGACCCGTCGCGGATGTTGGCGGTCTCGCGCCAGGGGGAGTCGGTGCCGCTCACGTCGTGGTGGTCGCGGCCCAGGACGACGGGCGCGGTGATGGTCCCGGCGGCGACCGCTTCGTTGAACGCGGCGGCGATCTTCCGTCGCCCGGCGTGGTCGGCGTAGAGGATGCGGGCCTGGGACCCGACGACCATCTCGTTGGCACCCGCCTGCTCGATCCACAGCTTGTTGTCGAGCATCTGCTGCCGGATCTCGGCCGGCGCGGACGCGGCCTGCTCGCCGATGACGCCCGCGGCGATGGCGTCCGACCGGCGCAGGTCCGCGGGGTCGCAGCTGGTACACACCCAGCGGAACGGCCCGAACCCGTAGTCGAAGCAGATCGGGCCCATGATGTCCTCGACGTACGACGGATAGCGGAACTCGCCGTCCGTCCCCGCCACGTCCGCGCCCGCGGCCTCGGCCTGCACCAGGAAGGCGTTGCCGTAGTCCCAGAAGTGCATGCCCTGGTCGGCCATCGTGTTGACGGCCGTCACGTGCCTGCGGAGCGACGCGTACACCTGCTCCTTGAAGCCCGCGGGGTCTGCGGTCATGGCGGTCCGCGCGTCCTCGAAGGACATGCCCGCGGGGTAGTAGCCGCCGCCGAAGGGGTTGTGCAGCGACGTCTGGTCCGAGCCGAGCTCCACGGGGAAGCCCGCGGCGGCCATGCGCTCCCACAGGTCCACGACATTGCCCAGGTAGCCCAGCGAGAGCGCCTCCTTGGCCTTGCGGGCCCGCTCGATGCGGCGCAGGACGTCGTCCAGGTCGTCGGACGTCTCCTGCACCCAGCCCTGCTCGTGCCGCTTCTTGAGGGCGACGGGGTTCACTTCGGCCACCACGCCGATGGCCCCGGCGATGACCGCCGCCTTGGCCTGCGCGCCGGACATGCCGCCGAGTCCGGAGGTGACGAACACGGTGCCGCCCAGGCCCTCGTCGCCCGTGCCGAGGTAGAGGCGGCCGGCGTTCAGGAGCGTGATCGTGGTCCCGTGCACGATGCCCTGGGGGCCGATGTACATGAAGGAGCCGGCGGTCATCTGGCCGTACTGCGTGACGCCCAGGGCGTTGAACTTGTCGAACTCCTGGAGCGTCGTGTACTCGGGGATGACCATGCCGTTGGTGAGCACGACGCGGGGCGAGTCGGGCGACGACGGGAACAGCCCCAGCGGGTGCCCCGAGTAGAGGACGAGGGTCTGCTCGTCGGTCATGCGCGCCAGGTACTGCATCGTGAGCAGGTACTGCGCCCAGTTCTGGAAGACGCTGCCGTTGCCACCGTAGGTGACGAGCTCGTACGGGTGCTGGGCGACGCGCGGATCCAGGTTGTTCTGGATCATCCCCATGACGGACGCGGCCTGGACGGACCGCGCGCCGTACGCGTCCGGCGGGCGCATGTGCATGGGGTACGTCGGCCGAAACCGGTGCATGTAGATGTGCCCGTGCTCGGCGAGCTCGGCGGCGAACTCCGGCGCGAGGTCCGCGTGGCGCTCGGGGCCGAAGTAGCGCAGCGCGTTTCGGAGGGCCAGACCACGCTCCGACGGCGACAGGGGCGCGCTCCGCCTGGGGGCGCGATCGACGGAAGGATCGGCCTCCGGGAGGTCCGGAAGCCCGCCGGGGATGCCGCCGCGGAGGGCCGCCTGGAAGTCGATCACAGCTGGATCCTCAGGTGGACAGCAACAAAGGAGCGCAAGCGCCCCGGGCGCGCGCAACGGAGCGTAGCGAAGTGGAGGAAGAGGGGGCAGAGCGGGGCCCCCGGCGAGGAATCGGCGGATGCGAAGCGAGCCGGTTCCTCGTTGGGGTGCATCAGTCCTGGGTCATGTCGACGAGGACGGCCTTGATGCGCTGGCGGGAGTCGAGCAAGGCGGCGTCCGCGTGCTGGAGGATCAGCGCCGCGATCTCGCCCCGGAGCTGGGCGCCGCGCGGGCCGCTCAGGACCCCGGACTGATCGAGCACCGTCGCGACCTCGGACGGGATGGGCACGCGCAGCGACGCGCCGTCGTTGTCTTCTCGGATCAGCCGACTGATGTAGCCCGAGACGGACTCGCCGCTCGCCTTGGCCAGCGACAGCTCGGTGTCTCCGATCGTGATGTTGACGCGCTTCTTGTGGCTGGAGTCGTTCACGGCACCCCCGTGTGTATGGGTGCGGAACTATAGCGACGCGGGTCGAGTCAGTCGTCCAGGGTGATCTGGAATGTGTTCGCGACGACGAAGTTCTCGCCGCCGACCTGGCCGGTCGCGGAGACGGTCAGCGTGTAGAGCCCGGGCGGGAACGGCTCGCCGGGGGGCATGCCGGTGTCCGACGGGCCGGTCCAGTTGCGGCCGGTCCACTCGAAGTTCCGGGCCGTCGCCGCCGCGGGGATGCTGCGCGGGGTGCGGTCGGGCCCGGCGCACAGGCCCTCGTCGCACACGCAGTAGACCTGCCCGCCGCCCTGCAGGCGCTCGAACACCACCAAGCCGGTCTCGTCCGGTTGCCCGCAGTTGCCCGCGTCCTGAGGGAACGGGACCACGTCGTCGATCGGCCGCTCGACGATGACCGTGTACGGGATCTGGATGCCCGCGGCGGCGGCCTCCACCGAGGTCAGGCCGTCCTGGGCGTCCATGCGGATGCACGCCCCCGGGAGCGTCGAGGTGCCGCCGACGTCGAGGCACATGCCGGTGAGATCCACCGCGTCGTCGTCGTCGCTGAGCGCGTCGTCGTCGTCGTCGAGGCCGGGGACCACGTCGGGGTCGCCCTGCAGGCCGGCGGTGCAGCCGAGGAGGAGGAGGCAGAGCGGAGCGACGCGGGTCACGAGCGGACCCTAGCCGACGGAGGTCAGCGGAGCCCGTCGATCCAGACCGTGGCTTCCCCCCACAGGGTGTCGATCTTCACCGGGATCCAGTCCTCGTCGTTCGGCTCGCCGAGGGCCCGATGATGATCCATCAGGACGGTCCCCGCGACGCGGCCCTCGGGGCCGTCGAGCAGGGGCGTGCCCTCGAGCAGGACGGCCGCCGACGGGGAGAGCACGCTGCCGAAGCCCACGCCGCCGCACCGCCCGCAGCCCGAGCGCTGCTGGACGACCTCGTCTTCGTGGACCCACCCGTCCACGGCCACGCCGCCGCGGGCGACGTACACCCGCGCCCAGTCCCCCCAGCGCTCGAGCAGCTCGCTGCCGTCGAAGAAGCAAGAGCCGTAGTAGTCGGGGGGGAGCTCGCGGTTCGGATCCACGGTGGCCAGCACGGCGCCGTCGGGGGCGTCGAGGATCCGGGCGTCCCAGCGGAGGTGCAGCTCGTCGCCGAAGCGGAAGTCCTCCCAGTCCACGTCGCGGGGGTCGTAGATCGTCCCCACCGCGTCGGCGTCGACCCACGCCTCGACGTCGAAGAAGCGGTCCTCCACGCCGATGAGGAGGGTGCCCGCCTCCTCGTCCACGCCGCGGATCTCGACGGGGCCGCCCGCGGCGAACTCCACCCCCTCGCCGTCGTCCCCGCGGTGCCCGTCGTAGGTGGCCCCGCCGCCGGCCTGATGGCGCATGACGTCGTGCAGATCTTCGCGGTCGGGCGACAGCAGCAAGCGCACGGTCGGGCTGTCCGCGACCATCACGATCTCGCCGTCGACCTCCTGGGCGCGCGGCGCCGGACCGTCGTCGCCCCACCGGGAGAAGCCGACCGCTCCCCAGTCGTAGGGCACGGTCCGGGCGGCCAAGAGCGGGCCGTCGAGCCCGAGGCGCGTCTCCCCGAGGTCCCGCACGGCCACGCGACCGAGGTCCGCCCGCACGTCCTCCTCGAGCAGGGCCTCGACGCTCCCCGAGGCCGGGACGGGCGCCCCGTCCGCGACGCAGCCGGACAGAAGGAGACAGACGACGAGAGGACACGTGAGAGAGGACTTCATGAGGCTCCGGACCCCGGCACGCGACCGTTGTTCCCCGCGTGCGCCACTCCTCGGCCGGACGGCGCATCTCCCCGAGTACTGGCCCGGAAAGGCGCCACTACTCGGCCGGATGGCGCATCTCCCCGAGTACTGGCCCGGAAAGGCGCCACTACTCGGCCGGACGGCGCATCTCCCCGAGTACTGGCCCGGAAAGGCGCCACTACTCGGCCGGACGGC
>Ga0209992_10000360_pt1 | contig 61562 bp, 47 predicted proteins | sample 2SBtaG_2_FD_182564 | JGI IMG/M metagenome (GOLD analysis project Ga0209992, IMG submission 182564) | Deep subsurface microbial communities from Kolumbo volcano to uncover new lineages of life (NeLLi) - 2SBTROV12_ACTIVE470 metaG (SPAdes)... | ecosystem: Environmental > Aquatic > Marine >... | reverse complement strand
GGTGTGACTTCCATCGAAGTGGAGGTCGTGGCTCAGCCACGGGTGAACAATTGTTCAGACTCGGTCCATTCCGCAATGGGACCTTGGTCGTAGGACCTTTGGGTCAGGTCATAGGACCTTTGGGTCAGGTCATAGGACCTTCGGGTCGCCCGAAGAGATTGCGGGTCAGCCGATCCACGAACCCCTGCGTACCCGCCAATAGCCGCCGAGGAGCAGTACGAGGAGTCCGGCGAAGACCATCCACACGATGAAGCCGCTCGACTCGGCACCGCCAGCGTCGGCGGGCCCTGCGGCGGTGGCCGTGTCGGACCCATCGCCCGGCAGGGTGTTGCCGCTCTGGTTCGCAGCGTGGTCGACGAGCGCCCCGAGGTCACCGTCGTCATCTCCTGGCTCGTCGGCAGCGCTCAGCGTCTGGGCGTCACCGGCGTCGCCGGCGCCGAGGGAAGCGTCCTGGTCGGCGAGGGTCGAGACAGGAGCAGTGGTGGAAGGCAGGGTGGTGGCTGCGGGTGTGTCGCTGCCCGAAGGGGCCGAGGTCTGGGGCGTGGAGCCGGTCTGGTTGACCACCGTGCTCGGCGGGCTGCTGGTGGAGCTCTGCGGCGCCGTCGTGCTCACCGTGGTGACGGGCGCAGCGGTCGTGGTGGGCGACGTCGTCACGTCGAAGCTGGCGGTCAGCTGAAGATCGTTGTTGTCGATCGTCTTGCCCGTGACGACGACGCTGTAGGAGCCAGGTGCGTAGGTTCCCGAAAGGAGCAGCTCGATGCGGATTCCGCCGGCAGGGTCGGCAACGTAGCTCTCGCCTTCGATGACGTACTCCTCCGACTCGCTGCTCCGCACGTAGAACTGCACCGCGTCCCCGCCGGCGTAGCCGCCGCCGCTGAACACCATGGTGCTGCCCCAGGCGCCGTCACCGCTCACGTCGAGTTCGCCGAAGCCGATGGAGTAGTTGGCCTGAGCCGTTGCACCCTGGCTGGCGAAGAAGCCCACGAGAACGGCAGCGAGAAGAGTCGCAGTGGCACGAAGAGCACGCATGGCGGCCAGAGTACTCATATTGTCTCCACACATTCAATCACCCAACGTGAGAAAAAAATGCGGAGAGTGAGTGTCGGGGCACGTTGCTCACGACCGGCGTTGGGGTGCCGATGGGAGACCCGTCCGAGAGGAGCTCGGCCACCACGAGGAGAGAGACGAACGACGTGACCGTACGATATGGCGTTCTCGGTGCGGGGTGGGTGGGAACCGCCCGCCACGTTCCCTCGATCCTACGGGCCGACTCCGCCGAATTGGTCGCGGTGTACGACCGCAGCATGGATCGGGCCGCAGCGGGCGCACCCCAGGGTGTGCTGGCGACCGACGATCTCGACGCGTTCTACGCCGCTGGAGTCGACGCCGTGTCGATCTGCACGTCCCCCTGGGCCCACGCCGATCTCACGATCGATGCGTTCGAACGTGGGGCGCATGTTCTCTGCGAGAAACCAATGGCGATCGACAACGAGGCGGCGCTTTCGATGGTGGACGCTGCCGAGCGTCATCAGCGGATCCTCTGCATCGCCCACAACTTCCTGTGGTCCGACGCGATGAACAAGGCCCGCCGAGCGATCGCAAGGGCCGGTCCCGTGCGCTATGTCGCAGGCGTACAGCTGAGCAGCGAGGCCCGGCGACTCCCGACCTGGTACCAGGATCTCGACGGCGGTCTGCTCACCGACGAGATCCCGCACATGCTGTACATCCTCGACGACCTGCTCGGGCACGACCTTCAGGTGGAGAACGTGCGGGCCGACTGGGCCGGGCGCCAGCACGAACCGGAGAGCTGTGAGGTCTGGCTGCGCGGTCGCGAGGGTGCCGGGCAGATCACGATGGTCTTCGGCTCACCGGTGTCGGAATGGCACGTGACGACGGTGTGCGAACGCAACGTCGTCGATGTCGACCTGTTCCGTGACGTCCTCGTCACGACCGGTTCTGACGGTGCCCACACGGCCAAGGACGTGCTCGGCACGAGCATGCGGATGGCGGCCCGCCATCTTGGAGGTTTCGCCGCCGCTGGGGCCCGGTTGGCGCGCAAGAAGCAGTACTGGGGTCACGACGGGCTCGTCCAGGCGTTCGTCGACGCGGTCGTCGCCGGCGGTCCCAGCCCCGTGCCCCCCGAACGAGCACTCGGCGTGATGCGCACGGCGCAGGCTATCGTCGCCGGCCTCGCGAGCTGTCGCTGACGAGCGCAGGCTCGGCTCGTGTGGCCTCTGGGCCATAACGAGCGTCGGCCGCACGCCCCGGGCGGGGGGCGTGCGGCCCTATTGCTCACTCGGCCCGGTCAGCCTCTCGGCGCTTGGCCCAGCGATTCAGGTAGACGAGGGCGCTGCCACCGAGGGCCAGTGGGCCAAGAACGAGGAGCGCCTCGTCCCAACCCAGCAAGCCATCGTGGGCGAGCATCGTCTCGATCAGCGTGAGCGTCTGCACGACAGACAGCTCACCACGTCACGAGAGAGCCGTGGCTCATGGTGGCCAGATTCCGGTGATGTGGGTCGTGCTGCCCGGGAACACCGTCACCGACTGACACGGCGGGGTGAACCCGTTCGCCTCGCCGAAGCAGACGTCGTAGTCGCCACCCGGAATGTCTGTCCACATGCCCCAGTCGTCGCGTGGCACGAGGTCGACCAGGATGGTGGATGCCGCCGCGGGTGAGGTGTCGACACGAAGGGCGCCGAGCTGGGTGAACACCGCGCCCGTGGTGGTTGTGAGCCCGTCCACGATGGTGACCGTCTTGCAGCCCGGGGTCGAGAAGCCCGGCACGTCGCTGAAGCAGATCTCATGCTGCCCAGGCGACAGGCCGACCCACTGGAGGCCCCAGCTGTCGGCGACGTTGCCGTCGATGGTGATCTGGCTCGGGACCGCAGGTGCGGTCGTGAGACGCAGATAGCCCTCGTTGGTGGGCCCTGGCGCCGCCACGTTGGCGACAAAGGCACCGGTGACGTGGGTCGTCAAGCCCGCCACGACGTTCACCGGCTGGCATGGCGGAGCGTCCATCCCTGCGACGAGGCCCCAGCAGACGTCATAGGTGCCAGGTGCGACGTCGGTCCACAGGCCCCATGCGTTCGCCGGGACGCCGTCGATCGTGATCGTCGACGGAACCGGCGGCGACGTGTCGACCCGAAGAACGCCGTTCTGCTGGTAGGCGCCGTCGACCACGGTCGTGAGGCCGGAGTTGACGGTCACGTTCTGGCAGGCCGGGGTCGTGAAGCCCGCGATGTCCTGGAAACAGACCTCGTGGTCGCCCACGCCGATCTTCATCCACTCGAGCGACCATGTGTCGCGCGGGATGCCATCCACGATGACCTGCGCAGGCAGAGCCGGCGTCGTCGTCACCCGCAGCATGCCGGTGTCGGTGTCGAGCGCCAGCAGGTCGTTCTGGGTCGCGGAGTGCGTCCGCAGCAGGCCCCACATGCCCGACTCCTGGAACGGCATGCGCCGGTCGTACATGAGGTAGTCGGCGCCGCCGCTCACCCCTTGCCCGGCACCGCCCACGAGGTGCGCGTCGAACATCTCACCGTCGAGGGTTGCCTTCGAGGACAAGTTGGTGGAATCGGGATGACTGGTCTCCCAGGGGAAACGATGGCCGTCGATGTGCCACACGTGGCTGCCCCGTGCGTGGCCCACTCCGACCCGGTAGCGCACATCGTCGCCGACGTAGGCCCGAAGCAGGGTGGCCGGATCTCCGAAGAAGTCAGAGTCGAAAACTTTGGACTCGTCGGGGTTGAGATCCAACCGACCGTTGAGGGCGAGGCTCCGGAAGGGATCGCCCTGGTAGTTGAAGCCGGTGAACCCCTCGACGGCCGTCGGGTACGGCATGGTGTCCTGGCCAATCCGTTCGTCGTCTTCGTGGAACAGCACCACCTGCTCCCGGAAACCGCCGCCGGCGGCGAGGAGCACGTCGGCAGTGGGACCGCTGGTCACCGGAGCGCCCGTGTTGGGGTTCCGCCACGTGGCACCGGCCGGCTCCACGACGAGTACGCCGTAGGCACCCAAGCGCTGATGGTCCGGGGTCGCCAGGTCGACGAACATCGACGAGCCGAGCTCCTGGTCGGCGTAGTACCGGTAGGCGCGGGTCTCGCCCGAGCCGAGGCTCGAGTCGAAGTTGAACCCGATGGCGCTGCCACCGCTGCCCTGAGGGTCACCGATGAGCTTGCCGAGGGTCAGGCCCGCCCGATCCGCAGCGAGGTCATTGGTGAGGTTGACCACCACGCAGTCGCCTGCATTGGCGCGGAGCACCAGCGGCACCGGATCCATCGAACCCGCCTCGATCGCCGGCTGATCGGCGGACAGGGCATACAGGATGCCTCCGTTGATCAGGTCGGTCTGGAGGTTGGTGGTCTGGAAGATCGACACATCGAACGTCTTGACCGGAGCAAGCGCCGGGCATACGTCGATCGCCGGTCCGGCTGCTGCCGGAGCACCTCCGGTGAACGTCTGCTGTGGGAAGCCTCCCGGGACGTTCGGTGGTGCCGCGACGTCGGGCAGAGGCTGGAGATCGCCTTGCAGCGTGTCGTGGACACGCAGCAGACCCCAGCCTCCCTGTTCGAGGTCGGTGGACACGCTGTTGTAGACGAGGAAGTCGCCTGCGATTCCGGCGTCTCCGCCTGCTCCGCCGTCGAGAACCACGTCCTCCCGCTCGGAGATACCGATGCTGATGGTGTCGTAGAGCGTCGCTCCAGGGAGGTTGCTCTCCTCCTGGAATCGGTGTCCCGTCACCTTGAACGTACCCTCGCGCTCCATGACGCCCAGGCCACGGATGACGACGTCATCGCCCACGTAGGCCCGGAAGATCGGAGTGATGGGGTCGCCGTTGGTCACCGAGCTGAACGGGAAGTCCGCATCGCGGTCGGCGAGTGGCTCGGACTTGAGGTTGAGCGAGGACACACCCTCCGGGTCGCCCGCTTTGATGGCCGCTTCGTTGTGGATCATGGCCACGAGCTCGCGGAAGGCACCCGACTGGCCGTGGCCCACGCTCGCCCCTGGGGGAGCATGGATGTCAGCGGTGGCGCCGCTGCGGATCTCGGCACCTGTCACCGGGTCGCGCCAGGTCGAGCCGGCCGGCTCGATGATCAGAGCACCGAACAGACCGCGACCCCAGTTGTTGAAGTCGACGTGGTCGTGGAAGAACACGGTGCCGTCGTCGACGTCGGCGTACCACTTGTACTGAACGAACTCGACGCCGACCTCTTCGCCGGCGGCGTGGTGGTTCACCAACGGAGCGTCGAGCGTGACGAGGTCGTTGTTGATCGCCACGATGTGACGGATCTCGGTGCACATCCGGTCGGTGTTGCTCGGTGACGCGACGGCCAAGCCGGTGCCCGGGTCACACATGCCCTCGCCGAGGCCGACGCCGATCGCAATGCCGACTCGCAGTCGGTTGGCATGGCTGACCTCGATCACGGTCGCCCCTGGGGTCACCGCCGCAACGAGCTGGCGATCCTCCAGCGAGAGCGGGCGAACACTCTGCTCGTAGGAGAAGCCGGTGATGACCCCGTCCGACGCCTGCGGGTCGAACTGGGTGAAGTGATTGTGGATGTTGACCTTGGCGTGGCCGCTGTGGTCGGCGTCGTTCTGGGTGCTCGTGAGCAAAAGATTCAGGCAGTCGCCCACGTTGGCCCTGATCACCAGCGGTTCCTCAGGGGCGAGGTTGGCCTCCACGGCCGCACGGTTCTCGTTGAGCACGAACAACATGCCATCGGGAACCGGGCTTCCGGCCACCACCTCGATGTCGGTGTCGATTGCGGTGATCGGATACTGGAGAACCCGCCGACCGGGGACGACCGTCGGGTCGACACACAGGCCGTCTGGGCGCGTTGCGCTGGCCTGAGCCCCCAACCACGGCGCACCGCCATGGCCGTTGGGGGCGAACGGTGGTCTCTTGGCCAGGTGCGGCTTGAAGGTGGGCCACGACAATCTGCCGTTGTTGAGGTTGAACACCACGGGAGATCTCGCCCCTGGCGTCGTCGAGGTGTAGTTGGGCCACACCGTGGTGTCGTCGGGCTCGCCGAGGATCAGCGGCTGGGTCAGGTCACCACCGGGGTAGTCGATGATCCAGTCCCAGACGGTGGCGTCCTCGTCGTCGAGGGTCACACCAGGCGGGGGAAGCTGGAGCGCCGCCCAGTCCTCGATCGCCATCTCGGTGTTGGTGTCGACCACGTCGACGGCCGCGAGGAGCGTCTTGCCCTCGACCACTTGGCCGATCAGGTCGAGCGAGGTACCGCTGGCCGCGATGGCCGGAGCCGTGTAGCCCGGGTCGGCGGGCATCTGGGCCAGATCGGGCTGAACGGTGTCGTGCACTCGCCAGAACGACCACATGCCGGCGACGTAGTGCTCACCGATGTGGCAGTGGAACAAGAAGTCGCCTGCAGCCTGCTGGCAGCCGCCCGCTCCGCACTCGTGCTCGAGGGTGAAGGTTTCGCCGGGGCCGGCCGCCTGGCTGTCGAGGCGCGTGCTCAGGGCATTCGGGGTGGGGACCTTCTGCAGGCCCTGTGCGAACTGGCCCGGCTCGAGATCCGGGTTCCGCCGCCAGCGGTCGCCGCCACCGTGGAGGTGATAGACGTGGAACATCTCGCTACCCGGATGACCGAGGCGGGTCTTGGTGGGCTCGCCGAGATATGACCGTGGGATCGGGGTCGAGGGATCGCCGTACGCGTAGGAGCTGTAGGCGAGCGACTTGTCGGGCGTGAGTCCGCCAAGGGCGAGCCGGTTCATGAAGGGCTCGCTCCGATAGTTGAGGGCGCGAGCTCCCGGGCGATAGACGCCGGTGACCGGATCGATCTCGGGAAGATCGTTGTTGAGCGAGTCGAGCACCGGGGTGTTCTCGTCGCCGACCTCGTGCATCATGATGACGAACTCGCGGAAGTCGATGCCGGTCGGGTCGACGATGATCGCCTCCCAGCCGCTCTCGAGCGCCTGGCCGGGGACTTCGGGATGGAAGTACTGCGACCCCGCCGGTTCGACCACGAGCATGCCGAACAGCCCGTGGGCCATCGTCTGCCGCATATCGATGTGGCTGTTGAATTGGTAGCTGCCCTCGGCGGTGGGATCGTTGGGAATCTGGAACGTGTAGCTGATCGTCTGGCCGAAGGTCGCACCGTTCGCCGGGTTGAAGCCGACTTCGCCCGGCGCGTTGTTGCGCGTGTAGGGGAGACCCTGGACGTTGAACGACGCAGGGACGTTGGTCATCTGGTTGGTGAAGTTGACCGTGAGGCAGTCGCCGACGTTGGCCCGGATGACCAGGGCCTGGATGGCGTCGTCGCGCAGGCCGGGCGTGACCGTCCCCGCCGTCTCCTGGGCGCGGACGTCAGCGATGCGGTTGTCGAGGACGTACATGTTGCCGAGCGGATCGTGGTCGCCCCACTGGTTGAGCGTGATGTCGACGTTGATCGCAGACACGTCATAGGACCGCTGCGTCGCCCCGATGGTGCAGCCGTTGCTGTCCTGAGCGGCGCCGACTGAGCCGGTGGGCGAAATCGGCGAGGGGAGAACCACGCCGCTCGCCGCAACGGCTGTGGCGATGAGGACCGGCGACAGCTTCACGCCACGCACAGCGCCGTTGGCGACGGCGAAGGTGAGAGCGAGAAGCGGGAGTGCGATGACGTGTCCGACAACCGCCTCGGTGAGCGCGTGCATGAGGACACCGCCGTCATCGGCGATGCCCGCACCGAGGGCCGCGTCGATGGTTCCGTGAAGTGGAATGGCCGGGATCATCATCAGGAGGAAGATCTCGGTGATGACAGCGGCGCGAGTCCAGGTTGCCAACGGACCCTGTACACGGAGGGCGCCGGCGATGTTGCTGCCGACACGGACCGCGACGAGGGCCAGCGGGAGCGCCAGGGCGCCGTCCCGCAGGAGATGCGGGAGGTGCTGACTGAAGGGCACGTCGGTGCGCACGGCGAACGCCGTGTGCAACCACTGCTGCCAAACGACGACGCTGAACGCCAGGATGAGCCCGGCGATCAACCACTCGCGCCGCTGCTGTCGCGCACTAGCCATGGGTGTGTCCTTCCCCACCCTCGAGGGCGAAGTCGATTTGGGTGTCCGCGTGGTCCCAGACGAGGAGGACGTCCTCGCCGGTCACGGACACGGGGATGTCGAAGCTGATGATCGTGGCGAATGCCTGGCCGGCATCGATCTGGGTTGCGGCGAAGATGCCGCCGAGGTTGGGAGCCCAGCGCTGGCCGTCGTTCGCGACGAGCGCGAAGTCGGCGGGGTTCACCTCAGCCGGGCCGTGGCCCGAGAAGTCGAGGTTGACCTGCAGCCGGTGGAAGCCCTCGTCAGGCGTCCCGGGCATCATGCTCTGCGGCATGGCGAAGCCCTGGCTGCCGGACAGTGCCGCGGCGACCTGGTCCGGGCCGTCCTCAGCCGCGTCAGCGGTCCCGGAGCCCTCGGAGCTCCCGCCCTCGCCGATCGATCCGTCCAGCGACGCGGAGCCGTCGGCGGGGCGGGTCGCATCTGCGGTGTGGTCGTGGGCCAGCCATTCGGGATAGGAGATCCACAAGGAGACGTTGCCGGCGCGAGCCTCGGTCTCGAGCCCGACCGCCGGGTCGGACGTCAGCCACCGGTATGCGAGCAAACCGGCCCCGATGGCCGCGATCATCACCGCGGTCGCGACGATGGCAGCCGCCACCCGGCGCTCCCGCCGTGGTTCGATCTCTGGGATTCCGGTCGCTGCCGGAGTCGGTGCGCGCGACGTCACTGATCACGCTCGCTGTTCGAAGTGCCCGCGCGGGCACGTTGCAAATCACTGGTCACCGAAGAACCGCCCTCTACGATGTGGACCGCTGACCACTCAAGAACACGAAGCTCAAGAAAACCTTTGAGGTTCGCTAACCGGGCCTTAAAGGTGCTGGACCGGCGCTATCGGATCGCGACGGCCAGCGATTCGCGGTTGCTGACCACGACGTCGAGCTCGTTGTCGTGGATCCAGCTGTTGACGGTTTCGGTGTCGAACCACGCCCATCGCCGCGGGATGATGACCACTCGCACGTCGGACGCCTCGAGGAGGCCGAGGGTGTGACGGTCGGGGAACGTCGGGTGGAAGATGTCGTTGGCCCTGCGGGCCCGTTCGACCTCGTCGCCGAAGTTGAGCCACCGCAGCGGCGACCCGTACACGACCTCGTCGTTGGTGAGCGCCTCGACCCACCAGCCCAGGGGAGCGTCGTTGAGCGAGGGGAGCGCGATCACGCCGCCTTCCTCGTCGACGATCATGTCAGCCACCTCGATCGCGACCACGAGGTCATCGGAGAGGATCGCGTAGAAGTCGCGCTGCTCCTCGAACCGTCCGAGCCCGACAGCCATCTGGTACACGACCACCGCCGCGAGGCCGCCGGCAGCCAGCAGGTACGCGACGCGCATTCTCCGCTTCTGGCCCTTCCATGGCTGGTCTGCGGTGAGGTTCTGCACCCACGGTCCGAGGGCCATCACGGCGAGTAGCGGAGCGAAGTAGAGATAGCGGCTCTCCTGGGTGAGCAGCAGCAGGTTGGCCAGTGCCACCCACAGAGCCGCCGTGAGGCGCCACGGGGCGCTGTGACGAGCCGACCACAGGAGGAACGGCGTCGCCACAGCGAGCGGGATGAGCACCTGCCACAGCGCGGGAAACTCGCCGTAGAGGTTGTCGAGGCGGCCCAGAACGTTGTTCCACGTGAGGTTGTCGAGCTCGGCGAACTCGTTGGGGTTGAGGATCACCGCTTCGACGAGGCGGATGTAGACCGGAGTCATCACCAGGCAGGGGAGCGCGATCCACCCCGCGAGAGTGAAGTGCGGCTTTCGCAGCGTGATGCGGCGCCGAGCGACGGTGTCCACTTCGACGATGCCGATGATGCCAAAGATCGCCACGACGGCGACGAAGTGTGAGGTGGCGAGCATGGCCAACAGGAGCAGGCCGAGTCGGATCGCGCTCCGCTTGGTCGGATCGTCGAGGAATCTGATTCCGGCCACCATCGTGAGGGGGAGTAGCCCCATCGCCAGCAGCTGAGGGAAGCCACCCCATGCCGCGGCCTCGCCGATGCTGCCGGCGGCCAGCAAGAGCAGAACGGGGAACAGCCGAAGTCCGTTGACCCCTGTCATTCGCAACGCCGCGTTGAGGCCGAGCGCGGGCGCGACCGCCGCGAGCGCCCCAACGAGGGCGACGCCGTTGACCACTCCCAGCCAGTTGGTCGCGATCTCCACGATGGCGGGCACCACGGGCGGATAGGTGATCGATGAGTCGCGCGGACTGTCTCCGAAGAGCGACTGAGCGAATGACAACCAGTTGCCCGAGTCGATCGTGGCAGGTGCGTCGCCGGCGGCCAGAACGAGAAAGCGCACGGTGGCCACGACGGCCGTTGCGACGAGAAGAGCGATCGTGGTGAGCGAAGGACGACGGATCTTCGCCCTCAGGGCGGCGAAGACCGACGAGAGGCTCGGCTGCGTGCCGACTCGAGGCTGGGGCGGCGAGCCGAGGCCCGGCTGATCGACCCGGCGGCCAGATCGCGGCGCCGCTGCCTGATCGGGAACGGCGCGCCGAATGAGGGGAACGGATGCACCCTGGGCGGCGTCGGTCACCCCCCCCTCGGGGTCCGCGATCCAGAGGCGACCGGGCGCTGCGCCGTCTGGGAGCTCGAGGGCTGCGGCGAGGACGCTGGACACCTCCTCGCGATCGGAGTGGAGCAGGCAGAAGTTCTCGGGCAGGTCCAATCCGAGCGCCTCGGAACTCGCGCGCCTGCGACTCTCGAGCGAAGGGACCTCTCGCGGTGGGGTCTGGACGGGCGCCGCTGGCCGCCGGTTGGACTTGCGACCCCGGTTGCGAGGCGGCTTTCCGGGCGGCAGAGCCGCCACAGGACCGCAGTTGCAGCCGAAATGGGAGCCGGTGCTGTCCAGCCAGTCGATGAGCGCCCTGTGCTGTCTCGGGCTGAGCGGTCGTCCTGCGAGATCGCTCACCCCTTCGGGAGATCGGTGATCGACCGAGCCGTCTGAACCGTTCGTCTGCCCACGGTTGGTGCGCCACCCGCGCGCTCCGTTGGCGGCCGCGGGGGCCGACCGGAAGCGCGACGCGGGCGGCTGTGTGCTCATGAGCCTGCCAGGTGGGCGCTCTTCAGAACGGCGCCGGTCCCGGAGCTCGTGGTGGCCCACGACGTACGCTCGGCTTCGCGGCGTGCTGCTGCGCCGAGCCGCTGACGCAGCTCGTCATCGTCGAGGAGCTGTTGTAGAGCGTCGCGAAGTGCGCCGACGTCGTCGGGAGGTACCAACAGGCCGGTCTCGCCGTGACGAACCATCTCGGCGTTGGCGGCAATGTCCGACACGACGACGGCACAGCCGGCCGCCATCGCTTCGAGAATCGCGAGCGAGCGTCCCTCGGTGGTCGAGGTCCTGACGAAGATCTCGCTCGTGTTGAGGACATCTTGCGGGTCGGAGAGGTGGCCGAGTACCCGAATTCGCCGGTCGGCCCGAGCCCGCATCTCGATCTCATCGGCGAGCGGACCCGCCCCCGCGACGAGAATCTCGACCTCTGGCTCGTCGATGGCTGCCACTGCGTCGAGAAGCTCGAGCGGTGCCTTGTTTGCGATGAGGCGCCCCACGAAGGCGATGCGCAGTGCGCCGCCGTCCGTCGCAGCCGGGCTGAAGCGCTCTGCGTCGACACCGTTGACCACTACATCGATCGAGGAGGGGTCGACGCCGAGGGTCACGACGTGGTCTCTCACGGCGTCGGAGACGGCGATGACGCGCGTCGAGCGGCGGAGAATGAAGCGACCGACCGTCTTCTCGTACAGACCGGCCATCCGGCGGGTGCGCTCGGGCAGCGCGTCGAGGCCCGAGAGATGACATGTGGTCACGAGGGGGACTCGTCGCACGCTCGCCAGAATCGCCCCCACGAGCGAGCCGACGAAGTGAATGCTCGACGCGTGCACCACGTCGGGGCGAGAGCGGCGCCACGCCCGCCACGCCGAGACGGGGAGCCCCGGTGCCATGGAGAACTGTCCGCCGATGAGGCGCGACAGGTCGAATCCTCGCGAGCGCAGCACGCGGACTTGCCCGTCGTCGAGTGCCTCTTGCCTGCGGCCTGGGACCCCGCTGACCACGGTGATGTCGAACTCCTCGGACGCGGCCAAGCGTTCGTACACCTCGGCCGAGACGATTTCTGCACCACCTCCCATCGGCGGCTGGTAGTAGTCGCAGAAGGCCAGGACGCGAGTCACGACGTCGTCGCGGTTGCGAGCTCCAGAGCGGCTTTGGTGCGGCCGACGCCGTAGGCGGCTTGACGGCGCAGGAGCCAGTACAGGAAGGCGCTTGTGAGCCAGATCGCGCCGCTCAGGATCATGGCCTGGGCCAGACCGGCCAGGGCCAGGCTGTTCTCCCACGAGTCACCGCCTCCGATCCAGGTCGCGAACAGCACCGCATTGATGCCGATCCCGGCGAGCAGCATTGCACCACCGGCGGCCATCACCTTGAGGCGGGTCTTGTGGTGGGTGAGCGGCGTCGCCGGTAGCGCCCTGAGTGGGCTGGCGACACGCAACACCATGTACGCGACGAGCAGCAGCGACGCCATCACGAGCGCGATCGGCGCGAAGAAGACCGGCTGCCAGCTGGCTTCGCCGATGTCGAGACCGCTCGGTTGGGCCAGGGACGCCGTCGTGAGACCCAACCCGAGGATCGCCATGAGCACGCCGGGCCACAGCAGGGCCATGCGAGGTGCGAGGAGCGTGAGGAGCTTGAGGTGCCGCAGGCCGTCCTCGAGGGTGTTGAGCTTGGACTCGCCCACCCGCGGGCGGTAGGGAAGGCGGGTCTCCTCGATCCTGTACTTGGCGAGAGACGCCTGGAAGAGCATCTCGGAGGCGAACTCCATGCCGTCGCCCTGCAGATGCAGATCCCGAATGCGGCCGATGTTGAAGGCGCGGTATCCGGACTGGCTGTCGCGAACCGTGACCTCACCCTTGGTCACGCGCCGCAGCATGAAGCTCAGGACTGGCGTGCCGAGGATCCGGTGGAGGAACGGCATCGAGTCGCGGTTGATGCCGTCGAGACGGCAGGCCATCGAGAGATCGGCACCGCCTTCGACGAGGCGCACCAGGTCGCCGAGGTTGGGCAGGTCGTAGGTGAGGTCGGCGTCTGCCATGACACCGATCTCGCCATGGGCCTCGGCGATGCCCCGGCGAAGCGCTGCGCCGTATCCGCGGCGGTCTTCGGCCACCACGCGTGCGCCCGCCTGGAGAGCCAGCGCGACCGACCGGTCGGTCGAACCGTTGTCGACCACGACCACCTCACCGACATAGCCGCCGGCCTCGAGGCCCTGCCAGGCCTCGGCGATCGTCTGGCTGATCGACTCCTCCTCGTTGAGGCAGGGCAGGATCACAGACACCAGGGGTGTCGGCTGGGGTGTCTCCTCCGACGGAACGCTGTTCACGTCAAGCTCCTTCATCGGACGCCTCGGCGGCGTTGATCAGTTGTCTCAGCCGGACGCCGTCGCTGTGGACGGACCCGTCTGAGTCGGGGGGAAGGACGTGGGCCCAAGCGCTGAGCTCGAACCCGTGTCCCGTCGGGGGCGGACCGTCGATCGCCAACCGCACTGCGCGGCGCTCGAATGGCTCGAAGCGGCGACCGATTTCGAACGAACGGGCGTCGGGGAGCTCCCAGGGAGCCGGATCGCCCGGGGCGGCCATGAGCCACCACATGAGACCCTCGACCGGTTGGTCGGAGAGGTTCTGGAGTTCGACCGTTGCGACGGCGTTGGCGAGGTCGTCTGTATCCAACTCGATGGACACGATGGCCAGTGCGCCGCTCGGAAGAACATCGCGACGGATCGACTCGGGGGGCTCGGAGATCGTCATGCGATCGCCGAGGAGGATCTGGTCGAGGAGTGTCTCGCCCTCCCAGAGCTCCACCCTCACGGCATAGGTGCCGGCGTGGAGGGGGAGCATGCGGTCGAATCCGACCGAGATTTGTGAGCCCTCGAGCGGCGCCGCTTCCTCGACGAAGGTCGCTGCGGCAGCGCTGGACCACCAGGGTTGGCCCGTCACGTCGCTGAGGAGGTCGACCTTGACGAGTACTGGTCCCGATGCGGTGCCGTTGACCACGCCAGCGATGCGGGCGAAGTCGCCTCCGTCGAGGTCGAGCGTGGCGACGTCGATCCTGTGCTGGCCGTGGTTGATCACCCTCGACACGGCTGCGCTCTCGAGGAACTCTACGGCCTCTGCCGCCTGGATCTGGATGACGCGGCCGTCCTCGCCGTCGACCCGGGCCCAGGCGGTGACTTCGTACCAGCCGGAGGGGACCGCAACCGGCTGGTGCCAGCTGAGGGCCTCGGCCTCGCCGCTGCGGAGATCGATGCTATGAGCGCTGAGCTCGGCCACCCGCCGGCTCCAGGCGTCGCCTTCGCCGAACTGGCCGACGGTCAGCCACACCTCGATCTCGTGGCGCAGAGCGTCGCGATTGGACAGGGACACCGCTGCGGTGAGCTGGCCCTCTTCGTCGACGACGACGTCGCCGAGAGCCATCTCCACCGTCTCCACCGCTTCCTCGGCGCCCGTGACCACGAGCGCGGTGACGCTCGCGATGACGAAGACCAAGCCTGCGACGATGGCGACGCGGCGCCGACGTGTGCCGGTCGCCATTGCGGCCTACCCGGCCGTCTGCGCTACTCGCTCCTGTCGCCGTCGTGCAAGCACGAGCAGCAGGCTTCCGAGCGCCGCAGCTGAGGTTCCGCCGACAATCCATGGCATGGGTGAGCTGCCGGTGCGGGCCAGCGAACCGTCGGCCTCTGAGCCTCCGAGAATTCGCTGCGCGCCGTCTGTGGCAACGCCTCTCGCCATGATGTGACCTTCACCACTGAAGTCCGCGGGCACCTCGAGGGTCACCGTGAAGCTGCCGTCGTCGCGGACGGTCACGCTCACGAGTTCGGTCTCGGTGCCGGCCCCCGTGTCGACGAGGATGAAGACCACATCGCTGCCGGGCTCGAACCCTTCGCCACTGACGGTGGCTGGGTTGCCAGGTGTCAGAGGTGAGGGAGTCACCGACAGTGGGTCGCTGCTCGTCGAGTAGGTCTGGGCCGCAGCCATACCGAACATGGCCAACCAGAAAGCGATGGTGGCCAGCACGAACTGCCGAGTGCGGGTTGAGCTCTTGGCGGTTGTGGGGGTTGTCATCGCTTTTTGTTCCTTGGTCTCGCTCAGTGAGGTCATGGACGCTGATCCACCTCGTGAAAAGTCACAGAAAGTGACTGTAACGCTCGATTGTGTGTTTGTAAAACACCATTTAGGAATTGCGTGGAGAAGCTTCGAACCGGGGCCCGGTGCCCCCGAAAAAAGGGGGGCACCGGGCCGGTGGTTCAGTGGGTCACCCCGGGGGTCACCCAAGTGCGTCATCAGGGCCACACCCCTGTGATGACGGTGTTGGCTCCGGCAAGGACCGTCGCCATCTGACAGGCCGGCGTGTGGAGGTCGACCTCGGTGAAGCAGACCTCGTAGAGGCCAGGCTCAAAGTCGGTCCACAGGCCCCACGCGTTGCTCGGGACGCCGTTGACGTGGATCGTCGAGGCCTTCGCCGGCGAGGTCACCACCTGCAGCGTGCCGCGGGCGACGAAGTCACCCTGCACCGTGGTGGTGGCCCCTGCCACGACCGTGACCTCCTCGCAGTCCGGGGTGCTGAAGCCCTGGACGTCGGTGAAGCACACCTCGTGGAGGCCAGGCGCCACCTTGAGCCAGTTGAGGCCCCAACTGTCCGCCGGGATGCCATCGACGATGATCTGACTGGGCAGTGCAGGGCTCGTGGTCACCCGCAGGAAACCGTGGCCGGTCGGGCCAATGGCTGCGACGTTGGCAACATAGTTGCCGGTCACCAGCACCGGAACGCCAGCCAGGATGTCCACGGGCTCACACGGCGGAGCGTCGAACCCGGCGACCGGGCCGTAGCACACCGTGAAGTTGCCCTCGGGCAGGTGAGTCCACACACCCCAGTCGTTCATCGGATCACCGTCGAGGGTGATCGTCGCCGGGAGGGGCGGGTTGGTCTGGACCTGCAGCCAACCGCGGTTGCCGTATGCGCCATCGATGGTGGTCGTCAGACCCGCCGTGATCGTCACGATCTGGCAGGCCGGAGTCTCCAGCGCCTCGATGTCGGTGAAGCAGACCGTGTGGTCGCCTTCGGGCAGCTCTGGCCAGGTGAGGCCCCACGTGTCGGCGGGGAACCCGTCGACAGTGATCTGGGCCGGCACGGCCGGAGTGGTGGTCACCCTGAGGAAGCCCGTTGCGGGCGGTGTCGAGATGTCGATGTCTCCATCGGAGAATCGAAGTGTCTCGATGTTGAACAGGGTGTCACGGCCTTCTGCGATGCCGTTGTCGCCGTTGGCGTCCAGCGGGCACACGTCGAGTCGTAGCGGATCACCACAGCCCCTGACGTGGTCGACCACGTAGCGGTCGGCCAGGGCGATGATGTTGTAGTCCGCAGCCGGGCCCGCGTAGACCGCCACGTCGACGTCGGTGTGCACCAGCGCCGGTGGGGTCTCGAGGGTTCGGACGATGTCGACATCGCCTGGGTTGTACAGGCCGGCGAAGATGTCGGCCTGCAGGTCCCGTGCATCGGTCACCTGCTTGCGAGCACCCGGGCCGCCGAGCGGATCTGGTGCATCGAGCACGGCGGTGATGAACCGGTCGCCGTCGATGATGTCGTCGGAGCCGCGGCCCTCGATGATGTCGCTGCCGGCACCGCCGAGGAGGATGTTGCCGTCCTCCCAGACGGAGGTCCCCGGTGCGAACAGGTCTTCGAGGTTGGCGATCCGTGCGATGCCGTCGGCCAGCAGGCGGTGATCACCCTCGAGCGGGTCATTCAACGGGCTGCAGGTGAACGGAACCGGACACGGGTCGACGTTGCCGTTGCCGCGGTGGTCACCGTGGATCTCGTCGTCACCATCGTGACCGGACACCGCCTCGACGAAGTCGTAGCGGTTCTCCAGCACCTCGATGTGTGGCGGAACGACGCCTGCTGTGCGCTCCAGGTCGACCCACGTGCCTCCGAGGCCTTGGGTGATCACCCAGTCGAAGCCAGGACCGCCCTCGTACCCGTCGACGCCCGTGGCGTGGATGAGGATGTCATCGCCGCCCTCGGAGTCGTAGTCATCGTTGCCGCCACCAGAGTTGATGACGTCGTGACCATCGGTCCCGAGCGGGTTGTTCTGGGTCGGTGCACCGTGGTCGCCGGCCAGGAAGTCGGCTTGATCGCCGCCCTGGATCCAGTCGTCGCCACTGTCGCCGAAGATGACGTCGAAGCTGTCGCCGCCGATCAGGATGTCGTTGCCCTCCGAGGACAGGATCTCACCCGGATCGGAACCGATCACGACCATGTCGTGGCCCGTACCGCCTTGGAGGAGGTCGAAGCCAGGACCGCCGTGGATGGCGTCGTTACCCGGGCCACCCTTGAGGTCGTCGTCGCCGAACCGGTCGGTGAGGATGTCGTTGCCCTCACCACCCACGACGGCGTCGTTGCCTCCGCCGCCTTCGAGGCGGTCGTCGCCGTCGTTGCCCTTCACGGTGTCGTCACCGTCGCCCGACTCGATGTCGTCGGCGATGGGACGGCCGTAGAACAGCGCGTGATCGGCGTCGGGGTAGCGGACCGTGCCGTCCGGCTCCTTGACCAGCAGCGCGGTCTCGTCGTAGGCCGTCGACGGGTCGTCCACGAGCGGATCAAGAATGCCGCCGGGGTTCACGACGTTCATGTCGAACGTGAACGACGGGACGCTGAACACGTCCGCCGGGAGCATCGTTGCGGAGGTGTTCCGCTCGATGAGCTCGGAGAAGCTGTTGCCCTCGAGGGCCTGCAGCAGGTTGGTGCCGGCGAGACGGTGCAGGTAGTAGAACCGGTCACCGTTTTGCAGGTTCTCCATCTGCAGCTCGAAGACGAAGTTGTGGGTGGTACCCAGCATGCCGCCGAAGATCTCCGGCTTCTCTGCCAGACCGCCGACCCACAGATCGACGTTCTCCATACCGCCCAGGTCCACGTCGTACGGAGCCAGGCCCCAGAGGAACTCCGTGGAGTCCACCGGGTGGCTCGGGTGCAGTGGCTGGTTCAGGATGATGTCGGCAGCCTCGCGGCGGCTCGACATGGTCCCGGCACCACTGCCGTCGTCGTGGCTGGTGATGAGCGGATGCGTGCCGTAGGCAGCGATGAAGTTGGCGAGGCTCTCCGGGGTGCGGAGAGCGAAGCTGTAGTCCATCCAGCTGTCGTACGGAGACAGGCTCGGGTTGGAGTTCGTCAGGACGAAGAACTCGCGACGGGCCTGGTTGAGCGGCGGCAGACCGGCGTCACGGCCACGGGCGAGGTTGGTCGCACCGAGGTCGAGGGGCAGGCCGACGAGGTCGTTACGGAGGGCTTCCGTGATGAACTCATCGATCTGCTGACCGGTCTGGGCCGTTGCACCAGCGAGGATGCCGCCCGCCCACTCATCGGGGTTGGCGCCGACCGCCGGGTTCGAGAACGCCGGCGGGTTGAGGAACGCATCCTTCAGGAACAGGTGATGCTCGCTGCCCGTGCCCGTGTTGTAGACGTCCACCGTCTCGGTGAGCATCGAGTGGCCGAAGCGGTACACGGCGTGTGCGAACTCGGCGAAGATCGCCGAGTTGATCGTCGTGTCGTACCCGATGAACTCGTTGACGAAGGGCTGGACCTTGCGAGCGAACTCCTCGAACGCGAGGTGCTGATACTGCATCTCGGTCGCGAACTTCGCCGCCTGGAACAGACGCTCACCGTTCCACACGCCCGGGCTGATCTCCCAGTCCGTGAGCAGGTGCGGGTAGGTGGCGGTGACCTGATCCTTGATGTGCTGCACGAGACGGTTGTGCTCGCTGTGGAACACGTGGTGCACGGCCGAGAGCGCGATGTTCTCGTTCACGCGACCGTCGCCCGCCTGGAAGTGGGCGCCGAGCATCTCATCGTCGTAGGTGCAGGGATCGTTGTCGTCGCCGAAGAGGCCCTCTGGACCGAGGTCCAGGTCGGGGGTCTGGTCGACGATCGGACCGAGCGGCACCGGCTGGCAGGTCCCCGGCACCGCGTGATGTGCGATATCGATGAGGAACGCGTGACCGGTGGGAACGCTGTTGCCGGTGAGGGCGGGGAGGCCCTTCGGAAGAAGGACGCCGAGGCCGCCGTTGGCGAGCGGGTCACCCTCGAGAAGCGAGCCGTCGTCGAGGACGATCTGCGGGTAGCCGTTGAGTCCGGGGATGAACTTGCCGTACAGGTCGGTCGCGAGCAGCGGAATGCTCAGGACGTCCTGGTCGACGAGCTGGATGCCCAACAGGTCACGCGCCTGGATCTTGAGGTCGTCCCACGTGGCCATGCCCGAGCCGGACGCACCGGTGAGCAGACGGCCGGTCGCAACCGGATCGCCCGCACCGTTGAGCGCGTACTCACGGTTGAAGACCTGGTGCGACGGAGTCGACGTGTAGGTCTGCTGCTGGTCCACGAAGGGCGTGGTGAGGTTCACCGGATCGAACATGTCGTTCGTGGCCCGCGACATCAACATGAAGTTGGGCGCACCCGGGGTCGGGTCGAACAACGGGTCGTCCGCAGCGAGCGGCATGTAGACGATGTCGCCCGTCTTGGTCGTGATGTCCAGACCGTGGTCGAAGAACTGACCGAAGAAGGTGAACGTCGAGTTGAACGGGGCGGACAAGCCCTCGTCCGGCGCCGTGTTCGCGATGTAGAACGCGTCACAACGGCGCTCCTCGGAACTTCCCGGCGCGCCTGGGCAGAGACCGACCTCGAGGGGGTGGTCACCCTGGGTGCCATCACCGTTGAGGTCGCCCGCCAACGCGCCAGGGCCCGCAGCTGCAACAGCGGCGGGGTTGTTGGCGGTGGTGTCCACGATCAGGTTGGAGATGAGCCTCGGTGAGGCATCCTCCACCCATCCGGTGATCTGGGCGTAGCTCGTGGGATCGCCGGGATCGGGGAAGACGCCAGGACCGTTGAAGTCGTCGGCGGGAGCCACAGAAGCGATGTCAGCCGACTGGAAGACTGGGGCGGTCAGTCGGATGAACGTCTGATCTGCGGCGCCGAAACTCTCCTGGCCTGGCACCAAGTTGTTACAGATGCCGTTGACCGTTCTCAGGCCGAGCGACAGCTGTTCAAAGTTCGGGCCCGGTGGAATCTGGTTCGGACCGTTGCCGATCAGGGTTCCGCACGGATCGAGATCGGTCGCCGTGGCAGCGTGCTGCTCGGCGATCAGGATCTGCTGCATGATCAGGACCAGGTCGCCCTCTTCGAGGACGAATCCCGTGCCGATCGGACCAGCGCCCGCAGGCCCGTCGTCGTCGATCTGCCATGGGAACAGGCCGTTTGCGGCCGTGGCGGAGCCGAATGACGCCACGGGCAGTCCGCCCGCGACGAGGGCCAGCGCCAACAAGACGCTGGGCAAGCCCGCTCTGGAAAAACGCGAACGCTGCGCCCGTGGGCGCAACCTCCACCTACTTCGCTTGTTTGACAAGTCCACTGCTTTGTTTGCCCCTGTGCTCGTGCACGTTGTGCTGTGTGTCAATCGCGGGAGCCGTCCACAGCTCGGACGCGTGAGCCCATGTGGGCCCGCTCGTCCTTCCGCTTAAGGACGGTTTAAGGCGCGGACCTCAAGAAAACCTCCGGAGTATTTGTAGGGATACAAACACGGAGAGTAAGTTCATCTAGTACGTGAACTAGGTGAGGGCACCTCGATGGGCGTTGCGTACGCAACTCTGTTTGGACACTTTCGAATCGGAATCGGTGGTCGGGCCTTCACGGCGCGTGACCTCGGAGGAAAGAAGCCAAAGGAGCTGCTCGAGCTCCTTTTGATGGCGCGGGGCGCGCCAGTGGCCAAAGACGTCCTCGCCGATCGCTTGTGGCCCGAAGCGCTTCCGAAGAAGGTGCACGGCACCCTGGAGACCTATGTCTCTGGCTTGCGCAAGCGGCTGTTCGACGGCAGGGATACGGCCAGGCAGGTTCTGCAGACGGTCCCCGGCGCGTACCAATTCCATCTCGACGGGATGGATCTCGACGTCATCGAGTTCGACAAGCTGTTGTCGCGGGCCGACCGGGGCGGGGTGGATGCCCTCGAGTTCCGCCTTCAGGCCAATCGTGTGGCGGTCGGCGACCTTCTCGAGGACGCTCCAACGGCAGGGTGGGCCGTCGACGACCGCGAGCTGTATCGCGACCGGGTGACCCGCAACGCCGTGTTGGCAGCCGAAGAGCTGATCGCTCGTGGTGACTATGCGGAGGCACTGCGGCTCGCGGAGCGGGCCCTGTCGATTCGCAGCTACGCCGAAGAAGCGGTGCGCGCCCTGATGCTCGCCAACCACGGTCTCGGGCAGCCCGAGCTCGCACGGCAACTCTACGAACGCTTCTGCGAGCAGCTCGGCGATGAGCTCGGTCGCGACTGCACCACAGAGACGGCGGATCTCGCGGGCGCCATCGACGCCGGGGCGACGGTCGAGGAGCTCGCTGGTACGCCGTCCGAGCCGCCCCTGCGCCTGACCTCCACGCCCAGCGAGCGACGCGGCTCGCCTGCGATCCCCTTCGCCGGACGGGTGTCGGAGCTCAACACGATCCGCAGGACCATCGAGTGGTCCCGCAACCGCCACCTCGCTGTCGTGCTCGTGCGGGGACGTCCCGGCGTGGGGCGCACGACCTTTCTCGAAGCGGTGGCCGCCCAGACAGAAGGAGCCGTCGGCTTCGAGGCGATGTCTCGCGACACGAGGGAGCGGCCGGGTCTGCCCCTCGCAGGGGTGATTCAGAGCGCAGTGCGCGACTCCCATCGGGCGATCGAAGCCGAGCGCTACGCCTTGGCACCTCTCCTCTCGGGTGAGGCGGCAGTTCTCAGCATGCTCTGCGATCTTCTGGCTGCGGCAGGGCCCACTGTTCTGCTCATCGACGACTTCCAGTGGGCGGACCCCGCGACGGTGATGGCCCTGGAGTGGCTGCGACGCAACGCGGGCCATCTTCCTGTGACCGTGGTGGCCGCAGTGCGCGAGGGGCGCCCAGACCGTCACCGCACCCTCGATCTGCTGAGCGCAAGCACCACGATCACCCTCGAAGCGCCCTCGGAGCAGGAGTGGGCGGCGGCGGGCGAGATCGACGCAGAGACCATTCGCGTCACCGGCGGGCTTCCGCTTCTCATGGCCGACTGCTACCGCTGGCGCCGGGCCGGCCACTCAGGTGTGCCTCCCAGCCTGCGTCGCCTGGTCCTCGAGCTCACGCGAGGGTTCGGGGTGCCCGATCAGGCCCTCCTGCAGGAGGCTGCACTGCTCGCCGAGCCCTTCGGACCGTTCGATTTCGAGAGCGCACAGAGCGAATCCCCCCACACCGCTCTCGATGGTCTGGTTCGCCTTCGAGAACTCGGGGTCGTCGAGCAGGTCGCCGACGGCTTCCGGTTCAGGGCGCCGATCGTGCGCGAGGTCCTCGCAGGCACGGTGATCGGCGGAGCCCGCCGAGCGAGCAACGTCGCCACCCTGCAGTCTCAGGCCAGCTGAGGTCCGGGGCGTCTCGCTAGTCCCTGTTGTTTGGGTCCGGTTCTTCGATGTCCTGACCGCCGTAGATCCAACGATCCAGGACGAAGAAACGGGCCAGCCACACGACGCCGAACGCGGCGAGGTTGGCTGCGTTCACCCACAGGCCCTCGCCGATGGTGGCCGCGACGACACCCACGAACACCGTGGACACGGCGAGACCGATCAACGCGAAGACGATAAACGGCACAACCTCGCGGCGGACGTCGATCTTGCCGTCGATGTTCCACACCCAACGGCGGTTGGCTCCGAACACGAGGATCGTGTTGGCCGTGGTGGAGAGGAAGTTGGCAAGGATCGGATCGATCGACATCCACACGTGGAACCCGTAGAGAAGAATGTGGCCTGTGATCAGGCTCGCTGCCGAGACGGCCGCATAGCGGCCGAACACCCCGAGCCGTTCGGCGAGCGCGGCCAGCTTGTCCCACATCGATCGGGGAGGCGGGGGAGTGGTCGGCAGGATCGTGCTCGCGCGGCTCAGGGCAGCAGCGTGACGGTCGTGAGCGTCCCCGCCGGCGGGTTCACCGACTGGCATGTGTACCCATCGGCACAAATGTCGTAGGGAACACCTCCCGGCAGCCAGGTCCAGAAGCCGTACTGATCGATGATGCGACCGTCGAGGGTGACGGGTGTGTCGGCCGGCGGGCTGGTGAGCACCCTGATCTCGGCGAGCTGGGCGAAGGCCCCGTCGACCGTGGTCGTGAGCCCTGCTGTAATCGTCGCAGGCTCGCACGCAGGGGTGGCAAAGCCGGGCACGTCGCTGAAACAGACGGTGTAGGAACCAGGGGCGAGCTTCATCCAATCAACCCCGTAGGCCACCATCTCGTTGCCGTCGAGGCTGATCTGGCTGGGAACCGCTGGGGTCGTTGTCACCCGGAGGAAGCCGTGTCCCGATGGTCCTGTCGCGCCCGGATTGGCGATGAAGGGGCCGGTCACGGTCGTGACGGCGCCCGCGGTGACCACAGACGTCTCACAGGTCGGGGTGGTGTAGTCGGCGACATCGCCCCAGCACACCTGATACGAGCCGGGTTCGACAGTGACGATCGCACCCCAGTCGTTCACTGGGGTGCCGTCGACGGTGATCGTGGTGGGGAGCGGTGGCGACGAGCGGATGTCGAGCGTGCCGCGTTGGACGAACGCGCCATCGACCGCGGAGGTGAGACCGCTCGAGATGCCGGTTGTCGCGCACCCCGCTGTCGTGAAACCGGGGACATCGCTGAAGCAGATCTCGTACGTGCCGGGCGGCGTTTCGACCCAATCGAGTCCGAACGCGTCGGTCGTGCCCCCATCGACGGAGATGGTCGAGGGGACCGCCGGGGTGGTGGTGACACGGAGGAAACCCGGTGGTGGGTCGACGGTGGTGAGCGAGGCCGCGACACCCGATGGGCCCTCGTTGGACATGGCCGACGCGGTGTTGGAGACGCTGACCTCGTTGGTGATCGAGATGTCGTCCACGTGCCAGCCATTGCCCGCTGTGGTGTCGTCTGTGCCGAACCGGAATCGGATCTGCGCGGTGTTGCCGGCGTACGCGCTCAGATCCACGATGGTTTGGACGTACCCGCCGGAGTCACCCGTGAAGGCGTTCTGTTGGGCCAGTGGGTTGGGGCTCACATTGAGGGTGCCGCTGTAGCCGTTCGCCGTGATGTCGGCGCCCAGATCGGTCCACACCACGCCGCCATCGGTCGAGATCTCGACCACGCCTCCGTCCCAGGCGTTCTCGGTGTCATAGGAGTGCCAGAACCGCAGAACCGAGTGGGCGCTGAGATTGGCCGGGGTCGTGAGCGCGAGGAGCTGATCTGTGGGGGTCGCGGGTTCGGTCGCGAAGAACGAGGTGAGCGGGGAATTGGGTGCTGCGGTGCTGAGCGACCAATCGACCACGCCGAGGTCGTGAGTGATCGTCCACGCCCCCGAACCGGACTCGAGATCGTCGACGAACAGCGTTCCGGTGCCCGGCCCCGGGTCGACCGTGACCATGAAGTGGCACGCCATTGACCCCCACGCGGGAATCGTGCCAGGAACGAGGGTCACATCGTTGCCGTCGAAGCTGCCGCCACAGTCGGCGGTGCCCGGCACGTAGGTGACACCCGCTGGAAGGGGGTCGGTGATCGTGACGCCGGTCAGGGCGGATGTGGTGTTGTTGGTCGCGGTGATCGCGAAGGTGAGGTCCTCGCCCGCGATGACCGGATCGGGGGTCGCGACCTTCGAGAGGGCGAGATCGGCGCACTGCGCCGGTACGTCGAACGCTTCGGTTCCATCGACCTGGCTTGCACTTGTGCCCTGGCTCGCGCTCAACCCCAGGCCCCGTCGGGCGAACGCCCGCCAGATGAGACATTCGTTGGCCCCGCCGTTGCCGAGCTGATCGGCGAGAAGGATCGCGTCGCGGGCATCGACGAACCCCGGGGCGCACGGCTGGAGCTTCAGGCCGTCGATCACCAGCTGCATCGCGAGATTGTTGCCCCCCGTCCCGGCGATGAGGTCGGGGTCGAAGCCGTCGCGATCGACGAGGTCCCAGTGCATGTCCCACAACATCGCCGCGAAGATCGAGCCGACGCCATGGGGCGCGACGGCTGTCTTGGTGTCGTCGTAGGTCCGGGGATCGGTCAGCTGGTCGGTGCTGTAGGGGAACGCCCGTAACCCCGCCCCCGTGGTGGGCTGGCCGAGCGCCCACGTGCCGAAGCCTCGGGGGTCGGTCCCGGCGTCGCCCGGCTCCTGGGTCATCCACAGCGCGAAGTAGTCGCTCCACCCCTCGCCCGGCTGTTCGGCGTTGGAGAGGCAGCTCACCGTTCCGGGACCGCCGGTGAGGCGGTTTGTGACGCCGTGGCCGTACTCGTGGGCGACGATGCCGTTGTCGAAGGCGGAGTCCCGATCCGGCACGCTCAGGTTCCAGATGAACATCTGCATCCGGGGCGAGAAGCCGTCGATGGGGGTCGCGAAGTTGGCGTTGTTGGTGTTGCCGCCGTCCTGGGCCTCGGCCCGCACTGGATCGCCGCCTGTTCCGCCCCGCCCGTAGTTGTTGAGCTGGAAGTTGCCCGCCGTCTCGTCGAAGCCATAGGCGTAGAACACGTCGTGGAGGCGATTGTTCCAGTAGAAGAGCTCGGTGACCGCCGCATCGGTGTTGCTCGCCGGTGACAGGCCCAGGTCGAGCGGGAAGTTGAAGTCGAGCCCGATGCCACCGTTGGGGCGACTGCCGGGATCGGGCTGGTTGTCGAAGTCGGTGTCGGTGTAGGCGTCGACGTTGTTGCCGGTTGTGAAGGTGCTCTCGGCACCTGCGACCCCATCGGTGTCGTGCCAGCCGAACGGCGACGCCACGGGGTCTGCGGGGTCCACCTCGACCGTGCGGGAGCCGAACGACGGCGCCTCGATGGGATCCCGGAACACCGTGTAGGAGTCCTTGGTCACCAGGTTGTTGCGATCGAGCTCGCTCCCGTCCTGCGCATCGATGCGGATCTGCCACCAGTCGTGGGCATCCAGCTCGTAGATCTCGACCTCCCATGCGAGCCGAACATCGCCGTCGATGGGCTGGTAGACGAGCCTGGAGGTGATGTTCTCGATCGCAATGCCGCCGTCTGCGATCTCTGTGACCCGTTCGACGCCGGGTTCTCGAACAAGCCTGTTGATCGCCGTTCGGGGCTGGAGTCCGAGGTGTGCGGCTGCTGCGGTGACCGCCTGGACGTCGGTGATGCGGGGAAAGATCGTCGGATCGAGCTTGGCGAGACCGGGTGCGAAGCTGCCCGTGGCTCGAATCGGACGCGCTTGGGAGTCGACGACGACGTTCATCGTGGCCCCGAACACGTCGATCCCCCGGTGACGCTGCTGGACGTGGACGGTCGAGATGCCGAGGTGGGGGGTGGCGACGACGTCGATCACGACCACATCGGCGACGTCTGCTGCGGCGAGGCCGAGGTTGTCTGCGTTCAGCTGGATGAAGGCGATCGCGCTGGCCGCTGCTGCTTGATCGGGGGCCTGGGCAGACGCAGGAGGCGCCGAGCCGTTCGTCGTGACGAGAAAGGCTGCGAGCACCGCCCACACGCTGAACAGGGCAACGACTGCGGCGACGGGACGTTTCACTCGGCCCTTCTCGTCGTGCGCATGTGTCGGTCCATGACTGCCGTTCCACCGTCATCTGGATCGCCGGTTTCGCCGATGCGCCGATGCGGGGTCCGGCAACGCCAGACCACCCGCCAACTGTACTGACACAAACCTGGCCAGATCAATGATTCGTTCCAGTACAGAGATCGGAGGCCGTGTGGGGCTGGAACGTCGTTCTCCTGCTGGCCGATGGGGTGATCTGTGGAGGCGCGGGCGGGCTCCCGAACGTCATGGTTAGTGAAGACTTACGGAGGTGCTATGGTCGGAGCTATGTCAGCTCCAGCGGTGGCCGAGCAGGCCGAACGGCTCGACGCGATCGCCAACGCGGTGTCGGACCCCACGAGACGGGCGATTCTCAGCCTCGTCGCTCCTGTCGAGATTCCGGTGAGCACGATCGCCGACAACTTCGACGTCACCCGTCCGGCCATCTCTCAGCACCTCCGGGTACTGCTCGATGCGGGCCTGGTGAGCGTGCGCAAGGACGGAACCAGGCGCCTGTACAGAGCCCGTCCCGAAGGGCTCGACGACCTCCACGGGTGGATCGAGTCGTACTGGTCCGCAGCGCTCGATCGCCTGGCGCGGGCCGCGGAGAACGAGCACGCCGCCAGCCGGGGCCAATCGTGACCGATCTCGTGATCGAGCGGGACATCGCTGCGCCTCCGGACGTGGTTTTCCGCTTTCTCGTCGAGCCCGCGAAGCTGGTCCAGTGGCTCGGTCGGGCCGCCGAGTTCGACCCGACGCCAGGCGGTGCGGTCCGGATCGATGTGACGGGACGCGAAATCACCGAAGGACACGTCGTCGAGGTCGTCCCGGACGAGAGGGTCGTGTTCACCTGGGGGTGGATCGGCAATCCACGCATCCCGCCAGGGTCCACCACGGTGTCGATCGACCTCACGCCCACCGAGTCCGGGACCCGATTGGTCGTCACCCACGCGGGTCTTCCCGACGAAGAGGTCGTGGGCCACAGGGGAGGATGGGAGTACTTCCTCCCACGGTTGCTGACCGTTGTGGTAGGCGACCGACCCGGACCGATCGAACCGGAACGGATCGGACAATCGGCCATTCAGCCCGTCTGCCCGCCTGGCGCGGGAGGGGAGAGGGCGAAACAGACACAGCGGACACAACAGGGAGGAGCCCAGACGTGACCGACTACGACCAGGCGCGGGACGAGCTGCGCGACGCAGAACTCGCCCTCATGTTGCAAAGAGAGGAGGTGGCGCGACTGCGTCGCGAGCTCCCAATGGGACCCGCGATCGATGACTACGCATTCGATTCGTCAGACGGACCCGTCCACTTGAGCGAATTGTTCACCGATCCCGATCGGCCACTCGTGCTCTACCACTTCATGCTCGGCAAGCGGCAAGACGCTGCGTGCCCCATGTGCTCGATGTGGACAGACGGTTGGGCCGCCGTGACGCCGCACCTTCGAGGAAACCTCGACTTCGCAGTCGTCACCGCCGCCCCCATCGACGAAACCCTCGTCCTCGCCGAGAAACGAAGATGGACGTCCCTGCGCTGGCTGAGCGCCGCAGACTCGACCTTCAAGCTCGACATCGGCGGCGAGGACCCAGACGGCAACCAGATGCCCTTCCTCAGCGTGTACGAACTCCGCGACGGCGTGCCGCACCTCACCTACAGCGGGGGAGCCCACATCGACGGCGACCACTGGCGCGGCGTCGACCTGCTCTCACCCGTGTGGCACTTCCTCGACCTCACCCGCCAAGGCCGCGGGGAATGGATGCCGTCTCTCTAGCTGTTTTGTTGCCGCAATCCTCGCTGCGCTCGTCTGCGGACGGCCATGGCCCGCCCGGCTGCCTCCCCGCGGCGTGAATCAGGCGTGTCGTGCCGCCAATGGCCGGCCCGGCTTCTGCTGGTCTAGGCGTGTCGTGCGATAGTTGCCCGATGAGCGAGCGGCCGACGGGTGCGGTCACCTTCCTGTTCACCGACATCGAGGGGTCAACACGTCGATGGGAAGCCGACGCCGACTCGATGCGCGACGCGCTCAGAGCTCACGACGAGGTACTGCGGTCGGCGATCGAGGCAGGCGACGGCTGGCTCTTCAAACACACTGGCGACGGGGTCTGCGCCGCCTTCGAATCTCCCGCCTCGGCCATCGAATCGGCTATTCGAGCCCAACGCCAGCTCCAGCTGCCGGTGCGGATGGGCGTCGCGACAGGAGAGGTGCAGCGCCGCGACGGGGACTACTTCGGGCCGGCGCTCAACCGGGCCTCCCGGGTGATGTCGGCGGGCCATGGGGGTCAGATCCTCGTGGCGGACTCGACAGCGCGATCGGTGCGCGACATCAGCCTCGTGGACCTCGGGGAACACCGACTCCGCGACCTTCCCGGAGCCATGAGACTGTTCCAGGTGCGCGCCAAGGGTCTCATCTCCGAATTCGCTCCTCTGCGCGTGCCTGATATCGCGCCAGGGAACCTTCCGGCGCAACCGACGACTTTCGTCGGCCGAAAGGATCAGGTCGACGAGCTGACCGACCTCGTTCGGATGCAGCGCCTCGTCACGCTGACGGGTGTCGGCGGTGTCGGCAAGACCCGCCTTGCCAGCGAGGTCGCCGCCCGGTTGTCCGGCGACTTCGCGGACGGTGTGTGGCTCGTCGAACTCGCGCCCGTCGGTGACCCCGCAGCGGTCCCCGAAGCTGTGGCGACGGCATTCGGTGTCACGGCCCAAGCCGGGACCTCCCTGACCGAGAACCTGGTGGAGGCGCTTTCGGGGCGTCGGCTTCTCGTGCTGCTCGACAACTGCGAGCACGTCATCGACGCCGCCGCGGCGGTGGTGGAGCAGCTGCTCGAACGAACGTCATCGGTCCAAGTGCTCGCGACCAGCAGGGAAGGGCTCAGGGTCGGTGGCGAACACCAATGGGTCGTGCCGTCGCTCGAGACGGGCGCAGGGCCGGACTCTACTGCGATTCGCTTGTTCGACGACCGGGCTCGGTCGGTCAACGCAGGGTTCTCCCTGTTGGAGAGCATCGATGCGGTCAGCGAGATCTGCGAGCGTCTCGACGGGATTGCTCTCGGGATCGAGTTGGCCGCCGCGCGCATGGTGTCGATGACCGCCGAGGACGTGTGCGAGCGGCTCGACGACCGCTTCCGCTTGCTCGCCGGCGGGCGGAGGGGTCTCGAACGGCACCAGACGCTGCGTCATGCTGTCGGGTGGTCGTTCGATCTCCTCGACTCGGAGGAGCGAGAAGTGTTGAGCCGCTGCTCAGTATTCGCAGGGGGTTTCGACCTTCAAGCGGTCGCATCCCTCAACGCCGGTATCGACGAGTTCGCCGTGCTCGACATATTGGATTCGCTGGTGCGCAAGTCCCTGGTGGTCGTGAGCCACCGAGGCGGCCATGCGCGCTACGGGATGTTGGAGACGATCCGGCAATACGCGGAAGACGAGCTGGCGGCGAGCGGATTGATGTTGGAGGCGCGCGATCAACACGCCGGCTACTACGCCGGCGAGGCGGAGTCGTGGTGGGAGCGGTGGGACGGGCCCGACTACGACGCTGCGACCGAGTGGGTACATGCGGAGTTCGCAAACCTACGAACGGGATTCCGGTGGGCGGGGGGACGCAAGGACCAACTCACCGCGGCAAGCATCGCCGCCCATACAGCGATGCTCGGGTTCGCGTTGCAGCGATTCGAGCCAGTCGGTTGGGCCGAGGAGATCCTGCCGGAGGTCGCGCCTGACTCGGCGCAACTGCCGCGTCTGTGTCTTGCCGCAGGCTTTTGCATGTTCACGGGTCGCGTCGAGGCCGCTTTCGATCACCTCGAGCGGGCCGTCGCTCTCGAAGCGGAGCACGGGCGCGAGTCCTTCGAGCCCGGCTGGGCCCACCACTGGGAGGCCTTTGCCCACTTCTACTCCGGGCGGTTCGATCGAGCCGTTGAGCTCGCAGGCGCCTTGGCGGCGCGAGACGGTGCGGCCGGCGTCTACGGCGCGGGAATTCTGGCGGTCTTTCTGTCGTACGCCGGCAGGGAAAACGAGGCGATTGAGGTCGCACGCGCCGCGGTGCCTGCGGCGAGACGACACGCCAACCCCTGGTTCCTGGCGTATGCGCTCCTTGCCGACGGCATCGCATCGGCCGACTCGGATCCGGCGGCCGCCTTGCAGGCCTACCGCGAGGGCCTCGAGTGCACGACGGTGCATCGAGTCCCCTTCCTGGAAGGCGCGACCTCGTTTCGACTGGCCGTTCTCGAGGCGGCGCACGGCGATGCGAGCCAGGCCCTCGACCTCTTCAGCAGTGGCCTGGACTCCTTTCTCCAAGCAGGCAATCGTCCGCAGCTCGCGATCGCGCTCGCTCATCTGACTGTCTTCTTCGACCGCTCCCAGCAGCCGGCCGTCGCGGCCACGCTGTACGGAGGGACCACCCATCACCCCGTGGCCATCGCGGTCGCCCATCTGGCGGCGGTGGTGGAGGGTCTGCGCTCGACCCTCGGCGACGCGGAGTTCGATCGATGCTCGGACGCCGGCGCTGCCATGGACGCCGGCGAGATCGTCGCCTACGCGCAACGACACATCGGCGCCATTCCGTAACGAGCGCCACCGCGGAACCGGGGGGCTTCTCAGTACACGATTCGCCTGATGGTCCGCTGGTAGTGGTGGTTGCCTCCGATCACGGAACCCGCAGCAATCAGTGCTCCGGCCGCGACGAGAAGCCACCAGATCAAGACATCTTGGTTGCGGTCATCGTCGGTCGCCGCGCGGTTGGGGTCGGTGAGTGGATACCTCACCTGCACCTCATCCCCTTCTCTGGTCGACCGATCCCCATACGCACTGTCGAACTCGTACTCGATCGCGTCGCCGTCCTGGAATCGAATGGTCGTGCTGGCTTCGCCGAATCCCTCTGTGCTCGCACCGCGTACTTCCACGACCGTGCCTGTTGCTGTTGCCCAATCGTTGAAGCGGTTGACCGCGGCGAGGTACCAAAACAGAGCGCCCACGGTCAGCGCGATGCCGACTGTCGCCGTCACGCCCCAACCCATGACGAGCCGCCTGACCCGATCATGATGGTCACTCCGCTGCGCAGGGATGCTGGTCATGGCTCGAGGAGGATGATCTCCCAGCCCTCGAACAAAGACCGATCACAGGAGCCAACGGTGGTCACCAGTACGAGTTCGTCAGCCTGGTCGATTTCGGCGTAGGCGACGTCGCCGAAGCCACAAGGCGCATACGGGCTGATGCCTCCGACATCGAGCCGATCGGCCCAGGAGTGCACGAGTTCCTTTTCCGTCGCGAGCGCGAACTCATGATCCTCGCGGGATCCGATGTCCGCGACTGCGCCCCGGACATCGGCCCACACGGCCGTCATCTCGAACGACGAATCCACGAGAACGAATGTCCGTTTGGTCTCGTTGAGGGACGACGACAAGACACCCAGCCCCCCGAATAGCACTGCCACCACCGTTACCCAGATCAGCAGCGGCTTCACCGCTCACCCGCCGGCATTGAACAAGCCCGCCATCTTGAACTCCACGTTGTCCTCATCAGCGTTGATGCTCGCAGCCTCGACCAGCGACGACAGTTTGGCCAGCTCATCCAGATCGGCCTCGAAACCCACAGTGAACACAGGGATCCTCAGGCCCTCGACCATGTTGTCGATTGCAGAGAAGGAGAGGCCTGACGTGGTCTCGCCGTCGGTTAGCACGATGAGCACCGGTCGGATCGAAGGGTCGAGCTCGGCGTCCGCGACGAGCATGTCCAGTCCGAGAACCACGCCGTCGTACATCGCAGTCCCCCCTGCCGGCTCGAGATCCTGAGCTATAGCTACGAACTGACCTTGCTGGTTGCCATCGAACGGTGCGATCGGCAGCCGCAAGCGTGCGACGTCGCTGAATTCGACGACGCCGATCCGTGTCTCCTCTTTGACGAAGTCCGTCGCGGAGAGCATCGCAGTCCGCAGGGCAGCGATGCGCGTTCCGGTCATCGAGCCGCTCGTGTCGACGACGAAGACCACCGCAACGGTGCGTCCGCCGTCCTTCTTCTCCTTCCAAACTTGCTGCGCTTGGATGAGCGTCGCTCCCGGTGGGGTCGACATCGCCGGGTTGTAGGCCGGCGGATCGAATCCGAAGTCTCTGGCCTTCTCGAGGCTGGCGTCACTGCCGGAGAACGCTGCGAACGCCTCCAGCGCCTCGCGTTCGACGTCGGTTAACTCGCCGACCGCGTACAGGGGATTGTCATGCGAGATTCCGAACGGGATGAACTCAAAGCCCGATCGCAGCGAATCGGTGTTGGTGTAGGTCTGCCACTCCATAACAAATGCGTCGAGAGTGCCGGTATCGCTCTGGACCGACTCGCGGATCTGCAACGTAGTGAGTGCGATGAACGGCACGCGTCGCTGGAACTCTTCGAACACCGACACCACCGCGGGATCGGTGAGCCGCGCGGGGTCGCCGTCTGCAAACTCATCGAGGACCGTGAGCAGGAAGTTGAGACCGGTGCTCGAGGCGAAGGGATCGGTGTACCCCATCACCACATCGCCGTCGATTACTCCCCGGATCAGCGCCGACGCGTTGAGGTCCGGATAGCGCTCTCTCAGGGATTCGGCTGTCTCGTCCTTCATCACGATGCCCGCGACATTGGAGACCATCTGCTCACGAACTGTTGCGATCGGCTGAAACTCACTCGCCATCTCTCCCCACAGCGCGTTCGAGGGGCTGTACCCCGCGGGCAGGTGGTTGCCGCTGGCAATGAACTGATATCCGGTGCCCGACGCGATTTTGCGAAGGTCGATCTGCGCAACGCTGCCGTCGGACAGCTGCACTCCCGCCCGGTTGAAATCCTCAGCGACCTCGACCATCCACGCATCGTCTCCCTCGCCGCCCTTTTCGGACGACACGAAGATCTCCACGACGACGCCGGAACGTCGGCCCGACCGGACGACGAGTGGGAACTCGTCGATCGATGGCAGCGTGTCAGCGAGAACCTTGGGGGCGCCGAGCTGTATCGACGCGCTTCTCGAGACTGGGTCGTTGATCCAGTCGATTCCGTCGGCGAGCTCAGCCAGTCGTTCGGCCGCGGCGGCGGGTTCGAGCGGTTCGTCCGAACCGCCGCCGCATGAGGCAGCGAGAAGCGCCGCCGTGACGATCGCGATGCCCAGTCGGCGCATCACGATGCCGATCCCTCATCATCGAGGAGTCCGCCCTCGGTCAGGTGCCGATCGACACCTGTGCGACCCTCTTCGAGGCGAGCCATGGATTCTTCTCCCGCCTCTGTGAGCCGATCCATTTCGATGATCGTTGCGGCCATCTGGGGGAGGGCATCGCGCCGGTAGCGGGAGATCTCGTCGAGCGCGATGTTGATGTCGTCGAAGGCCGAACGCAGAGAATCCATGTCGAGCATGGTTCCTGCGGCTTGTTGATGGATCTCCGTACCCTGGGTCTTCAGGCGTTCCGCGGTACCAGCGATCAACTCGCTGGTGGTGGCGTTGACGGCTTCGACCTTGTCGAGGACGATCTTCTGGTGGGCGAGGGCGAGCGCCACGGTGACAGCGACTTGAAGTGCGCTCACGGTGACGTCGAGCGCTCGGTCGACTCCCCGCACGAGTTCCCGGTTGTTGCGAATGATGATCTCCGTCGCGAGAACGCCCTGTTGGTTCACGGCCAACTGCTGCTGGAGATCCATGACCCGCTGACGGAGCGTGAAGAGGACCTCCTCCTCGATGAATTGACGGCGCGTGTCCTCAGGGCTGATCTCGCGCGTCAGCTGATGCTCGATGGCTCCATCGAGTGCCTGGCCCATTGCGACCTGTTCAGTGAGCGACACCGTGAGCTCGCGCATCGCCCGCTGGTCCTCGCCGAGGGTCACGTTGTCGCGCTTCAGCTGCTCCCTGCCCTGTTCCAGAGACTTGATGATGGAGTCGACGACGGTCTGGGAGCTCTCGTACCTCATGAAGTAGCGCTTGAGGGGTGAGCCGATCCCTGGAATCTTGCCGACGGCTCGCGTGAACCAACCCGCGTCGAGATCGAGCGAGACAGGATCGAGCTTCTCCACCTCGACCCGGAGGTCTCCGAGCGACTTGGCGACCGGCCCACCCTCCTCAGAGCCGCGGGAGAGGTCTTTCATCGGCGCCTGGAGCATCCGACTCCGCGTCGCGGCCCGCGTCTGCAGATCGCGACCCATTCCTTCGACCGCCGCGCGAGCCGACGAGCGGGCGACATCGTCCGTCGGGTCGAAGGAGACGAGCCGTTGCGCCTGTTCGCTGGCCCGCCGGCGCAGCTCCTCGCTTGGATCCGGCTCCGGCAGAGCGAGCGCCGCTCTGGTCTCCTCGACGTTGAGGTCCAGGTTGAAGCCGGATGTGCCGCCATCAGAATCATTGATGTTGGTCATGGTTCTCCCACCCGCGCTTCGGGCCGAGGGAGCTATCCGTCAGCCGCTCGCATACCTGTCAGCTCGCGCCGCGAGCTCCTCCAGCGCCTCCATCGCTGCGTCCGCATCCTGAGGACGTCGTCCGATCGGTGCCGCGGCGAGTGCCGTCGCGGTTCTGTCCAGTGCTGTCATTGCCGATTCGTTTTGGGCCAAGAGATCCGCGACACGACGTGTTTGTCCGTCGTGCATCCCGAGGCGCTCTCGGAGGGACTCGAGTTCTCGCAGGGCCGCAGCGCCGTCCTCGTCCGCCTGCTCGAGGTCGGCCAGCCTCTCTCGGAGATGGTGCTCGTCGATCGCGCTGATGCTTCTGAGCGAGACGGCCGCCTCGTGGAGGTTGTCGAGCGCCGCTTCGTAAACCTCCTGGCTTGTAGCGAGGTAGCGCCCGAAGGTGAGCTCCCCCGCATCGAGCCGCCTGTGCAGGATCTCCGCGAGGTTGTCTTTCTTCTCGTTCAGCGATTGCAGTTGACGCGACGGCCGGTCGTCTTCGAGACCGGCCAGCTCCGCCTCGAGAGCCGTCAGGACCTCCGGGTCGATTTCGTCGACTCTCGGAATTGCGAACTGGAGCCGGGTCAATGTTCCTGTCGTGGCCATAGTGAGAGGCCATGCCGCGATCGACAGAATCACGAGCGCGATCAACAGGCCCATCACGAGACCTGGAGGATCGAGGATCGACAGGAAGAGCCAACTCCCGATGACGAGGAGGCCCAAAGCGATCCAGGTCGGCGCGTAGCCGGCGGTCGCTCGCCACCAGCTCTTCATGGCTGCTGCGCCACTCCGTCACCGCTCATGAGCCCCTCTTCCCTTGCATTCTTCTAGCACGGCGGGGCTCACACCGGAAGGGACGGCAGCGGGGATCGATCCCCACTAGCGGCGGCGTGAACTCCGTCTCGTCAGCCCGACAGTCCTGTTGGCGGCAGGGGGTTGTCCGAACGGCCACCGAAACGGTTGTCCCAGAGACCCGACTCGTCGTCGGCGTAGGTCTCCTTCCACAGCGCATGGCGGGCTCGTCTGCTCTCACGAACGAGCAGACCCACCACCACACCCGCCACGAAGCCGCCGATGTGGGCCATGAACGCAACACCGTCGCCTGAATCGAAGAAGAACTGGGTGGCGAACCAGATCCCCAGCCACCACTTGGCCGGAATCCGGACGAACAGCACGAGAATCACGAACAGCACCGTCCGCACCTGAGCATTCGGGAACCACACCAGATAGGCGCCCATCACCCCAGCGACTGCGCCAGACGCTCCCACCAACGGCACCGTCGACGCCGTGTCCCACGCCACATGGGCGAACGTCGCCACCACCCCAGCGCCCAAATAGAAGACGGCGAAGCGGCCCCGACCCAGATGGTCCTCGATGTTGTTGCCGAAAACCCACAAGAACAGCATGTTGAGCCCCAAGTGGAGCCAACTCCCGTGCAAGAACATCGAGAAGAGCACAGACACCCACACCAACTTGTCCGGGAACATCTCGCAGTCCCGTCCCCGCTCGGCCTCCGTGCACGCCCGCCCCGCCGCCGCATCGCCCGCCCCACACGCGTTGTCGAGCCCGCCGTTGGTCACCGGATTCTCCGACAACGTGAGCGGTCGTCCCTCCACGATCTCGCACGGAATCGCAGCGAACTCGAACGCGAACTCCACCTCCTCGACACCCTGATCCCGCGGCTGAACGAACACGAACACGGCGACGTTCAGCACGATCAGCACCAACGTCACCCACGCGAACGACCTCGTCGGGTTCTCGTCATGAAGCGGAATCACTGGGAGGTAACTGTGCCGCCCGGCTGTCACTTGCCGCAATCCTCGCTTCGCTCGTCTGCGGAATGCCATGGCCCGCCCGGCTGTCACTTGCCGCAATCCTCGCTTCGCTCGTCTGCGGAATGCCATGGCCCGCCCGGCCGGCTGGCGCAGCTTTGTTCAGGCGTGCGGTGGGGTGGGGCTTCCTCGAGTGGGAGCGCGCCAGTTGTGGCGCGGTGGGACTCGGCGGGGGGCGGGGTCGCCGACCTCGAGGCGAGAGCGGGCGTCGCATGCGGGCTCTCTGTCGCACCCTGTCGGTACGGTTGCCTCGTGGTTCGGCGCAGGCTTGATCAAGAGCTCGTGAGACGGGACATGGCCGCCTCGCGGGCGCGGGCCCGCGAGCTGATCGACGAGGGCCGTGTTCTCGTCGGTGGCTCGGTTGCCGCCAAGGCCGCACGGATGGTCGACCCCGGAGAAGCGGTCACCCTGACCGGAGAGCGACCCCGGTTCGTGTCGAGGGGAGGCGAGAAGCTCGACGCGGCGCTCGAACGATTCGGCGTCACCGTCACAGGGGGCCGCGTCCTCGACGCCGGTGCCTCCACGGGCGGGTTCACCGACTGCCTTCTACAACGCGGAGCGAGCCAGGTGGTCGCGGTCGACGTGGGGCACGGCCAGATCCACGAATCCCTCCGCGCCGATGAGCGGGTCGACGTGCGAGAGCGCCTCAACATCCGCCACGTCCAACCCGGTGCTCTGGGCGAGCCGGCGCAGCTCGTGGTGGCCGACCTCAGCTTCATCAGCCTCCGGATCGTGTTGCCTGCGCTCGTTGGAGCCGCGACCGCGTCGGCCGACATGGTGCTGCTGGTGAAGCCCCAGTTCGAGGCGGGCCGGGCCGAAGCGAGCCGCGGGCGCGGCGTCATTCGAGACCCCGAGGTGTGGAAGCGAACGCTCGTGGAGGTGATGACCGCCGCAGTCGACGCCGGACTGGGCATCATGGGGGTCATGGTGTCTCCGATCCGTGGTGCCGACGGCAACACGGAGTTCCTCCTCCACGCTCGTGTCGGGTCCAGCTCCGCCGACGGGATCGACGTGCTCGCACGTACCGTGATCGCCGAGGTCGCCGAGGTCGCCGAGAGCGAAGGTGTGGCGGAGGGTGTGACCGAGGCCGGGGCCACATGACAGCCGTCGCCCTCACCTTGCATCCCGAGCGTGCCGAGGCCACCCACGTCGCCCACCAGGTGATCGAGTGGCTGGTCGCCCGCGACCACGACGTTCGCCTACTGGCCGACGATGCAACAGCGCTGCGTTGCACGGAGTTCGCCGTTCCCGACGACAACCTCGCCGCCGGCGCCGGTCTCGCCGTGAGCCTCGGAGGCGATGGAACCATGTTGCGCACCTTCGATCTGGTGGCCCGCAGCGGGGTGCCCGTTCTCGGCATCAACATCGGCCACCTCGGATACCTCACCGAGTTCGAAGCCGGAGACGCGGTCGCAGCGGTCGAGAAGGCCCTGTCGGGGGACCTGCCGGTCGAAGAACGGATGATGATCAGCACCGGGATCGAGCGTAGGGGTGGCCACCTCGAGGGCTCGTGGCTCGGACTCAACGAGGCGGTGCTCGAAAAGAAGGCCCAGGGCCACACGGTTCGGCTCGAGGTCCACCTCGACGGCGTCACCTTCGCCACCTACGCCGCCGACGGGCTGATCGTCTCGACGCCCACGGGTTCGACCGCCTACTCCATGTCCGCGCGGGGCGCGATCGTGGACCCCACCCACCACGCGCTGCAGCTCACCCCGGTGGCGCCCCACATGCTCTTCGACCGGTCGCTCCTCCTGCGCCCCGACACCGACGTGCGCATCACCGTCCTGGGCGACCGGACCGCCAACCTGTCGGTCGATGGGCGCAACCTCGCAGCGCTGGGAGAGGGCGACACCCTGGTCGCGGCCGCTTCGGACATCGTCGCTCGCGTCGTCACGTCGGGGACCCGCAGCTTCCACGAAGTGCTGAAGAGCAAGTTCGGCCTCAAGGACCGCTGATGCTCGTCGAACTCGCGGTGCGCGACCTCGGCATCATCGACGAGGCGAGCCTCATTCTCGGACCGGGCATGACCGCGCTCAGCGGAGAAACCGGTGCGGGCAAGACGCTGGTCGTCCAGGCCATCCATCTCCTCACCGGCGGTCGGGCCGACCCCACGATGGTGCGCGCGGGCGCATCAGAGGCGATCGTCGAAGGACGCTTCGTCGCCGCAGCGGGCGAGGAGGTCGTGCTCCGACGGGTGGTGCCCGCAAACGGACGCAGCCGAGCGTACGTCGATGCCGCCATGGCCACGGCGGCCAACCTCTCCACCATCGGCGAGGAATTGGTGGACCTGCACGGCCAGCATCAACACCAGTCCCTTCTCAGCACGGCTGTGCAGCGGCGCGCTCTCGATGGGTATGGGGGGATCGAGCTCGACGAGCTCCGCGCCGCTCGCGACGAGGTGGCGCGCCTCAGGCGTCAGCTGGACGAACTCGGCGGCGATGGGCGCGCCCGCGCCCATGAGATCGACCTGCTCGAGTACCAGCTCGCAGAGATCGAGGGTGCCGACATCGACAGCGCGACCGAGCTCGACGAATTGGCCGAACTCGAAGACGCCCTCGCCGACGCCTCTGCTCACATCTCCGAAGGCCTCGCGGCACGCGACGCTCTCACTTCCGACGGCGGTGCGATCGACCAGGTGGGGGAGGCCGCCGCCCGGCTGGCGTCACGCCTCCCGTACCAGGGTCCCGCCGGACGACTGCGCGCCGTGGAGGCCGAACTGGCCGACACCGCCGAGCAGCTCCGCGACATCGCAGAGGGCATCGAGAACGATCCGGCGCGGCTCGCCGAGGTTCGGATGCGCAGGCAGCGGCTCCTCGAGCTCACCCGCAAGTACGGCGACACGCTCTCAGAGGTGCTCGCGTACCGAGACGAGATCTCGGCCCGTCTGGCCCGGCTCACCCGCCATGACGAGGTCGCCGGCGAGTTGGAGCAGTCCATCGCCGGCGCGCAGGACCGGGTTGCCGCCGCGGCGAAACAGGTGGCCGAGACGCGGCGGGTGGCGGCACCGTCCCTCGGTTCTGCCGTCACCACCTACCTGCCGGCACTCGCTCTCGAACGAGCCGAGCTCAGCGTCGACGTGACCGGCGAGGACCCCGCCGACGATGTCGAGTTCCTCTTCACGGCAAACAGCGGCGCGCCGCCGCTTCCCCTCCACAAGGTCGCGTCGGGTGGCGAGCTGGCCCGAGTGATGCTCGCGGTGCGCCTTGTTCTCACCGCTGGACCCCCGACCCTCATCTTCGACGAGGTCGACGCTGGAGTCGGCGGCGAAGCTGCGGTCGCGGTCGGCCGCTCACTGGGCCGGCTGTCCGCCGACAACCAGGTCCTGGTGGTCACCCATCTCCCGCAGGTGGCGGCGTTCGCCGACGACCAGGTGGTCGTGCACAAGACCGACGACGGCCTGTCCGTGTCCTCTCACCTGACCCGCGTCGAGGGCGACGATCGCGTACGCGAGCTCGCCCGGATGCTGGCGGGTCAGCCCGACTCGGCCGCGGGACGAGAGCACGCAGCCGAGCTCCTGGCCCTCGCCGAGAGCGATCGGGCTGCCAGGTGATCTTTCGGTCGCGCCACCACGTGGCCGACACCAGCGGCCTCACAGCGAAGGCTCGTCTCGACCGCCGGACCAAGAACCTGATCCCGCGCCTCGGCCCTGGCGAGATCGCGGTGATCCACCACGAGGACATCGACCGGGTGGCCGCGGAGGGGCTCGTGGCCGCCGGCGCAGCCGCCGTCGTGAACGCGGCGCCATCGATGACCGGCCGTTATCCCGCGCTCGGTGCTCTCGTGCTGCTGCAGGCGGAGATCCCGCTCATCGACAACGTCGGCGACGCAGCGTTCAACCGCATCTCCGATGGGGACGAACTCTCGATCGTTGAGCAGCGTCTTTTCGTCGGCGGCGTCGCGATCGGCAAAGGGATCCGGCGCAAGGCCGAAGAGCTCGAGATCAAGCTCGAAGACGCCAGGGAGAACGTCAGGGGCCAACTCGGCGAATTCGCGACCAACACCCTCGAGTACCTGGCACGCGAGCCGGAGCTGCTCACCGACGATCCGGCGATCCCGGACCTGGGCGTGTCGATGTATCAGCGGCACGTCCTCGTCGTCGTCCGGGGGCTCGACTACAAGGAAGACCTCGACGCGCTCCGTCGCAGCGGCTACATGCGCGAGATGCGCCCTGTGATCATCGGCGTCGACGGTGGCGCCGATGCCCTGCTCGATGTCGGCGTGACGCCCGACGTGATCCTCGGTGACTTCGATTCGGTGTCGCGGGACGCCCTCGACTGTGGCGCGACGCTTCTCGTCCACGCGTATCCCGAAGGCGAAGCTCCCGGGTCGGCTCGGCTCGAGCGCCTCGGTTACGACTACGAGGTGATCGAAGCGCTCGGCACCAGCGAAGACGTCGCCATGCAGATTGCGTTCGAGGAGCGTTCGGAGCTCATTGTGATGGTGGGATCACACACCTCGATGGCGGACTTCTTCGACAAGGGCCGGCAGGGCATGGCCTCCACCTTCCTGACCAGGATGAAGGTGTCGAGCATCCTCGTCGACGCCAAGGGCGTGAGCCGCCTCTATCGCACCCAAGTGCGCAAGCGCGACCTCTCGCTTCTCATCCTCTCGGCCCTGTTCACCATCGTGATCATCGCTGTGGTGACCGAGCCAGTGCGCCTGTTGCTGCGTACCCTGTGGATCAACCTGGGATTGTGAACGAGGCACCTGCGCTGGCCAGGCGCGCCTCGCATCCGTTGCGCCAGGCACCTCTCCCGTGATCAACCTCCGCTATCACATCGTCAGCATCGTGGCCGTCTTCTTGGCCCTCGGCATCGGCCTCGCTCTGGGGTCGACGTTCGTCGACTCGGTGCTGGTGAGCAACCTCGAGGGACAGGTGGATCAGCTCGAGGCCGACACGCTCGAGGCCGTCGCTGCCCGCGAGGAGGCCGAACGCCTGGCCGATCAGCTCGTGTCCGAGAGAGCCGAGTTCGAAGAGCTGACGACCCCCGTGTTGAGCAGCGGACGGCTCGACGGCCGCTCGGTGATTCTCATCGCGCCCGACACGGTGGATCGGGCCGAGGTGGACCGCCTGCGCGACCTCGTGGTGGGGAGCGAGGCGTCGTTCGGTGGCGTGCTCTGGCTGACCGCGTCGTTCGACCTCGCAGACGGACCCACCCGAACAGCGCTCGCCGACGAGTTCGACCTCGCGGGGAGCAGCGAGAACGCGGTTCGGCGGGCCGTCACCTTTCTCGTCATGCAAGCCCTCTTCGATCCCGGGTCGGCGGGCGAGACCGACACTCCCGCGCCCCGCGCGCTCACGGTTCTGCGTGATTCGGGGCTCGTGGTCTACGACCCCTCCTTCGGTGGCGGAGAGTTATCTGCCATCGGCAGAGAAGACCTACTGCTGCTCGTGGTGACCGATGCTGGAGCACAAGTCGTCAACGACGGCTTCCTGTTCCCGCTATTCGAGGAGATCGTCGACGCCGGGTACTCCCGCTCGGCCGTCGTGGTCGAGCTCGAGGGCGCAGGCACATACGGGTCCGTGCTGGAGCGCCTGCGGGCCGATCCGGTCCTCGCCGCAGAGTTCGGCTCCGTCGATGGCGTCGACACCTTCATCGGAATCTTGGCTCTCGTCGCCGCGCTCGACCAGCTGCCGGACACGGGGCACTACGGATCGCTGCCGACCGCAGACGGACCACTGCCCAGGTGAGCCGGACCGTCGCCATCGTGCCGGCCTTCAACCGGCAGGACACGGTGGGTGAGACGGTGCGCTCGCTCCAGACGATCTCGGCCATCGACGAGGTGATCGTGGTCGACGACGGTTCGTCCGACGACACCAGCGGCGAGGCCGAAGCGGCGGGAGCGACGGTCGCGAGGCTGGACCGCAACGTCGGGAAGGGCGGCGCGGTGGCCCACGGCGTGGAGCTGGCGGGTGAGCCGTGCCTCTACCTCCTGCTCGATGCCGACTTGGGCGAGACCGCTCACGAGGTCTCGGCCCTCCTCGCGCCGGTCGTGTCCGGCGAAGCCGCCATGACGATCGCGACCTTTCCGGCCGAGGGGAGGAGCGAGGGGTTCGGGTTTGCCAAACGCGCGGCCGCGTCGATCATCGAGCGGACCACGGGGCTGGTGATGTCGGAGCCGCTGTCGGGCCAGCGGGTTGTCGCGGGTTCGGTGCTTCGCTCGCTCGACCTCGCGCCGCGGTTCGGCCTCGAGGTGGGTCTCACTCTCGACATCGCGACCGCTGGCGAACGAGTGGTCGAAGTCCCTGCGGCCTTTTCTCACCGGGCGACCGGGCGCGACCTGCATGGGCTGCTGCATCGAGCTCGACAGGGTCGCGATCTCATGGCCGCCTCGGCGCGCCGAATCGGCTGGCGACCGACCGTGGCGTCCGTCCTGGCGTCCGTCCTGGCGTCCGTCCTGGCGTCATTGCGGAGGTCGCGGTGACGCTCGCGATGGTGGTTCTCGCCGCGTGCGCAGGGGCCGCGCTGGTGGGGTGGGGTCTCGCCGGCCCGCTGGTCGATCGGCCCGCATGGCGGAAGCGCAACTACCGCGGCGTCGACATCGCTGGGGTCTCGGGCCTCGTCGTCCTCGGCGTGGCGATCCCCGGAACTCTGGTTGTCGGCTCGCTCGAACGGATCGATCTGACGGGCTCGCACGGAACAGCGACGATCGTCGCGTTGGTCGGGTTCGGGCTCCTCGGCCTCGTCGACGATGTCCGAGGTGGTCCGAGCGGTGGGGGGTTCGGGGGGCACGTGCGCGCGCTGTTGGTCGAGCGGCGAGTGACGACCGGGCTGACCAAGCTCGTCGTCGGGGCGCTCGTCGGGATCGCAGCGATCGTCGTCGCGGACCTCGCGCCTGCCGACGAGTCGGGACGAGCAGCGCTCGTACGAGTGCTTCGGGGCGGCGCGCTGGTGGCGCTGGGGGCGAACCTTCTCAACCTCTTCGACCGTGCGCCGGCCCGAGCGACCAAGGTGGGGGTGCTCTGGTGGGTGCTGCTGGCCATTGGAGCAAGCGTTGCCGGATCACCTGTCGAGCCCCCTGCTCTGGCGTGGTCGGCGACGGCCGTCGGCGCTGCGATCGGGCTCGCTCCCACCGAGATTCGCGAGCGCCACATGCAAGGCGACACCGGCGTCAACGCGATCGGCGCATCGCTCGGTCTCGCCGTTGCCCTGGTCGCATCGGTCTCTGCGCAGTGGGTGGTGCTCGCGGTGCTGATGATTCTCAACGCCGCCAGCGAGCGGGTGTCGTTCACGCTCGTGATCGATCACACGCCACCGCTGCGGTGGCTCGATCGTGTGGGCTCGCCGTATCGATCCTGAGTCGCGCGGCCATCCCCAACCAGGCACGCATCGCGGTGGCGCGGTCACGGTCGCGTCACTGTCCGAGGTCGGCCCGAAGAGTCGGGCCAGCCGCTACATTTCGGAAGAACCAACCGGGATGTATATGTGACCAAGCACATCTTTGTCACCGGTGGTGTGGCGAGTTCCCTCGGGAAAGGTCTCACCGCCTCGTCGTTGGGCCGGCTCCTCAAGAGCCGGGGTCTTCGGGTCACCACGCAGAAGTTGGACCCGTACATCAACGTCGATCCAGGGACGATGAACCCCTTCGAGCACGGCGAGGTCTTCGTCACCGACGACGGCGGTGAGACCGACCTCGACCTCGGCCACTACGAGCGCTTCATCGACGAGCCGCTCAGCCAGGACTCCAACGCGACCACCGGCTCGATCTACCAGAAGGTGCTCGCCGACGAACGGCGTGGCGACTACCTCGGCAAGACGGTGCAGGTGATTCCCCACATCACCGACGAGATCAAGCGTCGCATCAATCGGCTGGCGACGGTGGACGTCGATGTGGTGATCACCGAGGTCGGAGGGACCGTCGGCGACATCGAGATCCTGCCCTTCCTCGAGGCCATCAGGCAGATGCGCCTCGACGTCGGCCGCGGCAACGTCTGTTACGTGCACGTCACCCTCGTGCCGTTCATCGGACCGGCCGAGGAGCAAAAGACCAAGCCGACCCAGCACTCCGTCACCGAGCTGCGCAGCCGCGGTATCCAGCCCGATGCCGTCGTACTGCGAAGTGCTGCGCCGATCGAGCCGGGTCTGCGCGAGAAGATCTCCCGCCTCTGCGACGTGGAGCTCAGCGGCGTCGTGAACGCGCCGGATGCGGGCAACCTCTACGAGATCCCGCTTCTGCTGCACGAGGAGGGTCTCGACACCTTCGTGTGCAACATCCTCGGTTACGGCGACCTCGAACCCGATCTCGATGAGTGGACCGAGCTCGTCGATCGCATCGAGGGTGCCGAGAGGACCGTACGCATCGGCATCATCGGCAAGTACGTCAGCCTTCCCGATGCCTACCTGTCGGTTGTCGAGTCACTCCGTCACGGCGGGTACCACCACGGCGCCGACGTGGAGATCGAGTGGATCCAGGCCGAGGAGGTCGAGGGGCTTCTCGCCGCGGGCAGACTCCGTGACCTGGATGGCATGGTGATTCCGGGTGGGTTCGGCGAGCGGGGCATCGAGGGCAAGGTCGCCGCGGCGCAGTACTCCCGCGAGCACGAGATCCCCTGTCTCGGCATCTGCCTCGGCCTGCAGGTGATGGTGATGGAGTACTGCCGCAACGAACTCGGTCTCGTCGGCGCGAACAGCCGGGAGTTCGACCCCACCACGACCCATCCGGTCATCGATCTCATGGACAGCCAGCGCGACGTCACAGACATGGGCGGAACCATGCGCCTCGGCGTGTATCCAGCCCGCCTGCGCGACGATTCGCGCGTGGCTGCCATGTACGGGGACACACTGGTCTACGAACGCCACCGTCACCGCTACGAGGTCAACAACGACTACAGAGCGCGGATGGAAGACGTGGGTCTGCAGTGCTCGGGCGTGTCACCCGATGGTCGCCTCGTCGAGTTCATCGAGCTCGACGAGCATCCGTTCTGGGTCGGCACCCAGGCTCATCCGGAGTTCAAGAGTCGACCCGACCGGGCAGCACCGCTGTTCCGCGGCCTGGTGGGCGCGGCGTTGGCCCGTGCGGAGGGACGCAACCCGCATCTACTCAACCCTCAGGTGGAATCGGTCGACTGACCGATACCACCTCAATGACGTCCCCCATGGCAGTCGACGACGACACCGAGTTCAGGTTGATCACCGAGGAACTCCACTACGAGGGTTACGCCTTCAAGGTGTTCAACACGCGATGGGAGTCCCCGGATGGGGAGGTCTTCGAACGCGACCTGGTCCGCCACATCGGAGCGGTCGCCGTCGTCCCGGTGACCGAGGATGGCGAACACCTTCTCCTCGTGAGCCAGTTCCGCACGGCCCTTGGCCGCCGGTTGCTGGAGCTTCCCGCCGGGCTGCGCGACATCGACGGTGAGGCCGAGATCGACACCGCGCGGCGCGAGCTCGAAGAAGAAGCGGGCCATGTCGCCGGCGAGATGGAGCATCTGGTGACCCTCGCGACCGCAGTGGGGTTCACCGATGAGAGCATCAGCATCTTCCTCGCGACCGACCTGCGCGCCACGGCGGTCCACGCAGACGGCATCGAGGAAGAGACCATGACCGTCGAGCGGGTGGCCTTCGCCGACGTGGACGAGCTCATCGCGGCCGGGGAGCTCATCGACGCCAAGACCGTTGCCGGTATCCTGCTCGCCCGCCGACGCTTGGGAAAGTGAGCTGCGGGTGGCCTCGGAGCTTCCGCTGGACGCCGAGGACTTCCTCACCTGGCTCGCGACCGAAAAGGGCCGGTCTCCTTCGACGCTTCGGGCCTACCGGCGCGATCTCCTGACCTACGTCGAATGGCTCGCTGACCGAGTTGTCGATGTGGGCACTGCGACCGACGAGCACGTGGTAGGTCACGTCCATCACCTTCGTTCGTTGGGGCGGGCGCCAGCGACAGTCGCCCGCGCGACTGTCGCGGTTCGGGCTCTGCACCGGTTCCTGGCCGGAGAGGGCATGGTGGAGCACGATCCCACCGCCGCTGTCGACGTTCCCCGTGTTCCCCGCGGGCTGCCGCGCGCACTCACCGAGGATCAGATCACTGCGCTGCTCGCATCGCCCGTCGGCGACACCCCGCTCGTGCGACGAGACCGGGCCATGCTCGAGGTGCTCTACGGGATGGGCCTGCGAATCAGCGAGCTCGTCGGGCTCTCGCTCGGTGATCTCGACCTCGACGACCGGTTGCTGCGGGTGTTCGGCAAGGGCTCGAAAGAACGGATCGTGCCGGTCGGACGTCACGCGGCGAGTGCGTTGACCGACTGGCTGAGCGGCGCAGGGCGAGGGGCCCTCGAACCCACTCGATGGGCGTCACGCAACGACGAAGAGGCGATCTTTCTCAACGCCAGATCTCGTCGGCTCAGCCGTCAGGGTGGGTGGCTGGTGGTGCGAAAGCATGGGGACCGGGTCGGACTCGGTGCCGAGCTGACGCCTCACGTTCTTCGCCACTCGTGCGCGACGCACATGCTCGACCACGGCGCCGACATCCGTTCGGTCCAGGAGCTCCTCGGGCACGCTTCGATCAGCTCCACCCAGCGGTACACGGCCGTGTCCCAAGAGCGGCTCACCTCGGTGTACCGCGACGCCCACCCGCGCGCGAAGGCCTGACGTCGCCGCGGCGATGTTTGGGTGCAGACTGGGGCTTCGTGCGTGATGTCGACAGGGTGAGTGGGCGGTGAGTCGGACAGTGTTCGCCATCACCATGGTGGTGGCGATGGTGCCGTCGGTGATCCTGCACGAGATCGCCCACGCCTACACAGCCGACGCCTTCGGAGACAGCACCGCGCGTCGGGCGGGCCGACTGAGCCTCAACCCGATCCGCCACATCGACCCGGTCGGGAGCCTTCTCGTGCCGACGGTGATGGTGCTGCTGTTGCCGTTCGTGATCGCCTGGGCCAAGCCGGTGCCCGTGCTGCAGTCCAACCTTCGCAACCCCCGCGTGCACAGCCTCTATGTCGCTTTGGCCGGCCCCGCCACCAACTTCGCCCTCGCGGGTTTGGCGATCGGGATTTTCCAGCTCTTTCGGCCAGAGCGCGACACGTGGCCGTGGTTGCTGCTCGCGATCTTCACGATCGTGAACGTGATCCTCGGTGTCTACAACCTGTTGCCGATCCCGCCCTTGGACGGCTCGGCGATCATCGAGTTTCTGCTCCCACGCTCGAAGCTGCACTGGTGGTATCGCATCCGGCCCTACACGATCTTTGGGCTGTTGGCGATCATGCTGCTGGCCCGGAGCTGGCTCGAACCGCTCTTCGAGTGGGCGGTCGATCTCTGGAACTCCCAACAGTGATGGGCCGGGTGCGCCATCTGGTCCGACGGTTCGTCACCTCGGTCCGAGGTCGTTCGCCCGACGAAGCCGACGAGCGATGGGCGCGCTCGCTTCTGACCGACGCCGAAATCGGCCTGTGGGGACGCATGAGCCCGACCGACCGGGCGCACGCGGTGGAGGTCGCCCGGCGAACCGCTGCGCAGCTGGACGAACCGACCGTGCTCGCGGCGGCGCTGCTCCACGACGTCGGGAAGGTCGAGGCCGACGCAGGCGTTGCCGTGCGCGTCGTCGCGACCGTTCTCGATCCGCTGATCAGCGCGCGCCGGGCCGCCCGCCTTGCGGAGCGGTCGGGTCCTGTCGCCGCAGTCGGCCGCCAGCTGGGGTATCCGGCTCGCGGTGCTGCGCTGTTGGCAGATGCGGGAAGTGCGCGACTCGTGATCCAATGGGCGGCTGAACATCACTTGCCGAAGCAGCGCTGGACGGTTGCCGCCGACGTCGGTGAGATACTGCAAGGCGCTGACAACGCATCGCGGTGACCGATGAGCCGAAGGGAGGCGACGTGACACCACAGCAGCTCCTGACCGAGCTCCAGGCGATCATGCACGAGCGCTTGGGCGACCGAGCCGGCACCTTCAAGGTCGAAGCCGTGGATGAGCCGCTCTCCCTGGCCCGCCAGGAGGCACGGCGAGCGCTGACGGTGGAGCACCGCGAGGTCATCTCGGTGACGATGGTCGAATTCAAGGGCTGGATCATCGAGCGCGACCCCGAGGCACGGGAGCGGGTGGCGCAGCGCGGCATTCCACCGCAGGACATCGAGACGGCGGTGCGCGTCGCCGAGGACGCCGCGATTGCGCTCCTTGTGCCGGATCTGAGCGACGCCACTCGCCAGGTGCTGCGGGGTCGGCTCGAGAACGTGTGTGTGGAGACCTTCGAGGAGCGCAAGAAGGCCTCCAAGGCGACCTTCAGCCTCGACGACAGGCACATCCGCGCCATGGGCGCGGCCATCGTGTTGATGGCGTTTGCGACCCTCATCCCGGGAACCGTCGGGCCCCTCGTGCTGGTCGGCGGGATGGTGCTGTTCGTGGCGGCCTTCCGCCGCTGGCGCTCCAAGGAGGTCAGCTCCAACATCATCGCCTCCCACGTGATGAAGGGCGGCGTCTTCGGACGCAAACGCAACCAGAGCCTCTGACCCCGGCTCGACACCCAACTGCCAGCTCGTGGGGTGAACACAGTGGCCCTGGAAGCTGGCAGAACGGGGGTGGGTCAGCGGGAGAGAAAGCCCATGGCGTCTTTGGCTCGCTGCACGGTGGGTCCAGCGACCGAGATGGCCTTCTCCGCGCCCACGCTGATGATCCGGGACAGCTCGGCGGGATCGGCGAGCAACTCGGCCCGCTTGGCCTGGACGGGTTCGAGAACCGACACCACCGCCTCGGCGGTGTCGTTCTTCAGCGGGCCGTACTGGCCGTACTGGTCGGAGAGGGCCTCGGGTGCCGCGTCGGTTGCGGCTCCCAGGATGGACAAGAGGTTGGACACGCCGGGCTTGGCGGCGATGTCGTAGCGGACGTCGTTCTCGCTGTCGGTGACGGCCCGCTTGAACTTCTTGGTGATCGCCGCTGGATCTTCGAAGATGCCGACCGTTCCCTGCGGAGACTCTGAGGACTTCGACATCTTGGAGGTGGGGTCCTGCAGGTCCATGACCCTGGCCGCCACCTTCGGAATCGCAGCCTCCGGCACGACGAACGTTTCGCCGTAGCGGCTGTTGAAGCGCTCCGCGACATCGCGAGTGAGCTCCAGATGCTGGCGCTGGTCGTCGCCGACGGGGACCCGGTCGGCGTCGTAGGCGATGATGTCCGCGGCCATGAGAGCGGGATAGGTGAACAGTCCGGCAGACACCTGTTCCTGGCCGCCCTCGCCGTGGCGCGCTGCCTTGTCCTTGAACTGGGTCATGCGTCGCAACTCGCCGAAGCTGACGGTGCACTCGAGCAGCCACGACAGCTCGCTATGGTAGGGACAGTGGCTCTGCACGAAGAGCGTGCAGACCTCCGGGTCGAGGCCGACCGACACGAGCGTCGCCATTGTTTCGAGCGTCTTGGCCCGGAGCTCGGCGGGATCCTGCTGCACTGTCACGGCGTGGAGGTCGACGACGCAATAGAAGCTGTCGTGCTCGTGCTGGTCCACCGCCCACTGCCGCAACGCACCGAGGTAGTTCCCCAGATGGACGTCGCCGGTGGGCTGGATGCCCGAGAACACACGTGTCATGGCGAGGAACGGTACCAAGGCCGATTCCGCCCCACCTCAGCGAAATTGAAGCCCGTCGTGTACCGATTCGGTCCACGATCCGCCTCAATTTGAGGCCGGTTGTGGCGCTCAGGCGTCAAAACTCGCCTCAATTTGGGGAGAGCGGTGGTGCGGGCGTTACATGCGTGTGATTTGCGGCAGCTAAGGTCGAGACATGGCGTACGAGGTGCAGACCGAGGTCTTCGAGGGACCTTTCGACCTGCTGCTTCACCTGATTCTGAAAGAGCAGGTGGACATCTACGAGGTGTCGCTGTCGCGCATCGTCGATGCCTATCTGGGAGAGCTCGACCGCATGGTGGCGGCTGTCGAAGCCGAGCGCGAGGCGACCGGGCGCATCGATCTCGAACTGGCGACGGAGTTTCTCCTCATCGCCGCAACGCTCGTCGAGTTGAAGACCCGCCGTCTCCTGCCACACGACTCCGACGTCGACCTCGACGAAGAGCTCGGCATCTGGGAAGAGCGCGACCTGCTGCTCTCCCGCCTCCTCGAGTGCAAGACCTTCAAAAACGCATCTGCGGTACTGCAGCGGCTCGCCACATCGGCCGCACATGCCCATCCGCGGCGCTGCGGGCCAGACGAGCGCTTCTTCAACGTCGCCCCCGACCTGCTCGAAGGCGTCGGCGTCGACGACCTGGGGGCCGCGTTCATCAGGGCGATGACGCCCAAGCCGACGCCCACTGTCGACACCCACCACATCGCGCCGATCACGGCGAACGTGACCGACGCGATGTTCGAGCTCGTCGACGAGCTGCCCCGAGCCAGGCGACTGAGCTTTCGCACACTCACCGAAGGTCTGGTCGAGCGGATCGAGGTGGTGGTGCGGTTCCTGGCGGTCCTCGAGCTGTTCAAGCAGGGCCACGTCGAGCTGGACCAGCCGTCCCGCTTCGGCGACATCACGATCACATGGGTCGGCGACGCCGCCGACGTCCTCGTCCCCGTAGGAGCCGACACCTATGACGGCTGACGCCCGCGATCCCTTCGAAGCGCTCGCCGCGGAGTTGGGTGCGACCGATCTCACCGACCCCGGCCACACAGACCATCTCACCGACAACGCGGTCGCCGGCGACCAGCCTGCGGTGCCAGACGAGGCAGCCCTCGACGACGAGCGGGCAGCGCCGCCGACGGCCGACCTCGACCCGGCAGCGGTGCCAGACGAGGTGCGCTCGGCGCTCGAGGCCATCCTGCTGGTCAGCGAGGAACCGGCGTCGCCGTCGCTCCTGGCTCAGCTCCTCGAGATCCCGGCTGCACTCGTCGAACAGCTCTGCGAACACCTCGCAGCCGACTTCGATGCCCAGGGCCGCGGGTTCACCATCGCCCGGGTCGCAGGCGGCTACCGCTTCCAGACCGCAGCCGCCCAAGCCCCCTATGTCGAACGCTTCCTGCTCGAGGGTCAGTCATCGCGCTTGTCTGCAGCCGCGCTCGAGACACTCGCCATCGTGGCCTACAAGCAGCCGATCTCGCGTGCTCAGATCGCGTCGATCCGCGGCGTCAACGTCGACGGTGTCGTCCGCACCCTCCACCAGCGCGGCTACATCGCCGAGGTCGGGCGCGACCACGGGCCGGGCCAGGCTCTTCTCTATGGAACGACCCGGGCGTTCCTCGAGCGCCTCGGGCTCGACCACCTCGGTGAGCTCCCGTCGCTCGGCGACTTCGTTCCCGAGGCCGACGTGGTGGAGACCCTGGAGCTCGCGCTGCGGGCCGAGGGGGCCGAGGGCGCCGAGATCCCAGACACCGCAGACGGCGCAGAAGGCGGCGGCGGAACCAGCGACGCTGTCGAGGCGTGAGCGACTCCGAGAACGCTCCGGAGCGGCTGCAGAAGATCATGGCGAGGGCGGGTCTGGCGAGCCGTCGCGTCTGCGAGAACATGATCTCTGCGGGACGGGTGACCCTCAATGGGGCCGCTGCCCGGCTCGGAGACCGGGCGGTGCTCGAGGACGTGGTCGAGGTCGACGGCATTCCCGTGCTGCGCGACCCGTCCCTCGTTCACTACCTCCTGCACAAGCCCGCAGGGGTCGTCTCCACCGCTGACGATCCGCAGGGGAGGCCCACCGTCGTGGAGCTCGTCCCCGATGACCGCAGGGTGTTTCCGGTGGGTCGTCTCGACACGGACACCGAGGGTCTTCTCATCCTCACCAACAACGGAGACCTCACCCATCGTCTGACGCACCCGTCGTTCGGCGTGCCCAAGGAGTATCTGGCCCACGTCGAGGGGGTGCCCAGTCGGGCGGCCCTGCGGCAGCTGCGCGAAGGTGTGGACCTCGACGACGGGCCGACCGCTCCGGCCGACGTGTCGATGCCCCAGGACGGCCTCGTGAAGTTGACGATCCACGAGGGCCGCAATCGCCAGGTCCGTCGGATGTGCGAGTCGATCGGCCACCCCGTGATCCGGCTCGTCAGGACCCGCATCGGTTCGCTCGTCGACCGCTCTCTGGTCGCGGGCGCGTGGCGGGAGCTCACCGACGACGAAGTTCGGTCGCTGTACGCCGCAGTGGTGCAGTGAGTCGGTCTGTACGATTCCGAGCGTGACCGACCTTCCCCCTCGCGCACAGCTCTCATGAACGCGAACGGCCACGGTGCCGGTCGCCGCGCCCAGCTCGTGGGGACCGGCCTGATCGGGGGCTCGGTCGCGGCTGCGCTTCGTGCTACCGGCTGGCACGTGACCGGCAGGGACGCCGTGGAAGCTCACGAACAACGCGCCCTCGAGCTGGCTGTCATCGACGCTGTGGGTGTTGACCCCGCCGCCGAGGTGACGTTCGTCGCGGTTCCACCAGGGCAACTGGTCGGCGAGGTCCAACGGTCGCTCTCGGAGTCCGACGGCATCGTGACCGACACCGGCAGCGTGAAGATGTCGGTGTGTGCCGAGATCGATGACCCGCGCTTCGTGGGTGGACATCCCATGGCCGGCTCCGAACAGGACGGGGTCGACGGCTCGGATCCGTCGATCTTCGAGAGAGCGGTATGGGTTCTGACCCCGGGGGAGTCCACCGACGACGGCGCCCTGCACACCCTCCAGGCGATCGTCGCTGCGATGGGGGCCGACGTGGTGACGATGACCGCCGCACGCCACGACAGCCTCGTTGCGGTGGTGTCGCATGTACCGCATCTGATGGCCGCCACGATGATGGCGCTCGCCGACGACCGCTCGCTCGACGACTCCCCGCTCCTTCGCCTCGCAGCCGGCGGTTTCCGTGACATGACGAGGATCGCCGCCGGGCACCCGGGCATCTGGCTCGACATCTGCACCGAGAATCAGGTCGCGATCCTCGACGTTCTCGACGAACTGACCCGCAGAATCGCCTCGGTGCGCGGCCTTGTGCAGGAGAGCGATCGCGATGGCATGCGTGAACTCCTCACCCAGGCCCGCCGTGCACGCGCCAACCTCCCAGAACGGGCGGTGCGACCCCAGGAGTTGCTCGAGGTCCGGGTTCCGATCCCGGACCGCAAGGGCGAGATCGCCGCCATCACCATGCTCGCCGCCGACTGCGACGTGAACATCATGGACATCGAGGTGGCGCACTCGCCCGAAGGCGATCGGGGCGTGCTCGTGATGCTGGTGGCGCGGGCCGAGGTCGGACGCTTCCTCGCGGCGCTCGCCGGCCGGGAGTACCACCCCACGACTCGGGAGCTCGCGTGAGCGAGTCGCGCACCCTGCGACCCTTCACCGCGCCCTCCACCGGGGTGGCCCGACTCCCCGGGTCCAAGAGCCACGTCAACCGAGTGGTTCTCTGCGCCGCCCTCGCCGACGGCACCAGCCATCTCTCGGGCGTTCTGTTCGCCGACGATACCCACGCCATGCTCGATGCGGTCACCGAACTCGGGGCGACGGTCGACGCCGACGTCGAGGAACGCGCTCTTACCGTGCGCGGAGTCGGTGGCCGACCTGCGGTCGACGGGCGGATCGACGCCCGCATGTCCGGTACGACGGGACGCTTCGTTCTGCCCGTCGCCGCCGGCTCCCTGGGCTCGGTGACGGTCGATGGGAGCGAACAGCTGCGCTCACGACCCTTCGTCCACCAGATCGCGGCCCTGCGAAGCATGGGGGCGCAACTCGAGGAGCTGGGCGAGCCCGGGCATCTTCCGATCCGCGTCGAGGGCTCGCCGCTCGCAGGTGGCGTGGTCTCACTCCCTGGCAACCTCAGCAGCCAGTTCGCATCCGGGCTGCTCCTCGCCGGGCCCCTCTGTTCGGACCCGGTCCGAATCGAGCTCACGGGGGAGATCGTCAGCCGCCCCTACCTCGACCTCACCGTCGACGTGATGTCGAGCTTCGGGGTCGACGTCGAGCGTCCAGACGAGCGCACCTTCGCCGTGCCGCCCGGCTCCTACCGGGCCGCCGACGTCCTGATCGAACCGGACGCCTCCGCTGCCTCGTACTTTCTGGCCGCCGCTGCCATCACCGGCGGAACCGTGCGCGTCGAGGGGCTCGACCGCACGAGCCGCCAGGGAGACGTGGCCTTCGCAGACGTGCTGGCCCAGATGGGGGCGGAGGTTCTGTGGGGTGACGGCTTCATCGAGGTGACCGGTGGGCGTCTCCGCGGAGGGATCTATGACCTCCGCGACTTTTCGGACACAGCGCAGACCCTCGCAGTGGTGGCGGTGTTCGCCGACACGCCGGTCGAGATCACGGGGATCGGGTTCATCCGGCGCAAGGAGACCGACCGCATCGAAGCGATGGCCACGGAGCTGCGACGCTGCGGTGTGGACATCGATGTCACCGACGACGGGTGGGTCATTCGCCCCGACGTCGGCCGCCTGCGCGGTGGTCGGGTCGAGACGTACGACGACCATCGGATGGCGATGAGCATGGCGCTTCTCGGTCTGCGCGTTCCCAGTGTGGAGATCCTCGATCCCGGGTGTGTCGCCAAGACCTTTCCGGACTTCTTCGAGGCACTCGAGGCGCTCCGCCCGAGCGTCGAGTCGGCTCCCTCGGTGACGGTCGTGGCGATCGACGGTCCCGCCGGTGCGGGGAAGTCCACTGTGGCCAAGGTGCTCGCCGCGACTCTCGGCCTCCCACACTTCGACACCGGTGCGATGTACCGCGCCGTGGCAGCCGCTGCTCTTCGAGCAGGGGTCGACCCCACCGACGAGGCGCTCGTCGCCGACGTCGCCCGCGACATGGATCTTCGGATGGGTCCGCGGGTGCTTCTCGACGGAGTCGATGCCACCGAGGAGATTCGCTCGCCCGCGGTCACCGGCGCGGTGAGCGCGGTCGCGGCCAACTCACAGGTGCGGCGCATCCTCGTCGAACGCCAGCGCGTGTGGGCCGCAGAGCTCGGCGGGGGAGTGATGGAGGGCCGCGACATCGGCACGGTTGTGTTTCCCGATGCGGTCCTCAAGGCCTACCTCACAGCGAGTCCCGAGGTCAGGGCCAAACGGCGCCACGACGAGGGATCGGCCCAGAGCCTCCAGGAGATCGCCGCAGACATCGCGCGCCGCGACCGCATCGACTCGAGCCGTTCGGACTCGCCGCTACAGGCCGCCCCGGGCGCCATCGTGCTCGACACCAGCGAGCTCACGCTCGACCAGGTGGTCGCCCAACTCGCCGAACTCTTCAGCCACGCAGTGGAGGGAACGTGAATCCCGCATCGGACGCCGGCCCGGATCTCGACCCGAGGATGAACTGGTACAACCTCCTCCTCTACAAGATCCTGCGATATGGGTTCATCACGATCTTCAAGCTCTACAACCGGATCACCATCGAGGGAACCGAGAACATCCCCGAGGGCGCCTGCGTGTGGGCCCCGAACCATCGCAGCTACATCGACACGCCGATCCAGGCCATCGTGCCCGCACGCCTTCGGTTCATGGGCAAGGACTCGATGTGGAAGAACCGGTTCTTCGGCTGGATCTTCACAACCATCGGCTGCTTCCCGGTGACGCGGGGGACCGCCGATCGTGAGGCGCTCAACATCGCTCTCGGTGTTCTGTCGTCGGGCAAGAACCCTGTCGTGGCGTTTCCCGAAGGTGAGCGCAAAGACGGCCCACGCGTGCACCCACTCTTCGACGGTGCCGCCTACATGGCTGCCAAGACACAACTTCCGATCGTCCCCGTCGGAATCGGTGGCACCGCGGCCGCGATGCCACGCGGCCGCAAGATCATGTTCCCGCGCAAGATCCATGTCGTGATCGGCCGACCGATGGATCCGCCGGGCCTCACCGAGAAAGGTCGCATCTCCCGCAAGGAGGTGAAGGCGGTGACGCTGGAGCTCCGCGAAGAGATTCAGGCCGTGTTCGACACCGCGATGGAGCGGTGCGGGAGCCCGAACGTCTACGACAGGGCCGACGATACAGACGAGGGACCGAGCTAGCCGAGAGCTAGCCGGCGAGATCGGCCAGGACGTTGCTTGCGGCAACGTCACGATCGCGGTGATCGCCGCGAGCTGACCGCGGGACTGCGACCAGCGCGTTGACCGCGGCTTCGAGCGCTCCGAGCAGCTCTCGCAGCTCACGCGGGGGTGGGAAGTACTCGTCCTCCGACGTGATCGACACCTCGACGACGCCTTCGTGAGGAGAGAGGCGGGCGATCACCTGGTTCACGAGCTCCTCGGGAGCCGAAGCGCCTGCTGTCACCCCGACGACGCCGGTGAGGTCACCTGGAAGCTCGTCGGCCGCGTTGATGCGGTATACGTGCTCGCACCCCGACTCAGAGGCGAGCTTGGCCAGCGCCATCGTGTTGGAGGAGTTGGCCGAGCCGATCACCACGACGGCATCACACTGCTCGGAGATGGCAGCGAGAGCGCTCTGGCGATTGGTGGTGGCGAAGCAGAGGTCGCTGCGACCGGGCATCCAGACGTCGGGGAAGCGCTCACGCGCCGCGTCGAGCACGCCTTCCCAATCGCGATGGCTGAGGGTCGTCTGGGCGAGCATCGCGATCGGTTCGTCGAAATCCGGGAGGTCGGCGACGTGGTCGGGTCTCTCCACCAGGCTGATCGCCTCGGGCGCCACCGCCATCGTGCCGACCGCTTCCTCGTGTCCTTCGTGGCCCACGTAGACGATGCGATAGCCCTTGCCTGCCCGCACTCGGACCTCGTGGTGCACCTTGGTGACGAGCGGGCACACGGCGTCGACCACGTACCCACCGCGCTCCCGGGCGCCTGCGACCACCTCAGGGGCCGAACCGTGCGCGGAGAGCATGATCGGGCGGCCGGCGGGGACTTCGGAGATGTCGTCGACGAAGACCACACCCAGCTTGCGGAAACGATCCACGACGATCTGGTTGTGGACGATCTCGTGGTAGCAGTACACCGGCGGTTCGAAGGCCCGCACCATCCACGCCAGAGCCTTGATGGCCATCTCCACCCCGGCGCAGAACCCGCGCGGCGCCGCGAGCAGGACGCGGTCGACGGGTGATCGGTCGGGCTTCGACACGCAGCGAAGGGTAGCCCGGACTGCAGGAGTCCCAGCCTCCGGTCCGTATCCTCAGTGGCCATGTCCCGCCCGCACGTGGTCGCCATCGCGCCCGACTCGCCTGCAGCCCTCGCTGAGCTGCAGGTGGGTGACGAGATCGCATCGATCGACGGCGAGGTGCCGACCGACGTGATCCGGTGGCAGCTCCTCGTGGACGAGGCCGATCCCGTCCTGCAGGTCACCCGCGGCGGCCTCGAACTCGACGTGCCGGTCAGCAAGGCGGCGGGGGAGCCCCTGGGTGCCGACGTCGACGCCGCGATCTTCGACCGCGTTCAGACCTGCGACAACCACTGCGAGTTCTGCTTCATCTATCAGCTCCCCAAGGGGATGCGCCGCAGCCTCTATCTCAAAGACGACGACTACCGACTCTCATTCCTCTACGGGAACTTCACGACGCTCACCCGGTTCACCGAAGCCGACCTCGAACGGGTGATCACCGAGCGGCTGTCGCCGCTGTACGTGTCGATTCACGCGACCGACCCCGACGTCCGGACGCGGATGCTCCGCAACCGGCGGGGCGCCTACAGCCTTCGTTGGTTGCGCGCCCTGCTCGACCACGGGGTGGAGGTCCACGGGCAGGTGGTGGTGTGCCCCGGCATCAACGGGGGAGACGTCCTCGAGGACACGCTGGTCGGCGTTCTCGACGGATTTCCGGAGCTGGCGTCCCTCGCCGTCGTTCCACTGGGGATCAGCGATCATTCCAGCGAAGATGCGATGCGTCCCCACACCCACGCCGAGGCCAATGAGGTGATCGAGATCGTCGAGCGCTGGCAGCAGAGGTATCTGCATCTCCTCGGTCGCCGCTTGGTCTACGCCGCCGACGAGTACTACCTCCTCGCCGACGCGCCGTTCCCCTCCGCCGACACATACGGCGACTTTCCGATGCACGAGGACGGCATCGGGATGGTTCGAGCGTTCGAGGCCGAATTCACGGGAGCCGTCGACCACACGATCGGCCCGCGGGCCGGTTTCTTCCAGTGGGTCGACGGGGCGACCGGCGAGGGATACCGGGCCCCGCGTGCCAACCGGAGCGGAGAGCTGCCCGATCCCTCGAGCGAGCCGGTCCCTGTGCCCGTCTCGCTCACCGCGCGACGTGGCTCGAAGGCTCCGGTCGGCGTGCTGACCGGCCCATACGGCGCCCGCGTGCTCGCTCCGCTGATCGCGATGCTGGGTCGCGACGACATCCGTGTGGTCGAGGTGCCCAACCTGTTCTTCGGCGGAAACGTCGGGGTCGCAGGGCTCATGGCCGGCGACGACGTGGCGCGCGTCCTGGCCTCCCAACCCGGCGACCATCGCTACCTCGTGCCCGACGTCTGCCTGAGCGGCGGACGGTTCCTCGACGGTGTCGAGCCGGCCGAGCTCCCTCTGCCCGTCGAGATCGTTGCCAGCGACGGGCTCTCGCTGCGTCGCGCCCTGGAGGCTCCGTGACACTGCCCACCGTCGCCGTGGTCGGCCGCCCCAATGTGGGCAAGTCGACGCTGTTCAACCGCATCATCGGGCGCCGCGAGGCCATCGTCGAGGAGCGGCCCGGGGTCACTCGTGACCGCAAGGAGCTCGAAGCGGAATGGCTCGGGCGTTCGTTCCTCCTCGTGGACACCGGCGGGTGGATGCCGGCCGGCAGCTCGCTGCAGGAGGCCGCGTCAGACGGCAAGCGGCCGGGCAACGGCGGGCGAGAAAGCGGTGGGTTGGACAGCAAGCGGCCGGACGGCAAGGGGTTGGATAGCAAGGGTTTAGATAGCAAGGGTTTAGATAGCAAGGGGTTGGATAGCAAGGGGTTGGATAGCAAGGGGTTGGATAGCAAGGTGTCCGCGCAGAGCGAGCGCGCCATGGAGGAGGCCGATGTCGTCCTCATGGTGGTCGATGCGACGACGGGCGTGACCGAGGAGGACGACCGAGTGGCTGCGCTGCTGCGGCGACTGGATCTGCCCGTCCTCGTCGTCGTCAACAAGGTGGACAGCTCGGCCCGCGACAACGACATCTGGGAGTTCATGTCGTTGGGCCTCGGCGAGCCCGTGGGAGTGTCCGCTCTCCACAGCCGCCACACCGGTGACCTGCTGGACCGCCTCCTCGAAGAGCTTCCCCCTGAGTCCGATGTTGCAGACACCGCGGACGATTCCGCCGACATGTATGACGGTGATGGCGAAGATGCGGAGGTCGACGACGGCATCCCAGGTGTCGCCATCGTCGGCCGCCCCAACGTGGGCAAGTCGACGCTGTTCAACCGCATGATCGGGGACGATCGCAGCGTCGTTCACGACATGCCGGGCACCACCCGCGACGCGATCGACACGGTCGTCGAGACCGAGTTGGGGCCGGTGCGTTTCGTCGATACCGCCGGGATGCGCCGCAAGGCCCGCGTCGACGACGACACGGAGTATTACTCCAACCTGCGAGCCCTTCGTGCGATCGATTCGGCCGACGTGGCACTGATCGTCATCGATGCCGGCGAGGGTGTCACCAGCCAAGACCAGCGGTTGGCCGAACGTGTCGACGCCTCCGGGTGCCCGATCGTCGTGTTGCTCAACAAGTGGGAGACCGTCGACCAGGAGCAGAAGGACGAGGTGATGTACCAGATGGGCCAAAAGCTCCACTTCATCGGCGAATCACCTGTTCTGCGCATCAGCGCCCTGAGCGGGCGTGGGGTACATCGGCTCATCCCGGCGATCGACGCCGCGATCGAGGCATACGAGACCCGCGTCCCGACCCGCCGGGTCAACGAAGTGATCCAGCTGGCCCAGTCGGCGCAGCCGGGACCCCATGGTGCCCGCGTCCTGTACGCCACCCAAGGGGCGGCGAACCCCCCGACGTTCACGCTGTTCACCAACAAGGAGCTGCCGGCGAGCTACCTCCGCTACCTCGAGCGCCGACTCCGTGAGGAGTTCGGGCTCGGTGCGACGCCGATCAAGATGAGGGTGCGCCGCCGCTGACCGGTATCGCGACGGTGTCTGTCCGCACGATCATCGCCGGAGCATCGATCAACCGGAAGTCGTGCGGCGCTGTGCGGGTCAACAGCTCCTCGAGGTCCGCGGGCGCCATCGGACGGGCGAAGTGGTAGCCCTGGCCGTACTCGCACTCCAGCCCGACGAGGCGGTCTGCCTGGGAGCCGTGCTCGATTCCCTCGGCCACCACGGGGAGCTCGAGTCGCTGCGCCATCTCGATGATGGACAGCACGAGCCGGTCGTCGCCGCCGTCGACGAGCAGGTCCACGAAGCTCTTGTCGACCTTGAGTTTGTCGAAGGGCATCTGCTGGAGATACCCGAGCGACGAGTAGCCGGTGCCGAAGTCGTCGATGGCGAGGTCGACGCCCACGTCTTTGAGCCCGTGCAGGTGACGGGTGACGTCGTCGAGGTTGTCGGCCAGAACCGATTCGGTGACCTCGATCGTCAGGCAATCGGGGGCGAGCTCGGCGTCGCGGAGCGTCTGGCGGACGTGCTCGACGAACTCGGGACGCTGGAGCTGCTCCACGGATGCGTTGATGCTCATGAACAGCTCGCCATCGGCGTCGTGACGGCGCTGCCAGTCGCGCATCTGGCGCGTCGCTTCGACAACCAGCCAGTCGCCCATTGCTCCGATGAGGCCGCTCTCTTCGGCGATGGGGATGAATACCGCTGGGCTGATGAGGCCACGCTGGGGGTGGTGCCAGCGCATGAGGGCTTCGAACCCGGCGAGCCTCTTGGTGGTGAGGCTGATGATCGGCTGATAGACGAGCGACAGCTCACCGCGGCGCAGCGCCGAGGCCAGGTCGGCGCGCAGCTCCATGCGCTCGAAGATCGTGGCGTGCATCTCCTGCTCGAACACGCGGTATGAGCCCTTGTGGCTGTGC
>Ga0209992_10000359_pt1 | contig 61565 bp, 65 predicted proteins | sample 2SBtaG_2_FD_182564 | JGI IMG/M metagenome (GOLD analysis project Ga0209992, IMG submission 182564) | Deep subsurface microbial communities from Kolumbo volcano to uncover new lineages of life (NeLLi) - 2SBTROV12_ACTIVE470 metaG (SPAdes)... | ecosystem: Environmental > Aquatic > Marine >... | reverse complement strand
AGAAGAGATTCGTTCAGGTAAAAACAAGTACTTTACGATGTTAGAAGTTGTACGAAAACTCAAAGGTTTTGTTGATTCAAAAAAACAACCAGCAGGATTAGACTTGGCAAAAATGTTTGGAAATATTCTCATGAAAAGATCATTTGATTCAGTTGGTTCATGGCATGTAAAGGGATTATTCCTTGGTATGATGCACTTTCAGGATAAATATAATGAAGATTTGGAAAGACTACAACGATGTGATATTCACTATGTTACTCCAGATCTCAGAATAGTTCCATTTTGTGCATTTAATGTAATTCCTGAATGGTATAGAGATAGAATTCAAAAGAAATTCTCAGTAACTGTTGAGGAGTGGGAACAAAGAGAAGATGTCAAACTAGAAGACTGTCTTTACAGAGGACTAATGAGACGTGGTGCTGGTGATGAATTAGCTGCTGGTTGTGCTAAGAGTCAAATGTTCCATGATGCATCACAAGCAACAATGTAAAAGAATTTTTTAATCCAAGACCTTAAAAGTTCATAATTCAATTTTTAGTATGAAAATTTTACTCATTTCTCCTACATTGAAAGGAATTGGTGGTATAGCTCAACATGTTAGAGATTTAATAAAATATCTTAAAGATAATGGTCATGATGTAGATATAATTTCTTCAGAAAATACTTTTACTATTCCAATAAAAAAATTAAAAAATCCAAGTTTTTTGATTTCATCTTTTTTAAAAACAAAATTCTCAAAAAATTATGATATAGTTCATGCTCAACATCCAATAGGTGCATTAGCGATGAAAAATACTAATGGAAAAAAAATTCTTACAATTCATGGAATATACAGTGAACAGATTGGAATGCTACATGGAAAATCTAGCTCAAATATTTCAAATAAATTTGAAAAAAATGCTTTTTTGTGGGCTGATGCTGTAACTGCAGGTTCTAAAGAAGCATATGAATATTATAGTAAATTTGGTTCAAAAGTATCTTTTATTCCAAATGCAATTGATATTGACTTACTACCTTCTGGAGTTGATACTAGATATGAAAAACAAATAATTTTTGCAGGACGATTGTCAAAGGAAAAAGGCATTCTTACAATTCTTGAAACTGCAAAAAATCTACCTGATGATATTCATTTGTTGATTGTGGGTATTGGTCCTGAAGAACAAAAGGTAATTGATTCTGTGAAAAATAATAAAAATATTCATTATTTAGGATATCAACCAAAAGAAAAAACAATTCCACTAATTCGAGGTTCCAAATTACTACTTCAACCTTCTCTTGCTGAGGGAATAAGTGCAACATTACTTGAAGCAATGGCATGTAAAACACCAGTAATTGTTACTAATGTAGGTGGAAATATTGAATTATTTGAAAATAACAAAACTGGTATTTTAATTGAACCAGAAAATTCTGAAGAATTATTAAAAAAAATAATCTATTTGTTAAATGATCAAACTAAACTAGAAGAACTTTCTGAGTCTGCTTTTGAAAAAGTTCAAGAATATGATTGGTCAAATATTGGTAAAAAATATTTAGATTTATATAAAAAATTATTAGAATCTTAAGTAATATTCAGAATTTTTTTTAAACCATCGTCAAATTCAATTTTAGGTTCCCAATTCAATTGTTTTTTAATTTTAGAAATATCTGCTCTAATATCTTTAATGAAAATTTTTTCATCTTTTAAATATTCAAGATTAATTTTTTCAAATGTAATTTTTTCAATTTTTTTAATAATCTCATCAAATGAAAATGAAATTCCTGTACCTACATTAAAGATTTCAAATTTAGTATCATAATCTTTTACTTTTAAAATTAAATCTACAAAGTCATCAATATATAAAAAATCTCTCTTACTGTTTTTATTTACAATTGTAATTTTTTCCTTTGTTTTTATTGCATTGATCAAGTTTGTTAATAGAAATCCATCATTCATAGATTTACCAAAAATATTAAATGGTCTTAGTATTGTTACCTTGAGATCACTTTTATCACAATATAATTTACATAATTGTTCTCCTAGAAATTTACTTTTACTGTAAGCATTATGAGGATTCACTGGATGATTTTCATTAATAGGGATATTTTCTGGATTACCATAAACATAACTACTCACATAAATTAATTTTTTTACTTTTTTCATTATGCAGTATTCTAAAATATTTAATGTTCCAAAGATATTATTTTCAAAAAAATCTTTTGCTTTTAATTTTTTTGAAGGTGTTTTTCCACCTAAATGAATTACCGTATCTACAGAATCAATTTTTAATACTTCATTAATATTTCGTAAATCAATTCTTTTAGAATTAATTGTATCTGTAATGACTGATGATTTGGGTAATCTTTCTATAATTTTTCTCCCAATAAAACCAGATGAACCTGTAACAAGTATTGAATTCATAATTTATCCATAAATTTGAACCATCTATGATTTTTCAGGTTTAAAGTCAATTAATTTATAATTTTGATTATTTTTTGTGGACATATTAGATCTGATATGATTAATTAATTGGTATTTTAGTGATTTAATAAATGACATCAATTCTGAAAAATAAAAATATTTTAGTGACTGGCGGATCTGGGTCGATTGGTCAATCAATTGTAAAAAAGGCATTAGAAGATGGTGCAAAGTCTGTTAAAGTCTTCAGTAATGATGAAAATGGATTATATGAAATGGATCAGATTTTTACAAACAAAAAAATTGAATATGTTGTAGGTGATATTAAAAATTCTGAAACAGTGAATTCAATTGTAAAAAGAATTGATATAATTTTTCACACCGCAGCTTTGAAACATGTTGATAGATGCGAATTAAATCCATTTGAAACTGTTGCTGTAAATATTATTGGAACAAATAATATTGTTAAAGCAGCTGTAAATGAAAATGTAAAAAAAGTTATTTCTATTAGTTCTGATAAAGCAGTCAATCCAATAGGTGTAATGGGCGCAACAAAATTATTAGGAGAAAAACTATTGTCTGCAGAAGCATTTCATAATAAATCAAATACTGTTTTTGCTTCAGTACGTTTTGGAAATGTTTTTCATACTAGAGGTTCAATTTTACCAAGAATTGAAGATCAAATCAAAAAAGGAGAACCAATCACACTAACTGATCAAAGAATGAAACGTTTTTTTATGACAAAAGATGATGCTGTAAAATTAATTGTAAATGCCACAAATCTTGCTAGAGGTGGAGAGATTTTTATTCTTAAAATGCCTTTACTGTATCTTAAGGATCTTTTTGAAGCTATGAAAGAAATTTTAGCTCCTAGATATGGATTCAAACCTAAACAAATCAAGACAACCCTTATAGGAATTAGACCTGGTGAAAAATTAACTGAATATCTTCTTACTGATTTTGAAATGGAACATGTTTTAGAAACCAAAGACTTTTTTATTTTACCTTCTCTTTTTGAATCAATTTCTAAATCAAAATATTCTGGTGCTAAAAAATCAAATAACCTTCGTATACATTTTGAAAAAATGGAACCGATTGATATTAAGGAAATTAAGAAAATGCTAAAATCTGTTTATAATTATTAAAATAATATTTTAAATAGAATATCTAAATTTATGGTTTCTTGATGATTGAATTTTTCTATTGATAATAACATGCTTACATTAATTGTAGTATTTACAAGTAATTTCGAGTCCTTTTTTTAATGAAATCTTAGGTTTCCAATTAAAATGAGAATTCATTTTGGATATATTGGCACATACATTCAATACATCATTTTTTCTAATTTTATCTTTTTGAGATTTTATAGATATTTTCTTATTTGAAAACTTGAGAATTAAATCAATTAAATCTGATATTGATGTACTTTTTCCTGTTCCTAGATTGTATACATCAAATCCTTTTTTCTTTGAATTAATAATATTTAACAAACCAGTTATTAGATCATCGATAAAAATAAAATCTCTTTTTGGTGTTATGTTTCCTAACGAAATTTGAGAATTATGTAATACTTGATTAATTATATTAAAAATAAGATTAGATTTTGAACTATTGGGTCCATAAACAGAAAATATTCTGGCAATTCGTATGTCCAAACCATAAGTTAATGAATATGTTTCACATAATATTTCACTCATTTTTTTACTAGAAGCATAATGAGACAAAGGTGAACCTGATTCAGTTTCAGAAAGAATTGTTTTTTTTGAATTGCCATAAATATGACTAGAACTTAGAAAAACAAATTCAGCATCTTTTTTCCTAGCTAATTCTAACATATTTTTAGTTCCATCAACATTAACTTCATAACATTTTACTGGATTTTTGTTACAATAGTCTACATCACTTAAAGCAGCCATATGAATAATTTTTGAAAAATTATTTTTTAATTTAGAATTATTTATCTTAGTTATGTCTGTTCCAACAGAAATAAAATTTTTTAATGTTTTGTGTTTTTTTTTAGATATTCCAAGAATTTTATAGTTTTGATTTAGAAGTTCTGGTATTGCATAATTGCCAATAAATCCACTAGAACCTGTTACAAGAATTTCCTCCAATCTTTTACTTCCTAATCAAATGGTTTATTTCAATTTCACTTCTAATTTATTTATTATATAGCCTTAAAAAGTAAATGTTAAAGAATAGGATATGACTAACGCTTTGATTACTGGTATTACAGGACAAGATGGAGCATATCTTGCTGAATTTTTATTGAAAAAAGGTTACAAAGTTTTTGGTACATACAGAAGGCAATCATCAAGTAATTTTTGGAGATTACATTATCTTGATATTTTAGATAAAATTAATTTGATTCCAGCTGATATATTAGATTCAACATCCATATATCGTGCACTAAAAGAATCAAACCCCAAAGAAATTTATCATTTAGCTGCACAAAGTTTTGTTGGTGCATCATTTGATCAACCTCTATACACTAGTGATGTAACAGGATTTGGCCCCGTTCGAATTTTAGATGAAATATTAAAATTTAATAAAAAAATTAAATTTTATCAAGCTTCTTCAAGTGAAATGTTTGGTTCAGAAAAATCTATCACAAAAACTGAAACAACAACATTCATGCCATCTAGTCCATATGCAATTGCAAAACTATATGCTTATTGGCAAACTAAACTCTATAGAAAAGCATATGGTGTTTTTACAGTTAATGGGATTTTGTTTAATCATGAATCACCTTTACGAGGTTTAGAATTTGTTACAAGAAAAATTTCAAATGAAGTTGCAAAAATTTCACTTGGTCTTTCTAAAAAATTAGAATTAGGAAATGTTTTAGCTAAAAGAGACTGGGGTTATGCCCCTGAATATGTTGAAGGAATATGGAAATCATTACAGGTAAAAACCCCCGATGATTATATTTTAGCTACAAATGAATCACATTCTGTAAAGGAATTTGTAGAAAAAGCTTGTCAAATTGCAGATGTTTCAACAAAATGTTTGAAAATCACAAAGAGTAATTTAAGACCATTTGATGTTAATCATCTTAAAGGTAATTACTCTAAAGCAAAAAGAAAATTGGGATGGAAACCAAAAATAAAATTCAATGATCTAGTTAAGATTATGGTAGAAGAAGATATTCATAGATGGGAACAACGGTTGAAAGGTGAATATTTACCATGGGATGCGGGTAATTCATAATATTATCAAAAATATTTTTAAGATTTTTTTCAAATGAATTGACATATATCTAATAATTAAAACGATAATTTTAATTAAAAATGAATAAAGTTTTCATGGTAACAGAACATGATATTGATGGAATAGATGCTAGTGGTAATAGAGCACAATGGGAAATTAATGCATTGAAAAAAAAAGGATTTTCTGATATTACATTAATAGATAAATTTGATGAGAAAAAAGCTAAAGAAATTCCTACTGGATTAATACACGCACAACAATTATGTGGAAGATTTTTGAATAACACTAAATACATTGTTGATGCACATGGACTTGAATATGATGCTTCATCTCATTTATCTCATGGTCACCCAATTTATTCATGGAAAAAATATGCATTTAAAATTAAATCCTATCATTATAAAAAATTAGAAAATAAAATCTTTCAAAATTCGCAACATGTGATTTGTGCAGGTGAAAATATATATGAAAAAGTAAAAAATATACAAAATGCAACTGTTGTTAGAAATGCAGTTTTTCTAGAAAATTATAAACCTACTGAATGTAAAATTTTGAAAGTTGCATTAGTAGGCCCATTTTTACCAGGAAAGATAAATTATTTTGGACTAGATATGATTGAATTTGTAGTTAAAACTTTTCCTAAAGTAAAATTTGTTTTCATAGGACCAACTGATAAAAATTTTCGAGATGAATTACAGTTTGAAAATACAAAATTTACCGGCAAAGTAAATAATTATGTGGAGACATTAAGAAATTGTAGCGTTTTATTGGCACCATTTCCTGAATATGCATATTATTTGGGCTCAAAAACCAAATTTTTAGAAGCAGCAGCTTGTCAAATGCCAATAATTACTACACCAACTGGAAATGTAGATTTTCAAAATGATTACATGTGTTTAGGAAGAACTAAAGAAGAATTAGTAGAGCAAATGCACTATTTAGAAGATGAAAATATGAGAAAAGATTTGGGTAAAAATCTAAGAAACGAAATTGAAAAAAACTATAATGCTGATATCGAAGTAAAGAAAATCATAAAATTGTATAATGAATACTCATAGTTTTGAATAAACTGCATTTGCAAATAATTTAAAATGTTCTTTGTATGTTTCATAAAATTTTTGAAAGTGTTTCAATGTAACAGAAAAATTTTGTTCGTATCTTTGAATGGAAGATAATGTAACACCATCCTTCATCATTAAGAAATAAGGAATAGAAACAGATTGTTTATCAATGATTTGCATTAAAGCATTTAATTCTGTATTATTAAATTTATAATTTTTTAATGCATTATTGATGTCTTCATGTAACTTATCAAACGTCCTAAATTTTGTAACCATTGATAATTCTTCATAAATTTCATCAGAAAATAAAATTATTGGTTTTTTATGAAACAATGCTTCAAATCCAGTACCTCCAGAAATTAATATCACTCCCTTACTTTTTGAAATTAATTTTTGAGAATACATACTTGGATGAACAAGTTTTACATTAGGAATTGAGATAATCTTTTTATAATCTTTAACAGATCTCCATAATTTTGTTTTTTGTATTGGATGTTCTTTTACATATAATATATAATTAATTGGAATGGATTTTGCAATATTTTCAATTAATGTGATTTGATTACTGTAAAAAGGTGAAATGGTAAGCACTTTGGCTTCAGGCTCACTTTGCATAGGAAATAATAAAAAATTTTCATCTTCAATATTTTTTATTGAATTTTCATCAAGAAATTTTTTTCTTTTTTTAATTTCGAAATAGAGTTGAAATCTATGTTTTAACATATTCAATTTTGTTTTACCAAAATTTTTGTAAATAGGTTCAGGGTTTTTTGATAGTCTTTTAATATAGTGAGTAATTTTCTGATCTAATTTGGTAGTATTGGGATTATAACTTGCTTGAATTTTTAATGTTTGACTAAAATTCTGTTTTTTGACATAATCTTCAGTGAATACAGTTGATGAATCATCAAAACTTTCAATTGTTTTTTTAAATTCATCAATAATTTCACTTCCAACAATATTATCAGAAATAAGTATTTTATTGTGAATAAACATTGGTACAGGCATTACTATTTTTTTATTCATTTTTTTTGCTATTCTATAAAGAAGTAGATTCGAAATATTCTCTCCAATGTATTGTGTTAAGATCATTTTAGGTTCATATGTTTGTAATATTTCGATAAAAAATGATATTGATTTTTCAATAATTACAAAAATTTCCTCTTTGGTAAAGTGATGAAAATCAGTCCAATATTTGTAAAAACTTCTTTCTGTGAAAATATCTGACCATAAATTCAATTCAAATTCTTTTTCAAATTTTTTTAATTTTTCTAAATCAAAAGTTGATTTATTTATATAACAATCTGGATAATAAATTAATTTTCTAAATGGAATTATTTTTTGATTTTGAAAAAAATTCATATCTTGTTTTGTCGTAACTATTCCAATAAATTCAAAATTTCCTAATTTATTTAATTCTGTAATTACTCCAAAATTGATATATGAATATGCATCAAAGTCTAACCAAACAAGAATGATATTTTTATTATCTATTTTAATTTCATTACTAAATTTTTCCATTTTTATATAATAATTTCTTGATAAATTCTAATATATTAAGAATTGAATAATCATATTTTCCCCCATAAAAAATTCAGAATGATATTTTCTGACTGAAATTTTTAATTAAATATTAAAAATTTTTTAAAAATGTATTAAACGATGTAAATTCAAATTCTTTTAATAATTCATTCATTTTGGGAAATGTTTTTTTAATTTTATAAAATGTAATAAATTTATTTTTCATTGGTAAATTAATTTTTGGAATAAATTCTGGAGTTAATTCCCATGAATGTATGTATAAACTTGCTGGAATTTCTTGTTTTGTATATGATTTAATTGAATTTTTTATAATTTTCAAAGGTAATGCTCTTAGATAAAATCCACCTGCGGTAGGAATTGTCTTTCCTAGTAATTTTGTTACAAGTAGTGGAAATTCAATTAAAGTTCCATTTTCATTATTTTTTTCTAAATTAGAACTAGTAATTTTATAGGGTGATTTTTCTGCTAATGGATTTCCATACATACTAGTTTTTGCAGGTACTATACTGCTATCATATTTGTAATTATTTTCAATCAATTCATCAATTATCCAAGCACTTTTTTTATTCAAAGAAAAAGTTGGTGCTCTAAACCCTATTGATTTTTTAGAAGTGATTTTTTCAAATTCTTTTAATTCTTGTTTAAACTGTCTTCTAAAATTTAATGAATCTATTCTAGTATGTTTCATGGTATGAAATCCTATTTCATGTCCATTTGAAAGAATTTTATCAATCATCTCAGGATTAGATTGTAAAAGTTCTCCAACGAAAAAAAATGTGGCTTTAGAATTATTTGTCCTTAAAAGTTCCAAAATTTTGTCTAATCCTTTGAACATAGTAGGAATTTTTTTTTCTTTTGATACAAATGATTCTACTAATTGTGGATGATACCAATCTTCAAAATCAATTCCAAGAAAATTCATGATAATTTCATATCCACTGTATTCTGTTTTTTGATTTTTCTTTTAAACTATTATTTCTTTTTTATACTCATAGTTGGAATTCTTAAAGTGAAATTTGAGTTCCTTCACCTAAAAGAAATTTCTTCGTAAATTTGTTTTCATTTTGTACAATTTTTGAATTTGCTGCAATAATACTTTGATCAATATCTAAATTACCATCTATTAAACAATTTGACATAATAATAGAATTAGAGATTTTACAATTTCTTAATTTCACATTATCACCTATGCTACTATTTCCATCAATAATTGTATTTTTTTGAATACAACAATTTTTTCCAATAATAACTGGTCCAATTATTTTAACATCTTTTTCTATGATTGTTTCTTCTCCAATTGTAATTTTACCTTCTAATATTATTCCATCTTCTTTTATTCCGTTAATTTTTGGTTTCAAATTTTCTAGAATAATTCTATTAGCTTCAATAATATCGTCTGGTGTTCCAGTATCTTTCCAAAAGTCAGTAATCATTTCAAAACTAATTTTTTTCTTTTTTTCAATTAACATTTGTAATGCATCTGCAATTTCTAATTCATTTCTCCATGAAGGTTTTAATTTTTTTATGATCTCAAAAATTTTTGGGGTTAAAAAATAAATTCCAGTTACAGCTAAATTAGTTGGTGGATTTTTTGGCTTTTCTGTGATTTTTATAATTTGATTGTTTTCTATTTCGGCAATCCCAAATTGAGAAGGATTTCCAACCTCACATAAAAGTAATAATGCATCATCATTTGAATTATTGAAATTTGATGCAAATGTATCTATGTTACGTTGAATAATGTTATCACCTAAAAAAACCACAAATTTTTCATTATTCACAAATTCTTGACATAATGATACAGCATGTGCAATTCCTCTTGGTGAATCTTGTTTGATATATGAAAATGTTGCACCAAATTTTTCTCCACATTTATAATATTCTTCAACTTTATTAGAACCGATTCCCCCAATGATAAATGCGATATCTGTTATTCCTGCTTGTACTAATGCTTCTACACAATATTGTGACATTGGTTTATTTGCAATTGGGAGTAATTGTTTTGGTCCTGTGTGTGTTAATGGCCTAAGACGAGTTCCATGTCCTCCATGAAGTATGATACCTTTCATTGATAAATCAAAAATTCTTCTTCTAATTTAATTGATCCATTTATTTTAATGAGATTATTTAATATATGATCTATATTCTTCATGTAAAATAAAAAACTAATTTAAAATTCATCAATGTCTTTTTTTTCTATTTCATTTACAACTTTCCTAAATTCTTCTATTTCCTTTTCAGTTACTTTTCCAGTTTGAACATCTAAAATGGTTCTTACCATTTTAGCCATTATTGGATCTTCAAACATTTTCATTGTCATTTCGACATGAATTTGAGTTTTGGTATGCCATCTACCGATAATAATTGAAATTGGGATGTAAAAAATTATAAAAATTATACTAAATATCCATAAATCTGATATAATTCCTTCAAAATTTGTATTTCCTTCAATTAGATAGTTGAATGTTATTAAAATAAAATTTGTGAAAGCTAAAAAAAACATCAGATACGTGGAATGACCCATTCTTCCATCCCACCACATTTTTCTAAGAGAGTTTTTTTTCAAAATCATTAAATTCATTCCCTTTTTTCTATTCTTTTTAACATTTTCCTAAATTCTTCTATTTCCTTTTCAGTTGCTTTTCCAGTTTGAACATCTAACAATGTTCTAAACATTCTTGCTAATACTGGATTTTGTTGTTGAACTAATGTTGTTTCAACTCTTAATTGAGTTCGTCTATGCCAAAATCCTATTAATGTAGCTAATGGAATATAAATTACTATAAACAAAGTTGCAAAAATCCATAATTCTGGAACAATTTCTTTGAAAGCTGAAACTCTTTCAATTAATAATCTATATGCAATTAAAATAAAATTTATGAAAGTTAGAACAAAAATTAGATATATGCTATGACCCTGTCTAAATTCCCACCATCTTCTTCTTGACCATCCTTCTTTCATTATAGCTGATTTTTCAATAGTTCTTATAAATAAAGATTATATCATAGATTTGTCGCAAAAATATGCCAAATACTTTTTTAATAAATAATATTGATCTTAAAATTAAATTATCTTTTTTAATCATATTTTTTTCAGGTTTTGGATTAAGATTTTTTTATTTACCTTTTGATTTACCATTGATTGCAGATGGTATGGATTACTATACCTATGCTACTGAAATTGTATCATATGGTCATTTACCTTCTGATTGGACTCCTATAAACAATGGTTGGTCTATTTTCCTTTCATTTTGGTTTTCAATAATTGATCTAGAAAATTCTTTTTCATATATGCAATTAGATAGAATTATTTCAATTATTCTTTCTAGTTTAATCACTATTCCTGTATTTTATTTATGCAGAAAATTTTTTGATGAAAAAATTGCTCTTGTAGGTGCAGCTTTATTTGCTTTTGATCCTAGAATCCTGTTAAATTCATTATTGGGTGTCACTGAACCTTTGTTTATTTTATTAGGAATTTCTTCTTTAGTTATTTTTTTAAAATATGAACAAAAAACAACAATACTTTCTTTCATTCTTGCATCGTTTTGTACTATTGTCCGTTCTGAAGGAATTTTTCTTTTTCTTATTTTAACCATATTATTTTTCATCAAACACAAATTTTCCAAAGAAATAGTTAAAACATATTTACCATGTGTTATAATTTTCATTTTGATTTTACTCCCCATAATGAATTATAGAATTGACGTAGCTGGTTATGATGGAATATTTCAGAGAGCTGTACTTGGAACTAATGAAATAATTTCTATTTCAAATGAAGATAGAGGCTCTGAGATTTTTGATGGATTAAAATTATTTGTATCATATTTAGGATGGATTCTCATACCTAATTTTTTGATATTTTTGCCATTTGGAATAATTCAATTTTTTAGAAACAGAACTAAAGAAACTCATTTCATCATTGTATTTTTAATAATTTACTCACTTCCAATTTTATATGCTTATATTTCTCAAGCATATGATACACGTTATTTCTATTTCTTATTCCCAATTTTTAGTTTAATTTCTTTATATGCAGTAAAATCCTATATTTCTAAATTCAAACACAAAAATATTATTGTATCAATAATTATTATTAGTATTTTAGTAAGTTCTATTGTATTCTATGAATATAAAAAAATTGATAATGAAAAAGAAAAAGAATTGAACGAAATTGCCAAAATCATTTCTGAAAAAAATTTAAATTTAAATTTTCATCCCACCATCTCACGTTATATTTATGCAAATGAACTTCCTATAACTTGGCCGTTCATAATCAATGATGTTGAATTTAAGTCAAAAATAATTTCTACATATAACTTTGAAAATATTGAAAGTTTTATCTCAAATTCAACTGATTCTATTAATAGTATTATAGTTGATGAAAATTCTGATCTTCCAAAATTTTTACAAGATGTATACAATAATGAAGAAAAATATCCATATCTAATGAAAACTTTTGATTCTACAGATATTGGTTTTAAACATAAAATAATAGTATTTGAAATTGATTTTCAAAAATTTTACTTGAAAAATTAATTTTACTTAAATTGATAATTGAATAGATTAAATAATAAAATAATTTAATTGCTAATAGATTTGAAAAAAAATAAAACTTTAAAACAATTTTATAATAAAGTATATGTAAAAGGAGAAAAAAAACATTTTACAACATACAGAGAAGAATCTTCAACATCTGAAATAAAAGAAGTCATCAAACAAATTTCATGGAAATCAAAAAATGTACTTGATGTAGGTTGCGGAACAGGATATTTTGCTTTTAAAGTTGCAAAAAAAGGTGCAAAAGTATTGGGTATTGATTTTTCAACTGAGGCAATTGAAATTGCAAAATCTCAACATTTTCATCCCAATTTAGAGTTTAAAAAGGCTGACGTAAGTAAAATTAAAGAAAAATTTGATGTTATTGTTTCAAATGGAACATTGGAACATATGGATGATCCACTTAAAACATTAAAATTATTTAAAAAACATTTGAAACTAAATGGCTCCATAATCATTACTTCTCCAAATTGGACTAATCCTCGAGGTCATATCTTACTTACGTTGTTATTTTTATTTAAAGCTCCAATTACTCTTGTAGATCTACATTATTTTACTCCAATTGATTTTCAAAATTTTGCTAAAAAATTAAAAATGAAATTAGTTTGGAACACTTTTGATCGTTCTTGGGGTCATGGTGATATACTAATCAAAGATCTTGAAAAGAGACTCCCAAATGTTCTTCGTGATGCAAAACTACCTAATAACAAAAAACAAATTAATTTGTTTATCAAATGGATTAAAACTAATATTACTTCATTAGATAATGATTTACCTCATAGTGGCGCAACTGGACTTTATGTTTTTACTTTCAAATGATTTCTCAAAAATTATGATATGATTCTATAAAATGAATTCTCATTCCATTTTAATTCTATTTAATCTAATTTCTTCACTAACTAATTCATTATCAAATGATATTAAAAATACAACGTATTTTGCAATTTCTATGGGATTTAGAAATGTTTCAAAATTTTGATCATTTGAAATTTTCCCCATTTTAGTTTGTGTCGAACTTGGGGAAATACAATAAGTTCTAATTCCATTTTCTTTTAATTCTGTAAAAAGAGATCTTGATAATCCAAGTAGAGAGTGTTTTGTTGAGCAATATATCGTTCCATTTTTAAAACCAGAATATGCTGACGATGAGCCTAAATTTACTATTCTTCCCCATTTCTTCTTTTTCATATCCTTTGAAAATTCTTTAGAGAAAATAAATACTGATCTTACATTTATCTTAAAACATTTATCAAATTCTTCAATTGATGAATTTTGTAACGATTTCACTAAAAATAATCCTGCTGTGTTAATCAAAACATCAATTGTTTGAAATTTTTTTCGAATATTTTTGATTAATTTTTTTATAGATTTATCATCTGTTAAGTCAACAATCCCTAATTCTATTCTATTTAGTTTATTTTTTTCCTCTATTTCTTTTTTTAATTTTAATAATTTTTTCTTATTCCTTCCAACTAAAAATAAATTATAATTTTCTTCTGCAATTTTTTTAGCAATTTCACTACCTATTCCACCACTAGCTCCAATGATCAAACAATTTTTACTCATTTTCTATGTTTGAAATTTGTTACTTGATAAATATTACCTTATCATTAATTTTTCAAATAATTTATTTTTATAATATTAATGCGAATGACATTTTTATTCGATTTCGTTGATTTTTACAAGTCTTTGTTCACTATTGGAGATTCTTGCAGCTTCCATAACTTTAGACTGATTCAGTAAATCTTCCTCAAATTTCTGAGAAATACCTTCTAGATTCATCAATTCATCACAAAATGAATCAATCATTAGTTGAAAATGATCTGCTGTTTGTATGGAAATTAATTCCTTAAAATTATTTGAATTTACATCTAATGAAACATGCATATCTGGAGGAACATTATACGCCCTTGTTAGATTCATGTATCCTTCACTTCCCCATAAACTGTAAACTGATTGATATGAAAGATCATAACCTACAACACATTGTGAGTATCTTTGATCATTAAATTTCATAAAAATTGTAGCTTTCGTATCTACATTTTTTTCTTTATCAATTACTAACTCACACAAAACTTCTTTTGGTTCAGATTCGAACAGCATTCTAGAGGCATAAATTGGATAACAACCTGCATCGTTTAGAACTCCTCCTCCTAGAGATTTATCATAACGAATATTATCTTTTGAAATAGGCGGAAATCCATATCTACCTGAAAATGAAAATAATTTCCCTATTGTTTTATTACTGATCATTTCTTTTACTTTTCTGTGAGAAGGATGAAAACGAAACATAAATCCCTCCATTAATCTTACATTGTTTTCTTTACAAATTTGGATCATTTTTTTTGCTGAGTTATATGAATCAGTTGATGATTTCTCACAAAGAATATGTTTTCCAGCTTTTGCAGCTTTTATGACCCATTCTTCATGATTGCCAATTGGTGTTGAGATATAAACTGCATTTACATCATCATCATCTAATACACTTTGATAATTGCCATATTTTTTAGTCTGAAATTTTTTGGCATATTTTTCTGCTTTTTCTTTAGAACGACTACCTATATGTTCTAATTTTATTTTATTTGACTTACCAATTGCAGGTATTGTAGAACTTTCTGCAATTGTTGAACATCCAATAATTCCTATTTTTATTTTATCCTTCATTTAAAATCAAAAAATAAATTTTACCATATAGTCCATCCTCCATCCACAATAACTGTTGAACCAGTCATATATGATGAATTTCCTGTACACAAAAATTCTACTAATTCATTTAATTCATTTTTTTTCATCATCCTTTTCATTGGTGTCATTGAAGAATATACTTTTTTGAATTCTTCATCTTGATCAAATTCTACTCCTCCAGGAGCAATACAATTCACTCTAATTTTTGGAGCAAGATGCGTTGCAAGGAATTTTGTTAAATTTATCACACCCGCTTTTGATATACTGTATGCTGGATGTTTATGTCCTCCATTATACAAATCTGGTCTTGCTGAAACTATTCCTGTAGTTGCTGAAAAATTCACAATTGATCCTTTTTCATTATTTCTTGAAAATTCACGACAAACAGAAAATAATGATGTCAAATTTACATTAAGAAATTTATTGAATGAATCTAATGTAATGTCAAATAATGTTCCACGTTGTTGACCTTCTTCTACATGATCATTTAATGCAAAACAATTAACTAAACAATCTGCTTTGTTATTAGCAAACCATGTGCGTACAAAATTTTCATCATTCAAGTCATGACCTAAATTAAGATCTAATCTAATTACATTATTTTTTTGTTCAAGATATTTTGATATTTCTGCTCCTAGGAGACCTTCGGATCCTGTAATGATAATATTCAAAGATTTTTCATCCATCTTATCTTTTGAAACTAAACATAGTACTTATCTACATATCTTTCCACAAATTCTTGATATGTTTTACATGTAATTTCAGAAGAAATTTTTTCATCTAAAAAACGGGCACCCTGTATAATCAGATCTCCTGAATAATTAATTTTAGATAAGGTTGAAAAGAAAATTTCAAAATTTGTATTCCCAGTTCCAAATGGAACAGTTTTTCCTTTAAACTCACGATCTTTTACATGTATATTTTTTATCCATTTTTTTAATAAAGTTAATTCTTCATCTGAATTGTAACCCAAAGATGCACTATTACCAGAGTCATAATTTGCCATAATGAATGGATGATCAAATTTCATTAAAAATTCTTTAAAATCCTGTGGATTAAGATCTGTTTCAAGAACTATAGTAATATTATTTTTTTCTGCAAAAGAAACTACTTTATCTAAATTATTTTTAATTTCATTTTTATTTTCATTACTTTGTAATGATGATGAATCAACAAGGGGTATTTCTATCATTGAAATTTCTAATTTATTTGCTTGTAGAATTAATTTTTTAAGAGTTTCTACATTTTTTTCTAATTCATATTGTGATTCATTAAACAATTTTTTAGTCATAAAATAATCTGCACAAATAGCATTAATTGAAATTTCATTTTTTTTCATTAATTGTTTAATTTCTATTATGCCGTTTGTAGTTAGAATAGGATTAGGTTGCAGTTCATCAAAAATCCATTCAATGACTTGTAATTTACAATTTGATGCAATTTCAAATTCTTTTTTCCAACTATTTATTGGGAAACTTTGAATGTTATTATTATATTGTTTTGAAAGTCTTCCTTGCATTATTCCAATCTTTGGTTTTTTCAATCAATTTTTTTTTAAATAATGATATTAATGGTTAACTGTTTATAATTTTAGGATAATGGAATATAATTTCTGAAATATATTATATCAGAAAAAGTTCATATAGATTCTTAAAAGATTTTCAAAATTTTCATTTGAAGTACTTTCTGTGCTACTTTCTAGGCATCTGTAGAATATCTAAAGACATTTTAATTTTTTTACCCCCAGTAAATAATTTTAATATGAGGAAAATGGGTGAAAAATGAATGAATGAAGCCGATTTAGAAAAAAGTAAGGAATCGATAAAAAAAACCCTTGCTGATTATAAAGAGAAAATTGATGAACAGAAGGCAGATGAATTAGATCTTAGTAACTACAAAGTAACAAAACCATGGGGTCATGAACTATGGCTTGAATTAAATCAATTTTATGCTTACAAATTAATTCATATGAAAAAAGGAAATCAAAGCAGTTTACAAATGCATGATATGAAGATTGAGGCAAATTATGTAATTGATGGCGAAGCAGAAGTTTTACTTGAAGATGATAGCGGCGAATTAAAATCACACATTTATTCGAAAGGAAGTGGATGGGTTGTCCCAAGAAAGAGAAAACATAGAGTTATTGCAAAAACAGATTATACAGCTTTAGAAGTATCTACTCCACATTTAGATGATGTAATTAGATTTGAAGATGATACAAATCGTGAATCTGGAAAAATAAAAGAAGAACACAATTAAAATGAAATACTGTATTCTTGCAGCTGGTTTAGGTTCAAGAAATAATGTAATATCTGGTTTGCATAAAGGATTATTGCCTATTCATAACATTCCAATGATATCTCATATAATAAACAAATTTGATCAGGAAAAAGAAATAATTATTGTTGTAGGATATCTAGCAGAACAGATAAAATCATACGTGGGATATGTTCATCCTGATAAAAAAATAAAATTTATTGAAATTAAAAAATATTCTGGAAAAGGTTCTGGACCTGGATATAGTTTGTTACAGTGCAAAAATGAATTACAATGCCCTTTTGTTTTTACACCAATTGATACATTTATTGAAGAAGACATAAAATTTGATGTAAAGAATAATTGGATTGGAGTTGTGAAGATTCCACCAACCGATTCGAATAGATATTGTTTAGTTAGAGGAAGTCACAAACTTGAATCGATATATTATGGAGAAGGAAATTTAGCTTATAATGGAATTGCAGGAATATATGATTATACAAATTTTTGGAAAGAATTAGAAAAACCAAATTTAATTAATGATGAACATCAAGTTACTACTGCATTTAATGGATTAGACGATATTGAATTAAAGTATTTTAATAATCTTTATGATACAGGAACAGAAGAATCATATAATAAAGTTAGAAAAAAATTTTCAAATGAAATTGTTTTTCCAAAGAACGATGAAACTATTTTCATTGATAACAAGAAAGTGATAAAATATTTTTCAAATGAAATTAAATGTAAAGATCGAATTAAACGAGCACAATATCTTAAAAATTTTTCACCTATGATAGAAAAATTAAATGAAAATATGTTTGGGTATGATTTTATTGAAGGAAAACTATTGTCTAATGTATCAGAAATCAAAATTTTTTCAAACTTCATGGAAAAATTTTATGAATTTGCATTTTCAAATAATATTTGTAATGATATTTCAAAATTTCAAAATGATTGTGAATATATGTACAAAACAAAAACATATGATAGAATTAAACAATTTCAAAATATAGATTTAGATAAATTAGATCATATAAACGGGGTGTTTGTAGAACCGATTTCTACTATTATAAACAAAATAGATTGGAACAAAATTATTACAAATGCAATACCTACAAATTTTCATGGAGACCTTCAACCAGAAAACATTATTGTCTCAAAAAATAATTCAATATCTTTGATTGATTGGAGAGAATCATTTGGTACAGATTTAAAAATTGGAGATTTTTATTATGATCTAAGTAAATTGTATCATGGATTGCTAATTAATGGAACAATTGCAAAAGAAAAAAAATTTTCAGTAGAAATAGAAAACAATCAAGCTAAAATTTCATATTTATCAAAAGATAATTTGATGGAATTTAATAATAAGTTGGAATTTTTTTGTCAAAAACATAAAATTGATTATAATCATGTAAAACTTTTAGGGATTTTACATTACATCAACATTGCTGAATTTTATGCAAAAACTGAACCAGAATACTCAAAATTTATTTTTTTGTTAGGAAAGCTACTAATGACTGAATATTTGCTAAAAAATTAGTGACTAAAATGGAGTATACAGAATTAATTGACTTATACAAAAATGAATCATCAGATGTGGTCTTATCAATACCCTCTAAAGAAATTGCAGAATTTGTTAAATTAATTATTGAGGGATATCATTCTGAAAAAAAAATTTTTGCTTGTGGAAATGGTGGCAATGCCGCTTTTGTTAGTAATCTTGTAGTGGATTTGAACATGCATCCATTTGTTTCTGAAGACAAATCTTCTCATGGTGGAAATAGAAATTTGTTTCATGCAATAAATTTGTGTGAAGGTCCAGCCACAATAACAGGAATTACAAACGATTTAGGATTTAATTCAATTTTTAAGGAACAATTAAAGTATCAAGCAGCAAAAGATGACATATTATTTTGTATTTCTGGATCCGGAAATTCTGAAAACATTATTGAAGCAATGAAATATGCTAAAAATATAGGAATGAAATGCGTCGCAATTACAAGAAATTCCCCCTGTAAAGCAGAAGAATTAGCAGATGTTTTAATTGAAGTAAAAGGGATTTCTGAATTTCCAGGACAAACTGGAAATAATAACAATAACTTTCATTTTGAAGATTGTATTTCTAAAATAACTCATATTACAACTGGAATTTTAAAACTCGAGGTTACAGAAGATGATAAATCCAAATGATTTAAGAAAACATGTTTTAAGAATGGTGTATCAAAATGGCTCTGGTCATATTGGTGGAAGTTTTTCTTTAGCAGAAGTTGTAGCTTATCTATATTCAAATTTCAATTTAATTTCAAATGAAAAAAATGAATCAAAGCTAATATTATCAAAAGGTCATTCAGTGCCAATAATCTATGCTGTATTATATGAATTAGGTTGTATAACTAATGATGATTTATCTCTATTTAGACAAATTGATTCACCATTACAGGGACATCCCGATAAAACACGATTAAGATATATGCATGCAACAACTGGTTCATTAGGTCAAGGATTAAGTATTGCAATTGGACATGCAATTGGTTTAAAATTAATGAAATCCACAAATCCTTGTTTTTGTATTGTTGGGGATGGAGAAATGCAAGAAGGACAAATTTGGGAAGCATTAATGCTTGCACCGAAATTCAAATTAAATAATTTAATTGTGTTTGTTGATTATAATGGTTCACAAAATGATGGATTTGTAAAGAATATTTTAGATCTTGAACCAATTACTGATAAAATTTCAGCATTCAATTGGAATGTTATCCCTATTTCAGGTCATAATATGGATGAAATTGAAATTGCTGTAAAAAAGGGATTGAACAATAAGCAAAATAAACCAACATGTATTATTATGAAAACTCAAAAGGGTAAAGGTGTATCATTCTTACAAGATCCTAAATGGCACGCTAAAGTACCAAATAAAGAAGAATTTATTGATGCATTAGAGGAATTAAAATGATAGCTACTCGTGATGCATTTGGAAATCAATTACTTTGCTCTGCAAAAATTAATGATAAAATACTTGTTTTAGGTGCAGATCTAGGAAAAGCAACAAAAACAGAAAAATTTGCAATAGAATATCCTGATAGATTTTTTGAAATTGGAATCGCAGAAAGCAACATGATTGGAATTGGTTCAGGATTATCTGAATATGGTTTTAAAGTTGTTATGACCTCATTTGCATCATTTCTTACTGGAAAATATGATGTAATCAGAGTTTCACTAGCTTATTCTAAAGCTCCAGTAATTTTAGTAGGAACACATGCAGGACTTGCAATTGGTAAAGACGGAGTTACACAAATGGGACTTGAGGATATCAGTATAATGCGTTCACTTCCAAACATGAAAGTAATGCAACCTGCTACACCAATAGAAGCAGAAAAAATGGTAGAATACTTACTACGTGTTGATTTAGATGGACCTGTATATTTGAGACTTGGACGACAGCCAGTTTATGAAATTTTTGATGAAAATTATGAATTTGTTCCGGATAAAGGAGTTGTATGTAAAGAAGGTACTGAATTGGCAATTTTTGTTACAGGTTGTTTACTAGATGAAGTTCTCAAAGCAGTAGAGAATTCAAAAAAGAAATGCGCAGTAATTAATATTCATACAATTAAACCAATTGATAGAGAAATTGTATTAAAATTTTCAAAACAATGTAGAAAGATAATGACAATAGAAGATCATTCAATAATTGGTGGTTTAGGCTCGACAATTTCTGAAATATTATCTGATGAAAATCCAACTCTGCTTAAACGAATTGGTTTAAATGATATTTTTCCTGAATCGGGAGATCCATCAAAACTATGGGAAAAATATGGTTTATCTTCTGAAAGGATTGAAAAATCTATTTTGGAATTTTTAAATTAAATTCAATCTTAAATAATATTATTAAAAATAATATTTTTTTGGAACTACTATTTATTTGAAATTTTAGAAATATCATTAATATTAAAAAATTTTTTTAAAATATGTATGCAAGCTTCTGCTACCGCTCGTTCTCCAGAATTACGTTTAGTTACATAATCTGCATTTTTTTTTGCCAATGAATCTGCATTTGCTGGTGCTATTGAATAACCAACTTTTGAAAAAATGTAATGATCAAATATACCATCACCCATATAGATTACTTTATCTAATGGAATTTTCTTTTCCATCCATTGAACTCTGTCTAATGTACTCACTAGATTTAATGGATACTTCATATCGGTAACAATTCTTTTTTTACTAATAGGAAATCCTTTTTTATCTTGTGTCAAAAAGTGAATTTTCAAATAAGGTTTCAATAATGTCAAACCATCATTATCATCAGGGCCAAAAACTTTGAATATTTTTCCATTTTTACTGTATAAGAATTGACCTGTAGTTAATACACCATCAACATCAAGGAAAAACATTTCTGGTTTCATTTTTCAATATTTTTTAAAAGTTATTGGTTAAAAGTTATTGTTTTGATATGAAATAGAAAATTATTTTATATCAAAATGATTAGATGATTATATGAAAAAACATAATTTTAACGATAGCCAATTATGTATTTCAATTGCAGAAAGACCTGGAGTGTATGGAATTACAGTCCATAATGCAGGTTATCATGCATTAGGATTAAATTTTTTTTACAAAGCATTTGGAACAAATGATGTAGAAGGTGCAATTCATGGTGTACGAGCATTAGGAATACGAGGATGTAGTGTTTCTATGCCATTTAAAGAAAAAGTAATTCCTTTATTAGATAAATTAGATTTTTTAGCAGAAGAAGCAAAAGCGGTTAATACAATTGTAAATAATAAAGGATGTTTAACTGGATACAACACAGATGTTATTGGTATTAAAAAATGTCTTCAACCATTAAAAATAAAAAATAAAAAAATTCTTTTATTGGGATCTGGTGGAATTGCTAGGGCATTTTTAGTTGTATTAAAAAATTTAAAATTAAATAATATTACAATTTGTAATAGAACTTTAAAAAAAGGAAAAACACTTGCAAAAGAATTTGATGTTAATTTTGTAAAATGGTCAGAAAGGAATAATTTTGATGCAGATATGATTATTAACGCTACATCTATTGGTATGTTACCACATGATAATTTATTACCTATTTCTAAAAATAAAATTACGTGCACTGAAATTATAATGGATGTGGTTGCATCTCCATCAAATACAAAATTAATCAAACTTGCAAAAAAACATAAGAAAATTACAATAAGTGGTCCTGAATTAGCATTTTATCAAGCATGCGAACAATTCAAATTATACACATGTAAAAATCCTCCAATATTAGCTATGAAAAAAGCTGCCAATAAATTATTATCAAAAAATAATTAATACATTGTTTAAAAAATTAATACAGTGAAAAAATAATAAAATCATGTATTCTATTAATTATAAAATTGATGGTAAATTGTTTAATTAGCCCTGATAGAAATTAAAAAATACATGAAGAAAAGTTTTGATATCAAAAATATTTTTCAAAGATTCAAAGGATTATTTTCTATAGGTATTTCCGATATTCTTGGTGGTGCAATTTCCTCTGTTTTTTGGCTTTATATGGCCACATTGATAGATGTTGATGCTTATGGAGAAATTTTTTATATTTTTGCAATTGGAAATGTTGCAACTTCAATTTCATTATTAGGTTCAAGACATACTTTGATGGTATATGTTCCTAAAAATGTAAAATTTGAATCATCAATTTTCTTACTTGTTATTATTTTAGGATCCATTGTATCTTTGATTGCATTTTTTTATTATTCTAATTCTGCACTTAGCTTATACATTTTGGGTGCAGTAATTTTTGGTTTAGGTGCATCAGAAATTCTTGCAAAAAAATTGTATGTAAATTATTTTAAATTTTTAATTCTTCAAAAACTTTTGATGGTGGTATTATCTATAGGATTGTATCATTTAGTTGGAATAAATGGTGTAATTTTTGGAATGGGACTTTCATTTTTTCCATATTTGTTAATTGTAATTAAAGAATTCAAAACAACAAAAATTGATTTTTCATTATTAAAACCACGTTTAGGATTTATGATGAATTCTTATGGACAAAATCTACTGGCTAGTTTTTCAAAACAAATTGATATTCTTATGGTTGCCCCATTATTGGGATTTACTCTATTGGGAAATTATCAATTAGGTATTCAATTCATTGGAATGTTTCAATTAATTCCACTAATTGTAATGAAATTTACACTACCTCATGATGCTAGTGGAAATCCTAATAGGAATCTCAAAATTACAACAATCTTAGTTTCTATCGGCTTTACAATTCTGATTCTACTTTTTACTCCTATAGTGATCCCACTTTTTTTCCAGAAATTCATTTATGTTATTGATATAATACAAATTTTGAGTTTATCTTTAATTCCAATATCTTTGAATACTTCATATGCTTCTAAATTCCTTGGTGGAGAAAAATACAAAATAATTACTATTGCAACCATCTTGTTACTCATAATTCATATTTCTGGTGTTTTGATTCTCGGAAATCTTTATGGTATAACAGGTGTAGCAATATCATATGTTCTATCAATGACTGGCCAGACAATATTTTATTTTATTATGGATATGAGAAAAAAAATCTCTTAACTTGAAAGATTACAAATTCAAGAAATTTTTCTAATGGTTATCTACAAATAATCTATATAAAAAATCATTTTTTACATTTAGCAATAGTAAACATAGGTTGACTTTCTTCCTGAAATGAAATTATTTCATATCTTTGTGTATTCTTATTTTCTTGATTTCTATTTACTTTTGCAATTGGTTTATGTATAAATCGTAGATATTTTGAATAAAAATTAAACCGATTATTTGATCCAAGAAAGAAATCTTTTATTTTGATTCTAAGCTTTATCCTAACACTCATTTCTTTTTTATCATTAAATGTAATAGTTCCTTGTGAGAAAAAAGTAATATTGTTAAAAAATGACTTAAGCATATTTTCAAAATTATTTTTTGAAAATAAATTAAGATCTTTGGTATCTAAATCAGTAGGATGATCTGGTAAATTATCATTATTAGCAATTGAAATAATTGCAACACCAGTAGGTGCTAAATGTTTAGAAATAAATTTTAGCGTTTCATTAACATTATCTGTAATAGATAAAATATTAAATGCTAAAATTGTATCAAATTTCAATACGTCTAGTTCTTTTTTATTTTTTATTTGATATGTAATTTCATCTTTATCTAATTTCCTTAAAGTAGTATATTGCTGAATATCGAAAAAATCAAGACTCCAAACCTCATCCACATTATTTTTTAATAATAATTTAGATGCTGCATAATTCAAATATTTTCCACATGTAAGATCTAAAACTTTTCCATTAACAAATTGATTGACCCATTTGTACTTAGGCATGTCAATTCGATAAATATCACCAGTTCTAATTTTCATTTCTCATTTTTTAATTAATATATATATATATTTTAGAATATTTTTTGATGTTGAAAGAAACGACCACTGGAATATTATTACAAGGTAGAAAAGAAGATTGGACAATTTCTATCATTAAAGAACATCAACAAAATTTCCCAGACTCAGAAATAGTTTTATCAACTTGGGATTATGAGGATGTTTCTGATATTCCATGTAAGGTGATCCAAACAAAACTTCCTGAAACAACACATCCATACAAAAGTACAAAAAATTACCAAATTATTGGTTGCCAAAATGGATTAAAAGAAATGAAATCTGACATTATTTTAAAAACCAGAACTGATATGTTTGTTCACAATCCAAATATTTTCAAAATATTTTTGGCAGAAAATACTGAAAAGATCATTTTTCCTGATTCAGGATTTGCAAAAGAAGCTAGGGATTATTGGATTGCAGATTATGTTCAATTATCAACTAGGAAAACTTTACTAGATTATTGGAATTTAATGCCTTTGCATGATGGTTCTACTAATGAGGCAGTAGAAAAATATCTGACAAGAAATTATGTTTTAAACATCAAAAATGATAATAGACCATGGAATATTGTACGTGATACATATTATGTAGGAAAAAGATATCATGAGGATTTTCAAATAGAATTTGAAAAATCTGTATATTTAGAACATTATCAAGATATTCTTCTATCAGCATCAATGGAGGATGTATCTGATGATAGATTATGGAAACTATTAGATGCTTCAAATATGAAAACAAAATAAAACTAGATATCTATGAAATCTAAACCTAAAATTTTATTTTGGATAAATAGTGTTTTCTTCCATTATTCACTTGCATATTATCTTCAATCAAAATTGGATGTTGATTTTTTTGGGATAGTTGAGATTAATGATAAACCAAAGAAATTCATTCAAAATCAAAAATTAGTACATTTTGAAAAAATTTGGTTTTATCATGATTCTATTAATAAAAATCATAAAAAAATTGATTATGAATACTTGTCAAATTTTGAGGATGTCTATAAAATTAATTTATGGAAATTAGCTCTTAATGAAAGATTTTTTTATAAATATAATAAATTTTATCAGTTTCAAAAAAATGAAATTTTATCAATTTTAGAACAAGAATTAAAATTATTTGAAACTGTTTTAGATGAAGTTAAACCTGATTACTTTCTTGCATATGATCCAGTATATCATCATCAAAAATTATTATTAGATATCTGTAAATCTAAAGGAATTAAGATTTTATCAGTCTATCTTACTGGAATCAAAGACAAAATCATTATTGGTGAAAATGGCGCCACATTAGATTTGGATAAAAATTCTCTGGAGAAACCAATTCCAATTAAAACAATACCATTAAAAAATGAAAAAAATTCTTATGATTCTGTAATACATACATACTTGAAAGATAAAACACCAAAATTTTCAAATAAATTAAAGGCTTTAATGTCTTATTTGTTTAATGATGACTCTGAACTTATTGAAACAAATTTTATGTATTATGGTAGAACCAAATTTAGAGTAATAAAAGACTCAATAAATTTTGAAATTAATAAAAAAACACGTTTTGCTTTTCTTCAAAATACAACTACATCATCCCCAGTTCTAAACATTCCTTTTGTTTATTTTCCAATGAATGTAAATGAAGAAATGAATATTTTACATTATGCACCATATTTTACAAATCAAATTGAAGTTATTCGTCATATAGCAAAATCAATTCCTATAGATTTTGTTTTGTATGTTAAAGATCATATTGCCGCAGAAATGAGAGGTTGGAATAAAATTGATTACTATAAAGAAATAATGGAAATTCCAAATGTGAAATTAATACATCCTTATTTTGATAATAATGTTTTATTAAAAAATTGTAAATTATTAATTTCTATTCGTGGAACAACTGCATATAAAGCAGTGACATATGGTAAACCATCTATTATTTTTGGTGAACAACCAATAGAAATAATTCCTTCTGTTTTTAAAGTAGATTCTCTTTTAGATCTTTCAAACTTAATCAAAAAAGCTCTTAATTATTCTGTAGATTCTACGTATTCTGAAAAATATGAAAAATTAATTGATAGTAGAGCATTAGAATTTAATATGTTTGATTATGAAAACATTAGAAATAAAACATTTTTTTCAGGTGGCATTTTATCCAATGTTGAAATTCATGAAAATACGATGATTAATTTTCTCAAGAAAAATGAAGAGATGTTTTCTACTTTAACAGATGAACATTTAAAATTACTATCCTAGACTATAAGACAGCTTAAATAATCAAATAAAATCAATAACAATAATTTGAAAGTGATTGTTGGAATCCCTGCATTTAATGAAGAAAAAAATATTGGTGCGATCGTTGCAAAATTAAAAAAGAAATATGATTATGTCCTTGTTTGTGATGATGGTTCTTCTGATACAACTCAAACTATTGCTTCATCATTAGGTGCAATTGTAGTTAAACATCCTACAAATTTAGGATATGGTGCTGCAATAAAGACAATTTTTAGTGAGGCTAAGAAAATTGATGGTGATGTTTTAGTAACTTTTGATGCAGATGGACAACATCAAATTTCAGAAATTGACTCAGTCTTAAAACCATTGATTGAAAATAAAGCAGAAATTGTGATTGGTTCACGATTTTTAGGTGAAACAAAAAATTTGCCAAAATATAGAAAGTTTGGAATAAAAACTATTACAGGTTTAACAAATACCATGACTGGTTCTAAGCTTTCTGATGCACAAAGTGGTTTTCGAGCTTATTCAAAAAAGGTATTGAATGAAATACTTCCTACAGAATCAGGAATGGGAATATCTACTGAAATTCTCATAAAAGCTTCAAAAAAACACATGAAAATACTTGAGGTCCCAATTACAATTAGTTATGAAAATAATTCTCATTCTCAACAACCCATTTCTCATGGAGCTTCAGTGATTTTAAGTACAGTAAAACATGTAGCTATTGAACGCCCACTTCTATATTATGGTGTTACTGGCTTGTGTTTTCTTATAGTGGGTTTGATATTTGGTGCTTGGACTATTCAGATATATTCTGAAGAACAAGTTGTAATGACAAATATTGCACTTGTCGGTATTGGTGGAGTTATTTTAGGTACTATTTTGTTAATCACTGGAACAATTCTTTATTCTATAGTCAATGTTGTGAGAGAAAAACGTTAATTTTAAAAATTTATTCTTGGTTTTTGCATACCGTTAACTCTTAATCATAAATCTATTCATTTTTTGATTTATTGTCAAAAAATTTTCTAACTCTATCATTTAGTTTGAGGTTTCCTGAATATAGTACTTTATCCATCTCATCAATTGTAATTTTTTTATTAAGTGGTACATGATCCTTGTTTTTTTCAATTTCATCAATCAACCACTTTGATTCTTTGATTTCAATTTGATCTGGTGATGATTTACTTCCACAAATTTCAAAGATTGCATTATCTATTATTGGAAAACTTCTTTTTACTAACAAACTAATTCCCAACTGCTTTGCAAGACCAAGCTTACCAAATGGCATATCTATAACATCATAAGTTCCATCAAAATATTTTGTTCTTAAATCTAACATGAATTCTCTACATCCATCAATCATTAACGTATCATGAAATGCAATGATTCCAGAATTTTTTAATCTTGGATAGATGACTTCAAAATCATTTTTAACACCAATATAGGAATGGTCTGCATCTATAAAGGCAAAATCAATTTTATTATTCCCAATTAATTTATCAAGAGTTTCTTCAAAATGTGTTCTGTCATTAATTGTATCTACTTTAGTTAATGTAAAATTATTCAATTTTGCTTTTACTAGTCTATTTTCAACATCTTTCATAGAATATTTCTGAGTTTTGAATTGATTAATCAGACCATGATCATCCCAATTATCAAAGCCATAAACATGTCCATTTTTCATAGCTTGACACATGAGTTTGGTTGTTTTTCCGGTTTGTACACCTATTTCAACACATATTTTTGCTTCAACCATGTTTAAAATACTAGCAAAAAATATTCCATAATCGCTATCTTTTCCTGATTCATCTACTAGTCTATTTTTTGCAAATCTTGTAGCCCTTTTCAAAAAACTTATTTCATCTCTCAAATCAAACTATCTCCTTTAGAATCAATTCTATTCTTTCATGCAGTACCTCATATAACCTTTATATCTTTTTTAAACTCTTTTTTTGGATCTGTAGAATATCTTTATAATTATAAAATTTCAAAATATGATTTTAGATTTTTTTATATTTTATGATAATTTTTTTTCTACAAGATCACAAATAATATGATAAACTACTCTATGAACTTCTTGAATCCTCGCTGTGCTTCTTGATGGAATTTCAATTGATATATCTACAACATTTTTGATTGTGCCTCCATCTCCTCCAAGTAATCCTATTGTAGTGGCACCTTTTTTCTTTGATGTCACAATTCCATTCTCAACATTTTTTGAATTTCCGCTAGTAGAAATTCCTAATACTACATCTCCTTTTAAAACAAGACTTTCACATTGTCTACTAAAAACAACATCAAATGAATAATCATTTGCAAGTGAAGTAATTATTGATGAATCTGTAGTTAATGAAATTGCAGGTAAACTTTCTCTTTCTTTTTGAAATCTCCCTATCAATTCTGCAGCTATGTGTTGTGCATCGGCAGCACTTCCACCATTCCCAAAAATTATTATTTTATTACCTTTTTTTAGACATTCAACTATTTCGTTAACTACTAATTCAATTTTATCTGAAAGACTAATTGAAGATTGAATAAGACTTGAACTCTCAGATATAATTTTTTGAATGTCTTCCTTAATTGAACTCAAACTAATCGTTCTCTAAGCTTCTTCATAGCAGGTTTTTCTGAATCCCAAATTTTCTTTTTTCCATCACCCAAAATAAGATCTAATGCTCTTACATCTCTAACAAGTCTAAATAATCCTTCAGGTTCTAAAGATGCTGCTTGATCACTACCATACATAGTTCGATCTAATGTGATATGTCTCTCAATTGAAGTTGCACCTTGTAAAACAGCTGAAATACAAACTAAATATGCTGATGATTCATGACCACTATATCCAACATTACATTTGAATTTATTTTTTAATGTCTGTATTACTTTCAAATTAGCTTCACTAATTGACATTGGATAGCTACTATGAGAATGCATTAATTCGAATGGGCATTTGTATTTCTTGAAAATTTTTATTGCTTTTGAAATATCATTAATAGTACTCATTCCTGTGGAAATGAATGTATGTTTTTTTTCCTCAGCAATTTTTTCTAATAATTTAGTGTGAACTATCATTGCTGATGCAACTTTGTTGTATTTTGTCTTAAATTTCCTCATTTCAACTTGACTATCTACATCCCAACATGAAAGATACCATGAAATCTTTTTTTGTTTACAATACTTATCAATTTCTTTGTACTGTGATGATGAAAATTCTAATCCTTCTTTTTGTTCACGTTGAGTAGTTCCCCATGGACTATCTCTAGGAGAATCCAATAGTTCTTTTGAATATACTTTATTTATTGTTCTTTTTTGAAATTTTACTGCATCACATCCTGCTGAAACAGCAACATCGATTAATTTTTTAGCAATTTCTAAATTACCATTATGATTTATTCCAATTTCTGCAACTATGAATACCATTGTTAACTATTCAAAATATGTATTATTAAATTTGACTCAATACCACTTAGATTTCTTTGGAAATTTTTCTTTTAGAATCAAATCTATTATCTCCCTTAAAGCTCCATTACCTCCAGAAGATTTACAAACATAATTTGCTATTTTTTTAGCCTGTAAAATTCCATCAAAAGGAGTAGCAGAAAATCCAACTTTTTTCATCAATTCAATATCATTTACATCATCTCCAATAAATGCAATTTCTGAAGGTAAAATTTTATGAAATTTACATATTTTTTCTAATTCATTTTCTTTAATTTTTATTCCAGAATAAACTTTGAAAATATTCATTTCTTTTGCCCAAAATTTTACTATTTTTGAAACTTCTTTTGTAATTATTATTGTTTTAATATCATTTCGTAATAGTAAATTTACTCCCATTCCATCTCTTACATGAAATCTTTTGAAAATTTCTTTTTTGTCTGAATAATATCTTCCACCATCTGTTAAAACACCATCTACATCAGTAATTATTAATTTAATTTTTTTACATTTTAATTTTAATGATTTTTGCAACTTCAAATTTATTTCATATTTTTTAATATAATAAGTATAATTATAACAAATGAATTCTTTTTTAGCATATGGAATTAAAAATAAAAGATTATGCTTTAGGCGTAAAAACATTGATACCTCAAGTAAATCACGATGAACGAGGTTTTGTGACTGAGATTTTTCGTTCAGATTGGATTGAGTTTTTTGATGGAATAATGCCTAAACAAGTGAATCTATCTAGTAGTAAATCTGGAGTTATTCGTGCTTGGCATAGACATAATCGTAATCAAATTGATTACTTTTTAGTAAAAAAAGGAAAAATGAAAATTTGCATTTATGATGGAAATAAAGAATCTAAAACTTTTGGAACTCTAGTTGAAATTGTTTCTAGTGGTGATGAATTTAAAATTGTTAAAGTACCGGGTCACTATTGGCATGGTACAAAAACTTTGAGTGAAATTGATTCAGAAACTATCTATTTTTTAACAAACATGTATGACTATGAAAATCCAGATGAAGAAAGATTAGATTGGAATGATCCTTCAATAATTGATCCTAGAACAAAAAACCCTTATGATTGGAATTCAGATTTATAGGCATTGATATGAAATTTTTAATTTGTGGGGGATATGGGTTTATTGGAAGTGCATTCATTAGAAACCATTTAAAAAATAATCCTAATGATGAAATTATAAACCTAGATAATTTATCATTAGGCTCAAACAAAAATAATCTTGAAATATTAAAAAATAATGATAATTATACATTTGAAGAAGGTGATATTTCAAATATAAAATTTGTAGAAAAACTTTCAGCAGATGTAGATATAATAATTAATTTTGCTGCTGCAACTCATGTTGATCGAAGTATATCGAATCCGAAACCTTTCATAGATACCAATATTTTAGGTACTTATTCTTTATTAGAAGCATCTAAAAACAATGAAAAATTATTTGTACATATTTCAACTGATGAAATTTATGGAGATTTAGAGAAAGACGGTAAATCATTTTCAGAACATGATAATCTAAATCCCAGTAATCCATACTCTGCAACAAAAGCTTCTGCAGATCTTTTAGTTCAAGCATATATGAGAACTTATCAGAACAATTGTATTATTACTAGGTGTACAAACAATTTCGGACCATTTCAATTTCCTGAAAAACTTGTACCTAAAACCATAATTCGTGCCCACAAAAATCTTAAAATTCCATTATATGGGGATGGTAGTCAAATTAGAAGTTGGATATATGTTGATGATCATGTTAGTGCCATAGATTTACTTGTAAGTAAAGGAATTCCAGGTCAAGTATATAATATTACAGCATGGAATGAAATTTCAAATCGAGAAATTGTTGAAAAAATATTAAAAAAAATGGATAAATCTACTGATTTAATTGAATTTGTAAATGACAGACCAGGTCATGATAAAAGATACTCTATTAACTCACAAAAAATTCAAAAAGAAATAGGTTGGTCTCCTGTTTATGATTTTGAAAAAGCATTAGATGAAACTGTTCTTTGGTATCAAAATAATCTTGATTGGTGGGAACCACTAGTCAATGATCAAACTATTCATCCTCAACCTTGGACCTTAAAATGGAATTAATTTCTTAAAATTTTGGGATCCAACTATGAGGTATTTCTCTCATATGTTTACTTTTAATTTGTTTTTGATTTTGAAATCGTAATAAATTTTCAATATTTTCTGTTGATATTCTTGAATATTTTTGTATTTCATTTATTGATAAATTATTTTCTCTTGCGTATAGTATCAAATCCACAATTTCATATGGAACACTATAAAAAAATTCTTCATCGTTTGTAGTGAAACTCCATACATCTGGTGATGCATCTTTCATCAAAATCTCTTTTGGTATTTCAAAAAATTCTCCAATTTGATAAATTTGAGATTTATAGAGATTCACTAAAGGTTCAATATCAGAACCTCCATCCCCATATTTTACAAAATATCCTTGTAAATATTCAGATTTATTTGTTGTACCAATAATTGCTTGATTATTTTTCTCTCCATGATAATATAGCATAGTCATTCGTACTCTATGTTTGATAGAAGTTGCAGCAGTTAAAGCGAGAAATTCAAATGAAGAAATTTTTATTTTGTGCTGTTTATTTTTTTCATCAAGAATTTCTAAATAAGGAATTCCAATGTTGGTTTCTAATTTTGGTGGAACAACAACTCTATATTTACAGGCTAAATTAAAATCATGAAATTTATCTTTTACAATACTTTCCTTATTTTGGTAAACTCCATAAGATTCTAAGATGTTGGTTATATCAATCAATTTTGTTTCTATACCTAATTTTTCAGCAACTTGTTGTGCAAGTTTTTGACTTTTTAGATCTGATTCTTTTTCTGGCATGATTAATCCTATCACATTTTTTGAACCTAATGATTTAGTACATAGAGCTGCTGTTACAGCCGAATCAATTCCTCCACTTAATCCTATGATTGCTCCTTTTTTATGAAATTGTTCAAATATTTCATTTTTAATAAAATCGGTAATATTATCAATAGTCGTATCCAAATTTTTTATTTTAATAAAATCAGGAATTTGTTCCATTCTCTCTTTGTGAATATTGGAGTATATTTGTAATATGATTGTAAATATCAGAAAAATTTAATGTTCTATTTTTTTAACTACTCTAGCTGGATTTCCTACTACAACACAATAATCTGGAACATCTTGAGTAACTACACTTCCAGCACCCACAATAGCGTTTTCTCCAATTGTTACTCCTGCAATGATAATACACCCTACACTAATGACAGCACCTTTTTTGATTTTTACTGGTTTAATTGTTCTAGGATAACCATGACTTTTTAAAAATTCATTTGCTGTTGGATTGATATGTGCAAATATCATTGAATTGGAGCTAATAGTAACATTGTCTTCAATGCTGATTAATTCTGGATGTAAAAGATCAATTAACACATATGGTGAAATGTGACAGTTTTCCCCAATTTTGACACCTCTATTTTTTTGAAATTTGATTGTCCATGAAGGTAATGGTGATGAATATGCAAATACATGGTTAATCCAACTTTTAAAAAATTTGATTCTAATTTTTATTTTGCCTGATGTTCCTTTATATCCATAAAAATCCATTAATTCCTTTTCATTTGATTTAAAATTATCTAAATTTGACATATTGTTCTATAATTATTTTAGCATAAAGCGTTTAACCTTTCCGTATTCATTTTTAGGAATATTATCTACAAATTCAATTTTAGAAGGCATCTTGAATTTTTCTAGGTTTTTAATACAATGACTTAAAATTTTGGATTTATCTAAATCTGAATTTTTCTTTTTTAATATATTTAATTTCATTGTTTGTCCAAAAATTTCATGTTCAATTCCAAATGCTACTACATCTTCTACTCCAGAAATTTGTTTAACCACTTCTTCAATTTCATATGGAATTACTTTTTCTCCGCCAATGTTAATTATATCATCATTTCTTCCTTTAAGAAAAAGATATCCATTATTATCAAAATAACCTACATCGCCTGTTCGTAACCATCCATCTTTCATATTTTTATCTGCTATTGAATTATTCCAATAATGTTTGATAACATTTTTTCCACTGATCCAAATTTCTCCTAATTTTGGATTACTCTCATCATGATTTATGATTTTTATTTCAACTTCCGGAGATACTTTTCCAACTGAATTTTCACGTTCATAATTTTTATCAAAAATCATAAAAGTAGAACGTGATGCTTCAGTAAGACCATAATACGTAGCTAAATTACCATTTTCTAAAATTCCTTTAAATTCTTTTATTGTATTTATTGGAATTGATGTACTATTAGTAATAATTAGTCGTATGTTTGAAAAATAACTGTTTAAAGAAGTTTTTTCAATTTTTAGAAATTTTGTCAAGGTAGCCGGAACTGCAGCTAAGGTTGTAGCTTTAAATTTTTTTAATGATTTTAAAATATTTTCTAAATTATTTGCATTTTTCAATAAAATTAGAGTTGAACCAACATGAATTGATGTATGTAGACATCCTAACCCAAATGAATGATAGAGCGGTAACGGTAATACATCAATATCCGAACTTGAATATCCAAGTATTTTGATTATGTTTTTTGTAGTAAATTCTATCATGTCATGTGAAATTGGAACTCCTTTTGGTTCAGCTGTAGTGCCTGAAGTATATATCAAATAAGCAATTTCACTAATTTCTGTAGTTTTTTTATCATTAATTGCTTTAGAAATTATTTCACTAAATTCAAAAACAGGTTTTTTACTAGAATTAATATTCTTAATGTTCATTTTAATATTTTCTGGACATATAATTATTCCTGGATCAGCAGATTCAATTTGATTTGAAAAATTTTTTTCAGAAATATTTGGAGAAATTAGATGAACAATTTTCCCAGAATTAATTATTCCTAAATATGCAATAATAAATGATAAAGAATTTTCTGAAATTAAACTAATTACTTTTTTATTATTTGAAAGTATTTGTGACCTAGAAAATATTTCAACTTGTTCATACATTTCTTGAAAAGTATAACTATTTTCTTCGTCAACAAATCCTATCTTCGTAGGATTTTTTTTTGCATTATTTTTTAAATGATTTATTATATTCATTTTAAATGAGAATTTATTTGTTCTAGAAGATCATTTGCAGATTTTATTTCGATAGATTCTTCTAATGAAAATTCAATATTAAATTTTGATTCAGCAAAAGTAATTAGATTTAATTGAGCAAAAGAATCCCAACCTTCATAATCTTTTTGTTCTTTTTCCCATGTAAAATCATTTTCAGATAAATTTGAAAATACTTCAAAAAAAATATTTTTGATGATACTTTTCATTTCTTCATTTTCATACAATACATCTGCGAAAATCAATAGATAATAAATAAACCTTCTCGATATAGTCATCGTGCTCGAAAAAATTGGAGTAGGAATTGATATTATTGAAATTAATAGGTTTCAAGAAAAACCATATGAAACTAACCAAAATTTTTACAAAAAAATTTTTCACGACTCTGAAATTAAATATTGTACAAATCAAAATAATCAATATCAATCATTTGCGACAAAATTTGCAATTAAAGAATCTGTAATTAAATCAATAAATAAAAAAATTAGCCTTTTGGATATTTTGACAGATCATTTAGATTCTAAGCCCATAGTAAAATTACTAGGAAATTATTCGTACAATTTTTTAGTTTCTGTAAGTCATGAAAAATCATATGCAGTAGCCATGGTTATTTCTGAAATTGTTGATGGAGAATAATTGTAATTTTGTTAAGTATAGTTTAATTAATTATTCTTAATTTCAAATAATTGATATGAAGAAAATCTGTATAATTGGTGCCAATGGATTACTTGGAAATAAATTACTTCAAATCATAAATAACTATGATCTTGTTGGAACATTTAATCAAACTCCTATTAGCTCATCTAATGTTAAATTAATACAATTAGATATTACAAAATCTGAAAATTGTGACCATCTTTTAAAAATTAAACCTGATTTTATTGTTAATACGGCTGCAATCACCAATGTAGATTTTTGTGAAAAATTTCCAGAAAAGTCATATTTAGTGAATGTTACAGGTGTAAAAAATCTTGTTAGACTTTCTAATACATTAGGTTGTAAACTAATACACATATCTACAGATGGAATTTTTTCTGGACGCGAAGAAAATTATAAAGAAGATGATAAAGCTGATCCCATAAATTACTATGGAAAAACAAAACTTGAAAGTGAAAATGAAGTAAAATGCTTAAATGATTATCTAATATTTCGGACCAATTTATTATATGGCTATATGTCAAAAAATCAAATAATTTCCAGATCAGAATATGTTAAACCAACAAACTTTGCATTGTGGGTATTATCTGAATTAAATAAAAAAACTGGTATGCGTATTGTAAATGATCAATTTAGTAATCCCACTTTAGTTGATAATCTTGCAAGAATAATTATGGATTCTATTAAAAAAAATCTTGTAGGTACTTTTCATGCAACTGATACTACCTGTATCAGTAGATTTGATTTTGCAAAAAAAATTGCTAATAAATTTGGTTTCTCAGAACGCCTACTTTCAGAAATTTCATCAAAAGATCTTAAACAATTTGCATTAAGACCTACAAAAACATGTTTAAATTGTTTTAAAATCAAAAAAACGGGCATTTCTCTCTCTAGTATGGATCAATCCTTAGATAATTTATCTGATCAAATCAAGGAAAAAAATCCAACAATGTTTTCTACAAATTGATTATTTTTTAATTTTAATAAAATTTTTCTTTAATCTTTCATTTGATGATTTTTGATAAGCTTCTTTTGTAAAACCTATGATTGTATATCCATTTGGTTCATAAAATGTATCTAATATTCTATACTGATCTTTCAAATTCAGTGATTTATAATATGCAATTGAGTTATTTGATTTCAGAAATTTAGTGATGTTAGTTTGGGGTATGGCCAATTTCTTTTTAGAATCAAAACTTGAATCAAAAAGAAAACCTTGAGTACCTGTGGTTATTCCAAAAATAGAATAACCATAAAGGTTTGTTTTTTCAAATAATTTATCAATATCATCAAAATCATATAAAACTTCATTTGCATGTAATAAATAATCAACAATAAGTGAATCTTCTTCTTCTTTATTTTTGAAATTTAAATTCCACCCATATTCAAATTTATTCATTCCAAGTTCTCTAACAAGTTTTATCCCTGATTCATAATCTGTTTTCTTTTTTCCTAACAAAATAGAAACAAGTTTTTTGTTTAACATTCGTTTATGTCCTCCCAATTTACCATAAAGATACAAGAAAACTATACCATCTTTTTTTAATATGTTGAGAATGTTTTTCAATCCTTTAGATGGATTTGATAAATGATGCAAAACTCCCATGCATAAAACTATATCAAATTTTTCAAATTTTGAAAATTTATTCATGAGATTCATTTTTTGAAATTTAATATTCTCAATTTTTTTCTGTTTTTTCAATTCATTTGCAATATCCAACGATTTTTCAGAAATATCTAAACCTAGAAAATCACATTTTTTATAAAATTGTGCAACATTTGTAATTCTATGACCACTTCCGGTTCCGGCATCTAGGATTTTTTTACCTTCTAATTTCATTCTACTCTCTAATTCAAAAATCTTTAAAAGATTCAATAATTCATTGGTTTGGCTTGGATTAGTAGATGGTGATGGGTATGGATATTTCTTATACATCTCTTCAACTTTTTTTGTAATTTCATCAACATCTGTCATCATAAAATTTCTATTTTCAACCAACATCTAATCCTATAAAATCATATATCTGCTAAAATTAGATGATATACTTGAAAACTATATCAAATTTTACTTCTATTATAATTCTAAATTATAATGGAACAAATTTTCTTAAAGATTGTATTGATTCCATAATTCGAGAAACACATTCTCCTTATGAAATAATAGTAGTGGATAATAACTCTCCAGATAAAAGTGGTGAATTTTTCTCAAAAAAATACCCTGATATCAAATTCATTCTTAATGAAGAAAATGTAGGTGTTCCTGAGGGTCTTAACATTGGAATAAGAAATGCAACTGGTGAATTTGTTGTATTGTTAAATAATGATTTAGTAGTGATGCCAAACTGGCTTGATAATTTCTTTAAAGCTTATGAAAAAACCGGTGATGCATTGTATCAACCAAAATCCTTGAAGTTTAAAGATCCTACAATCCTTGATGGTACTGGTTGCATGATCAATATTTTCGGATTTGGATTTGCAAGAGATAAAGGACTTAAAGATGAAGGCAAATATGATAAACAAGAGGAAATAAGTTATGCCTCAGGAACGTGTATGTTTTCACCAAAGAAAATTTTTGATGAAATTGGATTGTTTGATTCTACCTTTTTTGCATATCATGAAGAACTTGATCTAGGATGGAGAGCTAGAATTTTTGGATATTCATCGTATTATGTTCCAAAAACCATAATACATCATCATGGCAGTGCTCATTGGAAATGGAGTCCTCAAGTATTTTATTTTTTAGAAAGAAACAGGTGGTTAGTTTTACTAAAAAATTATTCAACTAAAACATTATTGAAATTACTACCTTCTTTGATAATCATTGAATTTTTTATGTTAGCTTTTTTTATATCAAAAGGTCTTTTCTTAAAAAAAATAAAAAGTTATGGTTCTATTCTAAAATATGTAAGTCATATAAGAAAAGAAAGAAAATTTATTAATCAAAAAAGAAAAATTGATGATAATGAAATTATCCGTTCTTTTTGTGGCACATTAAAAATTCCTCTTGAAGCAAGTGATTCTAAACTAAATGAGAAATTTACTAAATTGTTGCTGTTTCTATGTAAATCTACAGGATATGATAAAATTGTAAGAGAACCTTAATAATCCAAAATTTAGGCAAAATCACAATAAATATGAAAAATTATTCATTTAAAAAAAAATGTAGAATCTGTTCAAGCAACAACTTGAGGTTGGTGTTAGATTTAGGTGAACAACCACCTGCAAATGCATTAGTTGACAAAAATACGATTAATGAACCTGAAGAAAAATTTCCCCTAAGGTTATTTTGGTGTAGTGATTGCTTTTTTGTTCAATTATTAGATATTGTAAACAAGGAATATCTTTTCAAACATTATCTTTACATGACTAGTGCAAGTAAGCCTATAGTAGAACATTTTGCAAAATATGCTAAAGATGTATTTGACGAATTCTTAAAAGATGATGATGAACCATTTGTTGTTGAAATTGGAAGTAATGATGGTTCCCTTCTAACAGAATTTAAGAAATTAGGTGTTTCAATAATGGGAATAGAGCCTGCTTCTAATCTATCTAAACTTGCAAATCAATCCCAAATTACAACCATGAATGATTTCTTCACGTCAAAAATTGCTAAAAAAATTTCTGAAACCAAACATTCTTCAGTAATCGTAGCTAATAATGTAATTGGTCATGTAGAAGATTTACATGATTTGATGAACGGAATAGAAACTCTACTTAGTAATAATGGCGTATTTATTTTTGAAGTACCTTATTTGATTGATTTGATCAAAAAATTAGAATTTGATACTGTATATCATGAACACCTTTCTTATTTTTCATTATTACCTTTAGTTAATCTGACAAATCAACATGGTTTAGAAATATTTGATGTTAAAAAACAAAATGTTCATGGAGGAAGTTTAAGAATATTTGTTTCAAAAAAAGGGAATTTTCAAATAAACAACTCAGTCAAAACATTTCTTAATGAAGAACATAATTTGGGGTTGGATGATATTATTATATATGAAAAATTTTCAACAAATGTTAAAGCATTAAAAGAAAATCTAAATACTTTGTTAAAAAAATTAAAAAATGAAAATAAATTCATTTTTGGATATGGTGCACCTGCTAAAGGAAATGTTTTACTGAACTATTGTAATATCGATAATTCTATTCTAGAATTTGTTATAGACACAACTCCAATAAAACAAGGAAAATTTACTCCTGGAACTCATATACCTATTATTTCTCCTGAAATTATATCAAAAAAAGGCTCTAATGACATCGCTTTGTTGTTAGCATGGAATTATGAACATGACATTTTAGAAAAAGAAAAAAATTTTCGTAATAAAGATGGAAAATTTTTAGTGCCAATTCCATCACCACGACTAATTTAAGATACTAGTTAATTTTTTTAAAATTAAAAAGTTTAAGCTATGTTTAAATAATTATTCAAAATCAAAATTGTAACCTGTATTGACTTCAGATATACTTTTGATTGGAACTATTTCAGATTTTAGTGTAATTCCACAAACTGTGATTGAAGATAAAAACATAAAAAAATTTTCATTTGATTATGACATTCATGAAAATTTAAACAATAAAAAAATTGAACATGAAATAGCTGATGAACTTCTAAATCAGAATGAAAGATTACAAATTTTTGATAAGATGATAGAATTTAGAAATTGGCATTCAAAAATAAGATCAGAAGACTATGAAATAGAAGGTGTGAATTTACTTAAAATTCTAGATTCTCATGAATTTGGAACATTTTTGATGTCCAATTTAATTAATTTAATGTTAATAAAAAAAATAATTAAAAAAGAAAATCCATCAAAAATTATTACTACTAATTTCTTTTCAAAAATTGTTGAATCTATAATTAAAGATACAAATACCAAAACAGAATTTTTTCAGAATAATTCTAAAAAATCATTATTTTGGGATAAAATTACTATTAAATATAATCTAGGTAAAATTCCAATTTCTTTTAATATTTCTAGAAGAACATATGGTAAAATCAAAAATTTTTTAGAAACATCAATGGGTTTTTTATATAATTTTTGGTTTAATGTAGATAATTCTAAGAAAAAAAGCATTGTTTTTTTAGAATTTAATCCACAATTATTTTCTAAATTTTTTGAATCTATGAAAGATTTTGAAGGAGATGTAATCCTAGTAAATCAAAGAAGATCTGCCATATGGAGTAAATCTTCCCTTGATATTATAAGAAAATTTAACTATAAAATCTTAAAAATTAATAATATTTTAGAGAAAAAAGAAAAAAATGAAATCAATTTGTTGACAGATAAATTTTCAAAGAGAATTGATTCTCTGTTTGAAGATTCCGCATTTTTTAATAATTTGTTTCAGATAGAAGAAATTAGTTTTTGGGACTTAATTAAAGAAACATTAAAACAAACATATTTGGAAAGATTATCTTATTACATTTCAATGATTTATGGCACAAAAAAAATTTTTGAAAAAAGTGATGTAAAATGTGTTGTATCATTTAATGAAGTCGGTGAAACAGAAAAATGTTTTCTGGAATATAATAAAAAAAGAATTCCATCAATTTTATTAGAACATGGATTTGTTGAACGAATTGAAAAAACAAAGAGATTTGATGTACTTTCAAATTATAATGATTTTAAAGATAAAATTGCATTATGGGGAAATGTAAAAAAAGAATTTTTAATAACTGAATATGATATTGATGCAAAAAAAATAATTGTTACAGGAAGTCCTAGACATGATGATTATTTTAATGCAAGACAAAAAAAGAAAAATAATGAAACTATTACATTACTATTAGCACCAAATCCAATTAGTGAAATTAGTGGATGTTCAAGTACTATTCTTAAATTGAGATTTAAGAACATTATAAAAAATATTATAACTATTGTTGGAAAATTTGATAATGTAAAAATTATTGTAAAACTACATCCAATTCAATTAAAACATAATGAAGAAATTAAATCTATTATAAGAAAATTTGATGATAAAATTCCTATCTATTTATGGACATCTGTAATTGATACTATTAATCAAGCGGATGTTGTAATGGTCATATCACCTGATATTCCTGGTACTACAACAATGCTTCTTGAATCAATGATTCTTGGTAAACCTACAATGAACATTTTCTTTGATAAAATAATTCCTAAATTTCCTCATGTAGAAAAAAATACTGTATTTACAATATTGGATGATGTAAATTTAGAAAATAACATGAAAAAAATTCTTTTCGATGAACAATTTCAAAATGAATTAATTAAAAATGCTGATAATTTTGTATCAAAATTTATGAGTAATAGAGGAAATTCTTCTAATGAGTTTGCATCAATCCTGAAATCTTTTTAATCTACTATCTAAAGGAAGGTTTTTTAGAATAATATAATACGTTTAAACATTGTTTGAAAATAAAACAGTATTAATTACAGGTGGTACTGGTTCATTAGGACAAGCGTTAACTCAGAGACTCCTTTCTCTAAATGTTAAAGCAATTAGAATATTCAGTAGAAATGAAAACAAGCAAATTAAAATGGAAAATGAATTTAATGATGATCGGATTAGATTTTTTTTAGGAGACATTAGAGATCTAAATCGTTTATGTAGAGCTACTGAAGATGCAGATTTTGTATTTCATGCAGCAGCATTAAAACATGTCCCCAAAATAGAATACAATCCTTTTGAAGCAATTAAAACAAATGTAATGGGTTCTCAAAATGTAATTGATGCATGTATTAATGGAAATGTTGAAAAAGCTATTTGTGTAGGTACAGATAAAGCTGTTTCTCCTTTAAACACATATGGTGCTACAAAACTATTAATGGAAAAATTGTTTGTTACAGCAAATCATTATCTTGATAGTGAAAAACATCCTACAAAGTTTATTGCTTTACGTTATGGAAATGTTTTAGGAAGTAGTGGCTCAGTAATTCCAAAATTTATAGAACAAATTAATTTAAAAAATAAATTATCTGTAACTGATGAAAATATGACTAGATTTAGTATTACAATGAATGAAGCTTTGGATTTTATTTTAAAGGCTACAAAAGTGGGAAAAGGATCTGAAATATTTGTGCCAAAAATAAGATCTTATTCTATTCTTGATGTAAAAAATGCTCTAGTCGAAATTTTAGAAAACACTGGACATGATATAACGGGAATTAGACCTGGAGAAAAACTTCATGAAGTTTTAATTAATGCAGATGAAATGAGATACACTAGAAAAATACACGATATGTATATGATTCTTAATCCTTTATTTCACACATTTCATAATGATGATATTCAAAATTATTATCCAGATTCAGAAGATATGGATAACTATGATATTTATTCGTCTCAAGTAGTAGATAAAATTCCTGTTTCTGAACTCAAACAAATCATCAAAAGTTCTAATTTATTATGATGAAATTAATTTCAAAGCTTTTTCTTCTTAAAAAGATATTTTTTCAATATTTCTAATATGTGTAATCATTTCTTTAAATTCCTCTGTATTAATTGAAGAAGATGCATCAGGACCTTTAGAATATTTATTTTTAATGTGTTTTTCTATGAAAATATTTTTTGTACCTTTTTGTTTATGTAATAAAGTGAAAATCACAGGTGCAGTAGTACCTAATGTATGATCTGAAAACCCATCAAATTTTATTGCATCTTTCCATTTTATTTCATTAAGTTTTGTAGGATATTTTGAAATACAATAACAAAATTGAATTTTATTTTTTGAAAATATTTGATTTATTTTTTTCTTATCTCCTCCCATTCCCATACTTACAATTGTGTGTTTTTTTGTAGTTCCTATTTTTTTCATAGTCTCTATAGAAAAAGGATCGTTTAATGTACAAGTTCTTGAGGCAATTTTATATCGTTTTACTTTAATTGATTCCAAAAAATCTACAGCATCAGGATAAAACACACTAGAAAAAAACTCAATTCCAATAGAATCACAATATTGTTTTAAGATTTTAATTTTATCAAACGTAAGTTCTGATTTCTTAATATTGTTCCATTCTGGATGATCTTTTTGATACAGGTCATTAGCTCTCCAAATTTGAAATTTGACTGCGTTAGCACCAGCATTTTTACAATCAAAAATCAATTTTTTTGCTTTAGAAATACTTCCTTCCCAATTAGATGCTATTTCTGCTACAATGAATGCTTTCATTAATGTTTGATAAATATTCAGTATTATTAATCTAATATTTTTAATTAACTAACTAAATTATTGCTTATTTTTAAAAAGATTATTTTCTGATTTAATATATTGGCTTTTTAGATATCCATGTAATAAAGAATCTGCATATTTACCTTTGATATTAACATGCTTTTTCAATCTCCCTTCTAATTCAAAACCCATCTTTTCTATAATTTTTAGATGTAAAGGACGAATATTGTATGTTTCAGTAAATAATTTGTTAAATTTCAATTCATTAAATGCTAAATGTGTAATCAATTTTAGGAAAGAAGAAAAATCTTGATCATATATTTCAGGTTCCGAATGGCGAATATTATCTACAATAAAAGACACTTCAGCTCTTTTTGAATTCCAATCTATGTTTGTTAATCCACCATATCCAATACATTTAGTATTTAATAAAAAACTAAATAATATACTATTTGGTTTTTTTTCATTGAAACTTTTTTTAATAAATATTTTAAAATACTTTATTTGATCTTTCTCTGAAATTTTTTCTTTTTGACGAAGAATATCCATTTGTTTATTTCGTAATTTTCTAATATATTGAATATCTTTTTCTCTAAATGGTACTAAAAAATAATTTTCATACTCATATTTTGTATTTTTAAGACACAAATATTTTTCTTTTATAGATAAGTTCATTATAACATTCTTGATTTTTTCTGATTTATTGTTATCTATTATTTCTTAATATTCATAAGATTTTTTCATTATGTCATTAACAAATATAAAAATTTAAAATAATAAATTTAATATATTTCTGGGATTAAAACAAAAAACTATATTAAATCATATTTTAATTTTTCTTAAAGTTTTTTAATACTTGAAATTGATTTCCAATAATTGGAAAAAAAATATAAAATAATCAATTGTCCTAAATGTAATTTTACCCATTTATCACCAATACCTTCTTTGAAAAATCGTCAAAAATATTATGAACATGAATATTATCAAAGTCATTCACAACCACTTCTTGAATTTAAAAAAGAAATAAAAGATCAAAAATGGCTTGATCAACAATCTGAAGAACATAGATTTCTTTTACAAAAATTTGGTAAATCAAGTGGAAAGATTCTTGATGTTGGTTGTGGAAATGGGTTTTTTTTACGTTATATGAAAACCAAAGGTTGGAATGGATTGGGAATTGAACCAAATCCTTATGCGAGAAAAAATGCATCTTCATTGGGTGTAAAAACTAAGCCAAATTTTACTGGGTTGAAAAACTCTTCTTTTGATGCGATCATGCTTCGATATACATTAGAACATTTACGAAATCCTTCTTCAATGCTAAAAAAAATAAAAAAATTTCTTGTCAAAAATGGTTTATTAATTATCATGGTTCCAAATGATTTTAATCCATTACAGATCAGTGTTGAAAAAACAGGATATGAACAATGGTGGGTTAGTGCGCCTGATCATATCAATTATTTCAATTTTAAATCATTAAAACAATTATTAGAAAAAACTGATTATGATGTAGTTTACCAAACATCAGATTTCCCAATGGAGGCGTTTCTTTTAATGGGTAATGACTATGTGCATAATTCTTCTACAGGAAAAAAATGCCATACTCAAAGGATGAATTTTGAAAAGAATTTAGCACCTGAGGTTTTAAGAAAATTATACAAATCCTTTGCTAAAAATAATCTGGGAAGAACATGTATTACTTATGCACAAAATTCATAATTTAATTAATAATTTTTTGAAAAACTGAATATTTTCAAATTTTTTTGTTTATTCATGAAAATTCATTCACACTTTTTATTATGAATTCTATATCATTTATTTTTAAATTTGGGTGATTTGGAATTGAAACAATTTCTTTTCCAATACTCTCAGTCACTGATAATTTTTTTCCCTGTTTATACAATGACATTTTATGTATTGGTTTGTAATGAATTCCTGTTTCTATTCCTGCGTTACTCATTTTTTTCATGAATCTATCTCTATTTTTTACTCTAATCCAGTAAAAATGATATGAACATCCATTTTTAATTGGCATTTTATGGTCTAGATTAATTTCTTTGTGATATATTTTAGAAATTTTTTGTCTAATTTTGTTCATTTTATTTAATTTGTTTAATTGTACTAATCCTATCACTGCTGAAAATTCATTCATATAATAATTCCATCCAATTTCTTTAACATCGTAGTTTGTACCATGTCTATTTGTAATACCACACCATCTTCTAGATTCTAATATTTTTCTAAATTTTTTTTGGTGTTTATGATTTATAGAAATTAAACCTCCTGTTGGCATTGCAAGATTCTTAACTGGATGAAAACTAAAGCATGAAAATTCATTAATAGATCCTATTTTTCTACCTTCATATGTTGAACCACATGCATGAGCTGCATCATCAATTAAAGTTAAATTAAAATTTTTAGTAATTTTTTTTAATTTTTTTAAATTTGCTGGCATTCCAGCAAAATGTACAGGTAAAATAATTTTTGTTTTATTTGAAATTTTTTTTAAAACTTGTTCAGGATCTATACATAGTGTTTTTGGATCTATGTCTACAAAAATGGGTTTTGCTCCATTATAGATTATAGAATGTGCTGTACTAACAAATGACAATGAAGGTAAAATTACTTCTTTTCCTTTAATATCTAATAAAGATAACGCCAAATGTAATGCAGCTGTTCCACTATTAACTGCAACACAGGATTTACATCCTATGTATTTTTTAAAATTATCTTCAAAAGTTTTTACATTACCTATTCCAGAACCAGATGCCCAAAAACCACTTTTTAAAACTGTGAGAATTTTTTTACCTTCTTCTTTTCCGATAATAGGTTCAAATAATTTAATTTTTTTTGCCATAATTTTTGAATTTATACCAATTTGTATGCATAAATGTTTAAACCTTTTTAGAACAAACAGATTTAAAAAATTATCAACTATGATTGGATGTATTATTCAAGCCAGAATGGGGTCGTTACGATTACCTGGTAAAGTTATGAAAAAAATTGATGAAACATATGTACTTCTTGATTACGTAATTAGACAGATACAATCCTCTAAAAAAATTGAAAAAATTGTGGTAGCTACATCAACTCTTTCAGAGGATGATATTATTTGTAACCATTTATCATCTAATCATGTTGAATTCTTTAGAGGCTCTTCTAAAGATGTATTGGATAGATATTTTCAATGTGCAAAAGAATTTTCGCTGGACACCATTGTAAGAATTACTGCAGATAATCCTTTGATTGAACCAAACATTGTTGATTTAGTTATCGATAAGTTTTGTAGTCAAAAATGTGATTATGTAACAAATAGTATGCCTAGAACTTTTCCATATGGAACAGAAGTAGAGGTATTTTCTTTCCATTCACTTGAAAAAGTTTGGAAAAATGCAATCAAACCTTCAGAACGAGAACATGTTACCCCTTATTTTTATAATAATCCTGATATTTTCAAAATTATTAATGTAGAATACTCAAAAAATATATCGAATTTACGATGGACTGTAGATCGGAAAAATGATTTGGAACTAGTTAGAATAATTGCTTCAAAAATTATCTCTAGACCAATTCTGTTAAATGATATTCTTACTTTGTATTCTAAAGAACCTATACTATTTCAATCAAATAAACCAATTATTCCTAATGAAGGTTATTTAAAATCATTAGAAGAAGATAAGGAATTTGAAATTAGAAAAGAAATGAATGAAAAAATATGATTTTGGAAGCAAATTTTACTGAAAATATTAAATTACTTCTTTTTGATCTTGATGATACTTTAATTTCTGAAGAAAAATGGTATTTAGATAAATGGGAAAAATGTGATTTATACATTCAAGAAAAATATAATGTTAAAGGATTTTTTGAAAAAATTTTACAAATTATTGATTTAAAAGGATTTGATTATTCTAAAAAAGTTGATGATACATTAGTACAACTAAATGTCTCTGAAAAAATTCCAGTTCAGGAAATCGTAGATTATTATCTTAATGTAGAAGTTACTCCTGTTGTTTTTTCAAATGTATTTCTAATTTTAAAAGAATTAAAAAAAAATTTTCATCTTGGAATTATTACTAGCGGTAAGAAATGGGAACAAATACTAAAAATCAGACTATCGAAACTGGATGAATTTTTTTCTTTTGTAGAAGTAATTGAGAACAAATCTAAAGATTCGACATCTCCATTTTTAAAATGTCTTGACTATTTCAAAATTTCACCTACAAATACATTTTACATTGGAAATGATCCTATCAATGATTTTGTTGGTGCCAAAAAACTTGGAATTAAAACTATTCGCTTACTTCAAGGCTTAAAAAAAGATATTATAGTAAATAAAAATCTTGATTCTGATTTAAACTTTAAATCATTAGAAGATTTTAATAATCATTTAAAAAATTCATTTTTGTGAAAGAATCGTTATTAATTGTAGGCGGTGGAATTTTACAGATTCCTGCAGTAAAAAGAGCTAAAGAGTTAGGATATTTTACAATTGTAACTGATAAAAATCCGGATGCTCCTGCTTTTTCTGTTTGTGATGAAAAAATTATTCTTAGTTCAAAAGATATTGAAGGACATGAATTTTTAGCAAAAAAACTTTATGAAACAAAAAATTTGGTTGGTGTATATACTCAAGGAACTGATGTTGAGTATACTGTATCTAGAGCAGCTAATTGTGTAAACTTACCTGGAATTAATATTGAATCTGCTAAACATTGTAATAATAAAATTGAAATGAGAAAAATCTTTTTGGAAAAAAATGTTGATGGTGCACATTTTTTTGCAGCTAAAACTATTGATGATGCCCATGAAGGTGTTAAAATGATTGGTATTCCATGTGTATTGAAACCAGCTGATAATTCGGCATCAAGAGGAGTTACAATCTTACGATCCTCTAATGAGATTGATAATGCATTTCATGAAGCAATTAATTTTTGTTTTCATGAAAAAACTGTAATTATTGAAGAATTTTTAGATGGACAAGAATATAGTGTAGATACAATTGTATGGGATGGAATAGTATATCCATGTGGTATATCTGATAGAGTCTTTTTACAATCTAATAATTATGCCGTTCAATCAGGTTCACAAACCCCTTCATTATTGCCAACAAAAATTCAAGATCAGATGTATCAATTAATGCAAAAAGCAGCAACCGCTTTAGAAGTTGATAAGGGTGCTTTCAAAGGTGATCTAGTTTTAGTTAATAATACTCCTAGAATAATTGAAGTTACTGCTAGAACTTCTGGTGGTTTTGATTCTCAATATAGAAAACCTTATTCTTTTGGGATTGATTTAATGAAAGCTACCATTGATATTGCTGTTGGAAAAAAATTGGATTTTAGAGATATTGTACCAAGATGGTTTAAGTGGTCAAAAACTTTTTCAGTTTTTCCTGAACCTGGAAAAATAATTAAAATTGATGGAATTGAAGAAACTAAACAAATATCTGGAGTGAAAGATATTTTTATTACATCAAAGTCGGGTGATGTTATTCCTACTTATACTCATAGCGCAAGCAGGGTAAATTTTATAAATATTGTAGGTGATACGTTAAAACAACTACAAGAAATAGAAGAAAATGTTAGGAAAACTTTGATTTACAAAATGGAAATGATACAATGAAACCGATAATAGGAATTACAATGGGTGAACCTGCAGGAATAGGACCTGAAATTGCAGGAAGAGCATTGTGGAATGAAAAAGTATACGAATATTGTAATCCTGTGATAATTGGTGATGCAAAAACAATTGAAAATTCATTAAGTTTTGTTTCTGATAAAAAAGATTTTCCAATAGTATCTTATGGTATTGATGAAATTGATAAAATAAATTTTAAATTTGGAGAAATTGCTGTTATTGATTTAAAAAATATTGATTTATCTAAATTAAAATATGCTGTAGATTCTGAAATGGGGGGTAAGGCTGTTGGTGAATACATTACAACATCCGTTGATTTGGCTTTAGCAAAAAAAATTCATGCTGTAGTTACAGCTCCAATTAGTAAACCTTCTTTTCAATTAGGTGGTTGGGGATTAAAATATCCAGGTCACACTGAAATGTATGCAGACCTTACTGGAACAAAAAAATTCACTATGCTTCTAGCACACAAAAATTTTAGAGTTGTACATACTTCAGTTCATGTACCACTACGTAAAGCCATAGAATTAGTAAAAACACCTAGACTTATTGAAACCATTCAATTAGCTAAGGAAGCCTGTAAAATGTTTGGAATATCTAATCCTCATATTGCCGTATGTGGATTAAATCCTCATTCTGGAGATGGTGGAAAGTTAGGCCATGAGGATGATGAACAAATAGTTCCAGCAATAGAATTTTGTAAAAAAGAAGGTTTGAATGTTGTTGGACCAATTCCAGCAGATACTGTATGGCCAAAATTGAAATCAGGCTATTATGATATTGTTGTTGCTAATTACCATGATCAAGGACATATTCCTACCAAACTCTTAGGATTCCAATATGACAAAGAAGGAAGATGCATAGATGTTGAAGGTGTAAATATTACAATTGGAATTCCTATGATCCGAGTTTCTGTTGATCATGGCACTGCTTATGGTAAAGCAGGTAAAGGAATAGCAACTCCTACAAGCTTATTAGGTGCACTAGAAATTGCATCTACTTTAGCTGTAGAAAAATATCACCTTTAGAAAAATATCAAAATTTTAATTTTTTAACATTTCATTAATTTCATCTTTTAAATCAATTTTTGGATTATATTTAAGACATTTTTTTGCTAGTTCAATGTTTGCATTACTATATTGAATATCTCCTTTTTTAAAAGGTACATAATGTATCTCTAGTTTTTTCCCTGATAATGAAATCATTAATTCAGCTAATTTTTTAATTGTAATCCCTTCTTCTGAACCAATATTGAATGTCCCATTTTTATTATATTCTATAGATTTGTAAATTGAATCAATAACATCTTTTATAGAAATAAAATTTCTTGTTTGCATTCCGTCTCCAAATATTTCTAAAAATTCATTATTTTTAATTCTCTCCAAAAATTTTGTTATTACACCTGCATATTCATGGGATTGTCCTATTCCATATATATTAAAAAATCTCAAAATAACGTATTTAGTATTAGTTTTTGAAAGATTTTCTTTAATTTCTTCTTCCATCTTTAATTTACTTTCACCATATGGTGAAATTGGATTATTTTTTATTTTTTCATTCACTTTAATTTTTAAATCGTTTTCTCCATATATTGCAGCTGATGATGCAATAATTAATTTTTCAACATGATATTTTTTGCAAGAAGCAATTATATTTTTTGTTCCTTCTACATTTATTTCAAATGTCTCCAAAGGATTCTTAATTGAATCTTTTACTGATATTTTTGCAGCTAAATGAATTACAATTTGATGATTTTTTATGGCATTATCTGTATCTTCTAATTTTGTAATATCGCCTTCAATAATTTTAACTCCTTTTTCCACTAAAAATACTAATGATTTTTTATTTGAATTTGAAAAATTATCTAAAATCGTTATAGTGTTTCCTTTTTCTAAAAGAAATTGTACTACATGTTTTCCAATAAAACCTGCTCCTCCTGTCACAAGAATTTTCATCAATTTTTTAATTATTTGATATGATATATGTTAAACAATTCATTAAATTAGTATTTTTTACTGTTTAATTATCTTCAATCTTGTTTTTTATATAATCAATTGATTTTACTGGTGATGGATCTATTTTATCTTGAATTGATTTATAGATTGTAGCATAATCTAACAAATAGATTAAACTAATTATTTTTGATAAAATATTTCCTTTAACTGAAGAGATTTTTTTATAATCTATTCCATTTTTTTGAAAATAGTCTTCTAAAATTTTATATTTTTCTTTTGTTTTAATATGATCATCTTCTCCTTTAATCAATATGGGTTGAACATTTGATGATTTTTCCCATGCTACAACTCCATTATGGCATGATTCTACAATGTCTTCAACGATTACATGCGTTTTTGAATTTTCCTGTAAAGAATTTTTAAATCTGATTGCTGCAGATTGTAGTCCCCATGGATAATAAATTAATGGAATACCTATAATCCATTTTGCTAACGAAAATGATGGATTATTATCGGAAAAATTTTCTGACGAAATTTGTTTTTTTAATAGTTCTAAGTTTTTAAAAGATTCATACACATCTGATTCTTCGATAGGAATCATTGGTGATAGTATATTCAAAATAGAATATAAAAAAGATGGAAATGTTGCTCTAGGTGAATGAAATTGTTCAATTCTCCTAAATTCAATTTGTTTATCTTTACAAATTTTTTCCATTTTTCCACCTGATGAAAATGCAATTAATTTACAATTTTGTTTATTAGCTGATTCTAAAATTCTAATTGTTTCATCGGTATTTCCTGAAACACTAATTGTTACAACTAATGTTCTTGAATTTACTGTTTTTGGTAAATGATATCCTTTAACTACACAAACATGAATTTTGGTTTTTGACAATATCGCAGAAAAAATATCACATAATGTGCCAGAACCACCCATTCCCGCAAAAACAATATGATCTATTCCTGAAATTTTTATCTTTTTGAGATCTTTTTCATAGTAGGTTTTGGCAATCTTTGGCCAATCATCATATATTTTATACATTTTTTTTGTATCAATTTTTTCCAAATCTGAAAATTCCAATAAATTAAATTTGATATATACAATAAAATATCTATCTAAATTATATTCTAATTATGATTAATTTTTTCATAATTTTACCTATCTTTCATGAAGTTTTATCGTGACAATCATTAAATTTTTAAACATATATTGTCCAAAATTTTTTTTAATTTATTGAATAAGATAAATGATAAAGAATTGGATCCTATTGAGAAATCCATGATGAATATACAATACCAAGATTATGATTCTTGGATTGAAAATTTCTCCTTAAATTTAAACAATATTTGGAAAGAAAATTCAAGTAAGGATTTATCAAATTTTTTTTCAAAACAAAATGAAACTGCAATAGTTATTGGTAGAGGACCTTCAATAGATGAACATAATCATCTAGAATTACTTTCAAAAAGTAATTTTTTTGGTTCTATAGTTTGTTGTGATGGAAAATTAATTGATACATTAAAATCTGGAGTAACTCCTGATAAATTTCCAAATTTTTATGTTGTAAATATAGATACAGGTTTACACACAAAAAAATTATTTGATCATCCTTTAGTTTTAAAATATGGTTCAAAAATTAAAGGTATTTTTTCAACCATTTCAAATCCAAAAACTGTAGATCAAGCAAGAAAATCAGGAATTAAAATTTATTGGATGCATACATTATTTGATTATAATGAAGGAAAAAAATCTTTTAATTATATTTCTTCAAAAATTGTTCGTTCGAAAACTCATGTTAATGGTTTACCCGCAATTCAAACAGGCGGAAATGTTGGAACTTCATGTTGGTTTATCTCTTGGAAAATTCTTCAATGTAACAAAGTGGTTTTATTGGGAATGAATCATGGGTGGAACGAAGACACTCCAATTGAAACCATTACAAAACATGGAGTTGATTTTGCACATTCTTATGACAAAAACAGTTCTTCATTTGAAAGATTATTTCCTAAACTCTATAATCCTGAATTTAAAAAATATTGTATTTTAGATCCTATTTTTCAATATTATCGAAAAGCATTATTGGAATTTATTTCAAGATCACCTTCATGGCTTCAAACAATAAATGCTACTGAAGGCGGCTCGTTATTTGGAGATAATCTAAAATCTACACGATTAAGTTTTTTTCTTGAAGAAAATTTCCCTATAAAAATATGAAAACTGTATCGGTTTAAATATATTAATTTTTAATATTACTTAAATTGAAAGTATTATTTGTAATTCCTGAAATTAGACTTGATAGTGGTCCTCAATATTTTCCATTTTGGGCAGGAATTTTAGCATCTATTGTACAACAAAAAGATGGTCAAGTAGGAATTCTTGATCTTAATGCATTAAGAATGAAATTTGGTGGAAAACAAGTACCTACCAAAGTAATAGAAGAAGAAATTAATGCTGAAAATTGGGATTTTGTTGGAATTGGAGGATTAACTACAACATATTCAAGAATTAAACAACTTGCTCCTCTTATTCGACGTTGTGCTCCAAATGCATTGTTTGTTGGCGGTGGCGGTTGGAGTTCATATAACCCTGATGAAATTTTAAAATTAGTTCCAGAATTAGATCTTATAGTAATTGGAGAAGGAGAAACAACATTTTCTGAACTTTACGATGAACTAGAAAATAATTCTAAAGATTTTGAAAAAATTAATGGTTTGTGTATACGAAATAATGATTCATGTATTTTTACTCAACCTAGAGCACTAATTGATGATCTTAATACTGTTCCTTATCCTGCATATGATTTGTTTGAGACCGATATTTACTTTCAAAATTCTGGATTGCATTTTTCATTAGAATCATATAATTCTAAAAGAAGAGCATCTGTTGTTTGGGAGAGGGGGTGTCCTAGAGGATGTACTTTTTGTTCACATAATGGGATGTCAAGAATTGATTTACAAAATATTTATGGAAATGGTGATAGACGAGAAGGAGAAAAATTAGTTAGGATATCTGATAAAGCAAATGATACTTTTCAACTTCCAGCAAGATGGCCTACTCCTCAATACTGTATTGATAATGTAAAATTAATGAAAGAAAAATTAGATATTGATTTTATAACTATTGTAGATGAAAATATGACTAGTAATAAAAAATGGACTGAAGAATTTTGTAAATTATACGTAGATGAAGGATTACATGAAGAAATCAAATGGGGTACACTAGGTGACGCACCTAGTGTTGCAACAAATCCTAGCCTCGTTTCAACTATGAGAAATGCTGGATGTAGCTATATTTCATTTGGATTTGAATCAGCATCTGACAAAGTGTTAAAAGAAGATATCCAAAAAGGCCAAGTTCGTGCGCATCTTCAAAAAACACTAGATACTATTAAAAAATCCAGTCTTACTCCTCTTTCAACTTTTATGATTGGAAATCAACATGAAAATATTGATGATCTAATGGAATCAGTTGATTTCTGGATTCAAAATGATGCTACTGTTGATCCATTTATTTGCACACCTTATGTTGGTAGTCCTATTTTTTATAATAATAAAGACCGAATTTTAGAACAATATGATTCTCGATTGTCTCTTATACATAATGGAGAGCGTCAAATCGATGATGAAACTGTCAAAACTTGGAAACTAGAAGCTTTGGATAAATTTATGTCTGAATGTGGAGATGCAACTGAATATACCGCAACAGTAAGTGAATATTTCTCAGTCCCTGAATTGTATGCAATAAAGCGTTTGATGTATGCAAAGGATACAAAAAGACTTCTTCAATGGGCACATCAAAGATATAATGAAACTGGAAAAGAATATTGGAAGCACTCTGAAAAATGGAATCATTATTGTAGTGTTTGTACTGCTAAATTTCAATTAGACAATTTACAGATGGTCTCAAATAATTAATTCTTAAAAACCACTTAATTCATAAATGATAATCAAATAATAATATGTAAATATATCATTGATATAATCAAACTGATTGAAAACTAATTTTAAAAAAATCAAATCTGATTTAATTCCTGATGAAATTCCAAAAACTGAATTCAAACGAGAATTAACTCCTGAAGAATTTGAAGAATTTGTAATAAATTCTGGTGCTAAAGGTTCTTTTATGATTTATAGATCTAAAAATAAAGATGAAGAGTTAGGATTAGACGAATTATAAACAGAATATTTTAAATTTTATTTTAAAAAAATCTAGTTATTTTAAATATGGAGTAAATATTGTTCATTTTAATGAATGGCATGACTAATAATTCTGAATTAAGAACAGTGGAATGGAAAAATAACAAAGTTGTAATGATTGATCAGACCAAATTACCTAATGAACTTGTATTTGTAGAATATGATGATTTTAATCAAGTTGCAAATGCTATCAAAACTCTTGTGGTAAGGGGTGCTCCTGCTATTGGAGTTTCAGGAGCGTTTGGGTTGGCATTAGCTGTATTGCAAAGTAAATCAATTACTAAAGATGAATTGTTATTTGATTTAGAGAAAGCAAAAAAAATTCTTTTTGCAACTAGACCTACTGCAGTAAACTTGGGTTGGGGATTAGAAAAAATTATGAATGTTGCAAAATCTGGAAATTCGATAGAACAAATTAAAGAATTAGTTATTTCTAAAGCCAAAAAGATGGCAGATGAAGATATTGAAATTAACAAAATTATGGGACAGAACGGTTCTACTCTTTTTGAAAATGATGATACTATAATGACTCATTGTAATGCTGGTGCATTAGCTACTGTGGCCTATGGAACAGCTTTGGGAGTGATTCGCGCAACTAGAGAGAATGGAAAAAATATTAAAGTAATTGCAACTGAAACACGTCCTATTCAACAAGGTTCTCGATTAACTGCTTTTGAGCTAAAACATGATGGTTTTGATGTTAGCCTAATTCCTGATACTGCTGTTGGTTTTAGTATGGCAAACGGACTTGTAAACAAAGTTGTGGTTGGAGCTGATAGAATTGTAAAGACTGGTCATGTATTTAATAAAATTGGAACATACCAAGTAGCTACTATGGCAAAACAACATGGAATTCCATTTTATGTAGCTGCTCCATTGTCTACAATTGATATGGAAACTAAGGCTGAAGATGTAATCATTGAAATGCGAAAAGGAAGTGAAGTTACTGGAATTGGTGAAAAAAAGACTGCACCTGATGACATTAATGTCATAAACCCTGCATTTGATATGACTCCACCTGAACTCATTTCAGGAATAATCACAGAGAAGGGCATAGCGAAACCTCCATTTGAGGAATCCATCAAAAGATTATTTGACTAATTTTTTATTAAACTATCTTTTTTGATTGATATTGTGACTTTAGAAAACGAATTTAACATAAATTCACACGAAAAAAAAATTTATTCCCAAAATGGTGAAGATGGAATTATAGAATATATATTTTCAAAAATAAGAACAACGAACAAATTTTCTGTTGAATTTGGTGTTGGGGATGGTTTTGAAAGTAATACTGTAAATCTTTTAGAAAAAGAAAATTGGAAAGGACTAATGATGGATTATGGTTCTGATCAAAACATTAAGCTATCAAATGTCGTGAAAAAAGTATGGTCAAATAGAAAACTTGGATTGAAAAATAATATACAAAAAGACATATCTTTTTTTAAAAAAATCATTAATAGAAAAAATCGAACTCAGTCTTTTCAACTTGATATAAAAAATGAACGTGTAACAGCTGAAAATATTCAACAATTATTTAAAAAATACAATGTACCAAAATCTTTTGATTTATTATCTATTGATATAGATTATAATGATTATTGGGTATGGAAATCAATTGTAGATTATAATCCACGAGTAGTAATAATTGAGTATAATTCTTCTATACCTCCTACTGAAAGTAAAGTGGTTCCTTATGATTCTGAAGCTGTTTGGGATGGTACAAATTACTTTGGTGCAAGTATTTTAGCATTAAAAAATTTAGGTTTTGAAAAAGGTTACACTCTAGTTGGATGTGATAGTCATGGCGTAAATGCATTTTTCTGTAAAAGCGAACTTTTAAAGAATTTTCAAATACAAAGTATTGATAATTTGTATCGTCCTCCTCAGTATGGAGAAATAATTAATGATGTACATATCGGTCATCCTATTAGTAATAAAAAGATGTTAGAAGTATAACTACACTCTAAATTTTATCAATTATTTTAAATGTTAATCAATTATTTTAAATGTTAATCAATTACCTAAAATTGGATTTTTTATTCTTATAATTTTCTGACCAACGCTTTACAACTGGCTTTATAATTTCTAATAATTCTTGATTCTTTTTAAGAAAATCTAAAAGAGAATTGACATCAAAATCATTTCCTAATTTTTGAAAAATCTTTCTTGCCATTTCTAAATCTTCAGGATAATCTAAAAATAATCTTAAATTTTTTGGAAATTTTTTGATACACTGTGGAACTAAATATTTTACTTTAAATTCATTTCCTAAAAAATATTCTCTATATCCAGTTTCTGTATCATTTGTTTTTTTAAGATTATACATTTGTTTGATGGCATCTATATTGAATCCTGCTGGAATAATTCCATGAATTCCATGACTAGGGTTAAATTTTGTTAATGAATCATTTCCTGTAATATAATCAATTTGAGATTTTTGAAATTCTTTTGAAATTTTATCTATGTATTTTGGATCTGTATAGATTTTATCTCCTTCAACATCAATGATTACATCTGTATGATAAAATTTAGCGGCATCTAAAATTCGTTTAATAACATCATTGTTGTCACCTCTAAAAACTTCTATCTTTTCTTTTTTTAGATAATTTACTAACTCATCATCAGATTTTAAATTAGTAGTACAAACAATAATTTTTCTAATTTCTTTTGCTTTTTTGATTCTATGAATCAAATGATGAATTGCAGGTTTATCTAAAATTTCTTTAAAATGTTTTTTAGGTAATCTTGAACTACCTAATCTAGCTAGAACAAAAACATCGATATTCATATTATTAAAAAATCCAATTTTAGTATATAATTATATTTTTTTAATGTTTGATTTAGTATAACTTCTAATTATCTTGAAGATGATGATTAATTCAAGCTAATTAATAGAAAGTTTTTATTGTTTTTCAAATCCTTCATATCAATATGAGTACTGTTTCTGCACAAGCAATTGAGGAATCACTAAAGCAATGCATGGATCCTGAAGTTCCTCTAAATATTGTAGAGATGGGATTAATTTATGGAATTGATGTTGCAGAAAATAATGATGTTAATATTAAGATGACCATGACTACTCAAGGATGTCCTCTTCATGAAACTTTGGTTGAAGATGCAACTAGATTTGCTAAAAAAGTTCCTGGAGTAAATAATGTCAAAATAGATATTGTATGGGAACCTGCATGGTCAATGGACAAAATGACAGAAGAGGGAAAAATGAAAATCAAAAATATGGGTGCTGCTATGAATACTCCTGCGCCAATTAATTATGAAACTGCATTGCCTCAAGGAGTTGGAAAACTAGTACAACAAGAAGATGGTTCTATGGTATTGGCAAATGAACATGATCAAGGTTTTATGGTAAACCAGGCAATAGTTGATTTTTGGAAATCATGTAACGGACAACGTAAAGTTACAGATCTTGTAGAAGTTTTTGCTCAACAAACAGGATTACAGAGAAAACAAGTAGAAAAAGAAGTTATGCAATTATTACAGCAACTACGTGATGGTGGATTAATAGCAATTGCAGGACAACCCGATACACCAAATGTAGAATTTAAAAAATAATTTTAAAAAATATAGTTTGAATTTGCACCATCAAAGTTTATTGTAACACCTGATAAATATTTTATTTTATTTTCAATAATTGATTTAATAAAATTTCCAATTTCTTCTGGTTCTCCTAATCTTTTCATGGGAAGATCTTTTTCATATTCTTCAATATTTTCTATTAGCTCTTTAGTTCTATCTGTATTGATAGGACCTGGTGCAATGTTGATACAACTAATATTTTTTTGAGCATAATCTTTGCTTAATATTTTAAGGACTTCACTAAATGCTGCACGATATGCTGAAGAAATTATTAATTTTGGATTTGGTTCCTTTATTACACTTGAACTAATCAAAAATATGTATCCTCCATCATTAATTTTCATATTCTGTAAAATTATACAAAATCCTAAAAATAATTGATTGTGATAAAATTTCCAATCTTCTTCAGTGATCGTTGAAAATGGTTTTGGAGTAGGACCTCCTGTGTTTAAAATTAGAATATCTGTTTGATTATTTTTCTCCAAAAATTTTTTTACACTGTCCAAATTTGATGTATCGATATCATTTTTTGATGTTGCAAAAACATCTATTTCAATTGATTTGAGTGCATTAGAAATCGCTTTACCAATTCCTCTTGAACCACCTAAAACAATTGCACTAGTCACACTGTTTTTAAAATATTATTGGATAATTAAATTTCTTTAATTTCAGTTATTGTTCCTAATACTGAATCCATCTGAATAATTGCCTTTTTTCCATCCCAACCTAGTGCAACATACCAATCTCCAGAATCATTATGATATTTTGTCTCTAGAGTTTTGATATCATCAGGTTTAACATCATATTTTTTTGCGATTCCTGAAATTGCAAGAGCGATTGCATCTTTCTCTTTTTCCAGTCTTCTTTTCATTAATCCAATTCCAGGACTCATAATTTTGGTACATTTTGTGTTCTAATATAGTTAATTGAGAAAATTACTCACAAAGTCCAATTTTTCAAATTGATAAATTTACAAGATTTCAAATACTACTATAAAAAAGACGATTTAATGAGATTGATGTCCAGACTTTCAAATTCTATAGTTTCTCAAACTACTTTGGTTTCCTTTGTTTCAATCTTTGCAGTATTAGGACCTGTAATTACTGTCTCAGGTGGATTTTGGGATGCAATATCCCATTTACTCCAAGAACCTGAATTTTTTTGGACCATTCAACATATCACAGTTTATTCAGGAGTGTCGTTAGTTTCTGTAGCAGCATTTGTGGGAATTATTCTTTTAATTAAAAATTCAGTTTCAAATTCTCTAAAAACAGGAACTATTCTTGTAATTATAGGAGCTGCAGTTCAACTAGTTTCAGGTTTTGCTGACTCTTTATCTCATGATCTATACGGAATTGATGGATTAATTTCTTGGTCACATCAACCACTTGAATTAGGTTTAGTTTTAGCATCT